>Ga0315289_10014874_pt1 | contig 10830 bp, 19 predicted proteins | sample YL17G11_40_MG_FD_203452 | JGI IMG/M metagenome (GOLD analysis project Ga0315289, IMG submission 203452) | Sediment microbial communities from Yellowstone Lake, YNP, Wyoming, USA - YL17G11_40 | ecosystem: Environmental > Aquatic > Freshwater > Lake > Sediment | place: USA: Wyoming | collected...
CATGGCCGCTTCAATGACATTCAACGGTAAGACGGTTATTTCTTGGACCAGCGTTTCGATTTGGCGCAGCCGTTTTGCCCCCTCGATTCCCGCATATAGTTCAAAAACGGATATGGACGTCAATGCAGCTTTTCCGGAGGAAATCAGCTCGGCGAATACATTGACCGCCGGGGAGATGTCCCGGAAAAAGTCGATGATGACATCCGTATCGACGACGATCAAAGGATCTTCCAATTTCTTCTGATCTTTCTAAGGTTTCTTTGGAACTTTCGGGCATCTTCTTTATTCCATGTTCCCCGCATCTGTAATAAAGCTTTAGCACTCCCCTCCTTGACCGTCGTCTCTTGGATATACAAATCGACGGCTTCCTGGATCAACTTCGAGTAACCCCTGAGCCCTCTCCGGGCCGCGAGGGAGTGCAAGGAGCTTCGGTGCTCGTTGGACAATTCAACCGTGGTTCTCATGATTTTTTCCTTCCCCAGGTATCTGATGCATTATAATACTTGAATGCATTTTGTGTCAATAGAGAAAAATCAGGGGTCAGCCCTTGACATTAAACAAGAGCAAGGAATCAGGTATCAGGAGTCAGGAGACAGGAATCAGGCATGGGAAAAGAGTTGCTTGTTGCCAGTTTTCAGTTGCCCGTTAAAAGATACAGGGCCGAGGAATCAAGAAGCAGGAGCAGGGAGCTGCGCAAGAGGAGCGTCACGCCACGGCGTGAATTCAGGACCGCTTTGCTTATCGAAGCAGAGAGCGGAGAGCGTGGAACATGGAGTGTGGAAGGGCGAAAGGAAAACCATTACTGGTTACTCATTCTCCAATTGCGGATTGCGGAATTCGGAGTGCTGAATGAAGGATTCGTTCCTGATACCTGACTCCTGAGTCCTGAAACCTGAGACCTGAATCCTCTTTTTTCTCTCGCCCGCTTCGCTAGAGCACGCAGAGCTCACAGAGTCAAATAATGATGTTCCAGCCCCAGAATACAGTTGATAAAAGTTAGCAAAGTTGCTAACATGACACTTATAAACTTCCGCATCGAGTACTTTCATCCACGCGTCAAAGGTGAGATCGAAAACTGGCCTGACGGCATACTGGCTGATTTTGCAAGGGTTTTGGAGCTTCTGATGGAGTTCGGCCCCAATCTCCGCATGCCGCACTCGCGAGCTATGGGAGGCGGTCTTTTCGAGTTGAGGCCCCGCGGGCGGGAAGGCATCGGGCGGGTGTTTTACTGTTTCATCGTTGGGCAGCGCGTGGTGATACTCCACGCTTTTCAAAAGAAGACAGAAGATACCCCGAAGCAGGAATTGAGACTTGCACGGCGAAGGATGAAGGAGGCGCAGAATGGCTGACTTGAAATATCAAGCCGTTCCCCATGACCATGAGGCATTCCTCAAGAAAGCCAGGAAAAGGAAAGGATTCAGGAAAGCCTATAAGGAGCTGGAAGAGGAGTACAGACTGATCCGCGAGATGCTTGGGGCGCGTATTATGAAGGGCCTCACCCAAGAAGCGGTTGCGGCTTTGATGGGAACGACAAAAAGCGCAGTTTCAAGGCTGGAAAAGGCGGGAAAGCATACCCCTTCTTTGACGACCCTTAAAAAGTATGCTCAGGCAGTCGGCTGCCGCCTGGAAATCAGGCTGGTTCCAGAATTGTACGCAACCAGGAAGAGGATAAGGGGACGAATGGAAAGCGCCGACCACTAAACCGGGGGGTGGATGGGGGACGTTCATAAGATTATAAAGTTGCCCGTCCCCAGTTGCCAGTTTTCAGATTGCGGATTGCGGAATGAAGGATTCGTTCCCGATGCCTGATTCCTGAATCCTTCTTCTCTTCTTTGCGTCCTTGGCGCCTTGGCGTGAGACAAAGATTTTCTCTCTCGCCCGCTTCGCTGCTATGTGAATGTCAAGAAGAAAAGATAGGCTGCCGTCTGTTTTTGTTATGTTTTCGTGCTAAGTGGAGCGAGCCTATTCCTTCAGAGTAGGAAGTTATCCATAGGCCCGGAGCGGAGTCCATAAAGAACGGAGCGGAGGGGCTGTGGATAACTTCCTACCGACCAGGTCTGATATGCCTTTTTTTTATGCTCCCTTTGTCCCAGAGAGACTTGCTGCCATTCGTGGCACGGCCTTCATGCCGTCACCCTGGCTTAGATGCGCCCCCCTTGGGCGGTGGCCCAGGGAGGATCTCTGTCTAGCGGACGAAACTCGGAAGATCTCTCTCTTCCTCTTTCTGCGAAGCGTCGAGTCTCTCCCTGGGGCCAATCTCCCCTGGCAACAAAGGACGGGAATGAATTTGGGGTCGAAGGACAAAGGGCCGCTGTTCCTTCAACACCGCAAAAATCCGGGTCGTCAGTTTGCGCGCCACCGCTACAATCGCCTTGCGTGCGGCCAGATGCTGGGGATGCCGCCGGTAAACGGAGCGATAAAATTCCCGCAATTCCGGGTCTTGCCGGATGGCCATCCAGGCACTCTGAATCAGTTTACTGCGCAGGCGGCCGTCTCCCCCACGGGTGATCGACCCGCGATGGACGCGGTCCCCCGTCGAATGCTCCGTGGGCACCAATCCCAGGAACGCGGCCAACTCGTGCACCCGGTGCTCCTGAAGATTTTGCCAAGGGCCAATCCGGGCCAAAAGGTGAGGGGCCACAATCTGTCCAATCCCGGGAAGGCTCGTCAAGTAGGACAGACATCGGTTCAACTCCGGATCCTGGCGGCAGAAGTTTCGCAACTCTCGGGTGATCTTCAAGTACTGCTGCCGCTGAAAGTCCAACGCCTCCAGCAATCGATCCAACCGAAACCGGACCGCTCCCGAACAGGGCAGCGGGTGCAGTTGAGCGATCACGCTACGGCTCCAGTGGTGGCTCTTCGGGGCAGCCTCCGGAAAAGGAATTCCTTCAAACAAGAGCAAAGCCTTGATCCGGCACTTACTGCCCGCGATCTGCCGGACCACCAGATCCCGGATCTTGGTCAGATGACGCAGATGACGGTAGGTCGGCGAAGGCACATGAATGCTCTTGAGCTGACCCGCCCGCAAGGCTTCGGTGATCTTCTTGCTGTCCAGCCGATTCGTTTTCACCCGCTGCCCCGGCGCAGAATGGAAACCTTCTCTTCCGGGGTGTAATGCTTGCGATGTTTGCTCATGGTGTTCCCTCCGTGCTTTATGTCTTATTATACGGCGGAACACTCCATTTCCAACTGGGGCAAAACACTCTGGGCAATGATCAATTTATGGACAAATAGGGCTTCCGGAGCGGGGATTTTGATTTTGAAATCTCCAAAGTTAACTAAAAGAGTGGCATGAAAAAGGATATGCAGAAAGGGGAGGGGGGGTCCGGTAATCGAAGACAGTAACATACCCCAAACCGACCAAGGTGTTTTCGAGATCTACTGATTTCAAGGAACGAAAGGATGAAAGGTTAACGACAAAATCAATATCAAAAGTCTTCAGAGGATAGCGGATCTTAAACGCAAACTCGTAGAGAGGAAATACCCAACTGCCGGTCAGGAGGCCATGTGAAAAGAAACCGGTTATGTATAAAGAGCGAAGAAGTTCGTGAATTTCTAACGGAAATATTTCAGGACGCTGAATGGATATCTCTTTCATTTTAAATTCGAAATCTTCTCCAAGTACTTTATCCTTACCCCGTAGGATTTTAATTCCTTTTCGTATCGTTTTCTGGCTTTCAGCTTTTGGATCAAGGGTTCCAATTCCTTTTGGGGAACATGTCTGCTGATGCTTTTTTTGCCCTGGCGGTATTTAAGGTAATGGTACGAATATTTTTTCCCCTTGTAATCCTTTTTTCGTATATGCAGGGATCCTTTGGGGAGGTTCAAAAGCTCTTTTCCCAGGGAAATGATCATATCCCTGCAGCGTTTCAGCTCTTCGCTTAGCATCCCATGGACATGGCGATCTTTTTCCACCACTTTCATGCCTAAATGATGCATTATGTGGTGGAAAAATGCAAGATAATTTTTCAAGAGGAGGCGGTCAGGCCTCGAAATATCGACCCGTTCCCCAAGCAGATGCAGGGATGGGGGACGTTCATAAGATTATAAGATTTACTTATAAATATAAGCCATAGGCAATGGGCAAAAGGAATAGAAGAGAAGAGAGGAGCGTGCAGACAAACTTATAACCAATCCACCTGGACCAGCGATTCGATTTTTTTGAACTCTGGATCACCGGTAAGAACGGTGGCTTCGTAGCGCTGGGCGGTTGCGGCGGCAAAGCAGTCGGCATAAGAAATGGAATACTCGGCCTTGATCTCTGAAGCCTTCCAGATGAGATTGCTGTCGGGCAAAATCAGGGAAATTGGAAGGCGAAAAAAGTTCTCCAAAAATTTTTTGGCCTCTTCCAGGCCCACCGCGCGGATCGTTTTATAGTACACCTCTCCTACATTCACCTGATTCATATAGCCGATGGCCGATTGATTCCGGCACTCTATTAGGAGCGCCTTTACCTTTTGATATCCCTTTTCTTTTTGAGTCCACTTAAGGATGGCGTGAGCATCAAAGAGAATCCGCTTCATCGGTTCGGTCATCCATTTTCCTTTCTTCCAGGAGTTCCTGAGCGAGAGATTCAGGGTGGTCTTTGAAAAATCCTGTAAGGAATTCAATGGGATCATCAGGAAGAGGTCTTATTTCGACATGATCATCAACCAGATCTACCGATAGAGCTGTTCCAGGTTTAATGCCCAGCTTGTCCCGGATATCCTTCGGCATAATAATCTGCCCTTTCCCGTGAGTTTTAACGACTGCCATTTCGATAATCTCCGTTAACGTAAGATTAACTTCCAGAATTAAGTATAACTCAAATAGAATTTTTGTCAAGTCTCACCTAAGTAAAACGCAAATTCCGGGGACACCATACTCATTTTTCATCGAAGGCACGCTACCAGACACCTTCGAAGGCATAAGACTCTGTAATCATTGAGTTCAGTTTTGGGTTCTTAAGCAGGTTTGGAAATAAGAGAGCGGAAGCGATGAGCTTATATGAAGAAAGAGAGGGTGACTGGGGTCTGACCAGGCTAACTAACTTATATATATAGGAAATGTTAAAAAAAAGAGGATTTTTTCGATCTAAAAACCGAATTTTGGGTTTAAAAATATCCTCTAAGGTAAACGTTCAAAAAAATCATTTTCTTTATTCGCGGAGCTCAAGATCGTAAGGAGATATGACATAAAAATCGCCTAAAAAGTTGTGCGCGAAGGAGTTGCAATTTATCGTATAATATGCTATAAATAATAGCACAAAATTTGCAAGAAAGGATGTGCTATGAGGACCACAGTAACGATGGAAAAAGATCTGCTTGAAAGATTGGTCAGGGAAACCAAAGCAAAAACCAAGGCCTCAGCGGTCAAGCAAGCGATAAACGAGTACCTCAGGAGAAGGAAAGTGGACAAGATTCGATCCCTGAAGGGAAAGCTGGAGTTCGATCTTGACGCAGAAGTGCTGAGGCATTATGAGCGGTAACAGGATCCTGATTGACACATCCGTCTGGATAAATTTTTTTCGGGACAAATCTCCAACCTTTTCTCAAAAGGTGGATGAGTTCCTTGCAAAGAATGAAATCTATGTCCCAAAGATTGTGGTAGCGGAACTCATTCAGGGGTCTAAATCCGATCGGGAAGTCATGGCGGTAAAACAATTTCTGGAGGCCTTTCATATCATTGATCAAAAGGAAGATACCTGGATAAAAGCAGGGGAGCTTTCCTACCAATTGAAGAGGAAGGGGAAAAGGGTGAATCTGGCGGATTGCTATATATCTATCCTAGCCGAGGATCATGGATGTCAGATTTTTACCCTCGACGAACATTTCAAAGATATAAAAACAGCCATCAAAATTGAGCTTGTTGATGTGCTTGAATGAATATACCTGGAATTCCGGGGACATCATACTTATTTTTCATCGAAGGTAAAGCCATCGTATTGGATTGCCGGCCAACAGAGCAGAACGGTCCGGTACCGCGGTCCGGTACCGGACACCTTGGAAGAGAAAAGTCCTTGTATTTATTAAGATCGATTCGGGTTTCTTAAATAGGTGTGGGGGCAAGGAAGAGGGAAGCAATGAGCTTATATGGTGATAGAGAGGGGGTGGCTGGCCCCGTCCTGCAGATCGCCATGCCCCGTTTGCCGCGCCTCTATGCCCCTTCGGGGACCATGCACGTGGTAGGCCGGTGCAACAATCGCGAATTTTACTTCGCCGCACCGGAGGATTTTAGGATCTTATTGGAGCACCTGGAGGAGATGAGTCGTACCTACGAGGTTAGGCTGTTTGCCTATACGCTGATGTCCAGCCATATTCACCTGCTCCTGGAAGCTCCTGCTGCGGATGTACTCGGCCGCCCGCTTCGGTGGTTCATGACTCAGACTGCCAAGACGTTTCACCGGCTCCGAAACAGGTGCGGCCATTTTTGGGAGAGGCGATATCGGGCCTGCCTGGTGGGGATGGGGGACGTTCATAAGATTATAAGATTCACTTATTAATGGAGGCAATGGACAAGAGAAACACGGAGTGTGAACCGGTTTAAAAGTATCCGTTTTGTGGTATCATGATCAAAAGGGGATATGTCTTTTGGGAGGTTAGAAAATGGAAACGAAATTAAAGATGGTTTATTGGAAAGGGAAAAGATTCTGGGTGGGTAGGCTTCTTGAGCATCCTGAAATAATGACCCAGGGTGAAACCCTCGAAGAGCTTGAGGAGAATATGAAAGAAGCCTACCTGATGATGGCCATGGATGATGTCCCGGAGGAGCATAAAATAAAGGAACTGACGCTGACGGTATGAAAAGAAAAGACCTGATAAGGAAAATCACCTCCGCCGGATGCGTGCTCGTCAGACATGGGCGCCGTCACGATCTTTATAGAAATCCCAAAACTGGTAAAAAGCAACCTGTACCAAGGCATGATGAGATAGATGAAAATCTTGCAAGGCATATAATAAAGGAATTGGCGTAATTGTCGCGAATTCCGGGAATTCCGGGGACACATTACTTATTTTCCACGTTGCCGGTTCTCAGTTGCCAGTTCTCAAAATGCGGAATGCGGAATTCGGATTGCGGAATGACAAAAGAACAAAGACCATTGCCGGTTTGAAATTCAGCATGCAGGGGGGCAGGGTGCTCGATGCTAAGACGATAGCTATAAGGGAAGGTTGTTTTTTTAGTCATTGCGAGGAAGCGATTCTATGAGCCTGTCATGGGTGGGGTGTTATGGCGACGATCGTAATCATTCCTCTCTCAGGGCCATAATACCAGAAGATCCGGTAGGCGCCGGGTGTTTTCTGCTGGGCATATGCCTCGAAGACCTTTTCCCCGTTAGGCCCTTTGAGGGATCGAAATTCGTGCGTGTTCAAAGAGGGATGCCGCAGGTTAATTTCAAGAAACCCCAGGCATTTCCTGACGGCTTTGAGGGTATCTTTTTGCGAGAGATTTTTTTCAATCGCCCGAAGGTCGGCATCGGCTTGAGGGGTGAAGGTCAGTTTGTGCATGGGTCGCTATTTGGCGTACTTGGCAAAAGATCCGCGCTTGATGGAGCCCTTCTGAGAGAGTCCGGTGAGGACTTTCTTTAAGGAATCGCTATTTTTGAAGAGCCAAGCCTCATCGACCGGAACCTCCATCATGGGTTCGAGTACAATTCGAGGACCATCCGTGTAAGCTCGAACGGAACGGATGTTTCCGGGGGGGAGAAGTTTCGTTAGAGAGATGCGTTTCTTGGAATCCACGGTCAAGCTGATCACATTCATGAGCGGAACCTCCATTTCCAAATAACATCATAGCCATAAGTGGGAAAAAAGTCAAGTGGGAATATTTTCCTTCCCACCTTGGCCCTAGGGGGTTTAGGTGCCAGCCCTTGACATTTGACAAAAGAACAGCTCACAGCTCACAGCTGATGTGAAGAAGCGTTGCTCGTTATTGGTCCTCCGATTGCGGAATTCGGAATGCGGAATGACAAAAGAACAAAGACCATTGCCGGTTGCCGGCCAACGGAGCAGAGAGCATAGAGCAAGGAGCGAGGAAAAGGAAATGATGATCGAGGAAGGAAATAATGGTTGAAGATTGCGCCTTGCGAAGTGGAAGTTTATCCTAGTTTTCTTCGAGGCTTAATGTATTCCTCTTGACATACGTATCATTTTTGATACACTTAAAACATGGAGCAGAGCCCGATCGAACCCATACTGACTGTGGTCTTCTATAAAACTTACGGTGGCAACGAGCCGGTACGAGAGTGGCTCAAGGGCCTGAAACGTGAAGACCGAAAGACCATCGGCGAAGATCTCAAGACGATGCAGTTTGGCTGGCCATTAGGGATGCCGCTTGTCCGAAAAATGGAGCCAGGCATATGGGAAATACGCTCAAGCATCGGCCGAGTTACCGCCCGGGTGCTATTCACAGTTGAAGGCCACACCATGGTTCTATTGCATGGTTTTATCAAGAAGTCACAGAAGAGTTCGCGGGCTGATTTGCACACGGCCCGTCAGCGACTAATAGATTTGCACAAGGAGTGAGACCATGAATAAGAAGCATATCGGCAGCAACTTCGATGATTTTCTTCGAGAAGAGCAGATGCTGCATACCGTTGAAGCAACTGCTGTCAAACGAGTAATCGCATTCCAGATTGAGCGGGAGATGAAACGCCGCAAGCTCACGAAAACCGAAATGGCTAGCCGGATGAAGACAAGTCGTGCTGGGGTTGAGCGGCTATTAGACCCTGCAAATAGCTCTGTCACTCTTTCTACACTTGAGCGGGCGGCATCGGCTTTGGGAAAAAGGCTAAGGCTTGAGTTTGCATGAACATGGGGTTAGGTCTCAACAAGCAACAGAAAAGCTAGGCATCAGGATTCAGGAGTCAGGAATCAGGAGGCAGGAAGCAGGAGCAGGGAGCCAAGTGGCAATTCCGGGGACACAATACTTATTTTGCATCGAAAGTAGAAGCATCATCTCAGGTGGGAAAAGCGCCACAATCTAAGGTTCTGGGGTCAAATCTTTATTCTTGAATTTACCCGAGGCTGGTTGGTCGGGGGGAAGATAGAACCTGTTGCCCGTTGAAAAAGAAGAGCAAGAAATCAGGACTGAATGCCCCTCATATCCACATTACGGGTTGCGCGTCAGGGGGGTGAAGAAGGAAAGAGATAAGGTTTTAGAGCCCCAAAGCCCATTGATAAAAGGGGACGATGGAGATATGACAACCTTTTTCCGTGAACGAGTTCTTCTCGCCCTCTCCGACAACAATCATGGCCTTTTTCAGGTTAAAATATTTCATGCCTTCGAATAAGGCGGATGTTTCTCGGAGCAGGGTTTCCTTATCCTCAAGATGATAGCAGACATTTATGATCTCCGTTATTTTAAGCCCTTCTTTGCAGAGAAAATCGACTTCCTTTTTTTCCGAAAAATAGTAGATTTCTTTCCCCCAATTTCTTAGTTGCTGGGAAACGGCGTTCTCCAATAATTTCCCCTTATCCTCGGAAAATTTAAAGGCCACGGCCGTGTGAAGCCCGTTATCGACCAGGTAGACTTTCCGCTGGGCTTGCATTTGATTCTTCAGAGAATAGGAGAAGCGGAGAAGAAATTGGATCAAGAAAGAATCTTCAAGATACCGGGAAAAGCGATGAATGGAATCCAGGGAAAGGGGGACTTCGGCTACATTTTTAACTTTGTTGAAACTATACGGTCGAGTGAAATTGGTGCTGTAAAACAAAGCGAGGTTCTGCAATTTTCCGACCTCTTTCACTTTATACCTTTCGGCGACATCCTTGGTAAGGATATCCGTAAAATATTGGGACAACAGCTCTCTTTGCAGCCTTTCGCCCCGGGTAAGAACAACTTTGGGAAATCCTCCCATTTTTAAATATGGCCAGGAAAAATTCTGTAATCGTTTCTTGTTTTTTAGCTGCCAGAATTTATCTTCCTGGATTTCCACCCGGTTAAACTGGAGGAATTCCTTGAAGGTTAACGGCCTGACCGATACCTGAAAGTGGCGGCCGGTGAGGACATTTGAAAATTCGGAGGATAAGAGTTCAGCATTAGATCCCGTTACCCATATTTTTACCGGTTCTTTCCGGTCATACTGGGATCTGACCCAATGTTCCCAACCTTTGACTCTCTGGACTTCATCGAGAACCAGATAGACTTTTCCCTCGGGCTTTAAGAACTCATGATAGGCCGTCCATATTTGGTCCAGCAAATCAATACCGAGGAAATTGTAAAACTTGGGGTCTTCAAAGTTTACGTAGAGGGTATTGATGGCAGGAATATTTTGGGAGATTCGCTCAGCCAATAGTTGGAGCAAGATCGTGCTTTTTCCAGATCGTCTTACGCCGGTTAGGGCTACGATTTCATCCGTTTTTAAGTATTCCTTCAATTTCTTAAGGTAATCTTCCCGCGGTATTCCGGTATCAATCCTTTTTTCCCAGAAATTCCATGGAAGAAGGGCGTCGATGATTCGTTCCTTTTCCACCTTGCGATCCTCCTGACTTCCGATTCGTCGGACAATAATAGCTTATATTATCCGATGAAGTTTGTCAATATGTGAGTCGTGTAATCGGGGGCACCTTACTTAGTTCGCAGCAAGAAGCTCAGGTGTCAGGTCCTGACATTTTTCTCTCGCTCGCTTCGCTTGAGGCCGCGGGGAACCCAGAGATAAGACCTGACCATTCATCATTCATAGATCACTTCAGCATTATTCATCAAGTTTTTCTCTCTGTGACCCCTGCGGCTCTGCGAGAGATATAGCGACGGGGGTCAGGCAATTGTATTAAAGTATTTTGGGAATCAGGGGACACTTCCCTAATTGTTCACCCGAAAGCTCAGGGGTCACCCATTAAAAGGCCCCTGTCA
>Ga0315289_10014875_pt1 | contig 10829 bp, 7 predicted proteins | sample YL17G11_40_MG_FD_203452 | JGI IMG/M metagenome (GOLD analysis project Ga0315289, IMG submission 203452) | Sediment microbial communities from Yellowstone Lake, YNP, Wyoming, USA - YL17G11_40 | ecosystem: Environmental > Aquatic > Freshwater > Lake > Sediment | place: USA: Wyoming | collected...
AGGGATTGAATCCAAACCATTTAAACCAAGGCCCGTTTGTTTTGTCAAGGGAAAAAGGAGGGGGTTGGCCTGTAAGGCGAAGAACCGAAGTCATAAGGAGTAAGGCGCAGGACCTAACATAAAAACAAGAGGTTCGAGGAGATATGTCTCCTTATTGCTCGATATTGGAAAAGGCCTGGGTTGTCATTCCTGAATGGTATGCCCGAATAATCTGCAGAGTTAAAACCTACTCTCGTCGACACGGTCGGCACTGACGTTTGCTTCTTCCTGAAGTCCTGTTTTTGGCATTTTCCTTCAGAATACAATACTTCAAACCGAAATCAGCAATTTTAGCCGGAAAATGAGGACAGTTTGGGGAGGCAATTTCCCCCTTGACTGTCTGGGAACAAAAGAGTATTTTTTAGTTGATTGTAATCCCTCCATAGCTCAGCAAACCCAACAACAAAATCTCTAACCTTCTGAGGAGTAAAATGAAAAGGTGGGATTATCAGAAGATGATCAAGTGAAGCCTCCAAGGGGAGGTTGAATATCCCTTTGGAGGTGCCTTCCTGTTTCGTCTTTAATAAATCAGGCGTTCTAAATTTATAGCCTCACTTACCCGAATCCCAAACCTGCTAGGGTGCAGTATGAGAGGGAGTTTCTGGTGAGCTTGGAGTCGCGGAAGTTGGCATATCGGCACCGCTGGCTTGGGCTAGTCGTCTTCACGATTGGTGCGGTCTCGGCGGCGCTAGGTTCGTTACTTCCTTGGTTCCTGTTTCCTCTTTACATCCGATATGGGTGGACGAAGAGCTTCGTGGAGCATGTTTGGCCTCAGACCATGATTGGCAATACGCCTCTAATCGTCTTGGCTTGGATCATGGCTGTGCCAGTAGGAGTGGTCTTCGCCATTCTCGGCGGGCTAATCTACGCCAGAGGCAAGGCGGAGGAGGCATAAAGCCTTGGAAATTCTCACCTGGTACTTCGGGATTCTGGGCGGCCTGCTGACAGTTCTTTTTCTCGGGACGGTCTGGTATTGGATGAGGTATAGCCGTCTAGAGAGAGGTCCTATGAGGAAGGCTGGTCACTTGAAGGTGGTCGGCTACGGCTTCCTCATGTTGGTTATGGTTCCTGTGCGGTATCGTCGGTCCTCTAGGTTCAGCCGCGAGACCCGAGATAATGAAAGTTGAAATTATTGTCACGACCTCGTATCTGGTCATGCTATTCCTGTTTCTGGGTTTCCTCTTTATCTTCCTAGGTCAACGCCTGACGTACAGAGCGAAAGCCACTTCCGCCAGGTGATATCTTTCGCCCGAAGACAGTCCTCTAACACCCGCAACGCCACCAAAGAAGACCCAAAAGTTTCTGGAAAGGATCGAGGCGGCGGAATTACGATGACACAAAGAGAGTAACCTTTTTTCAGGAATACGAGGAGTGGGTCGAAAGGCCGTACGGGTTCTGGCGGCCCTACCTCCAGAAGGTCATTGACCCCAACCTGGTGTGTGGCGACTTGCACCAGGGCGTTGCCCTTTCAAGTGGTAATCTGCAATCTGCCTTAATGGAGAGATCTGAAGACTTGTGGATTGAGTCTTCTGAAGGGTTGGTTTACAGGACTATGGGGAGAAACGACATCTTTCCCCATTAAGTGGAGTAGCGTAGATCTGCTATCTTCCTTTAAATTCCAGGGGCTTAAAAAGCTATGATATGCAGAACATTTATGCAAAAGTTTTGGGGAATTCCCGAGTTTCTTACATGGCACGTTATCGCAAGTTCTTGCCCAAATGTGTGCCCCCCAATATATAGACAAAAAAGGCAGAATCATAGAGACCCTGCCTTTCTATAATCAGACTATTATTACTTATTGATTCACTTCAATCCTACCTTGCGGAGGTCCTCGACGACTCGATCTGCTACGGGTTTTGTGAAAGGAAGTGTCTTGGCGTAGCGCTCCAGAGAGAATTTGGGATTTATCCTGAGAATCTCTGCGGCTGCGGCCCGGGCCTCTTCCTCCCGCCCCAACCGAATATAAGAGATGGCCATGTGGATGTAAGGAAATTGGGTATTGGGCTCCCGCTGGAGCGCTTTTTTACACTCTTCGATCGCTTTCTCATACTGCCCCGCGTCGCGATAAGCGACCGCTAAATTATTGAAGAATATGGCGGGAGCAAAAGGGTTAAGACGTATTGCGTGCTGCAGATATCTGATGCCTTCCTCTGCCCTGCCCGCCCAGGTGAGAACCAAGCCTAACCACATATAATTAAGCGACGAATTGGGATCGAGAGAAACAGCCTGCTCACAAGCCGCGATGGCCTTATCATATTGCTTATTCATCGCGTACGTCTTACCCAAAGCGCTATGGGCGGCTGCATTTTGATCGTCCAGGGAAATCGCCTTCCGGGCGAGTTCGAAGGCACAAGCCAGTGACTGTTCGGGGGATTTCGATGTGCCATACCAGATATCTAAATGGTGGGTAAAGACCAGGTTAACATATAATCTGGGATACGTTGGGTCCAGGGCAATCGCTTCCTCAAGGAGGTTCCTGGCTTGAGCAATTCCCTCCTTGGTACCTTTGCCGGTAAGCTCACCAGCCTGTAATGACTTTATATAGGCGTCGATGTTTTTCCCACCCTTTGCCATCAGATCAACTGTCTCCCCCGGCGTCAACTTCACCTGCAAGGCAGTGATGATCTTCATCGTGATCTCATCCTGTAAAGCAAAGATGTCCTTCAGATCGCGATCGTATCTCTCTGCCCAAAGGTGATGTCCTTTGAGGGCATCGATCAACTGAGCGGTAATCCGAATACGGTCGGCAGACTTCTGAACACCGCCTTCCAGAACATAGCGCACACTCAGCTCCTCGCTCACCTGCTTCACCTTCACCGCCTTGCCTTTATAGGTGAAGGTGGAGTAACGGGCGATCACAAACAGGCCGGGTACCCTGGAAAGCGCGGTGATGATCTCCTCCGTGATCCCGTCGCAGAAGAATTCCTGTTGTGGGTCCCCGCTCATGTTCACAAAGGGGAGCACGGCAATCGATGGATTATTCGGCAGGGGATACTTCATTCTGTCAACGGATGCAACCGGAATCGGTCCAGGGCTCAAATATATTTTCCAAATCGCCCCCGCCATGATCCCAATCACGACCGCAAGCATGACCCAGCGATACCTGGAAAACCAGGAGATTTTCCGTTTTTCTTGCGGAGAGGAGGGAACTACAGGTGGTTCGGAGACAACAGCTTCTTTCACCGGCTCAGATTCTTCTTTCCTACCCTTTTCCAGGCTGGAAATGAATTGATCCCACGCCTCACCGTTTCGAAAATCCCCGAAGATAATGGAAGTTTCATTCAAACCTACCCCTATCTTATCTATGGCGAACTTCAGCCTCACATTCTCTTCGCTTCCCACATACTCAAAAAGATTCGCCCACCCATCCTTTTCCACATCAGTAAAGGAATAGATCTTTCCGATTGCCCCATCGCCCTCTTCCTTTTTCCTTCCAAGCACCTTGAAAAGCGGGGCCTCTTCCAGGTTCGGAAGGGCGTCCTTCCATTTCTTGTAAATTCTCGGCAGCAGATTCTCCTTGTCGGATGATCCGGCCGCACCCCCGATGGTTTCGTTCAACAGGGCAAGCAGGTCAAGCTGTTCCTGGAGGGGGATGGACTTGATTTTACCCAATCTTTTCATCTCGTTGACGACCAGGGCGATCACGGAGAGATAAAAACTTCGGGAAGGTGAGTTGAAATGAAGGGTTAATTGAGTTCTGCCCTTGAGATGAAGATGGAGCTTGAATTCATTCAGGTCAATCTGGAGGGAAGGGCTCGAATTTCCAACCATTTTTATACCCACAGACCCGGCTGTTACCCCGCATTTTTTCGCGGGTCAGGAATAGCCCCAAAATAATCTCACGGTTCTGGACGGTTCACACCGTGAGGATTATATCAAAAAGGTAATAATGGCAATAGAATTTTTTCAATGATCGGTAAGTTATCGTCGCAGAAACCTATAATTATCAGGTGAACGGTATTTTGAGGAAATAATTTTTTAATAATTGCAGTGAGTTACAAATTTTCCAGTAACTTATTCCCCCGCTTTTCTTGCTGATCTTAATTAGGACTAGACTTTATCCCATTAGGAAAGATTATGGAAAGAAGGATCTGGAAAATACCAATATGAAGGCTCCGGGGGGAATTAGATCTTCCCTTTGGGGCCTTTTTCTGCCGTGTGTCTGGAGAGCAGGAAATGCTTTCATTCGTTAAAAAATTATGTATGAAAAGGAAAGGAGAGTGTCCATGAATACCAGAGTTTATTTTCCCAGTCGGAGGGGGTTTCTAAAAGGTTTGGCCGTTGGGGCAGGTGGGTATGCCCTTGGTTCCTTTTTGATTCATCCGAACGAGGCCATGGGGCAATCTATCGAAAGCTATTTGGAAAAAGTTCCAATGGAAGCCCGTTGGAATTTGGCTGCTGGCGGATTTGTGAAGTGGCAAGCCGACTTTTGCAAGACACTTTTAGATAAAGAAGGACGGGAGAAATTCCAGGAGCAATCGAAGAAAATAAACTATGCAGCGGGGCCTGCGAGTAAGGCACTTGCAGATCGCCTTGGTTTTACCGGCAATGACGCCAAATCAGCGGCCATAATTATTCCAGCGGTTATCACTATTTGGTACGGATCGAAAACAAAATTTGAAATTGAAGAAGCAACAGCGGAAAAAGCAAGGGTGAAATGCGCCAATTGTGCATTTTGGAACTATGTGCAAGCCCAAAAAATTACTGACGATATATGCTCTGCTAAATCCCGTTACTATTGGGAGGCCTTTGCCAAAGCTATAAATCCAAAACTAACTTCAACCTTTGTTAAAGGCAGGCCCTTGGGCGATCCGGTTTGCGAGTGGGTTCTTGAGCTAAAGGTATGAGCAAGAACGGATTTGGATTGAAATTCACGAAATAGGTGTTGAAAGGTAGGTTTACCAGACTTCAAGCTCACAAAAAGAAAGGGGGTAAGAACATGTCCGCTTCGACCTTTAAAAATGAACCTGAGATGAACCGTAGGGAGTTTGTAAAAACCGCTGCTGCTGGAGCTGCCGGATTAGCTCTTATGGGTTTGCCCTCTGGTAAAAGCGAGGCAGTGGAGAAATATCCTCATTGGGGAGAGGTCGTAATTGTCCGAGATGAAAATGCCACTCATGGGCCAGAGGTTGATTTTAAAGTCGTTCAGTCTATGTTAGATGAATCAATCCAGGCTCTAACCAAAGGTGGCGGATGGCCATCCCTCATCCCCTATAACCCCGGCCAGACTGTAGGGATTAAAGTTAATTGCCAGATACCGCTGATGTCAACTCAATGGAAAGTTGCAGGAGCTGTGATTCGGGGATTGGTTGGAATGGGAATACCGCAGAAAAATATTGTAATCTGGGATGCTGATTCTGAAGCGATGAAGTACACCACGATGGGTTGGGTCCGGGGTGTCTTTCGCGAAATACGCCTGACAACCACGGATAAATTGAAAGATCCTTTTGATCCCAGTAAAGCGATAGACATTATGGGGAATCGCACTTGCCTTAGCCGGCTTTTGACCGAGGCAGATCACCTGATCAATGTCCCCGTATTGAAGAATCATTTTGAAGCCGGGATCACCTTTGCCTTGAAAAATCATTTGGGTTCGGCAGGAGAAGATATTAAAGATCGGCAAAAGATATTTCACCTTCCTCAGGAAGAAGGGAATTTTTGGCACAAAACTATGGGTCGTGGGCGGCCCAAAGGGGAAGCCATAGCCCTTATTAACACAGCCCCGGATATCAAAAATAAGACTTGATTAATCGTCGGAGATGCTCTTTTTGGGGTGTGCACGATGGGGCCAATTTCCCCACCAGACTTTGCCTATAATGGTCTAATCGTTGGGAGAGACCCTGTGGCGACAGACCATCAGGTCCGGCTGATCATCGAGAGTGAAAGGAAAAAAAGGAACTTGCCGATTGTCCCGTCTACCCACATTGATCATGCCATAAAGCTGGGGTTGGGAGCTCCTATCGATGAAATTAAGGTTATCCCTTTGGATCGGACCAAAAAAGGGTAAGAATTTTATAAATGAAAATGCGGGTTAGTGGGCTGTTGATTTTTGGGTTTTCGATCCTGTTTTTAGGATTTGTTTGGGCAGATCAGGGTTCGGAGAGGTCCGAGAAGCTCCTTGGATTGATGATTCTTCTTCCTGCGGATGATGAAATCCCGGGGTGGAAACGTTCCGAGAAGACTCTCCGGGCCTCAAAAGAAGAAGAGCTTTATAAGATTTTTAATGGCGGAGCAAGCCTTTACATCCAACATGGGTTTCGTTCCTTCGTGGCGCAAAGTTATAAGGGGTCTAAAGGAACGGATCTTGAGGTGTATATTTTTGATCAAGGGGCACCTCAGAATACAGAAGATTTATACGAAAATCCATTTACGAAACCGAACCGCATTAAGGAAATAGCTAACCTCGGAGAAAAAGCCCGGATAGACATGACTCCCCTATTTTGTTATGGGGTAGATTTTATTCAGAAGGGGTTCTTTGTGCGGGTGATTATCCAGGATAGGACTGAGGAGGGGTTGAATGTGGCCATTTCTTTTGCCCGGTCTATCTCGAACCGGATTAAATAACTTGGCACAGAAGTTTCCAATAGGAAGGTTCAAGGGGATTCCTGTCCTCCCGTTGGCCTTTTCTTTTTCACCTGTTAGCCGAAAAGGAGGGTAATCAAATGAAGAAGATCATGTTTTTAGGGTGGTTGATTGCGTTTCTTCCTGCCATGGTGTTTGCGCAAGAGAAGATTGAAGCACCAGTTTGGAATGTCGGGGAAAAGTGGACTTTCACTGGTGATGGGAGTATCGAAGTCGTCAAGGCGGAACAGAGTGGCTATATTCTGAAATTTTCAGATGGGACATGTTTATTCGAGAGCCAGGGATGTAACACAATATTATTCGAAAATTCCACTCGGAGCAGGGTTAATGTTGTAGAGGGAGACAAACGCAAGAAATACACAATGGGATTAAGCAAGATTTTAGATTTTCCTCTTAGTAGTGGAAAACAGTGGAAGTGCGCATATTCGGCAAGAGTAAGAGGAGCAATGCAGGAGGTCTGGGCTGATTATTCCGAGAATTACAGGGTCTTGGGGTGGGAAGATACAGAGGTTCGAGCGGGAAGATTTAAGGTTCTTAAGTTGGAATATACACGAGGAGGCACAGGCCCAATGACCAAAATTGAAGACATCAAACACCTGTATTGGTATTCCCCAGATGCAAAATATTTTGTGAAATGTCAATATGATAAAGATTGGATGAAGGGACAAAAGGAGATTTTCAATTGGGAATTGACTTCCTTCCAATTAAAAAAGTAGCTTTTCCAAATTAAGCTCAAATTCCTTGGCAGCCCTTGAGAAGCCTGGGATCATCACCCTGGCTTATCCTTTTTGGTATTCTACAGATTGTGTTTTAGGCAATCAGCCCAAGAGTTATGATTTCTGCTATCTTCCTTTAAATTCCAGGGGCTTAAAAAGTTATGATATGCAAACCATTTATGCAATACTGACGGGAAGTTTCAAGGTTATGACCATGGACGCACTCGCAAGTTCTTGCCCAAATGCCCGCACCTTGATATATAGGAATCGGCAGGATCATGATACTCTTGCCTCGTTAGCCTTTTTCAAATATATGCGATTCAGAGGTTCCACAGGTGGGCGTTGTTCCTTTCTCCAAAAACATAAAAATCCCTGCTGCCGTCATACTCACCGTGCTATTGACCAAGGAGAAAATCCGAAGTCAGTGCAGTTGAGATACTCATCTTTGCCTTCATATGTGCCTTTGGGGTTTCTAAAAACAGTCAGGCAATATTCAACCCCCCAAAAACTTTTTTGAAACTGAGTGCAGAGCAAATCTCCTTCAATCCGACTCTTACCAGTATCGGAAGAATTTGGCTCTGGTCCCCGAATAGTAGTTTCTCCATTTTTCTTACGCTCAACCCACCATTGCTGGCCAGTCCCAATGCTGATTCCTGTTATCTTCGAACCGAAGAGTAATTTATTGATCTCCTCCCCAGTTAGTTGGTTTTTTTTGTAGGAGGGGAAATATGCCGATGGAAGCCCCGCTATCCCGGCCTTGACCATGCCTTCGGCAAATCGATCAGCGACAGCTCGGTCCTTGAAGGGGAAAGGATACATGATTGCTGGCAATGTGGGATTGGCGTGCCCCCCCCACACTCTTATATAAGTCTCCAGCGCAGCGCGGGCGTCCTTCTGGCGGCCGAGCAGGCCATAAATAACTGCGAGCCAAGAGGTTGACCCAGTTATCTCAGGGTTTGTTCTTCTCGCCTTTTCAATCAAGTTTGCCGCCTCTTCCAGGTTCCCCATGCAAAACTGCGCTACCCCCAGAAAAATCAAATAGCGGGCTGGATTATGAGGATCGAGTCGCATCCCCCGGTTCAGAAAATCGACTGCCTCCTTCGGTTTCCCACTGTAATTTAAAACGACCCCCATATCTTGATAAATGGACGGATCGTTGGCATCCAGGACAAGCGCCCGTTCGAGTTCGGAGACGGCCTCTTCATGCTGACGCCGCAATAGATACGTTAAGCCATTGACATGATGAGCAGTGGCTGTGGGATTTTTCATGGCCAGCTTGAGATATTGCCCCACCCGCAACCGAGCCTCCAGCCAGGAAACCTCTAACCCCCTCATGACTCCGGGAACATAAGTGCCCATCCAATAGGCTAAAGCCAGCGCCGCATATGCCCGCCCATAGTTCGGATCCAACTCAATCGCCTTTTTGAAAGACTGAATTGCTCTTGATAAATCATCCGGTGTCATTCGGAGGTAATGTATCCGTCCTCGTAAGAATGCGTCATATGCCTCTACATTATGAGTCCCCTTTTCCTCTATTGTTTGTTTTTCGGTTCCGGTCAGTTTTACCGCCAAGGCAGAGACAATCTTCTGGGTGATTCGATCCTGCAAGGCGAAGACATCTTTCATGCTGCCGTCATATCGCTCAGCCCAAACATGATGGCCGGTCATGGCATCGATGAGCTGGGCATTTATCCGGATTTCATCGCCGGCCCTGCGCACACTTCCCTCCAGCACATAGCGGACACCGAGCTCTTCGGCCACTTGCTTGACCTTGGCAGGCTTTCCTTTGTAGGTGAAAATCGAATCCCGGGAAACCACCAAAAGATCGGAAATTTTGGACAGATCCGTTATCAGGTCGTCCACCATGCCGTCAGTGAAATATTCCTGATCCGGGTCCTTGCTGAGATTCACAAAAGGAAGCACGGCAATAGAGGGATTTTCCGGCAGGGGGTACTTCATCCGATCAATGGATGCAACCTCGACCGGGGCGGGGGTCAAAAATATCTTCCAAATCCCCAGCGCCACGATCCCAATTCCCACAACCAGCAGGACCCAGCGATATTGGTAAGGCCAAGAGATTTTTCGTTCCTGGGGGAAAGAAAACGGAACTGCGGGCGGTTCGGGGGCAGCAGTCTCCTCCGCCGGAACAGATTCTCCTTTCTCCTCCTTCTTCTCCTTTTTCAGGCTGGCGATGAATTGATCCCACGCCTCACCGTTTTGAGAATCCCCGAAGATAATCGAAATTTCATTCAAACCTACCCCGATTTTATCTATTGCAAACTTCAGCCTTACATTCTTTTCGCTTCCCATGTAATCAAAGAGATTCGCCCACCCGTCCTTTTCCACATCGGTAAAGGAATAGACCTTTCCGATTGCTTCATCCTCCTCTTCCTTCTTCTTTCCAAGGACTTTGAAAAGAGGGGCTTCTTCCAGGTTTGGAAGGGCATTTTTCCATTTTCTGTAGATCCGTGGCAGCAGATTTTCCTTATCTGAAGACCCGGCCGCGCCCCCGACGGATTCGTTCAACAGGGCGAGCAGGTCAAGGTGTTCCTGGAGAGGGATGGATTTGATTTTCCCCAATTTTTTCATCTCGTTGACGACCAGGGCGATCACGGAGAGATAAAAACTTCGGGAAGGGGAGTTGAAATAAAGGGTGAATTGAGTTCTGCCCTTGAGCTGAAGATGGAGCATGAATTCATTAAGGTCAATCTGGATAGAAGGTCTCGAATTTCCGATCATTTCAATCCCCACGGCCCCGGCTGTAACCCGAATTATTTTCGGGGGTTAGGGGTAGTCCTAAAATAATCTGACAGTTCCGGACGGTACGTACGCGTCAGGATTATATCAAAAAGGTGATAATGCCAACAGGAATTTTTCATTGATTGGTGAGTTACTGTCATAGAAAATTTTATTTTCAGTTGAAGGGCATTTTGAAAAAATAACTTATTAAAGAATTTCATAGGCTTATAAATTTTTCGACAATTTTTTTCCCCTGCTTTTTTACTAATCCCAATTGGGACTGGATTTAATCCCATGAGGGGAGATTATGGAAAGAAGGATATTGAAAATGCCAATACGAAGGCCCCAGGGGGAATTAGAGCTTCCCTTTGGAGCCTTTCTTTTCTGCCATTATTGAATTGTCATTTCTTTAAACATCAACCAAATTATCAAAAATAAGAAGGAGGAAACGATTATGGCTACAAAAAAGTCAATGTGGACTCTTTTGGGCATATTGGTAATCTCTGCCTGGGTTCTTTCGTCTGCCATTCAGGCAGGGGCGGAAACAATGAATTTTAAGTTCTACACTTGGGTGATTAAAGGAGAGACATTTCCGGTCGGCGATGTGGAAGGGCATTCTGTGTGGTATTTACAGCGAGGCGCTTTTAGGCGCTTACTGCGCAACTAACACCAACATGTTGGTAAGAAGGGGTTGCGATCAAACGGCCAACCCCAGCGCTTCAAAGGTACGGAACATCTCGCATTGTAGGTTTT
>Ga0315289_10014877_pt1 | contig 10827 bp, 12 predicted proteins | sample YL17G11_40_MG_FD_203452 | JGI IMG/M metagenome (GOLD analysis project Ga0315289, IMG submission 203452) | Sediment microbial communities from Yellowstone Lake, YNP, Wyoming, USA - YL17G11_40 | ecosystem: Environmental > Aquatic > Freshwater > Lake > Sediment | place: USA: Wyoming | collected...
CATGACCGAAGAAAACCAAGAGCAAAAGATAGTTGAGGATATTGTGGAAGAAAAGCAGGAGGAGCCAAAGTCAGACAAGACTGCGTTGGTGGTTAGCAAGGCCACAGCAGAGAAGTTGATGAAGCTAAAAAACCTGGGCGACTCGTACGAGGACGTGATATTAAGGCTTATTGAAAAACCTAACTAATCAAACAATCAAAGGTGGTTGGTATGGGTAATGACAAAACAGAAATTCCTACCAAGGCAAAGGAGGAAGAAGCAAAGAAGATACAGCTTGAGTGCAACGACTCCTTAGATAATTATATGGATGAATTCGGTGTTCATCTGATTTATTGCGAATCCAAGATTATGCTTATTGACAATGAGACAAATAAAGTTGTCAGGGTTTCTACCAAAGATGGAATGGCGGACTTCTTCAAAGCTGAGAATGTTTTCGGTTCGTTGCAGAATATCAAAGCTGCAATCATCGGCAGCATACAGAACGTTTCCTCCATGTCCTTCGAGCCAGCTTATGACAAGCCAAAGGAATTCATAACAGTTGAATACAATGGTGGGCTTTACCAATGGAATACTTTTATGCCAAATATCTATGCAAGGCTATTTTATAAAAATCCAAACCTGGAACCGCCATTCTCATTTCCTCTACTGGATGAATATTTTGATATATTTTTTGAAGATCAAGATGAAAAGAAATGGTTTATCCACAGGATAGCCGCAATGATGAGATACCCATATATGAGGCTTCCAACAAGTTTAATCCTCCACGGAGTCCAGGGCAGCGGAAAGGATACAATGAGGCTTATCCTGGAAAGGCTTTTGGGTAGGGATTTTGTTTCCAACATAGATGGCAAAAGTATCCAGTCGCAGTTCAATTCCTATGTTGCTGAGAAGATGATTGTATTTGCCAACGAAGTGTTCAATTGGGACAAGAGGACAGAGATAGAGAACTTCCTGAAGAATTATGTCACCAATGACAGGATAACAGTCAATAAGAAGTTCATGCCGGAGTATATGGTAGATAACTTTGCATTCTGGATCTTTGCAACCAATGACATGAACTTTGTTCCATTTGATGAGACTGACAGAAGATACAGCTACTTCTACCAAGGGGAATCCCTTAACAGGAAATTCATGCACAAATACAATCTTTCTAATGAGGATGAGGCATACATCAAGCACACTAAGCCGCTAATAGACTATATCAAGAATAAAGAGGATCAGGGGGCCATGGACGAGTTCCACCAATTCTATTATTATCTTATGAATCTAGATATTGATTTCACGCTGATCTCAAAGCCGCTATGGACTCATGAGAAAAGGGAAACAATCAAATCCAAATTTGAGCATAATGAATTCTACAATATTCTCAGGGATGTCATAAACTTTGAGATTGCCTCCATCAAAGAGGACAGCAAAGGAAACAAGTATCTGGAATACTCAAAGGTATATGATGGATTCACTGAAAGGGTGCATAGGGATAGGAAGATAGGAAAGCACAAGTTTTCTAGGAAATGCGTCAACATGGGGCTTCTTGGCAATCCAACCACCAAAAGCTTCGATAAGGAAAAAGTATATTGTTTCGAAATTACCAGTAAGATATTGCTGGAAGACATATTCGGGAAGCGTGATAAGATTGAAACCCAATATGAGAAAGGTACGCTTAAGGAGAAGAAAGATGATATTCCAGATTTGGAGAAGGACGACGACGGTGCTAGGTATGAGAATGATTGACAAAGCCAAGGAATATTTGAAAGCCAAGGATTACATGATGGCGGCGACATGCTTTGAGAAGGCAGGATTGTTCGAGAAAGCAGCGTTATATTATTTAAAAACAAATGATTGGGTAAAGGCTTCGGAACTTTATTATAAGTCGGGGCATAAACTCAAGTCCGTAGAGGTAGAAGAAAAAGGCAGAGCAGGTGCATACAAATGAAGCGCCGCATGTGCATCCATTGCGGATTCGAGAGCACGAATTGCCAATGCAAGAAGCAAAAGAAGTTGGGTGAGGAAGATGGAAGAACGCTATAAACTGATCCTAGGGGATTGTATGCTAAAAATGCGTGGAATACCAGACGAAAGCATTGATTTGATAATAACAAGCCCGCCCTATAACAAGCACCTTTCAAAAAGGAAGTGTCGGGAGAACGACACTTGGAAAAAATCAAACATTTCCTACGGAGAATTTAATGATGACATGGATGAAAAGGATTATCAGGCATGGCAAAAAGAAGTTCTGGATGAATGTTTAAGGGTTTTGAAAAAGGACGGAAGCATATTTTATAACCATAAGCCAAGAATATCAAACCACAGAGTGATATTCCCCCACGAATGGCTAGGGGGTTTCATAATAAGGCAAATGATAATTTGGAACAGAAAAAACTCTCCCAGCATTGATCCAATAAGGTTTTTGCCAACAACCGAATATATTTTTTGGATAACAAAGGAGCAAAAAACACCGAAATTTAACAGGGAATCATTGCGGTATACCGAGGTTTGGGACATAATCGCACCCCCCAATTCATACCACCCTGCTCCGTTCCCTGAAAAACTTGCCGAAAATTGCATACTTTCAACGACAGATAAAAATGATGTTGTTTTGGATCCATTCATGGGAAGCGGAACTACTGGCGTGGCATGTATGAATCTTAACCGCAAATTTATAGGGATTGAAATAAGTGAGGCATATATGAGGATAGCCGAAGCAAGGATAAGGGAAGTTGGCAAGCAGTGTAAATTGGAAGTTGGTGGAAATCTATGATCTGCCAAAGGTGTGGGAATATCATGCGCAAGGGCGGGATAATCCAGACATATGCAACCAATGGCAAGCCTGTCAGGGTTTATTTCTGCCAAGGCTGCGGATTCAGGGCGACTGAGGATGAGAAGAAATGATCCCCCTCTTCGATTACATCCTGTTCATCCTTCTGGCAGTCATGACCTACCACGACCTGAAGAAACAGTCAATCCCCAATTACCTGATAGCAATCCTTTGGATTCTGATGGCAGGGCTGCATCCAGAATTCACTTCAATAGCCGTATTCATCGTAGGCTTCATCATGCTGCTGAATTATATGTCGGTAAGAATGGCTAAGAATGAGTTCCTCGGCTGGGGAGACGTGCTGATTCTCCCTATTGTCTTCGCTTGGGGGTTTGCGCTCTTTGGGTACATGGGAAGCTTCACGGCCTTGGCGCTGGCGTTCAGCACAGGAACGGCAGTGGCATTGGCAAGCAAGAAGACAATTCCGCTAGTGGCGTTCATAGGGATTTATTATATCATTCTAGGATTGGTGATGGGGTGAGTGTTGCATTCGGTAGCAAAAGCGTTACATCCAGGAGTTCCCCCAGGATCACGATATCCGAAGGCAACATAGTCTCTTCCAAAAAAAGAGGCAAGGAGATTTTGATATACCTTTCCGAATATGCCATGAAGAAATTTAAGGATAACAGGATCCTTCGAATCACGATCGTCTTCAAGGGGTCCCCTGAAACCAAGGAGATTGTCAGCTATTCAATAAAAGACCTTTTCATGGATGACTGCAAGGTAATCTGCAAAAAACTGTATTGCCTGGCGAAGCTGGTAAGGGCTGACTAGCTAGTTAGATATCTTTAACCCCTAATTTTTCCAATAAATTTATAAATAAGGTAGTTGGTATTTTAAATGTTGATGTTTTTGAGGTTTGAATCATATGGAAAAAGGAATCGAATTTGAAAAAAGGAATTATCTACATTCTAAAGGTCAGATGACAATTGCGAACGCCGTCATGTACCTCGTTACATTCTTCTTCGTAGTGGTAATGGCACTTCCGTTGATTGATCAGGGCATCGAGAAAATCATGGTTCCAACCTTATTGAACAATTCCACAGGGCAGGTTTCTCCGATGGCAGACATAACGATCACATTTGTAAGATTTATTCCAATAATATTCATAACGGCAGTATTGGTTTCGGCAATCAAGACGGCAGTGCCGCAGTTCGAGTCAGACAGGCAGTACAGGTGATAAAAATGAAAATGCCAGATTCAGTAAAAACTACATATTGGAGAGGGAATACAAAAGTTACACATTATCAATGGACAGATAAAGAAAAAAGGAAAAGAGGATTGATTTAACGATGATAAAATCACAAACAAAGAAAACGAAAGCGGAAAAAGCGGCAGCCAAGAAAAAGGCAGTAAGAAAGAAATGCGGATTGAAGGTGTAAACTATGAGTCTTATTGGAAATGCAAAAAGGAAAAGTTCTGGAAGGAATGAAACTCGTGGAATGGTCAGGGACATTACCACAGTAGCAGTCGGCATCGCAGGCATAAGCCTGATGGCAAGCATGATCAAGAAGTGATTGATATGGCAAATATATGTCCTTCGTGTTTAGGAACAGGGTATTCACAAAATTATGTATTTGGGCATTCAAATGATAAAACATGCAAAAGATGTGGAGGAACAGGTAAAGTAGGTAGATAATATGCCTTTCAAGTCAGATCGTCAGAGACGTTTCCTTTATTGGAAATATCCTGCGATGGCAAAGAGATGGTCTGAAGAGGCAAAGAAGAAAAGATAATCACATGGATAACAAAAGGGGAATTGCCAAGTGCAGGAAATGCGGAGCAATATACGGCAGTCATCTGTCAAGATGCCCTGATTGCGGCGCAGGCGGGCTCGGTAAGGTATTCGGATATTGAGGTAATGTGACTATGGTAACATGTATGTTATGCGGGAAGGAAATCAGGGGAAGACCTTATGAAACAGTCGGGATACAGGAATGCGATGAATGCTACCACCATAAGAGGGCAAAGTCATATGGAATCAATATAAGTGGCAAGTCAAAAGGCGATAATAAATGGTAACAAAATACACAAGGGAGTTGAGAACCCAGCAGAGGGAGCATCCAAAACTTCCGCAGAGATACCTGAGAATGATTGTCAGGGATCATTTGAGGCTAGGGGGTGGCAAGTAGGTGAAGCCCTTTCTGGCAGTTGTATTCATATTAATGGCAGGCAGCTTAGCGTTCGCCTTGCCTACAGCACCGGATACTTGCCAGACGCAGATACTCTTGAACGAGATGATAACCTTATGCATATTGGCAATAATCGTCGGCATATTGATAAAAACTGTTTCTATAATAATAAAGTTTGAAATCGAAACAAAAACAATTCTAATACTTGTTGGAATCGCCATAGTGATACTATTCGTCTATGCGTTTATAGTCGGGGGCATGAGCCCATGCACGCCGCTGCCAAGCTGACAGATATGGATAGCAGGCTGGTTCTTGCGGCAGCATTATTCTTGATAATAACCAGCTTGAGCTTTGCGGCGTCTTATTGTTATCAGGAATCCACAAATGTTTCTACTACCTGTGGAGGCTTGGTGAACACAACGGCAGGATATGGGACAAATGCAACATGGAATGGCAGTTGGGCAGATGGGTCATGGACTACATATACAACATCAGGGACTAATCAGCTTTATTATGTGAATTACACGAAGCCGACATATGCTCTTAGGGAGTCAAGCTTATGGAAAGTAAAATTAGGGTCTCAGACAATATCAAGGGCGCTTACAACAGCATGTTGGGATGCCAATCCGACACAAATCAATTTGCAGATAGTTAAATTCAAATCTGGAATAATCTCCTTAGGTGAAATGAATTGTTGGAATGGGGCATCTTGGGTTGGGTTAGAAACAGGGATAGATTCAGACATATTCAATGGTTTGATATATGAAGAAGCGATGAATTGGAGCATTGGAAATATAACTGCTTGCAATACAACTATCAATGAATCTGGAAAGTGGTTTGTGGACAGCGACCTTTCATGTACAGCAGATGTCGATGTAATAATAATCAGCAGCCATAATGTGACTTTAGATTTAAATGGGCATACTCTTTATACAAATGCTACAATAAGGTCGAGCATATTTATTAGCAACAATTATTCAAATGTTCTCATAAAAAATGGAAAGTTATCTGGTGGAAAATATGGTCTATACTCAGGAGCAGGAGCAGTCAATCTCACATTAAACAATCTTACAGTCACCAATTCAAGCGATTCGTGCATGGAACTTGACAAAATATCCGATTCAGTGGTTTCAGATATTAATATCTCAATATGCGGTGATGACGGCATTGAATCAAGTGGAGGTTCGGCATATAACTCGTTTAATAATATAAATATAACTACTGCAGTTAACCAGGGATTAAGGATACTTACAATGGCAAGAAGCAATTTTACCAACATGAATATAACCAATGTGCAGGCAAATTGGTTTACAAATGGATGCACTTTTAATAATTTTACAAATATTAGTATATATGGAGGATATGCGGCGATAATACAGGGGACTTGGTGGAGTACAGGTGGGCAAAACAACACATTCAACAATGTCTTAATATCAGGAACAAACGATTCGTATCCCGCGATACAGTTTGATAATGGAGCAGTTAACAATACAATTAATAACTTAGTGATAACAAATGCTACAAAGGGGATATACCTAACAGTTTCGACAACATTAGTCAATGTTGAAATATATAATACAACATCATTTTTTATTACAAGTACAGGAGGAACGCAGACTTTTACCAATTTGACTCTTGGCTATAATTCTACTGTTGGTCTTGTAAAATGGCCTTCAGTTAACATGTCAACAGATTTGGTTGATTGGACTAATACATATTTTCAACCTAGGTTTGTCTCAATAAAAGATGCCAATATCACATTTAACACCACGCCCGCAACAATAAAGATTTCAGCTCCTTCTGCAAGCAACGTGACAATATACAAGAAATCAGGGTTTCCAGCATCTGAAGCGGAAATACTTTCATCTGGCAGTTTTTATGGAGTGGCGACAATTGCATCGTCAATAGCGACTTTCAGCGTTCCTGGATTCAGCGGCTATGCTTTAATGAACACAAGCATTTCTGGCAATCCTTCAGTTTCATTTGTTTCTCCAACTCCTGCAAATGGAAGTTCGATTTTTACAACACAAAATATAACTGTAAATTCTTCAGTTGCAAGTTTATTCGACATTTCAAATATAACAATCTATTTTTATGATGTAAGCGGTAATCTTCTATTAAATGTCACTCAAGTTGGAAATTACACATATTATAATTACACTTGGGCAACGCTTCCAACAGGGCAGCCCATATATTATAATTCGACAGTATATGATGTGTATGGGAACTATGGTGACAGTGAGACAAGGCAGTTTACAATCGTTGATTTCAATCTCACTCTTGTTTCCTATCCTGCAGATTATTCAACGCAGTTTTCGTCTTTGGTTAATATAACCTACAATATAACATTCATATACCCGCCAACCATGGCATTGAATTGCTCGCTGTACCAAGACACAACATATAAAGGGTCTACAGAGGTTCTTGCAGCAGGGGTATATTCGACAACAGGAACATTTGCAGATGGTTTGCATACTTGGAATATAACATGCATGCATTCTGCAACAGGAGGAATAAAGGAAACTTCGAATCTAAATGTCAACATAATATCAAGCAATTTTTCAGGGGTTATACTGCTTTCGGCAAACCAAACTGTGCTTTCAGGTTCTCAAGTTTTGTTCTATGACCAAGTTGGAAGCCTAAATTTAATGTATTTTACTAATCAGAGCGGAATAGAGTATATAAATTATTTCAACATAAATAACACAAATATAGTATATAATTTCTCTCAGCCGCTCAACCAGACAAAGGCGTTCTTTGTGGCTATGAGGGAGAACGACGACATGCTTAAAATATTGACATTTAGCAAGAACAATTCCACTTACCATCTGATATGGATAAATTCGACAAATATGTATATAACAAATCACACTGACACCAGATTTGCATATGTCCAAAACAACAGTTATTACGACCCATACAGGTATGCGTACACAAGGCATTTTGATACCCTAAGCCTGACTGCAAACCAGTCTTCATATGTGTTTGTTATACCGATGCTCAACCAATCAGTGTATGCCAGGATGTATGTCGGAAATGATTCTATACAAAGGCTCTGGGCAATCCCCTATACTGCTGTCAATGCCACGTCATATGGCGGGGTATTCACAACAATCGCTAATGATAGCACGCTTGAGAACTGGATTGTCAGCAATTTTTCAGTTGGTACAACGGCCGCAGCCAATTTCTCAACGTATTATATCAATTACACAGATACTGGATTGGATGCAGCAAAGCTTGTTTTTGAGAACACTGGAATAAAAATGACTGCACCTAACTGGAACAAGACAAAGGTTTATTATGAATACAGTGTCAATTCAACCTATCAAATAATAATTAATACAACACATATGGCGATATTTCGGTATCCTGATTTAATAAATATTTCAATATATAACATATCCAATCCGATAACAAATCCTTCGCATTTTGTGTTTATAGATTCAGATACATTCATTTTCTTCAGTAATGAAACTGACGGAAATATCGCATATTCCTGTTTTTTTGGAGGGGGTTCCGGAAACTGCACAAGGATAAAGCAGAATTCATATTCACAGAACATAACTTATTATAGGGGCAGCATGGCGACATCTGACAAGGATATATTCACAAACACATATGGAACTGTGTCATCTTCAGGGGCATTCACCAAATTGACATTCCAAAGCAGCATCTATGACTACAAGTTCAGGTGCTATGACGAGATGGCTGAGACTAGGGATATATTCTCGATTCAGATATATACTGACAACTCATCAACAATACTTATCCCGCAGATATATGGTTATGCGGCTTCAAGCGGCTCTTTTGGATCAGGCACAAGGAAATTCTACCAGACATGTTATGGAGGAACCAACAGGCTGTTTTTGTTTGGGGTGGGTACGGCTTATCCATTGAGCGGGTATTCGCTGTTGATTCCAAAGGGGCAGTACTTCACATTCACAGTTACCACTTCAATGTCAAACCCAATATTGAATGCTACAATTACTGCAACAAGATTCAGCCCTGACAATGCAGCATACGTTACCATAGAGCAGGGTTTGACAGACAGCCAGGGAAAAGCTACACTATTCTTGGAGTCAAACATACTTTACAAAATGTCAATAGTTGCAGATGAATATAATCCATTGACATTTGATTATATTCCAATAAATGGAAGCAATTATATATCTGCAGTGATGAGAACAAATGCCACAGTAACATTCAATTCAATACCTGTGGGGTATAATAACAACATAATGTATGGATTATTCCCACCTCCAGGGAATTATAATAATACGATAAATTTATCCTTTGTCATCATAGATCCAGACGCAACATTGGAATATTATGGCATAGATATTTACAGAAGGGACAGCAGAGGTTATGAAACCTTATGGTACAACAACACCGTTTATGGCCAGCCTTATGGAGGAACAATAACAGTTAACCTTCCAACAAACTATTCATACAGACCTTTTAAGTATTTCAAGGTATTCAATAATACTGAATATCATATTCTTGACGATACTTACCTTATAGGAAGTGCGCAAAAAGCATTTGCGGCTATAGCTGAAAAATTACAGGATACGGGATTCATTAAAGGTTGGTATCTGTATTTCATAGGGATATTCTTTGCAATGCTTTCAGTTGGGTTCGTATCAAAATATTCCCCTGAAGGAGCAGGAGTGATAGGATTGATAGTGCTTTGGGGGTTCACAATGTTTGCCCCTGCCGCAGTGATATTGGATATGAGTATAGCTGGGACTCCAATTCAAGCATGGATGGTCTCGACATTGACAACGGTCTGCGTAGGAGCAGTTATGTATTTGAGGCAGTATTGGACATAGGTGGCATGAAATGAGACTATCAACATTTATTTTGTTTAACTTGGCAATGACGCTGGTGTTTTTCTGCGTAGGATACTATAATTTACTTACCTCAGTGGCATTCGGAATGTATTCCGGAAGCATGGGAATGAATATAGACACTTCTACTGGGAATTTGACAAACGCAAGCATGTCGCATGGCCAAGCAATAGAAATATCTAATTCAACGGCAGGTCATCTTGGGTTAGTTCAGACAATTGCGCAGTCAATACTTATTGATACGAATACAGCCATAGCATTTGGATTGGCAATTGCATTATTAGTAGCAATATCCTATCTTAGCGGATTCTCAGCCAATTTCTTGGTTCCTGCTTTGATAATAATAGTTGTAATGAATTTCTTGTTTTTCCCAATAAGCATTCTTATGGATGCATCATTGCCATTATTCTTCAAATTCTTCATTTTTGCAGTGTATAATACATTCACTATCATATCGGCAGTGGATTTCATAAGAGGTGGCATGTAAATGTCAATCAAGGCAATTTTTATGGCAATATTCCTTATTGGAATATCTTGCTCCTATAATCCCATAACGATAACAGTTCCATCTAATTTCTCGTATCAAGATACTTGCATGGCCACGAATTCATCAGGATTGAATTTCTTTGGTGATAGTATAGGAGCATGCACAGGACAATATGTTGGAGACGTTGGACTGTTATTCCTATTTTTCGTTGGATTTTTCTTGGCATATACAGTATTGCAGAATACCAGAGTAGAGGCGAAAGCTGTAATTCTCATTCCTGTATTCATACTTTCAGCGACGTTCTTCCCATGGATGCTAATAGCAGTAGCCATGGTGGCATCATTCCTATTATTCCTGGCATTGAATAAGGTGAGCAGCAGATGACATCAGAGGATATCCTTTATGCCAAGGCAAAGAACATACTCAAAGGCATCCCAAGGGCGAGGGACGGATTCGTGACAAAGGACAGGCTAAGGAATGATTTGATATGGAGATACAGGATAAAGAATAGCGACATTTATCTTTTGATTCAGGAGCTTGAGAAAA
>Ga0315289_10014878_pt1 | contig 10827 bp, 9 predicted proteins | sample YL17G11_40_MG_FD_203452 | JGI IMG/M metagenome (GOLD analysis project Ga0315289, IMG submission 203452) | Sediment microbial communities from Yellowstone Lake, YNP, Wyoming, USA - YL17G11_40 | ecosystem: Environmental > Aquatic > Freshwater > Lake > Sediment | place: USA: Wyoming | collected...
GGCCGCGGTGAATCGCTCGGGGCGCTTGCGAAGGCGCTCGAGAGCCGCCGGAGAGACCTCGGCGGCCTTCTGGAAGCGGCGCGGGAGGGAGACGGGGAGGCGTTCGCGTCGCTGGTCCGGCGGTTCGAGAGGCCGGTGTATCATCTCGTGCTTCGGATGGTGAGGCGTGCCGCGGTCGCGGAAGACCTGGCGCAGGACATATTCATTCGGCTGTGGCGGCACCTCGGGGACCTGGAATCGGCGGACGTGTTGCCGGGCTGGCTTCGCCGGGTGGCGGTGAACGCGGTGATCGACCACTGGCGGAAGGAAGACGCGCGGCGTCGGAAACTGGCGGCGATGCGGGAGCATCCGCTGGCGCGGCGCGTGGTGCGGCCGTCGAGCCGAATGGAGACCGACGAGAGCGTCGATGCGGTGCAGGCGGCGCTCGCCCGGTTGCCGGCGAAACTCAGGAGCGTCCTCGTCCTGCGCGCGACGGAGAACATGAGTTACGAGGAGTTGGCGGATACGCTGGGAATTTCGACGAGCGCGGTGCGGAGCCGCCTGTTCCGTGCACGGGAAGAGATGCAGCAACTCCTGAGGCGCGCCCAGGCGCCGCAGTACCTGGCGCGGATGTACCGCGGGCGGCGGTCGGGAGGCGCGGCCGAGTAGATGGGCGGTTGGGCGACGGCATGTCGGGACGACCAGTCGGCCCCTCGACAGACTCGGGGCGGTGAGCACGGTCGAACCGCAAGGAGCAGAGGATGGGCCGCTGTGTGCCGAAAAAGGTGTTGAGCCGGTACGTGGACGGCGACCTTGCGGAGACCGAGGCGGACGGCGTCCGCCGGCACGTGGCGCAATGCCCGGTCTGCGCGGAGGGCCTGGAGGAAATGCGCGCGGTGGACAAGGCGATTTGGCTGGAGGCGCCGGTGGGGGAATTGCCGGACGTGGCGGGGCGAGTGACGGCGGGCCTGGCGGGGCGCGGCGCGTTCCTCGGGGCGCGGATCGCGGCGGGGAAGCGCCGCCTGTTCGGCGAGCGGATTCCGGTGGGTCGGCTGGCGGCGGTGCTGAGCGTGGCGGCCTCGATCGTCGTGCTGGCGCTGGTGGGGATGGACTACGCGACGCGCGAGCAGTGGAAGCGGCAGACGGAGCCGGTGCTGGCCGATGCGCAGCGCGTCCTCGTCCGCCTGGTGCTGGTGGACCGGGGAGAACAGCAGGCAGCGTTCGCGCGGGCGCGGGAACTGGCGCGGGACCTCGCGCTCTCGGAGCGTCTGGCCGACGCGCGGACGGGAGCCAAGGCGGACGAGGCGGCGGAGTTGGACGCGCTGGGGCGGGCGTTCGCGCTGCTGGCGGATGGAAGGGAACTCGCGCCGGAACTCGTGGCGCAACTGGAGCAGGGGGATCTTTTGCGCCGGGCCGAGCGGCTTCGCGAGGGCCTGGCGCTGACGCGATAAGAGCGCCTAACAAAGAGATCCTGGCCGGGTGGCACTGGCGGCTTGTCCGCCAGTGCACGGGCGGGCAAGCCGCCCGTGCCACCCATTTTGTTTAGAGGCGCTAAAGCACGTCTGCGGTCGCATTCTCCACCGTCTTTTCCTTGGCGCCCAAAGACCGCTTGAAAGCAGGCGGGGGTCGGCGTACGATACGCCCCGGCCCAGGCCAGGATTTTGCATCGGGCTCTGTAGCGCGGGGGTTTATCCCCCGCGGCCTTGGGATGTAGGGTATTTTGCGCGGGGGGTAAACCCCCGCGCTACAAGTAAGGCTTTGATAATCGGTTGTGGTTGACGATGCAAAATCCTGAGGCTGCACGGGGGGGAATCCAGGAGACCAGGCGGATGACCAGACAGAACCCGACGGGCGGGCCCTGTAGTGAGAGATGCTCTCTACTACAGGGCGGGCTGGACCTCGACGCGCTCTACGAGGCGGTGGTTTCGTGGTTTGCGCCCGAGGTCCTGGAGGCCGTGGCCGGTCCGGCGGAAACGGAAACCGAGCGGATCGCGCGGGCGTGGCTGGCGAAGGGCGGGAAGCGTTGGCGGCCTTTCCTGGCGGCGTGCGCGTTTCTTTCGTTTCAGGAGCGGCGCGAAGGCGAAGACCCCATCCCGAAGGGACCTTCGGTCCGACAGGGGGGCGAGGCGCCCGAGGACCTGCGGACGGCGGCCGTCGCCGTCGAGTGTTTTCACAAGGCCTCCCTCATCCACGACGACATCGAGGACGGCGACGGCGAGCGCTACGGCGAGAAGGCGCTGCACGCGCAGTACGGCGTGCCGATCGCGCTGAATGCGGGGGACTTTCTGCTGGGCGAGGGATACCGGCTGATCGGCGTTCTCGGCGTCGCGGACGGCGCGAAGGTGCAGATGGTGCGCGCCGCGGCGTGGGGCCATCGGAGCCTCTGCATCGGCCAGGGCGAGGAACTGATGGCGAAGCGGGCGCAGCGTCCGCTCGCGACGGCGCGTGTGATCGAGATCTTCCGCATGAAGACGGCGCCGGCGTTCGAGGTGGCGCTGCGGGTGGGGACGACCCTGGCGGGGGCCGGCGAGGACCTTTGGCCGGCGCTCGCGCGGTACGGCGAGGCGCTGGGCATCGCGTACCAGATACGGGACGACCTCGCGGACTGGTCGGCGGGCACGCCTCGCGGCCGCCAGGCCTCGCGGCCTGTCCGCACAGCGAGATCTCGCCGAAGGCGGATCGAGACCGCGGGCGACGCGGGCGCGGCGCCCGGTCCCGGCCCCAACCCCAACCCCAACCCCAACGGGGCAGGCGGGGCGGGCACGCCGGGAGAGGGGGGGCAGCCTTCGATCCTCTTGAGCCTGGCCGAGGAGCGGGCGACGGGCGAGACGAAACGGTTTCTGGAGGCGGCCGGGCGCGGTTTGCTCGCGGCGGAGGAATCTTCCGGTCGGCTGGCGCGGGTGCTCGCGGACCTCGGCGTCGAGGAATCGGCGCGGCGGTTGCTGGATCGCTACCGTCGCGAGGCGGTGACGGCCCTCGAGCCGCTCCCGAGCGAGGGCCTGCGGAACGTGCTGGAGCGCGTCGTCGGCAAAATGTTCGCCGGCGAGGGGGCCGGATGTGCGGCGGCCCTCTGATTCGTTCTTATCCGTTGTGAGATGTTTCATATCGCTTGGCTTTGCGGAACCCTTGGCCGACGAAAACGCTTCGATTTGACTTTGGTCAAGGAAACGATCCGACCTCGGTGCGAGAATAACGGAGGAGAGGCGGCGCGTCGCCGGCGGGTGTGGCCGTTTTCCGTGGCATGGTGTTGGTGCTGGGTCGTTAGGAGGCGGCTTCAGCCGCCTTTGCGCCGCGTGAGCGGCGAGTAGACCGGGGCTTTTAGCCCCGGTTCGCAAACGCGCCAAGACCTGATGTTTTTTCTTTTCCCTCTCCGCCCCGCTGAAAGCGGGGCGGTGAGGGAAAAGAAAGAGGGAAGGGGAGATGGTGGCCGGTCACCCCGCCATAAAATGGCGGGGCTAAACACCGCCAAAGCGGGGCAAAGGCCCATGAATGGGCCTAACAGCCACGGCCACGATCCGCGGCCACACCCCCGCCGGCCAGGAGGATTTGCGATGCCGATCAGCCAATGCCCGGGCCAGGACAAGCGGTTCTGGAAGCCGGACGACATTTTTGAGGGCCCGTGTCCGGAGTGCGGGGCGGCGATTGAATTCTGGAAAGACGACGTGCGCCGCCGGTGTCGCGGGTGCGGGGCGACGGTGGCGAACCCGCGGTTCGACATGGGGTGCGCGAAATGGTGCAAGTTCGCGGAGCAGTGCCTGGGTGCGTCGGCCGTCGGGGAAACCGAGGACGTGGCCGGGGCGCTCATCGCGGAGATGAAGAAAGTTTTCGGGGCGGACGAGCGGCGCATCCGGCACGCGCTGGGGGTGCTGGACTACGCGGAACGGATTTTGGCGCGCGAGCAGGCGGACCCGCTGGTTGTGAAGGCGGCGGCGATTCTGCACGACATCGGAATTCACGAGGTAGAGCGAAAGCACGGGTCGGCCGAAATGCCTCAGTTACGGGAGGCCAAAAAGGGGACGGGAGTCTTTTGCCGGAACGGCCCTTTGGGTGCTCTGCACAAAAGACTCCCGTCCCCTTTTTGGCCGCCGATCGCGCGCCAGATCCTGGAGCGCGTTGGCGTGGACGCCGAGCGGGCCGAGCACGTGTGCCGGATCGTCGGCAGCCACCACAGCGGCCGGGGGATCGACACGCCGGAGTTCCGGGTCATCTGGGACGCGGATTGGCTGGTGAACCTTTTCCACGAAGAGCCGCGCCCGGAGCCGGAGGCGCTTCACAAGGCGGTGGAGCAAACGTTCAAGACGGCGACGGGGCGGGAACTGGCCAGGCTTCTGGCGTCCCGAGGTAGCAGACGACCTTCTGCTTGAGCGTATTCGCGTTGAGGTTGAGGACGATGCCTTCGGAACCCGAGCACTATCTTGATACAGCCTCCAAGGGTGGATAAGATAGAATTGTCGGTGCGGTCGGTGGCGGTCGCTCGCGAGAGTCCATTTGAAACACCTCAGGCAAGGAGCGGAACATGAACGATGGCGGCCTCGCGGGTCCGGAACGTAGCAGGAATGACGAATCACCGGTTGAGCAACTCTTGGCAGACTTGGAACACGGCTCCATGTCCGTTAAGGAAGCCGCAACGCGTAAGTTCTTCAGTCTCCAAGGTCTTCCAAGAGACATTATCAACGAGGCTCGGGAATCAATCGCAGGCTTCCTCGCTTGGACGACATCAGACCTGCAACCCATCATCGGGCAGAACGGCGACAAGGCACTTGAGTTACTCACCGAGGAACTCGAGTGTGGGAGTCCTGCTGAAGCCGCCGTCGCCCTGGGCCGGATTGGCGACCACCGAGCCATTGAACCGCTGCTCGAAGCGCTGTTGACGCCTGACAGCGCGACTATTCGTCGTATTTTCGCCACGGCTCTTAGCCGACTAGGACAACCTCAATGGCAGGACTGCATTGAAGAGGGTTATGAGGCAGAGTGTGTGGCCTGGATCCGCGACCTGTGCCGATTTATCGCAGCGGGTCACCCCAAAGCGTTTGATGAGTTGGTCGGGGCGGCGAAGTCGAACACGGATTATGGCAACACGGAAGCCATTTGTGCTCTTGCGTTGATTGGCGGTTCAAGATCAGTCGAGGCTCTCACGTCGGTCCTCGAACGGCTTGTCCAACCAAAGAATCTCGGTACGAGTTGGCACACGAAAGCCTGCATCGCCATGCGGGCACTGGCAGAACTTGCCCCAGAAGTTGCGGCGTCGTGGCTGGCGACCAAGACCGCTGCGTCGGCGGGTGATTCGTACACGATGAAGATTCTCGACAGTTGTCAACGAGAGTTAGGCAAGCCCAAAGACAGTCCTTGGCCCGACTATGCAGACACGCTGAGTCTTCCGCAAGTGCGGGAACCAGCCCTGCTAGCTCGCGCGGCAATCAATCGGTGTTGAGGAGGATCTGGACCGCGCGGGCCTAGTACTACAACGGGAATTCCGGTGACAGAATTCCGGTGACATAGAACTTATTTCAGTTCGGGGGACGACGGATTTTGATGAATCAGCAGAAGTACAGTCCCATTAACTTCATTGTCATACATGCGTGTGCGTCCGGCGGTTTCGGTTCCAACTTTACGCGTGACCCATGGGCACATACCGAGGATGCCACAAAACTGCGAGTCATCGAGAAGTACGGTGCATTGCCCCCGCTGGGTGTGGGTTTTTCCTTCGTGAAATTTGATGATCTGCTTCCCTACACTGAGCACATAATCACGTCTGTGGCGCAGGTCATTGGGACTTGCGTGAAATCAACTTTTCAAATCTGGAGACCTGGGCCAAGGACTGACCATTGCGGGAGGACGCCATGAATCACTTGCGCTATGTCACGCTGGTCGCACTGCTTGCCGGTTCCGTTTTCCTGCCGGCCTTGCCCCGGGTGCTTTGTGGGGCGCCCGGCAATTTACCCGCGGAGGCAAATGTGAATACCGAAGAAGCCCTACGCGTAAAGGCGCGGAAACTCCTGGATGAGGTGATGGGCCTCCTGCAAGCGTATCAGGCCCAGGACGCCGTGCGCCTGGCCAAGTCCCTCGGGGCCAAACCCGAAGCCCTTGACGTTATCAGTCTTGGCCTACTTGAGGATCTGGGCCTGCCGGCGCCGATTCACATCGCTTACCGGGATGCCAAGAAGGGCGCGGATGAGGCGGCTTTGGACAAGGCCCGGAAGGCCATCGGGCAATGGGCCCAGGGATACCGCAAGAAAACGGAGGCAGGGCGGTACGTGCCCGCCTTCACAAAGTCAGATGCCCGTATCAACCTATGGGAAGCGTGGACAGATCTGATAAAATTCGGGAGCCACGGGGAACCGTCGGCCAAGGAATGGCTCCTGTTACAGGTGGGCTTTCTCGGCGAGTTCACCGCCGAGGTGGATAGATATACCATTGCAATGACGATGCTGGGCCTGCTGGACAGAGACGACCTCGGCGAGGAGTTGGGGTTCAAGTATCAGGGACACAGGTTTGCAGACCCGACCGAGAAGGTTTTAGCGGTCCTGAGTCCGTGGATTCTCAAGAACTTGCCGTATTTGTACTTCCATCCTGTGGAAAGAGCACTCAAATTAGACCGGCAGGCGCGCGCCCATGACACCCCCTCGGCCGAATATCGGAAGACGCATTCCTGGAATGCCAATGAGGGGCCCAACCTGATCGACCCCAAGAAGAAGCCGGAGGATATTCAGTGACACACAACAATGGTATTAAGTTAAGCCCCGATTGGGCTATCGGGGAAAAAGGAAAAAGGGGAAAAAGGGGACATTCTACTTTTTCAGAGGAAATACCGGGGACAGGCATTTCCGGCCACCCGATCCTGCTTTTCCCCCCGCCTGCCACGGCGTCTTGTCCCGGCGTAGTTCCTGACGGAGCCGGAAGGTGTAGCGCGAGGGCTCGCCCTCGCGCGTTGGATTTGACGACATCCGCGGGGCACAAGGCCCCGCGCTACAGTTTTTCCTTGTTGCCCTTTCCCTATTTTCGCCTTTCTCTGCGCTCTCCGCGATCTCCCTGGCAGGGCTACGGCCCCCCTGGCCGGGGTGCGGCTCCGGCCGTGGCCCGCAGCGTCCTCCCCATGTAAGAAAGGGGCCCTTCCCGCAGGGACCTTCGGCTGGGCTGCGTTGAAGGCTGCGCCGTTTGCCGTCGCCTTCCCCCTATCTCTGTCTTTCTCTGCGCTCTCCGCGATCTCCGCGTTGAAGGCTGTGCAATTCCCATGCCAAAGACGCGGGAAAAAAGTTATTAACATAAAGGTATGCACATGGCATGGATGCGAAAAGCACCAAATTGCGACAAAAAGCCGGCAAAAACCGGCCAAAAACCCGCAAAAAACTGCAAAAAAGTGCAAATTCGCACTTGCCCATCTTACCCAAGGCACCCCGTCCGCCGAAAAAACCCCCCCTGGCACGGGTACGGCTCGTGCCGTGGCCGGCCGGACGCCAGCGCCAGGGCCTATGGGTTCCAAAAAACCGCCCCAAAATACCCCCAAAAACTCACGCCAAAAAGTTATCCACAATCGCCGCCGCTCGCAAGTCGCGCTGCCGCAGGCGCCCCGCTTGGGCCTGCGCAGGAGGGTCCATCGCCGGCCGTCGGACCCGGTCAGCCGGTCGGCTCGAAGAGCGTCACGTCGAACGGCTTTTCGGGCATCGGTTCGCCGGGGGTCGCGAGGGCCCGGCCGAGGCGAAACGCCTCCTCGAGCGCCTGCGGGCGCTCCAGAATGTCGCCGCGCGCGTCCGCCCGGTTGACGAACAGGTTGGCGAAGTAGCCGATTTCGAGCGCGTCGAACCAGTATTTCATCGTGAGCGCGATGCTCTCGAACATCTTCTTGCTCCGCGAGCCGCCCACCGCAATCACCAGGCCCCGCCGGTCGCGCCGTCCTTCCGGGAAGAGCGGCGCCTTGAGCACGTACTTCCGCGCCCAGAGGCACTGGCACCGGTCAATCAGGAGTTTCGCCTGGGCCGAAACCGTCATGAAGAAGATGGGCGTGGCGAAGACGAGGCGGTCCGCCGCCAGGAGTTTCTCGAAGACGGCCTGGAAATCGTCCTCGACGCGGCAGAGGCCGGTCTTGTGGCAGGAGTTGCACTCGACGCACGGGGCCAGGGTGAAGCCGCGAAGCGAAAAGTACTCCGTCCGGCCGCCGGCGTCCTCGGCGCCGCGCAGGGCTTCTTTCAGGAGGCGGTCCGAGTTGCCGTCCGCACGCGGGCTCGTCGAGATGCCGAGCACGTTCATGGCCGTCGCCGCCTCTTGCCGTCAAGCACGTCCTTCGGTAAAGCGCCGCGCATGACCTTTTGGACGCGCCGTGCCAGGCGAACCGCGTGACGGGCTTCCGCCATTGAAATCGGTTCGTACGGGCCGGGCATAGAGCACTTTTCCTTCGCGATCCGCAGGGCGCTCGACCGTTCCGACGATCTCCTTTCGCCGCTGGAACTCTTCCGGCGTGACGACGAGAACGTCTTTGGGAACGGGAAAATCGTGCAGCGCCACGCCGATCTCAACGGCTTTCTCGCGCTTCGACCCCTTGACGGGCATAACGACCAACAGGTCCACGTCGCTGTCACCGCCGGCCTCGCCCCTCGCGTGGGAGCCGAACAGGATGATCCGCTCCGGATGGAATCGCTCGATGATCCGGTCCACCATTTCCGCGATCTGCCCGCGGATTCCTGTTTGCGTTCGGGACATCGGTGTGCCTCCCAGCCGGTTGAGGGCGACGGCCTCGCTTTCGCCACCTTTGCCCCGGCCCGTACCAAGATACAGCGCGCAGTGGATGTTTGCCAGAGGCAAAAACCGCGTGCCGAGGTCACCGGCAGTCGGCCACGGCGTCCAGAACCGCCCGATAGTCCGGTTCGTGCGACGTCTCCTTCACGAGTTGGATGTAGCGGACGGTTCCGCCTGAGTCCACGACGAAGACGGCCCGCGCCAGGAGCCGAAGTTCCTTGATGAGGACGCCATAGGCCTTGCCGAACGCAGCGTCGCGATGGTCCGAGAGAGTCTTGACGCGTTCGATGCCGTGCGCGCCGCACCAGCGCTTCTGGGCGAAAGGCAGGTCCATGCTGAGGGTGAGAACGGCGACGCCGTCGCCCAGTTTGGCCGCCTCTTCGTTGAACCGCCGCGTCTCGGTGTCGCAGACGGGCGTGTCGAGCGACGGCACCGACGAGAGGATGACCACCTTGCCGCGGAACGACGACAGGGCCACCTCCTTCAGGTCGTTGTCCACGAGGGTCACGTCGGGCGCGGCGTCGCCGACCTTGACTTCCTTGCCGACGAGCGTCACCGGATTGCCCTTGAGTGTCACGAGCCCCTTGCGTTCGGCCATGATTTTCTCCTCCTGAGGTTGCCGGTCATGGCGTCATTTGCAGCCGCGGGGGATTCTGGATGTAAGCCTGGTAGAGCGCAACCGCCTGCGGGTCGGAGATCTCCCGTCCAATGACCAGCCGCGCGCGGGCTGTGGCCGTCTCCCCCGTTTTCAGGTCGCGGCCAAAGAGCGACAGGTACACCGAGCGGTGGTCTTCCTCGCCGTAGGGCGTCAGCACCGCAAAGCAATCCTCTTTGGGGGCCATCAGGACCGCCGTCAGACCGCTCTTGGCGTCCCGCCGCAACGCCAGCGGCGCAGCCAGGCGGGGCATGATCTTCCAGGTTACCGGGTTGGGCGGGCGGTTCCACCGGCCGTCAAGGATGATGCGTATGGCGTCGTCGTCGCGCGGGAAAGCCTGCCAGTCGCCGCCCGCCTTCGTCGCCTCAAGAAAGCCGGGCTTGCCGCCCGCGTCGGGGCTCTCCTGCACGTAGACGAAAGAGGCCGGGAATCCATTGAAATACGAAGCCAGAAAAAGTTCGAATTGCGGCAGGTTTTTCTGCGCCTTGACGGTCGCCTGAAAATCGAGCACATTGGGCGCCGCCCAGCGGTACACGCCCGTGATGTCCAGCGGATGCTGGGCGTCGGCCGACCAGCGCACTTCGACGGCCCCATCGGGCCTCAGGTGCGACTGGCTCGCCCAGTCCCACGCGGCCGTGCCGAACCGCGCGTCGGCCGTGAGCAGGCGGTACGGAGAAAAGAGGCCGAACGCGCCGGCCAAGTCCGTGCCCGACGCCGCGTCCGCCACCGGTTTCAGTCCCTTGGACTGGCCGCCCTCACGCAGGACGCCCCGCAGGGCTCCCGTATCGAACCGGTATTCCTTGCCTGCGGCGGTGAAGGCCGGTTGGGCCGGCGGCGCATCGGCCGGCGCCGTAGCCGCCGCATTCGGCTCCGCCGCCCCTGCCGAAAGGAGACACAGCAAAGCCGCGCAGCCCAGGAACCCTCCGCCCACGAGCAACCACCCGCACGCGTGTTTCAAGGCGATCGTCCTTTCGTCTGGAACCAACGGTGCGATGTCAAGCCTTCAATCCCGCGAGGTCCACCTCCAGGCGTTTATTCTCCTTGAGGAGTTCGTCCATCGTCAGGCGCGTGCGCCGTGCGGCGGCCTCGCGTCCCAGGATGCACGTCAGCACGCCGTCCACGGCCCGGCGGACGGTCTCGTTCTCAAAGCGGCCCTGCGTGACGTTCTGGTGGAAGGCCGCAATGTTGCGGACCGCCCCGGCCTCGTAGAGGTTCTCCACCGGGCCGCCGGGGTAGTGCTGCGGCCCGCCGCGCACGAACGCCTTGCCCCAGTAGTTGAGGAGGGCGTTGGCCGACTGGCCGTAGAGGCGCACGCTGAGTTCGCCGTCGGTGTTGTTGCCCAGGCTCTGGCCGAAGTGGTTGTGCACGAGGCCGTCGGCATAGTCATAGACAACCGAGCATACGTCGTGGCCGTCGCCGTTGGGATTTGCGCGGCAGATGCGCGACGCCCCCATGGCCGCCAC
>Ga0315289_10014879_pt1 | contig 10827 bp, 13 predicted proteins | sample YL17G11_40_MG_FD_203452 | JGI IMG/M metagenome (GOLD analysis project Ga0315289, IMG submission 203452) | Sediment microbial communities from Yellowstone Lake, YNP, Wyoming, USA - YL17G11_40 | ecosystem: Environmental > Aquatic > Freshwater > Lake > Sediment | place: USA: Wyoming | collected...
GATCCCGTTCGTTCCGATTCATTGTTAATGTCTCCATCTTGTGGGCGGCGTTGCTACCGCAACCCCGCCCAAAAGGGGACATTTTTACGGAGTTACAAAGGGGACATTTTCACGGAGTTTCGACACAATCGCGGTTTTTAGGTTGACGTGCGGCACGCTGAAGCGTGAACTCCAACTACAGTTCCGCCAGCACGTCCGTCACCCTCTAACTCGGTTTGCTGCCGATGGCGGTGCTGGTCGGGCTGGCGCTCAATTGCCGGAAGCCGTCCCAGACGTAGAGCAGACCGGAAATGCCCGTGCAAACCGCCGCGCCGATGGTCCACACTTCCAGCCAGCGCGAGTGCCATTGCAGCAGCACCCAGAAGACTACGAGCATTTGCAGGACGGTGGCGAGCTTGCCGAGGAGACGCGGTCGAACCGTGACCTTGCCGCAGACTTGATGGATGACCACCCAGCCCAGCGCCAGCAACACGTCGCGGCCCACAATCGTGGCGACCAGCCACAGCGGCAGCCTCTCGAAATGCGGTTTGTTGTCCAAGCTCAACAACACGATGCCGGAGACGAGCAGGAGTTTGTCGGCCAGCGGGTCGAGAATCGTGCCTAACTCGCTCTTTTGTTTGTATCGCCGGGCAATATAGCCATCGAGGGCGTCGCCGAGTGCGGCGAGGGCAAAGGAAAGCATCGCCAGCAGCCGATAAACCTCGTTTCCACCCTGAACGTAGTAGAGGACCTGCGCCACGAAGAACGGGATCAGCAAAATCCGCAGAATCGTGATTTTATTCGCCGTGGTCATGCCTCTTCAAAGGGAAATGTGACGAGGGACAAGTGACAAGCGAAAAATCGTGCGAGGAGCGGCACACCCGAGCGGCACAACTCGTCCCATGTCACTCGAAGTGGTTTCATAAGTGGCCAATTGGTGGGGCGAGCGTCCCCGCGAGCCGTGAAGCGTCTTGAGATTCGGCCCTTCTGCGGCTCGTCAGGAGCCTCGCCCCACCTTGTGAAACCACTTCTCGTCACTCGCCACGCTTTCGATAAATGAACCGCCAGAACCAGATCGTGCCCAGCGCGCCGCAGGTGGCCGCCCCGATGAAGTTGGCCTGCGGGCTGATGCTCCAGAGCCACGCGCCCAGGAACGAGCCGGTCGTCACCACGCAGTCGCGGATCAAATAGTAAGCGCCGTAGGTGCGCGCGCGGAACTCCGGCACGGCCTCGCCGATGATCAGCGCCTTGCGCGCCGGTTCGCCAAATTCCTTCAAACCGCGCACCACAAACGCCAGCGCGAGCCACGCAAAGTTGGTCGCCCAAAGCAGCGTCACTGGGAACAAGGTGAAAAAGACGAACGTCACGAGCACGAACGGGCGCCGGCCGTATTTGTCCGCCAGATGCGCCACCGGGATGTAGCAGACCATGGCCGTCACCATCTCGAACGCGACGAGGCAGCCGAATTGTTGCGCGCTGACGCCGCTGTTATTCATTGCCCAGAGGATGACGAAGGCGTAGGGAATCCGTTCGCAGAAGCGGATGAGAATGTCGCTGACCAGCAACTCGCGCAGCGTGGGCGTGAACGATTTGAATATGGTGAAGAACGACGTTCGCGCGGGCGGGAGCGCGGAATTCATTCCGCTTCGGCCAGAGCTCGGCACCGGAAGCGGACTGAAGTCCACGCTCCGTCCCGGCGGTTCAAACATGAACCACTGGAACACGCTTGTCAGCAAGCCAAGGCCGATGCAAAAGAGCAGCGCCCATTTGATTCCTTCCGCCCAGCCAAACGTTTTTATTAACCAGCCGCCGATCAGCGGCCCCAGCATCATTGGCACGCGCCGCACCATGGACTGAACGCCGATGCCCATCGCGTGCTGGTGAGCTTTCAACGAGGTGGCAACGACTGAGAACGTCGTGGGCAACGCCAGCGCGCTCCACGCCAGAAAGAGAAACGCCCCGACCAACAGCGCGAGCCAGTGGTGCCACAAAAGCACGAGCACGTAGCCGCCGATGGAAATCGCGCTGAACAGCAGCAGCGAACGGCGTTGTCCCCAGCGATCCGTCAGCCAGCCGCCGGGATAGGCATAAACCGCACCGAGAAAGGTTTGCAGCGCGTCGAACAAGCCAATGACAAGGATGCCGCCGCCGAGCGTTTCGATGTATTTGGGCGCAAAACAGAGCCACAGTTTTTCGCCCGTGCCCGCCAGCACCAGCGCCACGAGCAGCAGCGAGGTGTTGCGCCGCAACGCCAGAAATTCCGCGACTCTTCGCCAGGTATTCACTTAAAAGTTTTCGCAGACTGCACAAGTCGTCTCGGCGTTCGGTGTCCCGGCTTCAGCCGGCTCAGTGGCGGGACGTCACCGGCGCGGAGCACGCTGAAGCGTGGACACCAAACACCCCAACGGCGCGGCCATCCGCCATTTTCGGCTTCCGGCCCTTTCGGTTGCGGCGACGCCGCGCTTGGTAACGGCTGTTTCGTTGCGTGCCCGTCAAGCGGGAGCATGCGGATTTCAATCTTGCCATTCCGCTGCTGACAAACTCAATCTTGCACAGGGCAGCATGAAAGCGAAGAAAGATAACCGACCGGTCGTCGGCATCCTCGTGGGCAGCGATTCGGATTGGCCGACCATGAAAGCCGCGGCCGATGTGTGTGCGGAGTTCGGCGTCTCTTACGAAGCGAAAGTCATTTCCGCGCATCGGACACCCAAGGACTTGGAGCGGTACGCCAGCAACGCGCGCAAACGGGGGCTGCGAGTCATCATCGCTGGCGCGGGCGGCGCGGCGCACCTGCCGGGCGTGACGGCGGCGTTTACGACGTTGCCCGTCATTGGCGTGCCGATTGAAAGCAAATCGCTCAAAGGTCTCGATTCGCTGCTTTCGATTGTGCAAATGCCGCCGGGCGTGCCGGTGGCGACCGTGGGCATCGGCGCGGCGAAAAACGCCGGCCTGCTCGCCGTGCAAATCGTCGCGTCCGGTGACAAGACGCTTCAAACCGCATTGGCAAAGTTCAAAATAAAGCTCGCCGAAGAATCCCGCGCTAAGAACAAGAATTTGGCTTGAAGTGTAGCGAAGGCGGAGGGCGGGTGCTCCACTGGCCGGACTGAAAGCCAGCGCGCGCGAGGGAGGCGACGGGGGTGAAGGATTTCCAGCCACAGATTGAACACAGATTTGTGGGCGAAAGCGGCGGAGGGCCGCCGCAGTCCAAGACCTTGCGGAAGTTCGGATGGTTTCGGAATACGCGGCAGCGTCTTGGAGTGCGCCAGTCCTCTGGCGCTTTGGATGTGTGCCGACCGGTCGTGGCGTAGCAACGCGAAGACGGAGGTCAGACGAAGACGGACTTGTCGCGCCAAAGTGAAACGAAGGCGGAAGGGCGGGCGCTCCACTGGCCGGACTGAAAGCCATCGCGCGCGGGGGAGGCGACTTTAAGGTGTATGTTTTTTTGCTTCTGCCTTAATCTCGAAATCAACAGCCTCAACAGCTTTACCGTCTTTAACATCAACTTGAACAATCTTCCCCGCGCAAACCAATTGCCATTTCCGTTTGGGTTGCGAATCCTGATTTCTTGTGCTGCCAAGGAAATTACCTGGTGGAATCGCCGGTTCGTCTGGAGGCGCACAAGCCCGGAGCTCAAATTTTCCGTCCATGTCTGTGATTACCCGTTCCTGATACCAGAAATCCCAAGCTGGCAAGCGCAGCTCGACTGTTTCACCGAGCAGAGGCTTCGGCTTGCCGTCAACGAGATGTGTAACCGTTCCGTGAATGCTCTCGCCTCGCTTCAGCGTGACCTTGAGTTCTGGTGAGTCGGCAGCAACCTCATACACAAACGTTGGCGCAAAACCGCGCTTGTAAAATTGCAGGTCATATCGCCTGGGGCTTTGAAAAGAAATAACGAAGTGACCTTCAGCGTCGGTGAGGTTATCCGCAGCTATCCCGCTATAATGCACTCGCGTCCACTTGCCGTCACGTAAGTCCTCAAATCCGCTGATCTTCCATCCGACCCCCGCGAGTGGCTTGCCATTCTCGTCCACCACTTGACCTCGGACTGAATCTGCGGCTTGTGCAGCCAGAAGGCTCAAGAAACACAATGCGCCAAGAAGAAGTTGCTTATGAATTTGCATAAAATGTATGACAGGCTTGCACCGATCTCGTTTGAATATGGCGACTTTAATTTGCATTTCAGTTTCGTTCAATCTCCAAACCCTTCGTAGCCAAGCGCCCGTTCGAGTCGCTGCATCACCTTTTCTTTGCCCAAGACTTCGAGGAGGTGGTAGAGGCTCGGGCCGGCGGTCTTGCCCGTACACGCCAAACGCGCAGGGTGAACCAGAACTCCCGCTTTCACGCCAAGTTCGGCGGCAACGGCTTTGAGCGCGGCTTCCAGCGTCGGCGCATCGAACGGCGAGGCTTGGGCAAATGCGTCGCGCAACTTGAGCAGGCGCGGTTTGTTTTCGGGCACGAAATCTTTCTTCGCCGCTTCCGGGTCGTAATCAATCTCGTCCTTGAAGTAAAACCCAGCGTAGCCGGGCAGGTCGGAAAAGACTTTGATCTTGCCTTTGCATGTGTCGAGCGCGGCTTTCACGTAGTCCAACGGATAACGGTTCGTGTCGAGGCCGGCCTTGGCGAACGCGTGAACGGACAGTTCATAGAACCGCTCGTCGCTCATCTCGCGCAGATACTCGTAATTGAGCCATTGCAGCTTGGCCATGTCGAAGCGCGCGTTGTGCCGCAGGATTTGCGGCAGGTCGAACAGTTCAATCACGTCCTGAATCGGCAATTTCTGGCGATCATCCTTGGGCGACCAGCCCAGCAGGCACAGGTAATTCACCACCGCCTCGGGCGCGTAGCCTTCCTCCATGTAAGTCGTGAGCGACGCGCCCTGGTCGCGCTTGCTCATCTTGGTGCCGTCGCTGTTCAGGATTAGCGGAATGTGCGCGTAATGCGGCGGATGAACGCCAAAGGCGCGGAACAAGGCGATGTGCTTCGAGGTATTCGACAGGTGATCTTCGCCGCGAATGACGTGCGTGATGCCCATTTCGAGATCGTCCACCACGTTGGTGAAGTGGAAAACGGGCTGGCCGTCCGAGCGCAGGATGACAAAGTCCGGGTCCTGCTCCTCACGGTCGGTCAATTTGCGAACGACATCGCCGACGACGAGATCAGGGACGGTGATAGGCTCGCGGGTCATCTTGAACTTGACCGCGCCCTCGTGTTCGTAGGCGAGGCCGTGCGAGAGCAACGCCTCGGCGCGCCGCTGGTAGTTTTCCGTGCGCTGACTTTGGAAATACGGCCCGCGGTCGCCTTTGCACGGCGCGGTGGCGTCGCCGGTGAGCGGGCCTTCGTCCCAATGCAAGCCGAGCCATCGGAGACCGTTCAAAATGACGTCCACGGCCTCGTGCGTGTTGCGCGCCACGTCGGTGTCCTCGATGCGCAGGATGAACGTGCCGCCGGTGTGCCGCGCGTAAAGCCAGTTGAACAGCGCGGTGCGCGCCCCGCCGATGTGCAGGAAGCCGGTCGGCGATGGGGCAAAACGGACGCGCGGTTTCATGGATGTAATTTAACCGCAGATGGACACGGTTCACACGGATGACTTTTTATCAGATTTCAGTCTGGCGCTTCGAGAGAAATTCTTCCGGTGATTCGATGTGAATCATACTCTTCGGGAAGTCAAATTTGTTTCGTGTGACAATAACCTTCATGTCGCTCTCTGTTTTTGCGGAAAAGCATTGGAGGGCATCTTCAAAATCTTTGAAATTTTCCCCCAACGCGCTTTTGACTTCGATTTCGCCAACGGTTGTCACATGGACGAGTCCTTTGAGTTTGCGGAGCAATGACAAAGCTTCGTCGCCGTTTTTCAATTTCCGAAGAAGGTAATAAAGATTGCTGAACGAAAGCGCGGAAACGCAGAGTGTGAGTTCATTTTGTTCGGCCAGCGCAAAAAGCCGGTGGGCGTATTCGGAAAAAGGCTGGCGGTCGGCCAAGTGATCCAGCACCACATCAGTGTCGAGGAAGATTTTATCCCCGGTGGCCATGGCCATGCTTTTTTTGCAACTCTTCGGCCAGAATTTTTTGCGCGTCAAAATCCGGCGGCAATTTTACCGAGCCGCGCAAGTTGTCCGTGATGGGCGTTTTCCCGGCGCGGCTGTCCTTCCAATTTCGCGCCATGACATTGAGTTGATGCCTGACGACCTCCGTCAGCGTGGTATGACGGGCTTGCGCTTGCTGCTCCGCAAGCGCAAGCACTTCATCATCCAAACTAACCGTCAACGTGGAATTCATGGTTGTATGTTACCGCTTTTGGCGCGGTTCGGCAAGGAGGTAGAAACAAAAGACAGTCGTAAAACTGAATTGACCGCGTTGCCGGAAAGTTCGCTGCGGGAGGAAAATCACCGCGACAATGATTTTCCAAGATCAGCGCAGTTGACCCAGTCGCCGCAACACCTCGCAGAGCGCGGCCAGTCGCGGCGCGGGCACGCCCGCCCTTTGCGCCTGGCGCAGCGGTTCGAGGAACATGCTTTCCAGTTCCAGCGGTTGGCGGCGCTCGAAATCAATGAGCGTGGACGCCTTGTAAGCACCCATCGTTCGCGTGCGTTCGACTTGTTCGTCGGCGAATGAAATCGGAATTTCAAAGCCCAGCGCGGTGGCGGCAGCAATGACTTCGGCCATCAATTCGCGCACGAGTTTTCCCCAGCGCGGATCGCCAAGGAGCTTGTCGCTCGTCAGACACGGGCCGGTGGATTGGAGATTGTGAATTGCGGATTGTGGATTGTTCAGCGCGCTGAACCCGGCGGTGCCGGCGACGCCCAAGCCGTTGAACGGGATGTTCCAAACCAATTTTTCCCAATGCGCCCGCGGCAGGTCGTCCGTCACGTCGCACGGCACACCCGCATTGCGAAACATCTCCGCCATCTGCTGCGTGCGGGGCTGCGGTTTGCGCTGAAATTCGCCGATGACAATCTGGCCGTGATCGGTGTGGCGAACCACGCCCGGCGCGACGCGGTTCAGGCAAACGAAGCAATGTCCGCCAAGAATCTGTTCGGCCCGGAAGAGCCGCGCCAACTGTTCGTCATTGCCCAAGCCGTTTTGCAGGGTGAGCGCCGCGGTGGTTGGCCCGACCAGCGGCGGCAGCAAGCAAGGGAATTGGTCGTTGGCCGTGGTCTTGAGAGCGACGAGAACCAGATCGCTCACGCCGATTTCTTCGGGCCGGGACGCGCACACGGGTCGGGCGGTAAAGTCACCCGCAAAACTGCGAATGCGGACTCCGTTCCTCCGCACGGCCTCGTAGTCGGAGCGCAGCAGGAAATGCACGGTCTGCCCCGCTATGCATAGCTTGGCGCCGTAAAAACTGCCGACGGCGCCGCATCCCACGACTGCGATTTTCACAGTCAGACGCTCGTAAACGCGATCATTCTCTCGTTCCAAATCCCGCTGTCCCCCCGCCCGACGCGGGAACGAAGGAGATTAAGATTAAGAGCAAGAGCGAGAGTGGGGACAAAGTCACCCGCTCGATGCGAAAACAAAAAGGCCCCCCGCGGCTTGAGCCAGAGAGCCTGCGTGAAAACCGCCGGATGAACTACTTGGCGCCGAGGATGGCGACCTTGGCCGCCTTGGCCACGCGGAACTTCACCACGCGCTTCGCTGGAATCTGGATCTGCTCGCCGGTCTTCGGATTGCGCCCGATCCGCGCGGCGCGATTGACCAGCACCAACTTGCCGATGCCGGGGAGCGTAAAAGTATTCTTCGCGTTTTTGTATGCCAGTTGAGCGAGGTCCTCGATGATTTCCGTCGCCTGTTTCTTGGTGAGGCCCGCCTTTTCGGCGATGGCGGCCGCGAGCTGAGACTTGGTGAGTGCTTGTGCCATAATATCCTTAGTGTGTTAGAGGTTTGTTTTTGGTCGTTTTCGTAAAGTCGTTCGACTTGGCGCTATTAAACCGCTCCTGCCGGCTCACGCAAGCAGAAAATTGTAAAAAATGCAAATTCGCTAAAGACCCTTTCGACCGCAGTTCCCGTTACTCCTGCTCTCGATGGTCGCCGAAACAGCGACGCACCTGCGCACAGCGAGGAGCGAGCGGACAAAAAAACTCGCAGAAGCTTACGTCAGGACGATCTTGTCGCCTTCCTTCAGCGTCACGATCGCCTTCTTCCAGTCCGGCGCCTTGCCAGCCTGGTGGGTCCGCTGCCGACGCAATTTGCCGCGCATGCGCATGGTGTTCACTTTGAGCACCTTGACCTTGAACAACTCCTGCACGGCCTGGCGAATTTGCAGCTTGGTCGCCCGGCGGTCGGCCACCACGGTGTATTGATTGAGCTTCTCGCTCTGGCGGGTGCCCTTTTCCGTCAGCCGCACGGTCTTGACGATCTCGAAAGTGTTCATAATTCCGTTAAATCGTTGAATCGTTGAATCGTTGAAACAGTGCCGATGTAACGGCTTAACGATTCAACTTTTTAACGACTATTCTTTGGCCAACCGGGCTTCTACCTTTTCAAACGCGCTGCGCGTGAACAAAAGCTTGGCCGGCTGCAAAACCTGATACGTGTTGAGCGAATTGCTCGTGGTCAGCCCAATGTTTGGGACGTTGCGCGAGGCCAGCGTCAGATTCTCATTCGATTCCGCAGCCACAATCAGGGTGGTGCCCTCCACGTCCAAGGCGGACAAAACCCCGAGGAATTCCTTGGTCTTGGGTGATTCCAGCTTCAAATCGTCCACTACCACGACGTCTCCCGCGCGCAGCCGTTCACTCAACGCCTTGCGCAGCGCGAGTTGGCGGGTCTTGGCATTGACCTTTTTGCTGAAATCACGCGGCTTGGGACCGAAAACCACGCCGCCGCCGCGCCACAACGGCGACGCGAACGACCCCGCGCGAGCGCGCCCCGTTCCCTTTTGCCGCCACGGCTTTTTGCCCGTGCCCGCCACTTCGCCCATGGTCTTGGTACACGCCGTGCCCATCCGCTGCGCCGCCTGGTACGCCACTACAACGTCATGAACAGCTTGCGTCCCGCGACTGTCTTCGATCAGAGGAAACTTCACTTCGAGTTCGCCCTGGTCGTTGCCCTTGATGTCTTTGATTGTAAGCTTCATGGCGCGTTACTTCTTTGCTGGCGCGGCTTTGGGCTTGGCTTCGGGAGCTTTCTTGCCGGCCGCGGCTCCCGGCGCGCGTTTCGCAGTGCCCTTGGGCAGCTTCTTCGATTCGCGGATGATGACGTAATCGCCGTTGGCTCCGGGAACAGCGCCCTTGATCAACAACAGGTTGTCCGCCTCGCGCACCTGGACGACTTCGAGGTTCTGCACCGTCCGGCGCACCTGGCCCATGTGACCGGGCATTTTCATGCCGCGCATGACTGTGCCGGGAGAGGAGCGCTGCCCAATCGCGCCGATACGCCGATGCCAACCCTTCGCTCCGTGCGTTGAGTCGCCACCACGGAAATGATGCCGCTTCACCACGCCCTCGAACCCGCGACCTTTGGTGACGCCGATGGCATCCACGAAATCGCCAACGGCAAACAGGTTCGGCCCGAGCAGGTCGCCGGTCTTCACTTCCTTGGAAAAATCGCGGAACTCTTTGATCTTGGCGACGGCGGTGAGCGCCGTCTTGTCGCCGGCTTCACGGGCCTTTTCCGCCGCCTTCGCGTCCAGCACGCCGTGTTTGACCAGATGCCCCAATTTTGCCTTCGTGAGGCGTTGGGGCTTTTGATCTCCAAAAGCAAGCTGAACGGCGCTGTAACCGTCAGTTTCGTTCTTCTTGACCTGCAGCACGCGGTTTGGCCCTGCCAAGACAACGGTGACCGGAATCACAACGCCCTGCGCGTCGTAAACACGCGTTTGGCCCAACTTCTTTCCAATCAGTCCAACTGGCATAGGTCGCTAAATCTTGAGGGTGATGTCCACACCCGCGGGCAGGTTCAGCTTTTTCAGTTCGTCAACGGTTTTGGCTGTCGGGTCAATGATGTCAATGAGCCGCTTGTGGGTCCGCTGCTCGAAGGTTTCCTGCGACTTTTTGTCCGCGTGCGGCGAGCGTTGGACGGTGAACCGCTCGATGCGCGTCGGCAATGGGATGGGCCCCGCCACCCGCGCGCCGGTGCGTTTGACCGTGTCGGCGATGTCGCGCGCCGACTGGTCAATGACGCGGTGGTCGTAAGCCTTCAGCCGTATGCGAATTCGTTGTCCAGTCATAGAACAATTTTGTGGTTGTCGTTTACAAAATTCTTCCGCTCCCCGTTTGAAAGCGGACACGGAATGTAGCAACAACATTTCTCAGGGCAATACATTTTTCTGGAAAAAACGGCTGAGCGCCTTGTCAAACAGGCAGGGTCGTTCCGCAGATCGGAAACCGGCAGGGTGCTTTAACCCGGAAATTTCACACGCGCCTCGAATGGCCCACGGCGTGTAGCCGCGACCTTCAGGTTGCGATTGCCCGTCGGCCGTGGGCCGCCCGGCCTGCCTGCCGGCCACCAGGCGCAAACTTCACCACGTGACACCTGGTAAAGTTTGCGGCTACAGCGTGTGAAATTTCCGGGTCAAGACGTGGACTGAACCAGAGAGCCCGTGGTGCGAACGGACGACGAGTCGTCGTTGGGAGCGTGATTGGAAAAGCAATGATAACGATACGCGTAGGTTTGACGCTGTTGCTGGGTGCCGGCGTCGCCTTGGCGGGCGATGCCGTTGACGGCGTGAACGGCAAGTTGGACTTCTCAACGGGGAGCATGGATTCGCATTGGGGAGAGAACGTGTCGGGAAGCCTTAGCCGGAACGATTCAGATTGAAAGGGTGAGGCACCGTCTGGTGGACTTGGGGGACAATGAAACTCTCAAGTTCCCCACCTCCCTGGGAGGCGGACCAAACGGTGCGCCTTC
>Ga0315289_10014880_pt1 | contig 10827 bp, 19 predicted proteins | sample YL17G11_40_MG_FD_203452 | JGI IMG/M metagenome (GOLD analysis project Ga0315289, IMG submission 203452) | Sediment microbial communities from Yellowstone Lake, YNP, Wyoming, USA - YL17G11_40 | ecosystem: Environmental > Aquatic > Freshwater > Lake > Sediment | place: USA: Wyoming | collected...
ATCAAACTTGAAGATGTCTTCAACGATGAGAAAAGAGAAGGGGTTAAAAGAGTAATACATCAACACAAAGTTCTAACGAATTTAAGTTTGGTTAATCCCACTCATTTACAAATGACTAGTAATGGTCACGGAGAATTCCCTGATGGTTATAAATTAACTGAAAAAGGTATTCAATATATTATTGAACAATTAAATAAAGAATAAAAAATGGTTAAATGTTATCGACATATTGAGACCTCATCGGATGAATGGTGTTGGAAATGTCAGGAATTAACCGATAATGAAAGGTTTAAATCAAATAAAACAATAATAGAGATGGAAAAGATTAAGGTAGTGTTCCTCGATATTGACGGAGTTTTGAACGTATTCTCCCACGACCACGATGAGTTTGGTAGTCAATTTATGCCCCAATTCGTCAATAACCTTAAACGAGTTATTGAAGAAACCGGAGCCAAGATTGTAATATCCTCAACTTGGAGATATGGGGGATTACAGAGAATGAAAGATTTGTGGGAAAAGAGAAACTTACCTGGCGAGGTAATTGATATCACACCGGATTGTAATGACCTCTTCAACGAGGGTTCATTTGTGTGGTTAGACCAAATTGAGAGAGGTCACGAAGTTGAATATTGGTTAAACGAACATCCCGAGGTGGAACAATATGTTATCTTTGATGATGATAACGATTTTTTACCCCACCAACGAGGGAATTTTGTTAGAACGGGTAATAACATCAATCATCCGGATGCGTTGGACATCGGATATGGATTAACGAATGAATGTGCAAATAGAGCAATAAGAATATTAAATGGATAATATATGATAACAAAAGAAAAATATTTAGATTTTATTAAAACAAGAGAAGAGGTAGAAGGGCGAGCCTATGAGGTTGCAAATCTCCTAAATAAGTTAAATTCTAAAATGTGGCCTATGTTTGCCGAATCCGGAGAATTCTATTTCTATGATGATTCGGTTTCACTAAATACACATGACTATTTTAGAGGTAGTTATGATTCAACTTCAATGGATTTTAATCCATTATATTTAAACATGACGGATGATGAAATTACTCTAGACGCTAAAAGAATAATTGAAGAAGCTGACGAGAAAGCTAGACAAATCAAAGAGGCTAAAGACAAATTGATTACAGAACAAGTGGAAGAAAAGGAGAGAAAAGAATATTTGCGTCTAAAATGGAAATACGATAGCTCTAATTAACATGAAAACACACACAAAAGGAAACGTAATAGTTGAGGAGATTAAAGTTGGTGATATTCATTATGAATATGAGTTGGGGGTTGGGATTAAATGTGAGGTAACAACATTACCAGCATTAAATGAAACCGGTCAATATGTTTGGGAAAGTAAGAATTTGAAAACGGGTAATGTTATCCAATATTTTGTTGACCCCAAATATTCACACTACTCTTCAAATCTCTATGATTACGAGGCGTATAAAGTTAATAACTATATATAAAGAAAATAAACCAATAAGTATTAAATAACAAACATTATGCAAAACACATTTACAATAGAAGAGATTAGAGAATATATCCTATCACAGGATAGTTTGGGAGATGTCCTCTACAATTTAAGTGTCTCAAAAATAATTGAGGCAAATGAACTTAAAGAGGAAGAAGAAGATGAATGGGAGGAGGAAGAATGATTACCCCCGAACAATTACAAGAAGGGTGGGTTAAATTTAGTAGAGTTCCCTGTGTAGAAGGGTGTATTGATGTATGGTACGGCGATTGTGCTCATAACCCGAATAGTGAAATTAAACCGCATTGGAGTTTAAATAGTTTTGCGGTCTTTATTAGATTAGATGGTAAAGGTGAATGGATAAGTGGATATAGAGGTGTGAAAAGTTTTGCTATGGAAATGGGAGAAGTCTCAACATCACAGGAAATTTGGGACGAAATAAGTAAATACAACGAAGAATGAAAGGGATTATAAAAATTAGAAGTTTTGATTCATTAAAAAAATTGAATTACAAACGAGCAAAAGGGAAAAGTATAAATATTAAATCGTTGAATAGTTTAACCGACCGGACAATCATTACATTAGAAAAATTGGGTCTTTTAACACCCGAATTATTGTGGGAATTAATTGAAAGAAGAAAATATCTCAATATTGAGGAATATAAATTAGAATGGTTGATGTATCGTAGAAAAAATAACTTACCTTTGTCTCCTGAAGGAATGGAAGCGTATGTTAATAATTTTTCAGATGTCAAAATAGCGGTTTTAAGAATCCCGTATGAAATAAGAATAATTGGTGAGTATAAAAATTACATATACAAAAGAGAAAAAGATGAAAACGAATAAGATTAGGTGGGATTATTGAGAAACTTCCCACCTGAATCCTTTATATTCTTCTATCTTTTTTTTAACAATGTTAGAATATAATGTTTGATGAGGAATATCACTATGTTTGCCCGTGTTACGAATACTTTTATAGGTGTCCATCAATTCACCGGTTAATGAGTATTTTTTAATTGTTAAATTATTGATTGGGTCGGAATCCCCCAAAAGTTCTTTGAATTTATCATATTTTCTATTTAATTTACTAACATTTCCATCCCCATATATGTAATTAAAAAAACACCTTAATTCTTTTTTACGATACACCCTTAATTTAAGAATTAAATCACCATTTTTTTCGGCAACAATCTCCGGTTTTTTTAACTCAATATTCAGGTCATTAAAAATTGGTGTTAAACTATTATATAATTTTTCACTAAGAATTAATGAAAATCTTGGGTATAAATCTCCGGCACTATTTTTACCTTCACCAACATATCCATCACCATCAAAAAGACCTCTAATTAAATGAGGATATAAAATTTTATCTATTTTCGGTAAATCTACCGTAAATGATTTTGATTGTTGGATTCCTAATTTATTTAATGATTCTGATATTTTTTTTGAGCATATTTGTAACATATGTTGTTGATATGTTTTACTCGTTCTTTTATCATAAACAAACACCTCACTAATTTTATGACCTGATTCCATTTCACTTTTAATAAACTTTAAAATTTCCAAATCTTTTAATCCAAAAACTAATTTATTTTTACTAACATATCCATCAGACATTATCCACCCTAAGATGTATGCTTTATTGGGGGTATCTATGTTATTAAAATAATTTTCATTTAAGGACTTAGACCGAGTATTAGACCCTATTCTTAATTTTAAATTAATTCCTTCTTTTTTTAATATTTTTTGTATTGGGGAGTATGTTTTAAACCCAAAATATTTGGCAATAGTAATCATAGTGGCTCCACTATTATACATCTCAATAACTTTTTCTTTATTTATTTCTTTTTTAATCATTTTTTATTATCTTTGTAAAAACATTTAATCAATCACTATATCTATAAATATCACATAAAATGGAAAAAGACAAAAAAAAATCAATTTTATTCCTTGACCTCGACGGAGTCCTATGTTTAAGTAACAATTGGGGTGGGAGAGCAAAAAAATGGAAGAAGTATAAAAAACTTAATCCGGAAGCTCTCAACGATTCGGAGGCACCCCTCGATGTTAGATTTGACGACTTTGATAAAAAAGCCGTTAAGGTATTGAATGAGGTATTGGAAGAAACCGGAGCTGAAATCGTTGTTTCCTCTGATTGGAGATTATTTGCTACATTAGAAGAACTTGGTGAATACTTTTTATCAAAAGGAATCTCAAAAGTACCAATTGCATTCACCAAACGATACATCGGTTGTGATAAACCTGATGAGTTTGAATGGGTTAGAAGAACAATGTACGAACAACAAAGATGTATAGAAGTTCATCAATATCTAACCGACCATCCTGAAGTTACACATTGGGCTTGTATCGATGATTTAGAGTTAGGTGAAAAAGATACTCGTGATAGAGAACAAAAGTGGGGATTATCCAACTTCGTTCATACACCAAGAGAAAACGAAGGAATCAAACAATCAGGAGTTAAAGAAAAATTATTACAATACCTGAATGGTTGATATTTATTAGTATGTTTAAATATATTAAAGATATCCTTACAACATTTTCAATGGCCCAACGTATTTGGGCCTTGATTATTTTATGTGTATTCATTTTTTTAATAACATTTGGTTCTAACTTAATTGAACTCATTAAACCCGACCCAATACAACAAGATTTGATTATTGAGAGACAATCTAATCAGATAATATATCTTAACACCCAATTAGATAGTTCGTCCATTAGGATTGATAAATTGACTCAAAAAGTGATTGATGGACAAAACGAATGTTCCAAAAAACGACTTGATAGAGAAAAAGAAATAATTACTCAGATTGATGAAATAATGATTATGGTTAGAGGTAATGTTAAACCTCACCAAATGGTTATAAGACCTCATCCATTACCACCGGTTAATGGGGATACTATAGTAGTTGCAGCTAGTGAAGTTAGATATATTAAAGATGATAATTCTGAACAAATTATAAAAGGATTATGTAACCTAAAAGATAAAATTAAAAGTAAAAAATGAAAATAGTAATAACTGAAGAACAATCTAATAAATTAAGAATTGTTAAAAAATCTGACTTAGATGACTCCGGAACTTGGTCTGCGGATGTATTAACACATAAAAGTGAAGGCAAAAATATATACACTTATAGTGATGGTGTTTTTACAAAAAGAGAAAAGAAACCATTAAAAAGAGGTGTTACTCGTCACGGGGGCATTTTTTATCTATTTGATGAACAAGCGGAACAGGCAAATGATTTAATTAGACAATCTCGTGATTTAGAACAACAAGCCAAAGAGTTACGTCAACAAGCGAAAGATATTATACAACAAGAATTTCATTTATCACAAAAAAGATAAATAAAAATTTATTCCGGAGGGGTATTATCATCAATCTCCCCATTCATTATCTCATCTTTCTTTTCTTTTTGAATTTGATTAACAATATACCCGGCAATTGCAAACTCTAAAGTTGCCCACATAACCACATCAGACATTCCTAATGTATCGTATTTCATAATTAAAAAGAAAACCATACCAAGTTGTCCAATACCAAAGGCAATCCCTGACTCCACTCTTTTTTTTGAAAAATAAGAATTTGAATTACTATATTGTTTCCCAATCTCAGATATAAACCATCTGATGTTAGTCCAACCAAAAAAATATTTTTTACTTTTCATAATACTCTTTACTTATAAATATCATATAAAATAAAAAAGGAGAGGTAGCGACACTTCTCCTTTTAATTTGTTACCATCACTGATAACGGTCCTAAACGTCCCCAATCAGAGTGGGGTATTTTATTTCTCCTTAACAAGAATTAAACATCTTTTCAGATATTCTTTTGCTCTTGAGGAGGGGTCTTTGTGAGATAATACTTTTTCAATATCCTTAACAAGGTCTTCACCGTGTTCGTTTTCTTTATAAAGTTCGATAACCTTATCCATAGCCTTTTGACACTCATTATTTGTCTCGTCAAAATAGTTTTTGTTTCTGAAGGTGTTAATATGGTTCATTAAGTTATACGCTAAATGTTCCCCACTATCATCAATACCGTTGTGTAGTCTTAATGTTCTTAATACATCTAAAGTATCAACCATTCCGTTGATTCCTCCTTCACGTTTTAAAACGCTTGTAGTATAGTCGTTAAATTTATCTGATGGTCCAATCATCATATCCAAGGGTATTACATTACCAGCCACGCATCTTGGTTTATTGTCTTTTTCCGAGTCTTGTTCAATCAAATATTTTCTAATTGATTGTTTAAGCTCTTTTTCGTTGATTACTATCTTTTTCATAAATGAAATGGTTTTATACTATAAATATAGTGAAAAATGAAATTATTAAAGTATTTATAAATATGTTAACAGAAAAACAATTAGAGAGAATAAATAAATTACTATCAACAAGAACTTTTAAGTTTAAAGGACAAATAATTCCTGATTTACCAGAATCATTACATTCGGATATTGATTATAAATTCAAAGTTGATGGTTATAGAAAAATGACAAGTGCTAGTGGGGAACATAATTACGCCTTATTAAATGTTGTGATTATAGGTCTTAATGATAAATTAAGTCAATTATTATTTTCACCTGAACAAACAGAACAAGGTAAAATTATTGCCAAAAGTTTTGAGAATAGATTGTATAGATTTTATTCTAGTCTAAATTTGGAGATGACAAGATTTTTGCGTATCTTTGACGAAAATATTAGAACCACAATTGATAGTCTAACATTTGACGTACAAAAACCTATAACTGAATCCAAAATGAGTAGAATGAGTAGAATTGCCGTTAGAACTACGGTAAAAGATATTTTAAATGTAATTAAAGATAAAGAGGAAGGTGAATTTTATTTACCGGGTGAAGATGGTGAAGAATATTCTTTTACCAATCTCCCTTTTACATATTCTGTTGAATTATATGTTGAGATAGATGAAAATATTGATGGATATCAATTAAACGGTAGTTTTGCGTCTGATGGTGATGTGATTGAAATCGCCATTAAATTTAACCCAAAAACATTACGTAAAAACATCTACAATATTATTGGAGAATTAAATGATATTGTTGCTCACGAATTGGAACACGGATTTCAATATACTAATGAAGGAAAAGTGTATCAGGAACCACCATCCGATTCATTAGGTTATTATACACAACCTGATGAAATTAAAGCTCAAAGAGTTGGTTTAAGACGACTTGCCAAATTAAGAAAATTACCATTTAATGGTGTTGTCTCAGAATGGTTTGATACTCATAGAGATATTCACGGTTTAACCGAAAACGAACAAGAAATTGTGATAAATGAGATATTAATTGGATAGTGATAGAAAACTCAGAAGCAAAAGGAATTAAACATTATTTAGAAAGATTAACTCATCCGGTCAAAAAGTTCAACTTCAAATTTATTGATGTTGAATATGAAATTAGATATAACGGAAAAGTTGAATTAAAATACGTGTTAGCCGTTCAATCAAAAGAAGAAGATATTCCTTGGTTATGGGACTATTTTAATTGTAAATCCAAACACATAGTAGAGGATGCTTGTAAGATAGTTGGTGTTTGGTTTGATGATGTATTTCCAGTTATGAGATACCTTTATGTTGATGGACTCAGAAAGGAAGGATTTGGGGGATATATCCCTAAATGGTTTAATGAAAAAATAACTAAAAATATAGAACAAATAGGTCCAAAACAAATATCAACAAATTTCTTCTGTGGTGGTGAAAGAAAAACATTAACGTTAAAAGTTAATTATGAAGTTTCTGATATCTATATTGACGATGGAATAACTACAGATGTTTCAGTTTATTGTTATCAAGCGTTAGTTGATGGCGAACCTTTAGAAAACATACCACAAGACCTTGCGGAAACTATTGTTGGGTATATGAGTGAAGATGATAATCTTAGAGTTCCGTTGGATGATGTTGTTTGGTCTGAAATTACCAAATATATAAATTTAGAAGAATGTGAGATATGGACTCATACTTATGCGTATTTTAGAAACATTGGAGGGGTAGAGGTTAGTGATTTTAATTATGTAAATCAGTCAACATTCTCAAGTAAAATGTGTGATTTTATGACCGGAGATTATTAACCTCGAAATCTTTTGATTAGTTTTATCATAATTTCTTTTAAGGTTGAACTTGTAATAGTAAGAACTCCGTAAGATAATAATATTGTAACAATTTTATTAATGTCCATCATTGATAATTTACCTTCGGATAGTTGATGAATATATGGTAATAACGGTATTAAAAACGCAAATCCTAATACATTTGATACTTTAAATAAAGTAATATTAAGACTTTCCATAAAATCAAAAAACGTATCTTTTAATTCTTGTGTTTTAGATAATGCGACATTAAATTCAGAATCTAAGTTTTTCTCACTAATTTTAGATTTAATTTTTTCTATTAATTTTGGACTACTATAAAAAAATGTTGCAATCACACCCGTAAGTAATAAACTAATCTCAACATCATTCATATTGGGATATTTACCTTCTAAAAAATCGCCTACAGGTCCCATAAGACCACCTATTGACGCTCCAAAAGTTAATAAGGCTGCTTTATCACCACCAGTAATCTCTTTAATTTGAGCAGATATTAATTTACCTATTTCACTATTTTTTTTTAAAATATCACCAAATTCACGTCCGATTGACTCATTAAGTATCATTCTTTCTTGGGATTCAGTAATTAATATATTCATTTTCATAACAATAAATACTTTAATTATATTTATTGTTAAGATTAAATATGAAAAAATGATAAATCCAAAATTGAAACCCGGAGAAAGAGTAGTCCTATTACATATGGATGGTGAGACATCTATATTACCCGGAACTTGGGGTACCGTTACAAAGGCTTACGAATTGTTTGGAACAGACCAATATGATGTTAATTGGGACAACGGTAGTAAATTATCACTAATTGGTGATGAAGATGTGTGGGATAACCAAGAAAGAAAGAAGAGAACTATCAAAGAAGATGATAATAATAAATTTTTTATGAATAATATTGACGTATTTAAGTATTTTAATATGAAATTCTTAAAAAAATATCTTTTAATTATTAGAGAATCTGGTATTACTAATATGTATGCGGCAGGTCCCTATCTTTATATGGGTCGTGAAAGAATTGTACACGAATTCAAATACAAAGATATTGATAATGAAGAGGCTTTTGAAGAAGTTTTACAACACTCCAACCAAGCTCAAGCTGAAATGATTAATGGGGTCATAAATTATTTAAATGATAAGGGTATTGAAGAGGATATGTCAAGTATAAATAGATATCTACAAAGGTTCGCTAGTAAAATTGTACAAACATATACTTTTTTATAAAACATAAACATATTTATTAAACAAACAAACAATATGAAAAATTTATTTAACAATATTTCTCAAGAAGAGAAAAATAGAATTTTAGAAATGCACTCATCTAAAAAAAACGTAATTTCTGAACAATCGACATTTCCGGGTCAACCAATTAGAACACAACCAAGTCCAAGACCAAGAACCGTGGTGGGTAACCCAATCCGAATTCCCGGACAAACTCCACCAAACAGACCTATTGTAAAACCAAAACCGGTAGCCACACCGCAAATAAAAAAGATTACTGAGGGTATGACTGTTAATTTATATACTGAAAGTAATCAAAAAGGATATCCTGAAAGACATACTATCGTTAAAATAACAGAGAATAGTGGTAAAGTTGAGTTACAATTAGATAAAGACGCTGAATTATCGTTAACGTCACCTAAACTTGTTTACGAATGTGGTTACGATTTTTTAGCAATGGAAAGTAATGTTATGGATAAAGGTAAAATAGTATATAACAAAGAATTAATTAAATCATTAGAAAACCAATTCTGTAGTAAAAATACACAAGGGACAACAGTTCCTAAAGCTGATTTCGCAATGAATAATCAACAAACTGACCCAACAACAGGCGTCGCTTAATACAAAACAAACAATATGAACGCATATTTTTTTAAAATGACAAACGAGGAAAGAGATAACATCCTTGACCAACATAAAACAGTTTATGATGGGTATGTAACAAGTTATGTACAACCTGAAAAAAACCAACCTTTGTACGTACAAGATTACGCAAACGATAAACAAGGTATTACCGTTAGTAATAAAGGAGTTGTTACCGGTTACAAGAATATGAACATCAACGAGATGAAATATGACGGTAAATCAACCGGTTTATTCTCAGAAGAAGAACCAATGGAAAATCACATATCTCCGGGTAGTCAATTTACTCCGGAAGAGTCTTTTGAATCAGAAGAAGATAAAGGACACTATGTATCTATGGGCGAACAATTAGATATGATTGGTGATGGACCAATGGATTTAGAACACGGAACATTTGAAGATGACGATTCTGACGACGAATATTTACGTATAAAATCAGGTGAAGGAAGAGATATTTACGATGATGACGAATTTATGGATTATGATGGGGACGAAGATGACGATGAAAAATTAGGTTTTAACGTTGATGACATAATGTTTGACGATATTGATGATGAAGAAGTCGATAGTTTATTTGGTGGATTAAGAGAATCGTTAGATATGTTTAAAAGATTTACAAAATACAACTAATATGAAAAAAATAATTAAATTAAAAGAAAGTGATTTGATGAACATTATCAAACGTGTTATTAATGAACAATCATTATCACTTGAGGCAAAGTTAATTGAAAAAGGTTTTGAAAAAAATAAAGATACGTTAGTTAATAAAACAAAAAATGGTGATTTTTATTTTAATTTAAGAAATAATGGTGCCGAAATTACAATACTCAATCCTAGCGAAAAAGTAATTACCAAATTTAAGGTAAGACCTTCAGATAAAATTAAATTAGGGTTTAAATCTGATGTTGAGGCAGAAAGATTATCTGATTATATTGTTAAAATGTTTGGTACATCAAAAATAATGTCACCTAAACCACCACAATCTCCATTACCAATGGATGAGGATAGAATGGATTATGAGGGTATGTCGGATGATGAATTACACGATTTTCACCCAGATATTAAAAGACACCAAAAACATTTTAAAGATTACTCGCCAACATCAGAGTATTTAGGATGGAAAGGTGAAGTTGCAAAAAGAAACATATATAAGAGAGGTGGGAAATTTTACGACGCCTTTGATAAAGAAACTGAAGATTAGTAAAAATGGAAATTAAAGAGTTAGAGTCGTTTTATATAAATGAAACATCCCAAACTTTAGATGTTACGTTTAGGATATTATCCGATAATGATGACGAAATTAGAACAGAACAAATAGATTTATCCGAAACAAAAACATTTGGGTATGATT
>Ga0315289_10014881_pt1 | contig 10825 bp, 9 predicted proteins | sample YL17G11_40_MG_FD_203452 | JGI IMG/M metagenome (GOLD analysis project Ga0315289, IMG submission 203452) | Sediment microbial communities from Yellowstone Lake, YNP, Wyoming, USA - YL17G11_40 | ecosystem: Environmental > Aquatic > Freshwater > Lake > Sediment | place: USA: Wyoming | collected...
CGCCTGATCAAGGCCGACCCCAAGTTTCCCGGACTTGAAACCGTCCCCGCGAATTTCCAGGTGACGGAGGAATGGTATTCCCTGAAGAACTTTCCGGCGGATCTCCGTGCCTTGTTCGTGCAGGACGTGAGCGGGATGACGGGAGACATGTATGAGCGCCCCAACTATCCCTCGACCTGGGCGCGTCTGGAGGGTCAGGGCCGCGTCTTCTTCACCAGCATGGGACACCGCGATGACATCTGGACCAACCCCGTTTTCCAGTCCGTGCTGGAAGCCGGTTTGAACTGGTCGCTCAAGCGCGTGGACGCCGACGTGACGCCCAACCTCGCCACCGCCGCGCCCAAAGCCAGCGAGTTGCCGCTGCCTCCAGCCAAGAAATAGCAAGGCGCTAAAAATTATTGCTGAAATCCAACATGAAAAAAACAACGTATCTGCTGCCGTTTGTTCTGGCCGTCAGTTGCTTCAGTGGCAACGTCGCCTCCGCCGCGGACGCGCCCGCCGTGCCGTGCTGGCAGCCGCACGATTTTAGCTTCACCGCAACGGCGCGGGCGGCGAATCCATTCATGGTGGAGTTCTCCGCCACCGTGACCGGGCCGGATGGCAAGACTTTCGCCCTGCCGGGATTTTTCGACGGCGACAGCACTTGGAAAATCCGCGTCGCGCCGACCACCGAGGGGCAATGGTCGCTCGTCACCCAATCCGAATTGCCGGAACTGAACGGACGGAAGGCCGCGTTCACCGGCGTGAAGAACGCGAACCCGAAAAATCACGGCGTCCTGCGCGTGGACAAAGAGCATCCGCATCACTTTATTTTCGCCGACGGCACGCGCTTCTTCATGCAACCCTACGAATACGACTGGTTGTGGGCGCTGGACATGGACAAGCCGGGCGTGCCGACGATTGAGAAAACCCTCGACCTGATCGCGAGCCACGGGTTCAACCACGTCATCGTCAATTCCTACGCCTACGATACCAAGTGGCGCAAAGGAAAAACCGGCGCGGACGACTACGGCCCGCCCGCCATGTTTCCCTGGGCGGGCAGCAACGATGCCCCTGACCATTCCCGCATGAACCTCGCCTACTGGCAGCACTATGACCGCATGATGACCGCGCTGATGGACCGGAGCATGCAGGCGCATATGCTCATCAAGGTTTACAACAAAGGTGTGGAATGGCCCAAGAAGAACAGCGCCGAAGAGCAGCTTTTCTTCCGCTGGCTCATGGCCCGCTATGCCGCCTATCCGAATCTCATCTGGGATTTCTCAAAGGAGGCGCACAACGAAAAAGACCTCGCCTACAAACAAGGCCGGTTGCAGTACCTGCGGGACACCGACCCCTATCACCACCTGATCACGGTGCATGATGACGACATAGCCAATGACAGTGGGGACTACGACCGGCTGACGGATTTCCGCACCGACCAGCAGCACTCCAAGCATCATGAAACCATCCTGCGCCAGCGGGAACGCCGCGCCTGGCCGGTCGCCAACGTGGAATCCGATTACGAATGTGGTCCGGGCGGCGTGAAGGACAAAACTTTTGGCCAGGCCAAAATGCCGGAGCAGGCAGTCAGGACGCTTTGGGAAATCGCCATGGCCGGCGGCTACGCGGGCTATTATTACACCTACACCGCGTGGGATGTGATCCGCCCGCTCGACGTGCCGCAGGGCTACACTTACATGAAGCACTTCGGCGAATTCTGGCGCGCGACGGATTACTGGCTGCTGCAGCCGTCCGACAAGCTCGTCAGCACCGGCTGGTGTCTGGCCAATCCGGGGAAGGAATATGTCGCTTACCAAAACCAACCCGAACCGTTCACCTTGGAAATCAGCGGCGGTGCCGGAAAGCTGGCGGGCGAGTGGTTCAATCCCTTCACGGGCAAAACCACGGAGGCCGGCTCGTTCGGCGACGGCAAAGCCAGCCTGACGCCGCCGGCCAGTTGGGGCGATGCACCAGTTGTGTTGCACCTGAAGGCAAAATGAAACCGCCGACATTATTTACCAGCCAATGGAACAATATTTTCCCGCACTGTCCGCCATCCGCCTCGGCGCAGTGCTGCTGTCGCGAACGTCTTTTGCCGAATCCGGTGACTGGACGAACCTGCTGGATCCCAAACTCACGCAGTTTGATTTGTGGATCGGAGTGCCGCCCGCGAGCGTCACCGGTTTGCCGCCCGGCCCGGCGCAGTCGGACAACGCTCCGAAGGGCAAGCCGCCGGGCCGCGGCAATGATCCCAAGCGCGTTTTTTCCGTGATCGAGGAGGGCGGCCAGCCGGTGTTGAAAATTACCGGCGGGATTTTCGGCGCGTTGACCACGCTCACGGAATACGGAAATTATCATTTCACCTGCCACGTGAAGTTTGGCGAACAGAAATGGGCGTCGCGCGAAGCGCAGCCGCGTGACAGCGGCGTGTTGTATCACAGCACCGGGCCGCATGGCGCAGCCGGCAGTGTGTGGATGCGCAGCCTGGAGTTTCAGGTGATGGAAAACAACATGGGCGACCTTTTCCGCGTGGCCGGCACCGCCCGGGAATCGTTGGCGACACTTGCCAAAATACCCTTGCACCGCCGGAAGCTTTGAATTAGCATCGTCGCACATTAAGCACCAAACCCAAAGGACGGCTTATGCGTCTGCGCTCATGCAAAATCTTCCTTCTGGCCGCGCTCTCGTTGTTGAGCTTGGCGGCACACGCCGTGGATCGCTACGTCTCGCTCACCGGCGGTCATGCGCCTCCGTTCACCAACTGGACCGATGCGGCCACGAACATTCAGGACGCCATTGATGCCGCATCCGCGGGCGAAACGGTCTGGTGACCAACGGAGTGTATGCCAACGGCGGCAAAGTTATGGCCGGCGATTTGACCAACCGGATCGCTCTGGACAAGGCGGTGACGGTGTGGAGCGTGAACGGGGCACAGGAGACAATCATCCAAGGGGTGGGAGACAATGGGCTAGGTGCGGTGCGGTGCGCATGGCTGACGAACGGGGCAGTGTTGAATGGGTTCACCCTGCGCGGCGGCGCGACGCGGTCGGCAGGGGATGCAGCCACACTGCTCAGCGGCGGAGGTGTGTGGTGCGTATCCACCAACGCTTTGGTGGCTAATTGCAACATCACAGGCAACTCGACTATCTACGACGGCGGCGGTTCCTATTTCGGCACGCTGAACAACTGCACGCTGACGAGTAACTCCTCTTCTGATGGTGCCGGTTCCGCTTACGGCGTGCTGAACAACTGCACGCTGACGGGTAACTCGGCGTCTCTGCATGGCGGCGGTTCTTATCACGGCACGCTAAACAACTGCACACTGACAGGCAACTTGGCTTCCTACGGCGGCGGTTCCTCTTCCGGCACGCTAAACAACTGCACGCTGACGGGTAACTCGGCGTCTCTGTTCAGCCCCGGTAACTCTCAAAATGGCGGCGGTTCCTATTCCGGCAGGCTGAACAACTGCACGCTGACGGGCAACTCGGCTTCCCGGTATGGCGGCGGTTCCTATTTGGGCACGCTGACCAACTGCATTGTGTGGGGTAATGTGGCTAACAACAGCGCAAACTATAATTCCAGCACGCTGAGCTACACCTGCACATCGCCGCTGGCCCCTGGGACTGGCAACATCGCACTAGACCCGCAACTGATAGATGGCGCGCATATCGCCGTTACTTCGCCCTGTCGCGGGAGCGGCACCAACAGCTTTGTCAGCGGCACGGACATAGACGGGGAATCTTGGGCGAATCCACCTTCCATGGGCTGCGACGAAGTTTGGGAAGCGGCGCTCACGGGGCCGCTGTCGGTGGTGGTGAGTGCGCCTTTGTCGTCGTTGGCGGAGGGCGTTGTGCTGCCGCTGACCGGTTACATCAGCGGCCGGGTTTCACGGCTGGAATGGTCGTTTGGCGACGGGCCGTCCGTCACCAACACCGGTTTCCAGACAGCGCACGTGTGGACCAACGCGGGGGATTACACGGTGACGCTGACCGCCTTCAACACGGATCATCCTGCCGGGGTGTCCACGAACCTGCTGATACATGTGGTGCCGCTGGAGTTGCCAGTGTTGGTGGAAAGCGGGAAGAGCAGCAACAGTTTTCAATTCACGTTTGGCAGCCAGGCCGGGGTGAACTACGTGGTGGAATATGCGACGAATCTGACGCCGACGGTGTTGTGGCAGACGCTACAAAGTCAGACGAGCACCGGTGGCGTCATTGAGGTGCGGGACGGCAACCCGACGAACAACGCCCGCTTCTACCGGGTGCGGGTGCCGTAAAACGCCGGGCGTCTCTGCTGTTCGGGATGTTGGTCATTTGTCTGGCAGTTGATGAACCGGGTTTCTGAATTCTATTTTTGTAATCGCGATTTGCCACCGACAACCCAGCTAATGCAAAGTTTCTCACCATGAAAGAAATCCTGGAACGAAAGTCCTTTCGGGCATCATGGCATCCATCGTTGGTGCCAGCGGTGCGTTCGCGGCTTCCGCCGCCCCGCTCAACTATCGTTACGTCTTGATTGATTCAAGACTGATATGGAAAAAATCCCCACCCTCCTCTTGCCGGCCTTGTGCTGGCTTTTGACGGGATCATTCGCCTTGGCGGACAATCCGTTGCTCGTTCCAGGCAACGCCAGCTTCCCGGATGTGAACTTCGTGCCGGTCGGCGATGTCGTTTATGCCTTCGGCGGAACGGATGCCGACGAATTGCCCAACGGAGAGAATTTCGCCATGCCGTATTGGCGGGCTTTTTCCTCCACGGACCTCGTGCATTGGACGCTGGCGAGCGAAATGCATCCCGATCATTTGTATATGGGCAAGACCGACCAATGCTGGGCCGGGTTTGGGATTCCGAGGAACGGCAAATGGTATTGGTATTTCAGCAACCACAGCATTGATACCGGGGTGGCGGTGGCCGATTCAATCTACGGGCCGTGGCGTGATGCGCTGGGAAAACCGCTGCTGCCTTAGGGCCTGACCAAGACCCGAGAGTATGACTCATCGGCGCTGATTGACGATGATGGCCGGGCCTACATCGTATTTGGAGTCAATCGCGCCGGCGGTTGTCAGCTCGCGGAACTGAATCCCGACATGATTTCGCTGAAGTCGCCACCGCAACGGCTCACCTACGACCTGCCCAAGGCCGGCGACGCGCCGTTCCTCCACAAATACAACGGCAAATATTATCTCTCCTCGCGCACCGAATATGCCACGGCGGACAACATCGTGCCGAATACCGCGCCCACGCTTGCCGCCATCAGCAATCGCGTGGTGACGCTGGGGCAGCATTTGAGCCTGACGGTGTGCGGGAGCGACAGCGATGTGCCGGCGCAAACGCTGACCTACACTTTGACCAATGCCCCGGCGGGCGCGCAGATCGGCGCCGGCAGCGGCGTGCTGACGTGGACGCCGTCGAACGCCCCGGCCACGAACACCTTCACCATCGTGGTCAGCGACAACGGCACGCCCAGCCTGACTGCGAGCCGCGCGTTCACCGTCACGGTCGTCTTGCCGCCCGCGCTGGGTGGCTTCACCGTGAGCGGCTCGGACCTCAATTTCCGCTGGCTGTCGGCGTTGGGGGTGCGGTATCAGGTGGAAAGCAAGAGCGACTTGAACGACCCGGAATGGACTCCCGAGGGCGGAGTGCGCGACGGCACCGGCGGGATTCTGACGATCAGCACGCCGCTGGATGAGGACGCGCACCGGTTCTTCCGCCTGCGCGTGCTGCCTTGAACGGAAACAATGACGCACCCTTTATGAACAACCCAGCGGTGCCACTCGTGTTGTCGGTTCTGGTTTCGGTCCTGCCTGCGCGTGCGGCCGAATCGAACGCCCCGCTCGCGCTCGTGCAAACGATTCCTTTGCCCGGCGTGGAAGGCCGCCTGGATCGCTTCGCGCTCGATGCCGTCGCTGGCCCAGCCGTGGCTGGAGAGGCATTGCCGATACTGGGCATCGCTCGCGTCGCGTTTCAGTCGTCGGACCTGGAGGCTTCCGGCAAGTTTTACACGGGCCTGCTGGGCTGCGAGGCGGCCTTTGCCCAAACCAATCCCGCCGCGACGTATTTCAAAATCAATGACGACCAGTTTGTGAAGCTGCTGGAGTCGGGTTTGCCCGGCCCGGTGACGCTGCGCCCGGCGGCAATCATTCCGGCCCATTGAAACCGCTTGAACCATGGGATGCACGCGACGTATTCTCCATGCGTTCATGACAGTATTGATGCGGCACGACGGGCAGGGTGTTGGGAGCTTGTGGCACCGGCATCGGCGGCGCGTGCCTGAAACCGGCGGATGAGAATGGTTTGACTCTCAAGACCTGAACTGACCCCTGACCGTAATTCTTTATGAAAACACACCTCCACTACCTCCTCGATCAAATCCTCAAGCGTTGTCCCAAGACCGGCCGCGTCGTGGGCGTCCGCCGCGACACGCGGCTGGCGCGCGTCCTGTTTCCACTCGTCGGGCTGCTGTCCATCGGGTGGTTTCTGCTGCGCACGCTGCCGGAGCCGCGCCGCGCCAGTTATCCGTGCCAGAAAGTTGCCGTCGGCATCGGGGCGGGCTTCCTCGCCTGGATCGGGGCCACGTTGCTGGCGGTGACCGGACTGCGGTTCATCCGGCGGCGCGTGGGCGTCGTGGCGGCGGTCGTCGCCGGCGCGGCGGTGGTGGCGTTTGTCTATTACGACGAGAGCTTCGCCGTCGCGGCCAAGTCCAGACAGCCGTTTCCCACCGCCCCGCAAGTGTTCACCGCTCCCGAAGGCGTGAACCAGCCGATGGGCGAAGGCAAGGGCATCTTCCCGGGCCGCGTCGCGTGGGTGCAGGATTTCGCGGCGACCAAATGGGACGGCCAGACCGGCAACTGGTGGCAAAATCAGAACGTGGATCAAGCCGCCGTGGACAAGATGTTCGCCCAGTCGCTGCAGACGCTCACCGGCGCCAAGACGGAGGCGGAGGCGTGGGCCAGGCTCATTCGCAATTTCAACCAAACCCACGGTCGCGGTGATCGCGGGTATCAAAAAGGTGAGAAGATAACCATCAAGGTCAACCTGAACGCCGGCGAAAAGCCCGGTCCGTGGGGCAACTCGGGTTATCCCACGCCGCACATGGTGTATGCCATGGTGCGGGGCTTGATCGAGCACGTGGGCGTTCCCGGAAACTGCATCACGCTGAATGACTCGTCGCGGCCGATCAAGGACTCGCTGCTCTCCCGCATCCATGCCGACCTGCGGCCGGAGTTTCAGCAGGTCATCGTGGCCGACCGCGAGGGCGGCACCGAGCCGTGGCGGGTGAAGGCCGAACCGGATATGAATTGCCCAGTCCACTTCGACCTGCCGAACAACGAGAAAGCGGTGCTCTATCTGCCCAAGGCCTACACGCAGGCGACTTACCTGATTGATTTCGCTTTGTTCCGCCCACACCGTGCGTTCGGCGTCACGATGGCGTTCAAGAATCACTTCGGCTCGGTCTATGATCCCGGACTGAAAACGTTCAAGCCGTCCCAGCTTCACGCCTTCGCGCTGTGGGATTACACCACGCCCTACAAACACGGACAGGTCAACGGCCTCGTGCCGCTGCTGGGGCACAAGGACGTGGGCGGCAAGACGCTGTTGTATTTCGCGGACGGCCTTTACACGCCGCCCAACCAGACGTCCGAGGTCGTGCGCTGGAGCACACTGGGCAATCGCTGGTTCTCCAGCGTGCTCGCGTCGCAAGACCCGGTGGCGCTGGACTCGGTCGGCTACGATCTGATCTGCACCGAGCCGAAGCTGACCACGCAGCCGGATGGCCGGCCGAATCCGAGTTTCAACGGCAACGTGGACGGCTACCTCCATGAAGCCGCGCTGGCCGGGAATCCCCCGTCGCACGCCAAGTATGATCCCGAAGGCGACGGCACGTTGCTGGCCAGCCTCGGGGTGCATGAGCACTGGAACAACGCGAAGGAGATGAAGTATTCGCGCAATCTCGGAAAGAAGGACGGCATTGAATTGATCCGCATTTCAGCGAAGTGACCCCTCGTGTTACCCCCGAACCATGAATCCGCAACCGAAGGCTGTCGAATGAACCCGGACCACTCCACCCCGGAAAGCCTCACCCGCCGGCAGTTTATCGTGCAGGCCGCCATCGTTGGCGGCGCGCTCGCGACGCCCGTGAACTTGTTTGGCCAGACGCAACCGGCGGCCTCCGTTGAAGCGGTCGCAATGACCGAACTCTTGCACGGTTGGAATCTGAAATCCGTCGAGCCGGGCGGCGAGTTGAGCGCCGCGATATTGAACGGAGCGGAACGCGCGGCGTCCGATGGCTGGCTGTCCGTCGCGGCCCTGCCCGCCGCAGTGCCGGACGTGTTGCTCGCCCACGAAAAAATCGAAGCGCCGTGGCTGCCGGGCGGCACGGAGAAATGTTTCTGGCTGGGCGAACGGGACTGGGTGTATGCCTTGAAGTTTCCGGCGCAACCGGGCCGCGCGGGCCGGTTGCGGTTTCTGGGACTCGATGGCAACGCGGAGATTTATCTCAACGGCACGCGCATCGCGGCGCACTCGGATGAGAACGTGCCCCTCACGGTCGAGGTCGGGCCGGCGCTGCGCCCGGAGAATTCGCTGGTCATCCGCTTTCGTTCCAACGGAGACAAGGCGGGCGGCGCGGCGCGTCAGCGCCCCAACGGCACTTACCTCGGCCCGAATCCGCCCCTGTCATCGGTCGGCATCTTTGACCAGGTGTTGCTGGAAACTTCCGCCGGCAACACGCTGGAGGAAGCGGTGGCCGATGCCTCGCTGGACGAATCTTTGAGCCGGGGAACGGTGACGATTGATGCGGCGGGCAGCACCAAGTTGCCGTCGGTCAGCGTGCGTTTGCGGCTGCTCGATCCCGAGGGCAAAGCGGTGGCGGAATCCATCACCCCGGCGAAAGTGACCGCCGGCGGTTTCAATTGCCGCTGCGTTGTCCAAGTGGACCGCCCGCAGTTGTGGTGGCCGCGCGGCTACGGCGGCCAGCCTTTGTATCGGGCGCAACTCACGCTCCTGGCCGGGGAGCGCCCGCAGCAGACGTTGCAGCGGACGATTGGTTTCCGGCGCGTGACCATGCCGGAGCGTCTGCACTTCGTGGTCAACAATGTTCCGGTCCTGCTCCGGGGCGGCGACCGGGTGACGCCCAACTTGATGAGCCGCGTATGGGATGAAGCTCGCGAGGAGCGGCTTTTTGCGTTGGCCGAGAATGCCAATTTTAATGCCTTTCGCGTCTGGGGTCAGGCCATGCCGCCCCACGACAAGTTTTATGAGATGGCCGATGCCCGGGGATTTTTGCTGTGGCAGGACTTCACCCGCCTGCCCCTGAGACCGGATGCGGCCAGCCGCGCGCTTTGCCGCGAGAAGGCGACGCGGCTGCTCAAGCGGCTCAAGCATCATCCGTCCATTCTCTCTTGGTGCGGGGGCAACGAAGCTGCGATGTGGGCGCATGAGGATTACAGCAAGGACTTCAAGGATCATGGTCCCTGGCCGGGCCTGGCCGCTGCCGAAGAAGTGGGCGCGATTTGCAAACAACTCGACCCCGAGCGTTACTACCAGCCCAGTTCGCCCTATGGCGGCGTCAACGCCAACGACCCGCGCGAGGGCAACACGCATGGCTACACCAATATGTGGTTTGTGCCGGGTTATGATTACCTGAATTTCGCCAGCGAAGACACGCGCATTGCCGCGCCGGTGCTGCACAGCTTGAAGCGTTTCGTGAAGCCCGAGCATCTCTGGCCCAGCGGTTACTCGACGCTCTCGCTTCCCGGCAACAAATATCCCTTCCCCAAAACCTGGCTGCCCTATACCTGCGGTGAAAGCTGGAAGAAAACCGGGCCCGTCGAGCAGTTTTACGACGCCACGGATCTCGCCGGACTGGTCTATCGGCTCGGCATGGCGGAGGGACTTTACTATCAGGACACCGTCGAGCGGCAGCGACGCGGCCGTCCGGCGGAGGAGGCAAGCGACCGCCGCTGTTGCGGCGGCTACATCGTTTGGAAATACAACGACTCCTGGCCGCAGGTCTATTCGGCCAAGGTGGATTTCTTCCTCGAACCTTACCACGCCTACTACGCGCTGCGCCGTGCCTACGCGCCGGTGCTGCTGTCGTTTGACATGGGCACGTTCATTCACCTGTGGGCGGTCAACGACACCACCGCGCCGGTCAGCGGCACCGTGAAGATTCAACTCTACCATCTCGAGCAAAATGAATTTCGCAAAGAGATCGTGCGCGAAGTCACCGTGCCTCCCGGCAAATCCAAAGTTGTCGTGCGCCTGGATCAGGCCGGCATCCGCGCCTTCCGGCGGGAGCACATCCTGTTCGCCACGCTCACCGACAGATCCGGGAACGTGCTGGCGCGGGCCAACGCCTTCGCCGACATCGAACGCCGGCTCACCTTCCCGGACGCCAAACTCGGCGTCCAAGTCGCGCCCGGCGCGCTCGAGATCACCACCGACAAATTCGCCCGCGCCGTGACGCTGGAAGGCGACGCCGCCGGCGATGCGTTCGGCTGGTTTTTCGAGGACAACTATTTCGATCTCCTCCCCGGCGAGAAAAAGGTGGTTCGCATCCTGGGCGACCACGCGAAAGGCCGGGTCAGCGCCAAGGCCTGGTATTCACCGCACCCCGCCACTGTGGACTGGCAACGGGCCGTTCCCGACCGGAAACAATGACCCTGAAAAAAACTCAATATGAAAACCAACCTGTTCAACCGATTCTATTTCGCCCTGACGCTCACGCTGCTGTGCCTCGCGTTTTCCGCCGGCGCGGCGGGCGTGAATGTTTCGTTCGATACTAATTCCGCGCCGCTGCGGTTTGCCGCCGCTGAAATGCGGGCGGCGTTTGCTGCGGCGAA
>Ga0315289_10014884_pt1 | contig 10823 bp, 7 predicted proteins | sample YL17G11_40_MG_FD_203452 | JGI IMG/M metagenome (GOLD analysis project Ga0315289, IMG submission 203452) | Sediment microbial communities from Yellowstone Lake, YNP, Wyoming, USA - YL17G11_40 | ecosystem: Environmental > Aquatic > Freshwater > Lake > Sediment | place: USA: Wyoming | collected...
TTTTGAAAGCAAACTGGCTGTGGTTTATAATCGTGTTGAAATCGGAAACAATCATTTTTTCTCGCAAGGTATTATTCTCAATTAAGTTACATTACCATCAAGAAACTTTAACCGGACAGTAGTGAATAATTTGCTCTAAAAAATAAAAGGGTTTGAAGGAGTGATATTTCTGTGGCCGATGCTTACCATACGTATGCTAAAAACTACAAGATTGCATGGTAACTATTGCTTCTGGTTACCATACAAAGTATAATATATTGGTCGTTGTATGGTAACAATTTTTCTCGACTAAAGGACATAAAATGAAAGTAATTAAGAGCGTGCTGGAAGAAGAACTGGCCAATTCTCTGGCCATGAAAAAGGATTATGAAAGGGAATTAGCCAAGCTGCCGAAGGGCAGTCTCGTAAAAAAGAAAATCAAGGGGCATGAGTATTACTATCTGGAAATAAGAGAAAAGGGTAAGGTCAGTTTCATTTACAAAGGCAAGCTCTTCGATAAAGAAATAGAAAAGTATAAACAGGCGAAGGAATATCGGGCCAAATACAAGAAATTGCTCTCCCAAATCAAAAAACAGATCAAATTTTTAAAGAGTGCCCTACGTGGAAAAGAGCCAGTATAAATTGTGTATTGAAGTTCTGCGTCGATTGGACAAGGCGGGGATTCTGAAAGATGTTGTATTGGTGGGAAGCTGGTGCACATTGTTCTACAAAGAATTTTTTGGCCGGTCCAAGTATATAGTATCTCTTAAGACACGAGATATGGACATGCTGATTCCCCGGCCATCAACAATTAAAGCATAGATGGACGTAGCAGAGCTACTGAAAGACCTCGGTTTCGTTGTTGGCTTTACCGGCTCAAAAGGATACATCCGATTGGAGCATCCACAGCTTATCGTTGAGTTTTTAGTCCCTGAAAGAGGCAGAGGTTCTGACAAACCCTATTCTTTGCCGCAACTGGGTCTAAATGCTCAGCCGTTGAGATTTCTGGATTTTCTCGCGCAAAACACTATCACGACAAAGGTCGAAGGACTGACGGTAACACTGCCTCATCCAATTAATTTTGCGTTGCATAAATTGCTTGTTCTCACCAGACGACCTACACAGGAAAAACAAGTCAAAGACAAAAGAAGCAGCGGTGAGAATATTACAAGCCCTTATCGATAAGGGCCAAGACAATCTTATTACAAAGCTGTTCCATACGATGCCTCGAAGATGGCAAGGGAAAGTTAAGAAACAACTCACTGTTCTTGTCGAGAAGAAGATTTTGGATGTTCTACAATGGTAGTCCCCATAGGTTAAATACGCTAAAACTCGAATTAGGACAAAGGTTAACCTGCATTCCATAGCCGGATTTACGGTAGGGATAGATTTGGTTATATTGTCCTGATAAAAGAGGAAAAGTCTAAGTTAATAAGCATTGACTTTTGTGCGCCTGTAGATACCCACAGGCACAGGCCGTGGAACTCTGCTCTTCGGATTATTAGAGCAAAGCTTATAGCAAGTTCCTGAAAAGCAGTAGCTGCTATGATAACAGCCGGTGGGCTAATTTCGCCTATGCTTGCCTAATGGTTGCATAATCTAAGAAAAAGCCGTTTTAGCCATATAGGAAGCTAAGGATTCTATACTGCCTCCATAGTTTTTATGACGATGCTGGACCACTACCAAAGAGTAAAAGTGTGCCTTAGGAAAGGTACAGAAATCAAAATGCCCATAAAAAAAGAGGGCCGCGATTTGCGACCCTCCCTTGCTGGCATCGCTGAGGATAAGGCGGAACTTCGTGAAAGAAACAGGCAATCAAAAACTACGCCATTTTGACAGACTTGGCTTTAGAGAACAACTCTTTTTTGCGTGACGTCATCCTATAAAGGTTGAATCTGTTACCGCAAGTATTGGCTATCGCATTCAAAAAAATCAAATGACAATTAATTACAAAATCGACGAAATATATTACAGTAAGTTAATAATTATGATAATATATTGCCATGAGATGGGCAGATTTGTTATTTAAGGTGGCGAACGAGCCGGTTTTCCGCACCGGCTTTTTAGCTGCAAGTGAAACAAGTGTAGGAAAGCTGCGTCTGCAACTGACTCGTTGGGCTAAAGCTGGTAGGCTGATCCAGCTTAAGAAAGGGTTATACACTTTAGCTGAGCCCTACAGAAAAGTAGTGCCACACCCTTTTGTTCTCGCAAATGCGATGAAAAAAGCATCCTATGTCAGCTTGCAGTCGGCGCTATGGTACTACGGAATGATTCCTGAGCATGTTCCTACGGTCACAAGCGTTACCACACAGAGACCGGAAGACGTAGGGACACCATTAGGTCAATTTGTATTTCGGCACATCAAGAAAGGCTGGTTTCACAGTTTTAGACAAATTGAGCTTGGTTCGAATCAAAGAGCATTCATTGCCACTCCTGAAAAAGCCCTGCTGGATCTGGCTTACTTAACCCCAAGTGCAGATAATTATGATTTCTTAACTGAGCTTAGACTTCAGAATTTCGAGCAGCTTAGTATCGAGGCGATGTTGGAACTGGCAGACAAGAGTAAAAGCACGAAACTGTGCAGGACTGCTAAATTTATTACAAAATTAGCTCAAGAGGAGGCAGAAGAAAAACTGTGAGGGAGTTTCTCAGGCAGATTATAAATGGTGTAGAAAATCAGATCCTACGCCGCTGTGTCATTCGAGAATATCTACAGGCCCGGCTGCTCCAGTCGTTACAGGAACGCGGGGTTTTCAACACGTGGGTATTTCAGGGCGGAACCGCTTTGCAGTTTCTCTACGGGATGCCGCGCTTTTCTGAAGATTTGGATTTTGCTTTAATCGAGCCGGGAATAGAAGACAATTTCCGTGAGAACCTGACAAATGCCAGGAAGGTTTTCCAGGCAGAAAATTATGACATCAATATTCGGATTAACGACACAAGAACCGTCAAGTCCTCCTTTATACGCTTCAGCGGACTGTTATTTGAGTTTGGCCTTTCTGTTCATAAATCTGAGAATCTTTCTATCAAGGTGGAAGTAGATACAAACCCGCCTTTAGGAGCAACCATCAGTTCAACCGTAGTCAGGCGGCATGTTACTTTGAACCTGAGACACCATGATAAGGCATCTTTACTTGCGGGCAAGCTGCACGCGGTTTTGGCACGCCGGTATGCCAAAGGTCGTGATATCTACGACCTTATCTGGTATCTATCTGACCGGACTTGGCCTGGGCCAAATATTGAATTGCTAAATAATGCGTTGAAACAAACCAGCTGGACTGGACCGGCGGTAACTCCCGGGAATTGGCGGCAACTTGTTTGCCAGCGTGTTGAAACATTTCGCTGGAAGCAGATTATTGAGGATGTAAGACCTTTCCTGGAGCGAGCTGAAGATGTGGCGCTATTGACAAAGGAAAATCTCATAGCATTACTGAGACAGTGATGTTCAACACCAAGTTAAGGCCAGATGGCGCTGTCCTGAGAAAAAGCCAATCGAGCCATAGCGGGCTGAACCTATGGCATTTTTACTGACGTCGGAAATTTTTATGTTTCAATACATTAGGTGTTGATTTTTTTATGAGAAAAGACGATTATGTAGGAGCCATAAGCACGACATGCGCATAAAAATGGGAGGGTCACGTTGACCCTCCCTTGCCGGCGTCGCTAAGGATGTGGCTAGCTTCGGCGGAACTTCGTGGAAGCACCGAGCCAGCCTCGCGCTGCCGGGTTTTCTGCTTTCAGAAATTAGCTGTCAGCGTTCTGGCTTGAGGTGTCGTTCTTCGGCGGAACCTGCGGTTTCGCATTTTTGGAGTAAATGAACAAGAGCGATATAGTGGCAATACCAATAGCATCTGCCACCCAGTCAATCAAACTTGCTGTTCGGTTGACTAAAGGTTGTGTGAGTTCATCGACAGCTGCAAGCAATAAAATCCCAGACAAAAGAATCAATGCTGGGAAAAGTATATGGGAAATTCTAAGCGAGACGATGAAAAGGAAAGTTAATGCTCCATATGCTACAATATGCGCCAGCTTGTCGAGACCCCTTTCTTCTAATTGCGAAGGTATTATTTCCCTGGGGAGATGGGTAAGAAAGATGACCGTCGCAGTAGAAATAAGCGCAACTATCAGCCACTTGATACTAAAATAGTAGGTATCAGACTTCGCCATCGAGGTTACTTACAGTTTATCCAAAAGTATTTTGACCATATGCTCTGCAGCGTGGCCGTCCCAGAGTGGTGGGATTTGGGTCTTTCTCAATTGGCCGTTCATAGCCTTCTGATAGCCCTCGACGATCTTTGCAGAATCGGTGCCAACAACTTGGTTGGTGCCCATTTCTACCGTTATGGGCCGCTCAGTGTTTTCACGCAAAGTCAAACAAGGAATTCCTAGAATGGTAGTCTCTTCCTGCACACCGCCAGAGTCTGTAAGGACTACTTTTGCGGAAGACATCAGTTTCAAAAAATCAAGGTAGCCCATGGGATCGGTTAAACGTAGGCTAGGCATTTTTTCTATACGTTTGGCAAGAGGAAATGATGAGAGATTCTTCCGAGTTCGTGGATGGATTGGGAAAACTATGGGCATATCGTTCTGAATAACTTCAAGGGCGTCAAGAATACCACTAAAAACAACTTGGTCATCGACATTAGATGGACGGTGAAGGGTCAAAATAGCAAAATCACTGCTGTTGAGATTTAACTGATTCAAAACATTTGACTTTTCGGCTCTGCCTTTGTTCTTTAGCAAAGTATCAATCATTAGATTACCAACAAGAAATATCTTACCTTTGGGAATACCTTCACGGATAAGGTTGTCTACTCCACTTTGCTCGGTGCAGAAAAGCAGATCACTTATAGAATCTGTTAGAACGCGGTTTATTTCTTCCGGCATCGAGCGGTCGAAACTGCGTAGGCCTGCTTCCACGTGAACAAGTTTTACACCCTGTTTTACCGCCACAAGACCACAGGCGATGGTACTGTTGACGTCACCAACAACGAGGACAGCATCAGGATTATACTCCAAAATAACAGGCTCAAAGCGCTTCATAATCTCAGCTGTTTGAGTGGCGTGAGTGCCGCTACCTACTTCCAGGTTTATATCTGGCTCGGGAATTTCGAGTTGAGAAAAAAAAGAGCTGCTCATCTTTTCGTCATAATGTTGGCCAGTATGAACCAAAATCGGTTGGATATTGTCGTGACTGGCATACGCTGTCATAATCGGGGCAATCTTCATAAAGTTTGGTCTAGCGCCGACTACATTGATGATCTTCATAGATAATCCTTAATTAGCCATGAGCGTTTAGCTATTAGACTTCAGAAGTAAAGTAAAAGGTCGGGTTTTATAATTGATTACCAGGTATGGCCGGTTAGTAATTAGGTTTTGACAGTTTCACTCCGGGCCAGCACCGAAATCGTAGGTATTGCCTTCATACATGCGATGCGTTTCAAAGATGCCGAATTACGGCATAGGAATTCCTATTGGAGGCTGCCAGGTGCCAAAATTGGCGTTGATGGTTTTATTGCTATCCATAAGATAGAGATGGCTGTTTGTCCCAGAACTTGCTCTCCCCACTCTTGCAGACTACATCTCAGTTTGCTTGAGAATCCTTGCGACCTCTGACCGCTCATCGGTTGTGAACACGTTGAGCTTCTGGTCAATCCCTAACGCATTCTCCAGGTGCTGTTTCGCTTGCTCTAAGTCATTGAGTTTTGCACAGACCCGGCCAAGCTGTAGGAGGGCCTTTGCTTTTTCACGAGTATCAGGGGGTGACAATTCGATAAGTCTCTCAAAGTCGCTCCTCGCATCGGCAAGCCGGTCCGCCATATTTGAGAGAATCGTGCCCCTTGTATCAAGAAGATGCACATCCTTGGGCGCAAGACTTAATCCTTTGTTCGCCAGTTCCAGTGCAGTATTGTACTGATGGTCATGCTCTTGCAGTATCCAGGCAAGATCGTTTAGGGCTCGTATGTCATCTGGATGCTGCTCAAGCAACTGCCGGTAGTTCTTCTCGGCGCCTTCAGCATCGCCCGTCTGATACAGGCTGGAGGCCAAACCCAAGCGAGCATCCAGCAATGTCGGTGCAAGGGTAGCTGCATGCTCAAACAGTCTCACTGCCTCCTTCTTCAGGTCCATCGAATCGAGCGACAACAGCGTTGATGCGGCCCTCAGCACTGTTACAGGATCCTGCTCTTTGGCCGAAAGATATGCCGAACTGATGTTCGCAAGCTCCTTGAGGCGCTTCTGAGACACCAGCCACAAGAATCGGGCATGGACAACTGCCTGACTGCTGGAGTCTAACCTTTCCGCCCGCTCAATCCATTGTCTGGCCTGCTCCGCGTCACCGGCGAGACGGTAGAGATCGGCAAGTGTCACAAGAGCTACAATACTGCCGCTTCCTTCCTTGGTTTGGCAGTAGGCCTCCAATTGGGGAATGGCCGTCTTGGACACCTCCAGGGCGGCCAGAATATGCGACCGCGAGATCAGCAGTTTTTCGTTTGCCGGACTGCGACCTATCGCGGCGTCAACGAGCGTACGGGCTTCCACCAGCAGGCTGTGATCGCCGCTGCTCAGCGCACCATCCACGATTACGCCTATGGCTTCCATGTTGTTCGGGTCTTGCTGCAGAGCCTGGTGAGCCAATTTGACTGCCATCGGGGTGTAACCAAGCGCAAGCTCCGCTCTGCCTCTGGCCGACAGCAGCGCCGGGTTGTTGGGATTGGAGCCCAGGGCTTGAACCGCATAGTCACAGGCGGCCTTGTATTCTCCCTGCCGCATCGTAACAGCAATAAGCGCAAGATTGGCGTTGACCACCGTCGGTTCCAGTTTGACGGCGTTCTCAAGTTTCCCTCTGATAGTTGCCAGTGATTGTGGTGTCGGATCTTTCAGTATCTGCGCAGCCCGAATCGTTATCAGCTCCGTGTCCTGCGGCAGTTGTTTTTCGAGTGCCGCAAGGTTCTCGAGTGCCCTTTCCCGGTCCTGTGTCTGGGCCCGCAGGAACAGCATCTGCATCAGCCTTCGCGTTAATCTCAAGTCCCCAGGATACGCACTCAGGCCTTTTTCAATTGCCGCTACACCTTCGTCAAGTCTTTGAGTGCCGGCATAAAAGTTGCCCAGCACTTCAAACCCAACTGGGCCGTTCTGGGTGAAGGTTGTCAGCTTCTTGTAGTCCTCCTCGGCACGGTCAAGCTGGCCGTTCTCGGCCAAGTATACCGCCCGCATCCAATAGGCGTCAAAGTCATTGTGAGTCTCCACATAGTCATCGAGGACTCGCAGGGCCTCTGTGCTCTTGCCTTCCCCTTTCAGGATCGATGCCCTCACCGCTACCAGCGCCCTGGTTCCCGAAGCGATGGCCTCGGCTTGCTTCAGGTACCCGAGGGCCTGATCGGCATCCTTTGTTTCCTGGTACACGAGTCGCGCCAGTTGTATTCGCGAGCTTGCATCCTGGTCGTCGTTGGACGCCCTAAGTTTCAGCTCATCAATGGCCCGAGAGAAGTCCTTTGCTCCAAGGGCCATTCGCACCTGCCAGGCACTGGCTACCCGAGGATTGATTTCAACCTGCTTGAGAACCTTCTCGGCATCCGATAAGCGGCCTTGTTTCTCAAGAAGGGCCAAGTATCTGTCGGCGACATCCGAAGCTGAGGGATTTGCAAGAAGCCCCCGCTGGCATGTCTCTTCGACTCGCCTGAAGTCTCCCAGTTTCTCATACATCGCTGCCAGGAGCAATACGGGCGCTGACCACACCGGGTCCTCATCGATGCAGTATCGAAGCAGATTCGTAATGTCCTGCTGCTTCGAAGACCAGTCATCGGATGACAGCCACAATGACGATTGATGCAGACGCCACCAAAGTCCGCTTTCCCCCTCGGCCTGCCGCAACTCGCGGACGAGTCTCTCTGTTGCCGCCGGGTCCTGCCGGATCTCGCGGATTCCCAAAAGCAGCAAGCGGGCCTGAATTTCTTGTTTGTCCTGCGACGCCAATTCGCTTAGGAGATTGATCCCAGTGGTCCGGTCCCCACGAGTAAGCTCCAGTAGGGCAAGCTTGATCGATATGGACCGCTTCTCTCTCCCTTCTGTCACGGTGTTCAGCCCAAGTTTGAGGCAATTGCGTGCGGAGTCATAATCTTCGTTGGCCGCATGAACATCCGCCAGGGACAGCCAAGGCTCGGCGATCTCGGAATGGCCCTTGCAGGCCGTCTCGCAGGTGCTGACCGCTTCGTTCAAGCGTTTCGCTCTCAGATAGTAGCGTGCAAGCTGCATCTCGGCCTTCAGCGGCTCCTTGCACTCTGCAACGGCGAGCTTCAACTCCTTCTCGGCCTCATCAAACCTGCCAAGGTAGTCAGAAATGGCCGCCTGCAATATGCGAATATCAACCTGATCCGGATATGCCCGGCGCAAGTCCGCCAGTTCGGCTGACAGCTTCTTGAGCTCCTCCGCACGTGCGCTGTCGCGCTCTGCGACCGCCAGGTTGACACCCGCCCCGATGCGCAGCAGTTTGAGGGCAAAATCCGTGGAACCCAAGGATTCCGCGATGCTGGCGGTGTCAAACGCCTTCTTCCAGTCTCCCAGCTTGAAGTACTGCCTTGCCAGTTCTCGCATCGCCTGCGGATCCTGCGGATTCAACCGACGATATTGGACGAGGGTTTTCACGGCCCGCCCGGTTTGGCCGGTTCGATCATAGGCCTCCGCCAACAGCCGCCACAGTCCGGGACTCGACAGGTCATTCCCAGCCACTGGCTCCAAGGCATCGATGACAGCATAGGGCTTGTTCTCGGCTCCCGCTACCAGGGCCTGGAGCCCGGCGAGCTTACGCGGGGACTCCGCCGACCCTCCCTGGGCACGCAGAAGGCTGATATACTCGTCAAGAGATTGCCGCGCCTCCAGAGACCTGCCCGCGGCTACATAAAGTGGGATGACAGATGGAAGAACCTGGACCCTGTGTCTTTTCTCCGTTAGCGATTTCAGCACCTCGTCCGCCAGCGATGATGTCTCTGCTGTGGTCCCTTTCCGTGTCGCCAACTCCGAGGCGAGGAGGAACCTCGCGACAGTCCAGTCGTTGACGTCCATGAAGTGCTCCTCCAGCTTCTCCTGCGGTAGCTTGTCAATCGCCTGCAGTTCGGCGGTAGCCCGGTCCAACTCGCCATGGGCCATCCATTGCGTGGCTGATAAAAAGCGGATTCGTGGGTCGTCTGTGCCTTTAGAGTCGGCGGCCTCGAGATCCTGTCGAGCGAGCGCCAGAAACACCGACCGGTCCGACTCATTCGTGTCCGTAGCGCCGGCCGTTTGGCGGCGAAACTGTGCGCGGCACACCAGTGCCTCGACAGAGTCCGGAGCATACTCCACAGCCTTGTTGAGCCAGTCCAAAGGCGTTGGCGGCTGCTGGGACTCTTCACCGCCGGCAGTTGCCTGCCGCTCGGGTGAGGTCTCGCTGGCCGCGAGCTGGCTCATCTGCACGCAGGCCCGTACGTATTCAACGTGCTTATCGCCAAGGGCGTCGAGCTTGTCGATGAATGTCTGGAGTGTCTGTCGTGCCTCCGCTGTTTTGTTCAGCCGGGATAGCGCGTCCGCCAGCCACAGCGGCGCCTTTAGTTCGTTCGGATCGTGCTCGAGCCGCACTCGGGCAATAGAGGCAAGCTCCTCGAAATTCCCCACGGCGCCGTAGAGCATGGCGAGTTTCTCATAGGCGACGTCGTCGAGAGGGGCCAGTTCCACGATACGACGATAGGCTGAGATCGCTCCGGCAACCGCAGAGGCGTCGAGCGGCCGGATGGACAGGCAGGCCTGTGCATACTTCCTGAGAATTGCGACGTCATTGGGATTTCGAAGAAGGTAATCTTTGTAATTCATGACCGCTGCCCTCCAGTCCTTGCTTGCCCAAGCGTCCTCGCCTGCGGTCAAAGACGTTTCTGCGAGTATACTCCTTCGGGTCTGACGGGCAACAACCAAAGCCCCTCCAGCTGCTGCCGCGACCAGGATCAGAAGGATCAGTAGCTTGACGTTAATCTTTGCACATCTGTTCTGATAACGCATGACATGTCCTCCCAAGAGAGTTAATAGTTTACTTCTTACCAAAATGTTATATCAATCTTTAGATAGCTGCGAATTATAATGGATGATTACAGGGACCGAAGCGTGGCTTATTAATGTGTTTTAGCAAAAAAAGCTTGCATTCTTACGATTTTGGAATTTTAACTTAACACTTTGCTTGCCTTCCATAGCAAAAAGTACTTCACAAAGTATCGGACTCAAGCGCACTTTCCAAGCGGTTCGCATTGGGAATACAGACACCTCCCACGTCTGTTGTATGCTGTAATTCCTCCACGTATTCAATAATCAGACCCGAGCAGTCTGATGGGTGGTCAACTCCGCTTTGAAGATAATCAACTGCCCGGCGAAGCCCCGCGCAGAGAGCTTCGCCGGCAGTCTTGTTACTAAACTACATCATTGTCCACTGTAGGACTCTCATTTAGACTTACGTAATTTCCAACCAGCTACACTCAGGCCGAGCATGCCAAGAATCACGGCCCCCGGAACCGGAGTCATAATGAACGAATCACTGTTTCCACTAATCCCGATTGCCTGGACGTGTATTCCTATCCGCAAGCTATCCTCTAACCATGGATTTGAAAAACCAAGGTTGATTGCACTGATGACATCATCAAAATCCTTGTTCGGCTCGAGATCGAATACTATCCCAACATATTCACCGGGATTGACGCCATTATGCTGGACCGGCGAATCTGAATCTGCTGAAAAGCCAGAGGTTGTCTCAAACGGCGGCGACAGGTTTTGTCCACCACACAAATTTTTTGGAGTCGCGAACTGAAAGAACGAAACGCCGGTGGGATTGT
>Ga0315289_10014885_pt1 | contig 10823 bp, 13 predicted proteins | sample YL17G11_40_MG_FD_203452 | JGI IMG/M metagenome (GOLD analysis project Ga0315289, IMG submission 203452) | Sediment microbial communities from Yellowstone Lake, YNP, Wyoming, USA - YL17G11_40 | ecosystem: Environmental > Aquatic > Freshwater > Lake > Sediment | place: USA: Wyoming | collected...
TCGCCGCTTATGCCGGCGGTTGGGTCAGGGTCGCATGGGCGCTTACCCGCTCATGCGGCCCGACTCTTGTCGAGAATACCTTGTGCTCGACAAGGTAATTATACCATCGCCTGTCAAGCCGACCTAGGGCGACTTGGCCCCCACCTCGCATCCTCGGATATGTCGGCCTTTGCCAGGTATTGTAGGAGGGATTTCCTGCTCACCTGCCAGACCGTGCCGAACTTGCGGGCCGCGATCCTGCTGTTCCTGATGAGGAAGCGGAGATACTCAGGATGGTAGCCACTCAGCGCCGCGGCCTCGGAGGTTGTGATCCAGTCCTCTGGCATGACAGGATTGTACAACAAGCCGGTGGCCCAGAGGTCAATGTTTGTGAGAAGGGCGATTCAAGACACCGTGCCCGCACGTTAGCCGGGGGTCAGTCGAAGACCCAGCACCTGCGGCCTGGGCAGGTGTCCTGGTGGTTCTCCAGGGCTGCAGCGAGTCGTTCGGCAGCGCCATTCACCTCACAGCTGTTGGCGAAGCTCCTGCTTTACACGCTCCGCTACATAGACCTTGAGCAGCGACTGGTAGTGGACATCCCGCTTGTTGGCCAATAGCTTCAGGTCCTCGATCAGCGTCTCTGGCAGCCGAATTGAGATCGTCCTCGTCGATGGCTTGACATGGGGAAGCTTGACGCGCTTGGCCTTGGTCCAATCGACATACTCCGACGAGTCGTGCTTCGCCCAGAAAGCTCGCTCCTTCTCTTCCGAACCGAACCTAGGCACTCTCTTCATCGCTTCCTTCTTGGGCATGGTCGTACAGCCTCCGTTCCTTCTTACTCATCTCCCTGGCCGAGATCACCCGTACTAGGCTTCGCCGGACCGTGAAGACGACGAACAGCCCCCTTCCGGCATCCGTCTGACCCAACGCATAGTACCGGGGCTCCTTCGGGGAGTGCGTCTCGTCCTTGGCGACAATGAGCGGTTGGTTGAAGAGCACTTCCTCGCACTCAGTCCAGGAGACCAGGGGCTTGAGCCAGTTCTTGTCGATGTTCGCTTCGTCCCATTCAAAGCCGGTGCAACCAAGGAGCTCTTCCAACGGTCGCCTCTGCACATTGTATACGACTGTTATGTATGTCTGTCAAGGGGGGCCAATTGCCTAGCGCTGCCCAACGGCCTCGAGCTGACCCGCCCGGCGCCTCGGGCAACGCTCCACTCATTCTCGCGCATTCTGGCAGGCAACGCTTCTCCGACTTTCCGCCCGCCAGCCGGGTCAGCTGCAGCGAGGTGTTGGGCGGCTTGGGGTGCCTTGCGACAGCGGTGCGTCCCCTAGCTTGAAGTCGACTCGGTAGTACTTGACCGAGATGCCAGACGTCATCTTGAGAGCATAGGTGAGGCGTGAGTCTGCATCTCTGCAGACAATGATCCCCTTGACGGGCTGCCCTTCCGTGCAGAGGTTCTCGGCGACCCACCCCATGTAGCGAAGTGTCTGCCCAACGACCCTGTCGGACTCACGTCCTTTCTTCAGCTCGATGACAACGATCGCGTTTGTCACCGGCTCCTTCGCAAGGATGTCTATCGTTCCAGCCTCAGTCCCGTACTGCTGCCCTATGACATTCTCCTCTGGGTCTTGATACAGGACCAACTCACCCCTGAAGATCGCCTCGAAGTTGGTGACAATGAAGTCCTCCAGGTACTTCTCAAGGGCAAACTCCGCCTGGTCCTCGACGCCTTCCTCGGGGGGTTCAAGAGCTCGGGCTCCCGGGTCCTGGACCAGTTCAGTGAAGAGTTGCTCCTTGATCTCATAGAGGGTCTGCATCCCGAAGACCATGTTTGGGAACTCCTTGTCGCGAGGAGTGTCATGCCACGTGAGATCGATGTGGTTTGGATACTCCCTTCCGGTGCCTGTCGCGTCCCTGTTCTTGGTCGCCGAGTGGTATGCAGACCCTTTGACGGTTCCGACTCCGGCAATCCGTTTCCTGCCCCTGCGGGCTATCACGATGTCCCCGGGCTGGATTGCATGGTAGAAGGACCATAGCATGTTGAAGGAAAGGGTTGCAGTTTGTGGGGCATACTCTGGGTACGTGTCTTGGATGGCCGCCCTAAGGGCGGCTTCGTCCATCCGGGAGAAGTCGCCAAGGTCACGCCATCCGATGGAGATCACCCCCTGCTGGAGGTCGAACTCCCAGACTCGCTCCCATATGTCGGGGAACTCGGAGTTGGGCGCAGCAACCTCTACTTGGATTGCCCACTTCCCCAGGCTGGCGACGTCGCGTCAATTACTCAACTATCTCTCTACGTGGAATACGTGGTCGCACACGTCGTCGCCTTGCATGAGGGTCTTTGTTCTGTGGAAGCCCAAGCCCGGGTTGAAGGACTTCACCCATGGGCCATCGCGTGCGCATATCACCAAGCCGAGCTCGGGTTCCTCAAGCTCCCGAAGGATCTCGGCATACATGCACCTTGTGAAGCAATAGCCGATTCGATCAGATTCGTCGATGACACGCTCCCATCGATGGGAGCCGGCCGCGACCCGATCGATCATTGCACAGAAGCTGCGAAGGTCTGCCTCTGGCTCCCCCACTTCTTCGCGTGTCTCGAACTCCTGCGTGCGGGCCATTTCGTGAACCACTTCGCGGGCTTCGGCGCCAAAGCGTTCCTCCATTGCGCGCAGGAGGTCCACCGCGAGCTCCAAGGAGACGGCCATCTTCCTTCTTAGAAGATCCAGGAGGACCGCCTCGTTCTCCGGACTGATTGGCTCCGGGAGAATGTCGTTCAAGCTGCCTGGCATGATGTCCTCCTTCACGAACGCGGACTCAGGCTGCGCCCAACGCTCGGCATCAGGCGCGGGGCGGGTATCACCAGAAACTTCGCGGGCAAGACTCGCTTGAACTACACGAGCCTTTGCTGGGGCGCGGCGGTAGCCCCGTCGCCTGCATGCCGTTGTTAGCCCGCACTTTCATCTTGAAAGTTCACCACTTATGCTTCATTGCCGAACGGCTTAGAGTATGCAAGTAACTGAAAACCCGCAAAGAAACGATAATCCCGCTGGTTCTTTGTTATGGTGGGGTGTCCTGTGATAGTGCAGCAGTGACAATTAATTCATTGGATACCAGCAACCCATGACGCAACCGATAACGCCGAAATAGATCAACGGCAGTATCTAAAATCTGCACACTCAACTTGATGACTTGAAACCGCAATAGAAAACGCTCAACCGCACGGAGTTCGGTTTTGCTGCGGCAACCAATTACGTTTATGGCATTACTCACTCTTTCGACGTTTGAACACGCAAAAGTAAGCACTGCTATAGGTGGGTACTGCTCCACCTTGCCACCATACATCCTGGTTGCCACCGACACTTGCAACGGGCTCCATATGAACCAATTCCCACCCCTTCTCTCCCCAGCCGTTGAGTTCGGGTATCATAGTTTCGGGTGAGAACTTTTTAGGTTGCCAGTTAGGCCAAGTGTTTTGGATGTACTCCTTTGCTCCTTTGTTGTCAATATTTGCCCATATGAACTGTGTAAGGTATTCCCATTTTTCCATGATTAACCTCCGTAGAGACATTCACCCGCGTTGTTTATGTGAGCGGGCTAACGGCCTCGAGCTGAGCTGCCCGGTGGCTCGGACAGCGGCTCCTCCCTTCTAGGGCATCTGGGCGGGCAAGGTGAGCTCGCATTTCCGCCCGCCAGCCGAGACCGCTCCAGCGAGGTGTTGGGCCGCCTCGGCCCTTGGATGGCGGTTTGCCCAAGCGAACTCATCGGCAAGATGCTCGTTCGCCGAAAGTGGTGTCTTGCGCCATGCAAGACATAGTCGCAAGATGCAGTGTTGACGGCCACAACTCTCGCTCGCGTTAGCGACATTCACCAGGATCCACGCGATATACCTGGTTCGTGTCTTCGTGTGCAACCCACAAGGACTGTCCATCCCACGCCACTCCCCGCCAGCCCCACCACAATCTTTGATCGTCGTTTGGCAATGACTCAATCCTGCAAACAGGTTGCGCTGCCTGATCCAGCTTGACCAGGACATTGTCTACCAACAACCACAGATGGCTCCCATCCCACGTCAGGCCCGATGACGGACTAGTGAAGATTCCAGAAGGCTGAGCGTAGGAGTCAATCACCTCGAACTCGCCGCCCTCGCCGAGTGGCTGAAGTCTGTACAATGATCCAGCGTTGCTAGTCACCCACCCTTCAGCGACGCTAGTCACCCACAGGTTCTCGCCGTCCCATGCCACATACCTGGGAAAGCCGACAAATGCTTGCGGGACGGTGAAGGTGGCTGCCGTGTTCCCGGCGCGATCCACAAGGTCAATATGCTCGTCCACCGAGTATGAGGTGCCACGCACTGTCCAGTATTCACCCCTGGAGGCGTCCCAAGCCAGGCTGTTGACGATGGGAAAGGCCTGCTGCTGAGCGGCTCGAAACCGCCCTTCGGCCTCCATCAACTCCAGCCTCACCAGCAGGCCGTCAAACAGCATCCACAATTCAGAGCCATCATAGATGATGTCCCGTGGCTCGTTGAAGGGGAGCCCGTAGGCCTGCACTGGCATCGGCGTTCTCTCGGGCTCGGGAGGTGTTGAAGATGGTTCTTGCATCGGGGTTGATGGCTTTGGTGTTGAAAGCGGAGTTGCTCCAGTGGGAGGAGGGACAGTCAGTGCCGTGGCAGTGACAAGCGGCCTGCCTAGAGATTCTGCGGCCGCCGTGGCAGCTGTGGTAGTCAAATGGAGCGCCAAGCCACCGCTAACCAAACCGGCTACCGTACAGAGGGTGCTCAGGCCACCCAGTATCCAGCCCCAGGCAGGTATCTTCCGGCGACGTTCAGAGCGCGGCTTGGCGCTCACAACGGGTCGTGTTCCTGTCCCTGGCAGCAATTCGACTGTCTCTGGGATGGGTCGCGCAGGTGGCACTGCCCCCTCCCTCAGCATTACGGCCAGTGCCTCCGCCATCTCTCCAGCCTTCTGATACCGGTTCTCCGGTTCCTTGTCCAACGCTCTTAGGATGATTCGCTCCATCATTTCTGGCAGTTTTGGGTTGATCGCGCGAGGCAATGGCAGAGGATCATGAACGTGCTTGATGAGGACCGCCATCGGGGTCTCCGCGTCGAACGGCGGACGCCCAGTCGCCATTTGATACAGCACCACCCCCAGGGAGTAGACGTCACTTCGTCCGTCCAGTGAGTGACTCAGGGCTTGTTCGGGGGACGCATAGGTCGGGGTACCGATGAAGGCACCGGTTGCGGTGAACTGGCCGGTAGCTTCGAGTATCCGGGCGATGCCGAAATCAGTGAGTAGACAGTTGGCCTGTTCGTCTATCAGGACGTTGCTCGGCTTCACGTCGCGATGGACGATGCCCTTCGAGTGAGCGTAGTCCAAAGCCGCAGCGATCTGGGAGATGATGTGGGAGATTCTGGGCAAGGGCAGGGGGTGGCCTTGCAGGAGGCTGGCGAGACTTCCACCCTCCACGTAGCGCATCGCGATGTAGGTGTAGCCTTCCGCCTCACCGTAGTCGTAAACCGGAAGAATATTCGAATGCTCCAGTCTGGCAATGACTTTGGCTTCTCGCTCAAAACGACCGACGAAGGCCGGATCGCTGGCGTAGTAGCGGGGAAGGACCTTAAGGGCAACGTAACGATCCATACTCGGCTGGTAGGCCTTGTACACTGCGGCCATTCCGCCCTCTCCGAGCGGACCGACGATCCGATACTGACCGATTTGCCTACCAGTAAGGTCTTCCATAGGACCTCTTTCGACAAGCTGGCGGCTCAGGCATCGACTCCCCCATTCTCGCGCATTCTGGCAGGCAAGCCACGCCTGCCTTTCCGCGCGCCAGCCGGGTCAGCCGAAGGTCCTGGCGCCTTTCCAGGGCTGCAGCGAGAGGCTGTGTGGAAACCCCGAATTCGCCAATCGCGTTCCCACTTCGACCCCACTTCTTGCTTCCCTCAATCCCATTCTTGGGGCTGGCGCCCCACAGGCCCGACTTTTCACACAGTCTGTCGAGTTGTTGGGCGGCAAGCTGTTCTACGGACAGACAGCCATCCTCTGCCCATCGACGTACATCCAGCCATAGGACTGATACCATTCCGGAACGCCGTACTGGGGAACGAGCACGGAGCAGGCTTGGGCATCGATTGTCATTGCCGGCCCCGCCCACTCGGAGCCCGGGTCGCACCGGATGTCCCAGTAACGATTCGGTATCCATGGTGCCGGGAATCCGCTGAGCTGGACTGTCATGTGATCGGACGCTCCATTACAGAAGCCAGGGAAACTTGCACGCACCGCACTCTCCACCCGTCTAGCGACTCCGGGCATCTGCCATCCGGCAATCAGAATGGCCAAGAGGATCGAGAGACCACAGATGCCGAGGGCAACTACGCAGCCAAGCAGAGTCCTGTGACGTTTCCTTGGGGACGGTGGTGGCACTGGAACCGCGTTCATCTTGAATCACCTTTAGGGCGCGATGTCGAGCATCGGTCGGGATCTGCGGTGACCTCGAGCGCAGGTGCTCGTGCTTTGACGGACCGCCCGCGATTCTTGCCCCCCCGTCGCTCGGGTCGCGCTTGCCGCCGAACGGCCTCGAGCTTCGCGACACCTGCACCCCCTGGCACTGCGTTGGCGCTGCGCGCGACATCGTCCCGACCCAGCACCTGCGGTACTGGGCAGGTGTGTCCTTCGGGAGGGCAAGTGTGCGGCGCACCGCAGGCCGTCTCGCCCTCGTGTGCACACCCGAAGGGTGCGGCGGGCCGGGGGCTCGCGGCCTCGCGGAGCATCACCGGAGGGGGCGGACGGGGTGTGATGCAGGTGAGCAGCTTTGTGGGCCAGCTGCCCGGCGGCTCGGGCGCTGCTTCCCCCACTGTACGGCAACTCCCCGGCCAGGGCAAGCGCCAACTTACCGCCCTCCCGCCGTCCTCGTTTCGCACGCGCGCCGGATCGCCTCCAACACGCCCTGAAGCTTCCGGTCGCCCTCCCCGGCCTGAAACCGGATCACCTCGAAGCCGCGTTCTACCAGCCACGCAGTCCGGGCGGCATCGCAGGCTTTCTGGTCGGGCGCGGCATGAGTATCACCATCGATCTCGATGACCAGCTTGGACTCAGCGCAATAGAAATCTGCAATGAACCGTCCGATGGCATGTTGGCGGCGGAACTTGAACCCAAGCTGACGATTCCGGACCGCGTGCCAGATGTTGGCCTCCGGGGCCGTCAGCGGATGGCGGAAGTCCCGAGCGAGCTGGAGGATCTCAGGCGCGATCGAGTGGGCTCTGGGTTTGGGCATGCCGTCCCCCTTGGGGTCCTCCCCCTCCTCCCCTATCTGCCTCAGCGCATCTCTGCTCCTCGGTTTCACTCGGAGTGCTGCGCGAATCGAAAACGCCCGAAAGCCGCACCACGGCGTCATCCTTCGGTAAGCTCAGGACAGGTTCCGAATGTTGTGGTCGGGCAGGATAGGCGTGTCTCGCAGGAGCATGTGTGGAGCTTCCGGGACCGCCGCATGTTCGAACTGGTTCGTGGGCAGGAAGGTGTACCGGTTGCGGTAGCGGGCGCAAAGGCGGTTGAGGGGGCCGTCAGGCTCCCCTGCCAGATGTCACACTCACGGAAGTGCGTGTAGGAGGTCTTGCGTCAGGGCAACGAGTGAAGCCGCCAGTGTTTCGCTGCTCTCAAGCGGATAGGCTGCTCGGACGGCCATCTGGGTTCCGGGCGCGTTGGCCCGTCCGAAAAGCTGCGGCAGTTGCAGTTGCGTTGCTTCCGTTGCTTTTCGCGACACGGGATTGGCCAGCAGCATCCGGAACCGGTGGGCGAGAGCCTGTGTGGGAACCACCCGGAGGAGGCGGTACAGGTCCAGGGCATCCTTGTCGCTTCTTCGATCGGCATCCCCCTTCCGGTCCATGATCTTGTGGACCTTGGCCACGATCAGAGCTGCCGGGCCTGCGACCATGAGCTCGAATTGCCTTCTATCCCCAGGTTCCAAAGCCCCCATCTCTTGCAGATCCCGATCGACCAAAGCACCTTCCACTCCTGCAACTTTCCGGGCGGTCCGCCTGGCGTGCGGCGGGATGCGCGCCGCCCGGCGGCCTGGACCGCCCAAAGACGCAGGCACCAGCAGGTCGACCCCAACTGTTCGCTTGACCCCTTCTACGTCCACGAGCTCTTGCCAGATTCCGACGGAACCCTCCAACAACCTGAACCCTGCACGCCCCAGGGAGACCTCGAGAAGTGGTTCCGGTTCCAACCGAGCCGGGTCAAGCACCAAGTCACCGTCGGTCGTGTAGGGGGCAACCGCCAGGTCCGCCTCCCCAGCGTGGAGGTACACCGCCTGGGCTCCGACCAACACCAGGGCGCTCAGGTGCGGTTCGATGGCTTCCAGGGCATCCAACAGCACGCGGCGCGCGGCCACATACAGAGGATCAGGATCTCCAGGCATCTTCGTTCTCGGCCATCCATGCCAGCAGGGCGTCGGCTTCCGCCGGGCCGCGCCCTCCCCCCGTGAGGAGATCAACTGCGCACTGGCTGAGAGCCACCTTCACGAGGCCATCTTCTGTGCGCACCCGATCGTAGACTACGCGGTCGAAGGGCTCGAGCAGCAAGACGTTGGCGCCGGCTTCGGCCGGCCGGACATCAAGGACGCCAGCGGCCTGCTCCGGATCGTCTACATAGCAGGTAGCCAGGCGCCCGGCTGCAACCGAGGCCTCCGTCGGCACGGCGAGTGAACCTGTCAGGGCATACGTCCTCTTGAACGTGCGAAGCCGGTCGGTGACGGCATCCACGCCGCGCGGGGCGAGGCACGGCACGGCACGGTTCGTCCTGGTGACGGAGTAGTCCCGGCTCCATCGCCGGATCAGGTCTTGCCAGTCGGTTTGAGCGATCTGGCCGGCCTGGCCGCGCTGGATCAGATCCTCAGTAACCAGGAGATCGAGAATGCGGCTGACGTAACCGGGGTTGCTCCCCGATAGGCGGGCTAGCTCGCGGACCCGGATGGGTGGGCGCGTGTCGCAGAGCGCCCGGACGATTCGGGCCGCCTTGGCGCCCTTCAGCGATCGGACCCCCCGGCGAGGTGGCGAGGGGTCCTGGTCAGAGCCTCGCGTCTCGATCAACAGACCTGGACGTTCCAGGGCGATCCAGGCGTTGCCGGTCAGGTCCAGGTAGTTCACGCTTGCCGTGCGAAGCCTCTTGCGGGAAAGCTCGCTCAGGTAGTCCGAAATCAGGAGAGCCCCGGCCGCCTGTCCCTCCCGGGCCGCCCCGGCCAGCTCAGCTGCGGCTTCTGCTGCCTGGCGGGGCGACACTCTCCGCTTGACCTCCACGAGCAGCACGGCACTGGTACCGTCCGGCCCCCGTACGGTGAGCTGAGCATCCGCCTGGAACGCCCGCCATCGAGTCGGCTTGCTGGGCGTGAGTCGCCAGCCGTCGGGGAGGCGCGATCGGAGCCCCTCAATGGCGTCCTTTAGCAGGGTGTTGCCTAAATAGGCAGTGTTGCGCATCACGCGCAACACTACACCTTTGTGCAACACCTGTCAAGTCCTGAAACAGCTCAGGCCTGATCCGGCCGCTGCCCTCCATCCCCGGCGAGCGGCGGGTCAACCTTCTCGGGGTGTCGTGAAGTAACCCAACTCCTCGAGCCTCCTCCTCGCCTCACATCCCTCGTGTGTCGCCTGCACCACCGCCCTCAACTCCTTGTCGACTTCCCGCGCCTGGAAACGCAGCACGCGATACCCGCGCTCTTCGAGCCACCCTGTTCGTGCCTCGTCATACGCCGCCCGGTCAGGATCGGCATGACCGTCCCCGTCGATTTCGACTACCAGCATCGCCTCAGCACAGTAGAAGTCGGCGATGAACCGTCCGATGGGATGTTGGCGGCGGAACTTGAACCCAACCTGACGATTCCGGATCGCCTGCCAGATCTTCGCTTCTGGCGGCGTCAGCGGGTGGCGGAAGTCCCGAGCGCGCTCGAGGATCGCAGGCGCGATCAAGTGGGCTATGGGTTTGGGCATGCCGTCCCCCTTGGTGTTCTCTCCCTCACCCTACCCTCTCCCTCCGGGAGAGGGGGACGCAACTCCCTCTCCCGGAGGGAGAGGGCTAGGGGTGAGGGCGATCTGTAGTCGCGGTCGAGGAGCGGCCCGGCGGCTCAGGCAACGCCAGACCCATTCTCGCGCATTCTGGCAGGCTAGGCACGCTACCCTTTCCGGACGCCAGCCGCGTCAGCTGCAGCGAGTTGGGCGGAAACCGGGAGGAGAGTGCCTACGCGGCGACCGCGGGCGGTGAGAGGTACTGCGCGAGGGCGCGGAGTACCTCATAGTATGGTCTCAGGACTTGAGCAGGCTTCAGGTTTGTGAATACAGTCTCTTTGATGGTCTCAAGGGTAATCTTCACTTGGTCCTTCCCGACTGCGTTTCCGGCAAGCCAGTCCGACATAACCAGGATGCGACCTCGGGGATCGTCCAGGTGCTCTTCGGTGAGAGGAGGAAGCTGGGGGTTCTCGGTGCGCACCTGCTCTATCCCTGGGAGGAAGGCCTCGGCCTTGATGAAATCCTCTGCCGTGACCGCCGTGGCGTCGTCGACGAGCTCGTCGTATCGGAGCCATCTGCCTTCGCCGCGGAAGGACTCCTGCTGCTCTCTCGCCGGTCTGTCGCTGTCGCTGACGACAACATAATGTCTGTCTGCGAGGTCGAGCATGGGGGTTATTCGGGCGACGTCTCTTGCGCCCCTGGCGTGGCACTTGCCCACCGGAGCATAGACACCCTTCAGCTCCTTGTACTCAGCAGGCCAACGACTTGTAGCGACCATGAAGAGCTTCTTGTCGCGCCACCCTTCGAACACGATGTTGGCCCGCTTGAGATTCTGAAAGATTGAGT
>Ga0315289_10014886_pt1 | contig 10823 bp, 8 predicted proteins | sample YL17G11_40_MG_FD_203452 | JGI IMG/M metagenome (GOLD analysis project Ga0315289, IMG submission 203452) | Sediment microbial communities from Yellowstone Lake, YNP, Wyoming, USA - YL17G11_40 | ecosystem: Environmental > Aquatic > Freshwater > Lake > Sediment | place: USA: Wyoming | collected...
CCTGCTCAAGGACGGCCGCATGCTTATCGTGATGGCCGAGGACGTCCATATCTTTGAAGGCAAGCATTTCTTGAAAGTAAAAACCCCCCTGGACGTGCTGATCAGGATCATCTACGGCACCATATCCCATTTCATCGGGCATTTGCGCGTGATCAACAGCGTGTCCGAAGAACTGGAGCAGAAGATCAACGCCTCCATGGAGAACAAATATCTGATCAACATGTTTTCCCTGGAAAAAAGCCTCGTGTATTACCTCGACGGCATCAATTCCAATACCAAAGTCATCGACAAGCTTAAGGCCACGGCCGCGCGGATCGGCTTTACACCAGAGAACACCGATCTGCTCGAAGACATCATCATCGAAAACCAGCAGTGCCAGAAGCAGGCCGAAATATACCTCAACATCCTCACCGGCCTCATGGACGCGCGGGGCTCCATTGTCAACAACAACCTGAACATCCTGATCAAGCGGCTTACCATCATCAATATCGTTTTCATGCCGCTCAACCTGCTGGCCGGCATCGGCGGCATGTCGGAATTTTCCATGATGACGCGCAACATCGCCTGGCCCATCGCCTATGCCGCATTTCTGGTCGCCATGGTCATATTCGGCATCATGACCTACAGCCTTATGACGAGAATCGGCCAAAAGAGCATTTGACTATTTTCCCCGGAGGCACCCGTTGGGCACGCTTCGCGAATTCGCCGGCATTGTCAAACGCGAAATCGCCGTGTATCAGGCGGTGCTGCGCGATACGCGCACGCCCTGGGCCGCGCGCATCCTTCTGGCCGCGGGCATCGGCTATTTTTTTCTCCCTTTTGACCTGATACCCGACTGGATACCCGTGCTGGGGCAACTTGACGATCTGATTATCGTCCCGGCGCTCATCGCCGCGGGACTGGCCTTTGTGCCCCGCGGAGTAGTCGCCGAACACCGGCAACGCATCAACGCCGAAAGGAACAACCATGCTTGAGACTATCGATCTCTCCCAGAAGTTGGGCAAGCCGCAGTACAAGCGGATCATGAAAGATCTCACGCTGCGCGCCGCGGAATTGCAGCGCAAAGCCCGTGAAGCCAAAATCCCCGTCATGATCGTATTCGAAGGATGGGACGCGGCCGGCAAAGGCACCATGATCAACCGCTGCATTCTGGCGCTTGACCCGCGCGGATTCAACGTAAACCCCACCAATGCGCCCAACGATGACGAGCGTCACCGTCCCTTTTTATGGCGTTTCTGGACCAAATCCCCGGAAAAAGGCCGCATCGCCATTTTCGACCGGAGCTGGTACGGCCGCGTGCTTGTGGAGCGCGTTGATAAGCTCATTGACAAAGATGACTGGCGGCGCGCCTATGATGAAATCAATCAATTCGAGCGGCAGCTTGCCGACGACGGCACGGTGATCGTCAAATTTTTCCTTCACATCAGCAAGGCGGAGCAGAAAAAGCGCTTCAAGAACCTTCTTGGCGAAAAATCTACCCGGTGGAAAGTCACGAAAGACGACCTTAAGCGCCATAAACAATATGAGAAATACCGTAAAGCCATCGAAGGCATGCTGGAAAAAACGAGCACCTCCTGGGCGCCGTGGACCGTGATACCGTCGCATGACCGCAGATTTGCAACAGTCAAAGTTTTTTCCACGATCATCGAGGCCATCGAACCCGCTTTAGACCGTCCCGCCGCCAAATCACCCGCCCACAAGCGCGTAATCCTTCCCAAAATGGGCAAATCATTCCTTGACAAGATCGACACCTCGTTATCTCTCGAACGCAAGCAGTACGACAAACTCATCGATTCCTGCCAGAAACGCGTCAACCGGCTTGAATACGAGATCTTCCTGCGCCGCATCCCGGTAGTCATCGTCTACGAAGGCTGGGACGCGGCCGGCAAGGGCGGGAACATCCGGCGTCTTACCCAGGGACTCGATCCGCGCGGCTACGAAGTGTCCCCCATCGCCGCGCCCAACGACGTTGAAAAAGCCCATCATTATCTCTGGCGTTTCTGGGTGAAGATGCCCAAGGCCGGGCATATAACCATTTTCGACCGGAGCTGGTACGGCCGCGTGCTTGTGGAGCGCGTGGAAGGTTTCTGCCGCGATGACGAATGGAAACGCGCCTACCGAGAAATCAATGAAATGGAGGAACAATGGAACAATTTCGGCGCCGTGATCGTCAAATTCTGGCTGCATATCGACGCCGAAGAGCAATTGCGCCGTTTCAAGGACCGGCAGAAGACCGCCTATAAAAAATGGAAAATCACGGATGAGGACTGGCGCAACCGCGAAAAGTGGGACCAGTATAAAGAGGCGGTTGATGAAATGCTGTTCCGCACCAGCACCTCCTACGCGCCGTGGACCGTGGTGGAGGCGAATTGCAAGCTCTACGCGCGGGTGAAGGCGCTGAAGACGGTGGTGGAGAGGCTGGAGGAGAGATTATGAGCCGGGACCGAAGCCGGTAGTCGGTGGCCGGAGGGCGGTAGTCGGCGTAACCAATAACACGAGGTCGGTGGTCGGAGAAATGCAAGTAAACCATTAGCCGTAAACAGTGAAATGCCGGCCAGAAGCCAAAGGCCAGAGGTCAGCCAAAACAAGAGACAGGGGACAGAAGTACGGAAGTTGAAGGCCGTTCGGAGGAAGGTCAAGCTGGTGTAATTTCCATGGGATGCGAGATAATCGCAGAATGGGACACTTCAGACAAGTACAGATGGAGCTGCAATGAGTGAATTTTCAGCCGTCGCCATCAAAGGAATGCCGGTCCAGATAACGCAAGATGCCCTGTGGTTTTGTGATTTATATTTTCGGTTTTTTAAAAGGATGATTCTATGCGTTATCTCAGCATGATTCTTCTGGTTTTTTTATCGTGTGGATTGAATCCCAATTCAAATGTCGTTTCGACTGGATCTCAAACAAGTTCATGCGGAGGCTTTAGCGGTCTTGCAAAAAAAGCTATGAACCCATATGTCCATGATAGTCTTGAGTATTGCAAGTCAGAAAAATTGATGTGGTCTTATTCTTCGGCTGATAAAAAGCTGGGATTTCTTCATCTTCGCATAATTGAAAACTGTGCGGCCCAAGTGGAAATGTATATCGAAACGAAGAATGGTAAATTTGAAATTCTTCAAAAAGACAACAGCGATCAGCGTATAAGGGCTTTGTGTGACTGTATGTATGATACGTATTGTGCGGTCCCTAATGTTCAGCAAGAGTCGATTATAATCATTTGTGAAGATCATATTGATACATTGCATTTAGTAGAAGGATCAGGAGTTGTTGTGATCGATACTACTTCGCTGTGTGGGCGTTATCCTTTTAACTAATACGAATGTGCGTTCATGATGATCATATCCTATAGTGTCATCGCGAGCGGAGCGTGGCGATCTCATTGGGGGAGATTGCTTCGTTGCTTCGCGCCTCGCAATGACATGCAGCCATCTTGAACGCAAATCAGTATAAGCCGGCCTTGCCGGAGAAGCCGCTAAAACGCTGGCTTGCGAGGGTCGGCAAAGAACGCATAGATGAAATCGAAAATCCTGAACTCGCCATGCACCGGATGAAGGAGATTTATCAGAAAAAGGGCTATCCGAAGGATTGGATAGACAAAAGAATGCGTGGTATCGCTGTCCGGAAAAGCCTTACCGATGAGTGGAATAATCGCGGTGCTCAGACTGATCTTGAATATGCGATTTTAGCGAATGAAATCAACAGCCAAAGCGATGCAATAGCCGATTTACTCTATGGAATTACCGCTCGTCATGTCGGCCTGTCACGTCGAAGACTCCGTCAGGCCTTCGTTGAGCGGCGAGAGTGTAATGGCGGCTACTGCACGCGTTTGGCACACGTCAAGCGAAGCTTGACGTCTTCTTATAGTGTGACCCGTATTCAGCGGGCCTGGTGACCGTCCAAGGCGCAGGAAAATCAGGTCGGGAAGTCTTTATCCGGCAAGAAAGCAGCGCTCCACCGGCGCCGGGGTTCAGCAAACCTCTCCGTGGGGAGCTTAGCTATGGCAACAACCCAATTCAAAGGTATTTATGATTATGAACAAACTGACCGCTATTTTTAATCCCGAAGTATTTCAGGGACGGGGAAAGAGGCATAGCTACTTTGAAGGCTGGTACTTTAAGGTAGTAAACGCATCAGAAACAAAAGCATACGCCTTTATTCCCGGAATCGCTCTGGATGAAGCCGGCAACCGGCAGTCCTTTATTCAGGTGTTGGATGGGAAAAAACGATTATCGCACTATCACAAATTCGATATACATTCTTTTGTTGCAGCTCCGGGCGCATTTACGATAGCCATTGGAGACAATCATTTTTCCCATGATTCCATCAATCTTAATGTACCGGGACTGAAAGGCATTCTGCATTTCAAAGACGGTATCCGCTGGCCGTCGCATTGGTATTCGCCGGGAATAATGGGCCCTTTTTCATTTGTACCGTTCATGGAGTGTTATCATGGGATCGTCAGTATGGATCATGCGGTTTTTGGCCGGTTAGAGATCGAGGATGAGATAATCGATTTTGATAATGGTCGTGGCTACATCGAAAAAGACTGGGGGCGTTCGTTTCCCAGCGCGTATGTATGGATGCAATCGAACCATTTCACCACTCCCGGGATTTCTCTCAAGGCTTCGGTTGCAAAAATACCCTGGATCGGGAAATCTTTTACCGGTTTTATTGCCGGGCTTTGGGTTAATGACCGGCTGCTTCAGTTTACAACGTACAACTGGTCTTCGGTGCGGAAATTAAGTATCGATTCCAGCAGGATTGAGCTCATTCTTGCCAATACAAAGCATTCTTTGGAAATCATTGTTTCACGCGATGCAGCCACATCGCTGGCTTCACCGATCCGGGGTTTCATGAATGGGAGGATTGAAGAAAGCATGACTTCACGCGTGGAGGTGTCCGTAACCGACAAAAAGACCGGACGCGCTATTTTTCGGGATTGCGGCCGCAACGCGGCGATTGAAGTTGCGGGAAGCATCAGTGAAATACTGCATCCATTCAAGGATGGAGCAAAATAATGTTCGCGGAATGCAATGGATGGAAAGTATCGTTCCTCATCATTCCGGCTCGTTCTTTTTTTATGAAAGCGGAGCCGTTGCCGTGGATTGACAGTTCGAAATAATTGCTCACGCACTCACCGCACGCGGCGATTGTATATCGGCAGTCATCACCGCCTTGAACTCATCGATGAATTTCCGCATGTCCCGGACCAGCACCGCCTGCGGATTGCAGCGGAGCACCATACCGTCGAGATACATGAGACTCTTGATAATCGGATACATTCCCCGCTCAAAAACCATCCCGCTGTTGACCCCGAGTTTGATGGTTTCCATCATTCGTTTGGTAAGACTGACCTGCGAAACGGTCGCGTTGGTAAAATCTTTGTACAGGACCAGGAACTTCTCCTTGAACCGCCCATAGGTTGTCCCCTCTATTCCGCGATCAGCCATCGAATTAAGGGCTTGCGCGCAAGCGTCGTATTCATAGGCGGAAAGGGCGTCAAAAAAGCGAAAAAGCCCGCGTCGCATTGTATCGCCCACGCGGCTTATGGCGCCGGTATCGATAAACGCGAATTTTCCATCCGGCATTCGAATAATATTTCCCGGATGAATGTCGCCATGAAAGGTGCCGATGCAAAAAACAAAGAACCCGTGAATATGGAAAAGATCGAGCAGTTCGTCGTATGAAAGTTTTCGCCTGGCAAGCAGCTCGTTGAACGTTTCGCCGGCCACAAACCCGGTGACCATATGCCGTTCGCCGGAAAGCTCCCGGTAAATTTTAGGAAAATATAGCCGGGACAGATTAAACTGCGCGGATTGATCTTCTGTAATGCGCCTGAGAACGTCCTGACCAGCCGCCTCTTTGCGCAAATCGAGCTCATCGAGCGTGCCCTGTTCAATGGTGTCAAGGATTCCCATGGGATCGGCGACTTTTGCGAGCTTGGGATAAAAAAAGAGCGCAAAACGGAGCATGGAACGCAATGACCGGACGTCCCTGGTAAACAACGCGATAAAATCGCGTTTTATCAGTTTTACCACGACCGATTCGCCGCTTTTAAGTTCTGCACGATGCACCTGCCCAACCGATGCCGATGCCAACGGGCGTTCATCGATTGACACAAAATAATCCCGCCACGATGTATCTACCGTGGCATCGAGGAGGGTTTGAAAAGAAGCGGGGGCAAGAGAATCAGTATGACGATAGAGCTGAGCCAGATGTTTGCAATTCTGTTCGGGCAGAAAATCGAGCCGCAGCGCGTACGTCTGGCCGATTTTTACCGCTAGCAGCCCAAGGGATTCAATAAAAGCAATATCAGGCAGCCTGGGGCCGTATATCGTTCGTATCAATCGAATGAAATTAAACCAATTCATTACACCAATATACTTATTTTGATAACCTGGTTCAGCAACCTGCTTTGATGCACAAAAACAAGGAAGTATATGATTAAAAAGCATATTGCAATCATTGGCGCCGGGCCTGGTGGTTTAACTGCCGGAATGATTCTTGCCAAGCGCGGCTACAACGTTTCCATTTTTGAAAAAGAGTCAATGGTTGGCGGTCGCAACGCGCCGATTTCCATGAATGGTTACACCTTTGATACCGGCCCCACGTTTTTAATGATGACCTTTGTCCTGCGCGAAATGTTCGAGGAAGCGGGGCGAAAGCTTGAAGAGTACTGCAAACTCATCCCGCTCGATCCCATGTATAAGCTCTCATTCAACGATTTTGATATTTTCCCGACCCCTGACCGCGGTGCATTGAAAAAGCAGATTGCCAGGCTTTTTCCCGGCAATGAGGCGGGTCTGGACCGGTTTCATGCACGTGAAAAAATCCGCTACGATAAAATGTATCCATGCCTTAAAAAGGACTATTCCACGCTCAAAGAGATGTTGTGCGCTCCCCTGCTAAAGGCGCTGCCCCACCTTTCACTCGGCAGGAGCCTTATGGGTGTTCTGGGCAACTACTTTACCGAAGAAAAGCTGCGGATTTGTTTTACGTTCCAGGCCAAATATATCGGCATGTCGCCGTGGGAATGTCCTGCCGCGTTCGCCATCATGCCGTATATCGAGCACTCCATGGGAATAGACCATGTTATCGGCGGCTTGAGTAAAATCTCCGAAGCGATGGCAAAAGTAATCGGTGAACTTGGCGGCGAAATTCACCTGAACTCGCCGGCAAAAAAAGTGCTCGTTTCCGGACGCAATGCAACGGGCGTTGAGCTTGCAACAGGCGAAATCATCAAGGCCGACAGCGTGGTCATCAATGCCGACTTCGGCCATGCCATGAGCACGCTTTTCGATCCCGGTGTGATACGGAAGTGGTCGCCGCAAAAATTGCGCGATAAAAAATATTCCTGCTCGACTTTCATGCTGTATCTGGGTGTTGACAAAAAGTACAATGAACCGCATCACAACATTATCTTTGCAAATGATTACAAGGAAAACGTAAAAGACATTATTACCCGGGAGAAGCTCTCTGAAGACATGTCGGTATATGTGCGTAACGCAAGCATCAACGACCCGACCCTGGCGCCCAGCGGCCACTCCGCGCTGTATGTCCTGGTTCCCACGACCAACATGCATAGCGAAATCAGCTGGGACGCAATTGCAACAAAGTCCTACCGGGACAAGGTCATCAAGCGGATTATGGAACGTACCTCCATGAAGGATCTTGAAAAACACATTACCTGCGAAAAAGTCATCACGCCGGCAGACTGGCAGAATGAACGGTCGCTGTTTTTAGGCGCGACGTTTAATCTGGGGCACACGATTACGCAGATGCTCTACCTGCGGCCCCGCAACAAGTTTGAAGAGGTCAACCATTGCTATCTGGTCGGCGGCGGGACGCATCCGGGCTCCGGACTACCCACGATTTATGAGTCAGCGAGAATTTCAGCGAATTTGATTGATAAATACGAACTATAGCGGCAGTGGTCATGAGATCGTTGGAGCAATTTTTGATGCAAGCCAGTGAGGATCTCCCCCATGGCGCAACGGCAATACATGGGGGCGCTTCGGTTCAAGACAGAAGCGAAATGAAACAGGAATAGGGATTCAATCGGGCCGGTTTTTCCGGCATGGCGTTCCTCTCCTGCATCCCCTCAATGATCCCCCGCACCGCATCCGCTGTTTGCTGCGCCGTGGGATTGTCGCCCAATAATCGCCGCTCCTGCATTTCCAGCACTGTCACCGGTTTGCCGAAAGTCACGGTCGGTTCTCGGCCTTTGAAAGCGCGGCGGGGCAGTTTCCCTGCCGGCCAGATGTCGAAGGTGTTTCGGATGCGCACCGGCACCACGGCCGCGTCGGTTTGCAGCATGAGCGCGCCCACGCCCGATTTGAACGGCCCCATGGCGCCGGTGCGCGTGCGCGTGCCTTCGGGAAAAATCACGAAACAGCAGCCCGCGCGCATCACGGCCAGAGAAATCGCCATGGCCTCGGCAACGTCGCCCATGCGTTCGACAGGAATCATGTTGCAGTGCAACAGGAACGGTCCGAGTACCGGCGTCCGCGCCAGCTCTTTTTTGCCGATGGTAAATGTGCGTCGGCGCAAGGGCCATGGCAGCGCGCCAATGACAAATGCGATATCAAGCAGGCTTTCATGGTTGGCGGCAAAAATCAGCGGCCGATCGGTCCCCAGGTTTTCCACGCCGGCAACTCGCGCGCGCCAGAGGCAACGGCCGATCCGCATGCCCGCGTTGGGGACATATCGGTACAGCATGCCGCCCCTGGGCCGGATGGTCTGCCGGCTTGACTGCTCGGCAAGGCGTCGGCGCGTTGGCGCGGCATCGGCCTGCTTGCCGGATTTTTTCATATCTCGCACGCAGGCGACAGCATCGCCGATGGTTTCAATTTTCCGCTGCAGTTCCAGCGGAATCACGATGCCGAACGATTCTTCGATTTCGCAGATCAGCTCGATCCGTTTCAGGGAATCGATGCCGCAATCGAACTCCAGATGCAAGCGAGGCGTTGCCGCCCCGACGCTCGTTGACGGAGAAAGGCGTGCGATAATCCCCATTATCCGCGCGAATTCTTCCGATTGCGCATCGGCACTCTCGACAAACGAGAGCCGGACGGCCCTGCGCGCCGCTGCCGCGTCCTGCCGCAACGCATCGTATATGCGGCGCAGCTCCGGCTTAATGATTTTCCTTGTTGTGGTGCGAGGGAGAGGCTGCGTGCTGACCACGAAGGCGCCGATTTTCTTATAGCTCGGAAGATGACGGTCCAGGCGTCGAAGTTCATCACGAAGCAGGCCTTGCAGTGTTTCGAGCGGATATTTTTTGCGCAATTCTCTGGATGGCACGATGACGGCGCCTACGATCTCCCGGCCCGATTCCACAACGCCGATGACGCCGATCTCTTCGATGAGCGCGGAGGCGCCGTACCATTCCTCCAGTTCATCGGGATAGACGTTCTTTCCTGTGTCAAGTACGATAACGTCCTTGCAGCGGCCGGTAAGGTAGAGAAACCCGTCATGCGACAGGCGGCCCAGATCGCCGGTGTGAAACCATCCCCGGGAGTCGAACACGACGCTTGTCGCTTTGGCATTGCGGTGATAGCCGCTGAACACCGTGGCCCCGCGGAAACAGACTTCTCCGATGCCGGATTCGTTGGGGGCATCGATCCTGATTTCATTGTCCTCGAGCACCGGACCCACGGATCCCCGCCGCGGATCGTCGCGCGGGCAAAGCGTGATCGGCCCGAACGTTTCGGTAAGCCCATAGCCTTCGACGATATCAAAACCCATGCGCCGGAATCCAACGAACTCTTTCTTCTTCAGTGATGAGCCGCCGGAGATGACAAGGCGCAAACGTCCGCCGAACCCCGCATGCACCGGGGAAAAAAGCCTGCGCCGGAATTCCTGCCCCAATAGCGGTCCCAGTATCGTCGACAGTGCAGCAAGCAGGCCGAAAACCGCGCGCACGGCCGGTCCTCTGGACCGTACCGCGCGCTCGATGTTCGCATAAAGCAATTCCAGCAATTGCGGCACGGCGGTAAGGATGGTTATCCGCTGTTCGCGCAGGGCCTCGAGAATCAACGGGCCCTTCATTTCGGGCACGAAGACCGTCTGTAAACCTATGCAGAGCGTGGCGACCACGCAGCCGGCGCAGCCGAACACATGGTGCAGGGGCAATACGGCGATCATGACGTCCTCGGGCCGGATGCGCATGCGCGGGGCGCCATGCAGCGACACGGCGGTCAGGTTCCGCTGCACCAGCACCGATCCCCTGGCCTTGCCCGTAGTGCCGGATGTAAATATGATCGAAAGGGGGTCGTCCGGCGCGAACGATCCCGACAACGCATCGCGCGCATCGTTTCCTTCGTCAAGCAGGTCGGCCCACGGCACGCAGCCGGCGGCATCGGAAGGGTCGAGCGATGCGATCAGGGCGATTTGCGCATGGCGCGTTTGAAGGTCGCGAAACAGCGGGGTGAACACCGGCGCGCAGAAAACCGCGCGGGCTTCGGTCAACCGGATGATTTCGGCGATCTCTTCGCGGGGCAGGTTCGGATCCATGGGCACCGTGCAGCCGCCGGCGCAAATGATCGCCTGATGGGCGATCACCCATTCGGGCGCATTGGGCCCGATGATCGCGGCATTGACGCCGCGCGCAATTCCGCGCGCGGCAAGCGCGGAAGCAAGCCGGTTGAGATCGCGGTGGAAATCGCCGAACGTCCAGGTTTGCCAGACCGCGCCCCGCTTGATGGAAAGGCAGGGTTTATCGCGATGCCGCTCAACGGAATCGCGCAGGAGATCGATGTAGACCGGAGGGTTCATTATGCGAAGATATATCGCGGAAAAAAAAGCGTGGTTCCGGCGCCGGTTTT
>Ga0315289_10014888_pt1 | contig 10822 bp, 7 predicted proteins | sample YL17G11_40_MG_FD_203452 | JGI IMG/M metagenome (GOLD analysis project Ga0315289, IMG submission 203452) | Sediment microbial communities from Yellowstone Lake, YNP, Wyoming, USA - YL17G11_40 | ecosystem: Environmental > Aquatic > Freshwater > Lake > Sediment | place: USA: Wyoming | collected...
CTCGCGCGAGGCGTTGTGCTCCATCCAGATGCCGCCCCCGGCCAGGGTGCGCAGGCAGGCCAGCAAGGTTTCCGCATCCGCCGACTTGCGGAGGATGCCCCGGGCGCCGGCCTGCATGAACCGCAACGCTTCTGCCTCGGTGATCGAGATCCCCCACACCACCGCGGCCGTGGCGGTTTGGGCAATACTCAACGCGCCCAGCGCCTCCAGCAGAGCTTGCGCGCCGAAGGCCTTGTCCAGGACCAGCACCGCGGGGGCATGGTGGCTCACCAGCCGCAGGGCCTCGGCGGGAGAGTCCGCCGCTCCGGCGAACTCCAGGTCCGGGCTCCGGCTGATCAGGCTCCGCAGGCCTTCCGCCGTCACCGGCTGGCTCTCGCATGCCACCACGGTTTTCCTGGCCACCTCATTCATGGCGAAGGCCTGCTCGCCCAGCGAGGCCGCACACCCCAGCCGGCGCTGTACCCCGCCTATCGGCAACGCCTTGAAAACCTTTAGGCGGACCTCCCTCCCGGTGGCGCTCACACTCGCCTTCCGGCGCCCGATAGGGGAGATGAGAACCTGTCGCAAGTGGTTCTTCCGCCCGTCATGTCCAACCTAAAGTACGGCCCGCCAGCAGGAGCCGCCAGGTCTCTGGTGATTTGCCCCGATGGGAGCATGGCCTCCGAACTGGCCGGCCTGCTGGCGCGGGAATCGCCCGGCGCCGCCTCCGCCCCTCTGAAGTCCTACCCGCCGGCCAGGACTCTGGCTCAGGCGCTGAGCGGTCAGGGCTTCGAACTCCTGTTTCTGGACGCCAGCTCGAATCGCGAGGTGGCCTTCCAACTCCTCTCGGAGATCAGCGGGTTGGCGCCGGAGATCGCGGTCGTCGCGCTACTGGCGGAGAACGACCCCGACCTCATCCTCCACTGCCTGCGCCAAGGCGCCAGCGAATTCCTCATCCGCCCCTTCACCTCCGACCAGTTCGAAGCGGCTCTCCGCAAGCTGGCCCGCACGCGCCCTGCCAGCCGTCTTGCTCCGCAGAGCAACTGCCGGATCCATTGCGTGGTGCCGGGCAAGGGCGCCTGCGGCGCCACTACCCTGGCCTGCAACCTGGCCTTCCAGTTGCGCCGGCCTGGCAACGGCAAGGTCCTGCTCGCCGACATGGATCCGCTCACCGGAACGCTGGCCTTCCTGCTGAGGCTGAAGTCCAGTTTCAGCTTCCTGGATGCCCTGACGCGCGCCGCCAGCCTGGACGCGGACCTGTGGAAGGCCATTGTCACTCCCTGCCAGGGCATCGACGTGCTGTTGTCGCCCGAGAATCCCGTGGACGCCATTTCCGAGGCCTGCGACCCGGTGCCGGTGCTGCGCTACGCCCGCCAGTTCTACCAGTCCATCGTGCTGGATACGGGGGGGGCTTACGGCGACTGGAACCTGGCCCTGGCCGACACCTCCGATGATGTGCTCCTGGTGACCACCAACGAGCTGCCGACGCTGCACGCCACGCAGCGCGCTCTGGCCTACCTCGAGGGCAACGGGATTCCCTCTTCGAAAATCCATCTGGTGGTGGATCGCTATCGCCCGGATCTCGGCCTGCCGCAGCAGGAGCTCGCCACGGCCTTGCACGCGGAGGTCTTCCACGTGCTCCCCAGCGACTTCGACACCATCAACAAGGCGCTGCTGGAAGGCAAACCCGCCCAGGCGGGCAGCAAGTTCAGTAAGAGCCTGGCGACGCTGGCGGAGAGGCTGGCCGGCCAGGAGGCCCCCAGCCAGAAGAAACCTCTGCTGGCCGGCCTGTTCGGCGGCTCCGTCCGCTAGCAGACAGGGGACAGATCAGGCGGTGCCCTCTTAGAACTCTTCCTCGTCCTTCTTCTTGGCCTTGGCCTTCCTCCGCACAACGATGATGATGACCAGGATCACGGCCAGAATCCCGGCGATCAGCCTGATGGTGTCTTGAGCGTCCATGCCAACCTCGACCCATTATGCCCTAGGCCTCGTTGCGGCGTTGGCCGCAAGCCGAGACAATTTATCCCGACGCCTCCGCTTACCGGGGCGTCTGGCGGTCCCGGCCCGGCCGGAAGGCGAACCGGGACTCCCGCACCCGCCCGTCCGGCCCCACCACCGCCACCACGGTGAAAGGCGCGTGGGGAGGTTCGCCGAAGCGCAGTTCGCTGACCTCGACCCGCACGCCCGGCTCGGGTTCCTCGAGGCGCTCGAAGCGCCGGAACGGAAAGCGGGCGAACCGCAGGAACACTTGAAAGTCCCGGGTCTGGCGGGCTGCCTCCCAGGCGACGGCTTCCTCCGGGCCCAACTCCGGCTTGTACAGCAAGCGCCCGGAACCGGGGTCGAACTCGGCATTGAGGTTGATCGTGTGGAGTGAATAGAAGGCCGGCGTCTCGACCAGCCCGTTCCACCGCCACGGGCTCACCCGGCTGGGGAACGCCGCCACCCGGGCCGGCGCCGCCCCGTGGTAGAGCCTCGATTCCAGCACCGCCACCGCCCGCTCGTGCAGCAGGTATCGGTAGAAGCTGAACCCCACGAAGAACACCAGCGCGAAGATCGCCAGCCCGCGCCCAGAGCCCGGCCGCGCCCCGATCTCCGAGCTGACCAGCCGCGCCAGCGCGGGCGCCAACGCCGCCACCAGCAGCACCGCCCAGATCCAGGCGTCGTAGAGGCTGGTGATGTCCAGGTAATACCAGCGGTCTGAGAAGGGCAGGAACGGCCGCACCCCGTAGCTGTTGCAGAAGTCGATGGCGATGTGCGAGGCCACCCCGATCAGCGCCATCGCCCAGGCCCGCTTCCAGTTGAGCCTCCTGCTGGTCACCAGCGCCACCACCAGCACCGCCACGAGCGCCATCACCGGCATCATCACCAGCGAGTGGGTCAGGTGCCGGTGGTAATGGAGGTTGGTCGCCGAGCCCCACAGCCTGGTCACTACGTCGATGTCCGGGATCGCCGCCGCCACCACCAGCGCCGCCGCGCCCGGCGGGTACCAGCGGTTCAGGCCCGCCCGGCTCAGCGCTACTCCGGTCAGCGTGTGCGTCAGTGGGTCCATGGGGCTGGTTTCAACCGGTCAGTGCTGGCGAATCCCGGCGGCGCCAGCACCGTCAGCGCATCGGGCACTATCTCGACGCTGGCGGGCAGGCGCCCGGCGTACTCGCCATCCACCTGAATATAGATCGGCGTTTCCCCCGGGGCGGTGCAGGTGAGACGGCTGGCTCGCAATACGGTGACTCCCTTCGTGCGCGGCAGCCTCCCGGTGAGCACCGCCGGCAGGTACTTCGCGTAGTAGCGGAACGTCGAGCGGCCCTCGAAGAGCACCACCGCGAAGTCGTTGCCCGCGAGCGAGGCGTGCCGCGCGATCTCGAGGTACCCGGCGTAGTTGCGCGTCCGGCTGGCCAGCGCAAACGTGCAGCGATAGCGCCGCTCCCCAATCTGCACCTCGAATTCCTCCGGCCGCCGGAAGACCTGCCGCAACGACCCCATCCAGTAAGCCAGTTGCCCTACCCGCCCCTTCAGGCCCAGGTCGAGGTGGTAGACGATGTGCCCGTCGAAGCCCACCCCGGCCATCAGCAGGAAATAGCGCGACCGGGTGTAGCCGTCCATCCGCAACAGCCCGACGGCAATCCGCAGCGGCACACACTCGGGAATGCGCCGCGCTGCCTTCAGCGCATGGCATCCCAGGCCCAGCTCCCGGGCCAGCACGTTGGCCGTGCCCGCCGGCAGCACGCCCAGCGGCGTCTGGGTTCCCACCAGGCCGCTGGCGGTCTCGTTGAGCGTCCCGTCGCCGCCCAGCACCAGGATCAGGTCCGAGCCGGCCTCGATCCTCTCCCGCGCCAGCTCTCCCGCCGTGCCGGGTCCCCGGGTGGGAACCGCCGTAGGGCGCCATCCGTGGGCCTCCAGCGCAGCGATGGCCTCGCCGACGCGCCTCCGGCGCCACCCGCGCAGGGCTCCGGCGAAGGGGTTGTAGATCAGGGTGACCTTTTGATAGGAGGCGATCCCGACAATTATAATAGACCGCGATGGCCCCGGACACCGCCCGGCAAATCGACCAGCTGCGCCAGACCCTGCGGCGCCACGAGCACCTCTACTACGTCCTGGACCAGCCCGAGATCAGCGACGCCGAGTACGACGAGCTCATGCACCGGCTGCGGGCGCTCGAGGCCGCGCACCCCGAGCTGCTGACCGCCGACTCGCCCACCCAGCGCGTGGGCGGCAAGCCCCGCGAGGGCTTCGTCAAGGTTCCGCACTCCTCCGCCATGCTGAGCCTGGACAACGCTCTCAACGAAGGCGAGCTGCGCGACTTCGACCGGCGGGTGCGCCAACTGCTCGCCGGCGCGCCCTTCCGCTATGTGGCCGAGCTGAAGCTGGATGGCCTGTCGATGGCCGTCCACTACCGCGACGGTTCCTTGAGCCAGGCCGTCACCCGGGGCGACGGCGCCGTGGGCGAGGACGTCACCGAGAACGCGCGCACCATCCGCTCGCTGCCCCTGCGCGTCGCCGGCGGCCCGCCGGAGTTCGAGGTGCGCGGGGAAGCCATCCTCAACCGCCGCGCCTTCGAGCGCCTGAACCTGGAGCGCGACGAGCAGGGCCTGCCGCGCTTCGCCAACCCGCGCAACGCCGCGGCGGGCTCGATCCGCGTGCTGGAGCCGGCCGTCACCGCTTCGCGGCGCCTGGACTACTTCGCCTACTTCTTCCTGGTCAACGGTTCTGCCTATCACGACAGCCACTGGGAGTGCCTGGAAGCGCTGGTCCGGCTCGGCTTCAAGGTGAACCCCCACCGGCGCCTGTGCGAGGACGTCGAGGCGCTGGTGGACTTCTACCGCCACTGGGAGAGCCGGCGCGAGGATCTGCTCTACGAGATCGACGGCGTGGTGGCCAAGGTGGACTCCGCGGCGCAGCACCGTTCGCTGGGCTGGACCGCCAAGGCCCCGCGCTGGGCCATCGCCTTCAAGTACGCCGCCCGGCAGGCCGAGACGGTGGTCGAGAACATCGGCGTGCAAGTGGGCCGGACGGGCGCGCTCACTCCGGTGGCGCACCTGAAGCCGGTCGAGGTGGGCGGCGTCACCGTCTCGCGCGCCACCTTGCACAACGAGGACGAGATCCGCAGGCTGGGCCTCGAGATCGGCGACCAGGTCATCATCGAGCGCTCGGGCGACGTCATCCCCAAGGTGGTCCGCGTCACCGCGCAGGGCGCCGAACGGCGGCCCTTCCGGATGCCCGCCGAGTGTCCCGTCTGCGGCGGCGCGGTGGTCCGCGAGGAGGGCGAAGTGGCCACGCGCTGCATCAACACCAACTGCCCGGCGCGCCTGAAAGAGTCTATCCTCCACTTCGCCTCGCGCGGGGTGATGGACATCGACGGCCTGGGCGAGGCCCTGGTCGATCAGCTTGTGGACCGCGGCCTGGTGGTCAGCGTGGCCGATATCTACCAGCTCCGCTGCGAGCAATTGGTCGATCTCGAGCGCATGGGGAAGAAGTCCGCCGAGAAGCTCCTGCGCAATATCGAGCCTTCCAGGCAGCAGCCGCTGCCCCGCGTGCTGACCGCCCTGGGCATCCGTTTCGTCGGCGAGCGCACCGCCGAGATCCTCGCCGAGACCTTCGGCAGCTTGGACCGCATCGCCGTTGCCAACCCCGAGGAGCTGGTGGCCGCCGAAGAGGTCGGCCCCAAGGTGGCCGAGAGCCTCTACCGGTTCTTCCGCGAGCCGCGCAACCGCGTATTGGTCGAGCGCCTGCGCGACCTCGGGCTGCGGTTCCAGCACGAGGTCACCCGGAAGAAGGGCGGGCCGCTCACCGGGCTCGCCTTCGTGCTGACCGGAACGCTGCCCTCCCTGACGCGCGAGGAGGCCAAGGCCCGCATCGAGGCCGCGGGCGGCAAGGTCACCGGCTCGGTCAGCAAGCAGACCAGCTACGTGGTGGCGGGCGAGGCCGCCGGCTCGAAGCTCGACAAGGCCCGCGCCCTGGGCGTCCCGGTCATCGACCAGGCCCGCCTGCTGGAAATGCTGGGGCGGCCTGCGGCTTGACACCGGAGGGGCGCATCCATTATCAAGGTTCATCACATGTGGGAACAGAACTACACGCCTATCGCCGGCAGCCTGGGCTGGTCGGCGCTGGTGGCCGCCCTGCCGGTGTTCGCCTTGCTGTGGTTGATCGGGGTGGTGAGAAAGCCCGCCTGGATGGCGGCCCTGGCGGGTTTGGGCACCGCTGCCCTGGTGGCCCTCGTGGCTTACCGCATGCCCGCCGGCATGCTGCTCAGCGCCATCGGTTATGGCGCCGCCTTCGGCCTGTTCCCCATCGGCTGGGTGGTCTTCACCGCCATCCTGCTCTACCGCGTCACCGTGGACACCGGCAAGTTCGAGATCGTCAAGGACTCGGTGGCCAGCCTCACCGAGGACCGCCGGCTCCAGGGCTTGCTGATCGCCTTCGCCTTCGGCGCCTTCATCGAGGGCGCGGCGGGCTTCGGCACGCCGGTGGCCGTGGCTGCGGCCATGCTGGCCGGCCTGGGCTTCTCGCCCTTTTACGCCGCCGGTATCTGCCTGCTGGCCAACACCGCCCCGGTGGCCTTCGGCTCGATCGGCACGCCTATCCTGACCCTGAACAAAGTCACCACCTTGCCGCTGAACGAGCTGAGCGCGGCCGTGGGCCGCATCTGCGCGCCCATCTCGCTGTTCGTTCCCGCCTACCTGGTGGTGGTGATGGCCGGCTTCAAGGGCCTGGCGCGAGTGCTGCCCGCGGTGGCGGCGTGCGGCGTCTCCTTCGCGGCCACGCAGTTCGTGGTCTCGAACTTCGTCGGGCCGGAACTGACCGACATCCTAAGCTCGCTCGCCGCCATGGGTTCGCTGGTCTTGCTGCTGCGCTTCTGGAAACCCAAGGACCACTTCGTGCTGGAAGGCAATCACGCCGCCCAGGCCGTTCCCAAGCGGCACTCGGCCGGCGAGTTGCTTCTGGCCTGGGGCCCCTACGCGCTGCTGGTGGTTTTGGTGCTGGCTTGGGGCCTGCTGAAACCGCAGTTGGGCAAGACCACCATCTCGTTCGCCTGGCCGGGTCTTCACGAGCAAGTCTGGCAGGTGCCGCCCGTGGTGGGTAAAGCCGCGCCCTACAAGGCGGTGTACGACTTCGCGTGGCTGGCGGCCCCCGGCACTGCCTGCCTGTTCGCAGCGCTGCTTTCGGCGCTGCTGCTGGGCATGTCGCCGGCCGAGTTCCGCCGCATTCTGTGGAAGACGGCCAAACAACTGCTGCTGCCGGAGCTGACCATCGCCTCGGTGCTGGCCCTGGCCTTCCTGATGAATTACTGCGGCGCCACGGCCACGCTGGGACTGGCCTTCGCCGCTACCGGCGCGCTATTTCCCTTCTTCAGCTCGCTGCTCGGATGGCTGGGCGTCTTCCTCACCGGGTCGGACACCTCCGCCAACGCCCTGTTCGGCAATCTGCAAAAAGTCACCGCCGGGAAGCTGCACTTCAGCCAGGTGCTGATGGCGGCTTCCAACTCCTCGGGCGGCGTCATGGGCAAGATGATCAGCCTGCAAAGCATCGCCGTCGCCGCCGCCGCCACGGGCATGGCGCGCGCGGAAGAGGCCAAGCTGTTCCGCTTCACCTTGATGCACAGCATTATCCTGGCCTCCGCCATCGGCCTGGTGACGGTTTTCTACGCTTACGTAGCCCCGCAATGGGTGCCGTGAGTGCTATGGTGAGGATAGTGGCTGGGCGCGCTTGGCTCCTTCTTTGCGCGGGGTGGGTCGCCGCGGCGCAGAATCCCTTCGATAACGCAGCTCTGAGCGGCAAGTACCACTTCGTGCAACTGCTGGTCAGCGCCCCTTCCGGCGAGACGCGCACCCTGGCGGGCTGGCTCGCCTTCGACGGCCAGGGCGCCTTCACGTACGCCGCCGAGGGTACGGTCGCGGGGCAGGGAACTTACTCAGTGGGCGGCGCCGGCAACGCAACGCTCACCAGCCCCATCCGGAACGTCGAGTACCTGAGCGCCTACCTGAGCGCGGACCGCGAGGTGCTCATCGGCTCGAGCACCTTCGCCGCCGGTGTGACCTACGACCTCTTCGTGGCCGTGCGCGCCCCGGCCTCCAGTATCACCAATGCCGTTCTCAACGGCGCGTATACGGGCGCCTGGGTCGAGTTCCGATCCGGCTCCCCGCCGGTGATGAAGTCGGGCCTGGTGTACCTGACCGCCTCGGGCGGCGGCCGCTTCACCCGCGCCGCGGTGGTGGGGCACGCCTCGGATGCGGGCGGGCGCACGGTCGCCCAGGTGGTCGCCGACGCTTCCTACAGCCTGAGGCCGGACGGCACGGGCACGGCTGTTTTCGGCGCCGCGGCCAGCCTGTTGGCGGGCGACCGACAGATCCTGGTTTCCGAAGGGGGCGCCTACTGGCTCGCGGCTCTGGCCGGCCGGGGAATCCTGGTGGCGGTGCGTGATCCGGGCGCGGCCGCGGCCTTCGACGGGCGCTACTGGATCGCCGAGCTGACGGTGGACGCTCCCCACTGGAGCGCGGCCGCGGGGTCACTGCGAGCGCTGCCCGGCGGGCGCGCCCTGTTGGCCGAGCGCATCCGCATGGACGGCCGCGCCGTGGACTTCGCCGGCCTCAACTCCTACGCCATCGCTCCCGACGGCACGGGCGCCCTGGCGCCCCGCCTGACGCCCCAGCTGGTCAACCTGGCCCTGGGCGCATCGCTCGGCGGCCGCGCCGGAGCTTTCGTGGGCGCGCAAATCGGGCCCCTGGATTCCGCGACGACTCAGTACGGCCTCTTCTTCGGAGTACGCGCCCGGGTGTTCGAAGGCTCGGGCGTGTTTCTGGATCCCGCCGGCGTGGTCAACGGCGCTTCCTTCGCCAGCCTGCCGCATCCGGTCGCCCCAGGCGCGGCGGTGTCGCTGTTCGGCTCAGGCCTGGCGGCGCGTGATACGCGCGCCACTGCCTTTCCGCTGCCCACCCAGCTCGACGACGTCACCGTCACGGTCAACGGCGCGCCCGCGCCGCTCTATTTCGTCTCGCCGACGCAGGCCGGCATCCAGCTCCCCTATGGGCTCACGGGCGGTTGGGTGAACCTGCGCCTGACCAACAGCCGGGGCGCCTCGAACCAAGTCACAGCGCCGCTGGCCGCCACCAGCCCCGGGGTCTTCTTCTGGGGCGACTACCGTGGCATCGTGCTCCACGCGGACTACTCGCTCATCACCGCCGAGAAGCCGGCCAAGCCCGGCGAAACCGTCATGATCTGGCTGACCGGCCTGGGCGAACTCAGGCCCGCCGTGGCCGCCGGCGCCGCCAACCCCGCTTCGCCGCTGGCCTGGGCCGTCGATGCCCCCATCACCGCGCTGTTCGGAGGCGAGCCCGCCACGCGCCTCGATTACGCCGGCGGCGCCCCCGGCTTTCCCGGTCTCAACCAGATCAACGCCACCATCCCGCTGAACGCGCCGGTCGGCCCGGCTGTGCCGGTGGCCATCTCGACCGGCAACGCTTACGTGGATCTGGTGGACATCCCCATCAGCAGGTAAGACGCCGTGAAAAAACTGGGGGACACTCCGAGCTCGGTCCTCAGAATCAGTCACCCGGCGCTTCACCGAGGAATGTCCCCCCAGCTTTTTCACGGCAGGTAACTGAGGTCGCTATGTTCTCTCGCAGGGAAGTGTTGCGCGCACTGGGCGCGGCGCCCGTGGCGCTCGGACGGCGCGGGATCGCCGCCGCGGATTTGACCTACCGCCGGCTGGGACGCACCGGGCGCTGGGTCGTTCCATTGGGGCTGGGCGGGCAGATCGCCCTGCAATATCCGCGCGCCGGGGTCGATTCCGCCGACATCATCGTGCAGGCCGTCGAGCTGGGCGTCAACTACCTGGACTCGGCCAACGCTTACGGACCCAGCCAGAGCCTTTACGGCGAGGCCTTCCGCCGCCTGCACCTCAAGCCCGACGATCCCCACTACAACCAGGCCCTGCGCGAGCGCCTCTACATCGCCAGCAAGACCGGCCAGCGCTACGCGCTCGATCGCTCGCGCAGTACCACTCCGGCGATCAGCGATCTGCGGACCACCCTCACCCAGATGTTCGGCGACGGCAAAGGCTACATCCCCGAGGGAGCGTACGTGGATGCCTTCCAGATGCACAATCTGGGCAGCCTCGGGGAGGTCAACCAGATCTGGGAGAACTTCGAGCGGCGCAGCGACCGCTCCGTGCCACGCCTGGGCGCGCTGGCCGGCCTGCTCGACTACCGCGACGGCGCCAACGTGACGGGCCTCAACCCCGATCGCCGCCGCTGGATCCGCCACCTCGGCGTCACCGGCCACAACTCGCCCGTCATGACTCCCTGCATCCAGCGCGACAGCGAGAACATCGTGGATACGCTGCTGACGGTGCTCAACGCCGCCGACCGCCAATTCCTCCCCAACCAGAACAACGTCATCCCCGTGGCCGTGGCCCGCGACATGGGCGTCATCGCCATGAAGGTCTTCGCCCAGGGCGGCATCTACACTCGCCCCAGGCAGGCGCTCATCTACTCGGTCGGTTTCCCCGGCGGCGTTCCCTCGGCGGACCTGGTCCGCTACCCGATCTCCACCCCGGGCGTCACCGTGGCCATCGTGGGCACCGGGCAGATCGACCGGGCCAACCCGGACCACGACCAGTTGAGCGCCAATCTGGCGGCCTCGCAACTGGATCCAGCTTCGCCCTTGGAGCTCCGCCGCATTGAAGCCGACCTGGTCGCCCTCCACGGCCGCGACACCAACTACTACCAAGATCCCTCGCGCGGGCTCGTGCATCCCACTGAGGTCAGCCTCGAGCGCGACGGCGACCGCGTCATCGTCAAGTGGAACGCCGCCATCGCCGGCGCCGAGCCCATCCGCTCGTACCAGATCT
>Ga0315289_10014889_pt1 | contig 10822 bp, 5 predicted proteins | sample YL17G11_40_MG_FD_203452 | JGI IMG/M metagenome (GOLD analysis project Ga0315289, IMG submission 203452) | Sediment microbial communities from Yellowstone Lake, YNP, Wyoming, USA - YL17G11_40 | ecosystem: Environmental > Aquatic > Freshwater > Lake > Sediment | place: USA: Wyoming | collected...
GATCTACCAGTTCCTCAAGGAAGGCGTCAAAGTCACGTACAAGAATCCTGAGGGTGCGACCATTGATGAAACCGTGCGGGTGATCGACTGGAACACGCCGGCCAACAACGACTTCTTCCTCGCCTCGCAGTTCTGGATCACGGGAGATCTCTACAAGCGCCGGGCTGACCTGATCGGGTTTGTCAACGGGATCCCGCTTGTCTTCATCGAGCTCAAAGCCTCGCACCGGAATCTCAAGCGGGCGTTTGACGAGAACCTCCGGGATTACAAGACCGCAATCCCCCGGCTCTTCTGGTATAATGCCCTCATCATCCTTTCCAATGGCAGCGAGAGCAGGATCGGTACAATAACCGCAGAATGGGAGCATTTCAGCGAATGGAAGCGGATCAGCGATGAGAATGAAGAAGGAGTCATCTCGCTCGAAACTATGCTCCGGGGCACCTGCGAAAAAGTGAGACTGCTCGACATCGTTGAGAACTTCACGCTCTTTATCGCCATCAAGAAAGGCACTGCCAAGGTGATCGCCAAGAACCACCAGTACCTCGGGGTCAACAATACGGTGGATGCACTGCGGGGCATCCGGAAGAACCAGGGAAAACTCGGGGTCTTCTGGCACACACAGGGCAGCGGTAAGAGTTACTCGATGATCTTCTTCTCCAAAAAAGTGTTGCGGAAAATTTCCGGCAACTGGACCTTCGTAATCGTCACGGACAGGGTGGAACTCGACAAGCAGATCTACAACAACTTCGCCTACTCCGGCACCATCCACGAAACCGAAGCCCAGGCAGAAAACGGGGAGGACCTAAGGCGGCTGCTGGGGGAAGATCACCGGTACATCTTCACCCTCATCCAGAAGTTCCGCACGGAACCGGGCGTATCCTATCCCGTCATCACCACGCGGGATGATATCATCGTCATCGCAGACGAAGCACACCGTACCCAGTACGACACCCTTGCCTTGAACATGCGGACTGCGCTCCCCAACGCAGCCTTCATCGCCTTCACCGGCACGCCGTTAATCGCAACCGAGGAGAAGACCCGGGAAGTCTTCGGAGGGTACGTCAGTGTTTACAACTACCGGCAGTCAACCGACGACGGTGCCACCGTCCGGCTCTATTACGAGAACCGGATCCCTGAACTCCAGCTCACCAACTTAAACCTCAATGCGGACATGGAGCGGATCATCGACGCGGCCGAACTCGATCCCGAGCAGGAGAAGAAACTCGAACGGGAATTCTCAAGGGAATACCACTTGATCACCCGGGATGACCGGCTGGAACGCATCGCCGAAGATATTGTCACCCATTTTACCGGCCGCGGCTGGCAGGGAAAAGCCATGATGGTTTCCATCGACAAGGCTACTGCGGTACGGATGTATGACAAGGTAAAGAAGCGCTGGAATGCACGTATTGCCAACCTGAAAGACCTGAAAACACGAGCACCCGCTGATGAACAGCAGCGGTTTGCATCCGCCATCGACATGATGGAGAAGACCGACATGGCCGTCGTCGTCTCCCCGTCCCAGAACGAGATTGAAGACTTACGGAAAAAGGGCATCGAGATCCTCCCGCACCGCACGAGAATAGTAAAAGAGGACCTTGCGGAGAAGTTCAAGAATCCTGATGATCCCTTCCGGCTGGTCTTTGTCTGTGCCATGTGGCTGACCGGCTTTGATGCCCCGTCCTGTTCCACCATCTATCTCGACAAGCCGATGAAGAACCATTCGCTCATGCAGACCATTGCACGGGCAAACCGGGTCTTCGGCGACAAGAACAATGGGCTCATCGTTGATTATTACGGCGTGTTCAAGGATCTCCAGCGGGCGCTTGCCATCTATGCACCCGGTCACGGCTTGGACGAGGCAATGCCCGTACAGGAAAAAGAAGCCCTCATCACCCTGCTTCGGGCAACCATTGATGAGACAACCGCATTTTGTCAGGTTCATGGAATCGAACCGGATACCGTACGAGCTGCGAAAAGTTTTGATAAAGTCCGGCTTGTAGACGATGCAGTTGCCGCCATCATCGTTAACGATGAATCTAAACGGACTTTCCTCTCACTGGTTGGACGTATCAACCGTCTCTTCCGGGCCATCAAACCCGATCCGGTTGCCAATGAACTCCTGCCGGTCTGCGGGTTGTACCTGATCCTTGCCCTGAAGATCCGGGAACTGGTCCAGCCTCCGGACATATCGCAGGTCATGGAGGAGATCGAGCACCTGCTGGATCGATCCATTGCCGCTGATGGTTACAATATCAGGACTCCCACCGTCCTTGACCTGAACCAGCTGGACCTCGAAAAACTGAGTACGCGATTACAGAAGTCGCGGGAACAGCAGAAGCGTATCGAGGCGGAACGGTTACGATCCCTTATTGAAGGCAAACTCAAACAGCTGATAGCAGTCAACCGGACGCGGATGGATTTTCTGGTAAAGTTCCAGAAGATGATCGAGGAATATAACGCCGAAGGTTCAACCATTGGCGAGTTTTTCAGGAAACTGGTGGAGTTCTCCCATGAACTCATGGAGGAAGAGAAGAGGGCTATCCGGCAGAACCTCTCCGAAGAGGAATTGTCGATCTTTGACATAATCACAAAACCCGATATCCACCTGAGCGGAAAAGAGGCGGACAAGGTAAAAAAAGTTGCACGGAAGATGCTGAACCGGCTGAAGCAGGAAAAGCTCGTGCTTGACTGGAGGAAAAAACAGCAGACTCGTGCCGATGTCCGGCTGTGTATTGAGGAATGTCTTGATTACCTGCCGGAAAAATTCGAAAAGGCACTGTTCCAGCAGAAATGTGAGGTCGTGTACCAGCACATTTTCGATATGTATCCGGGAGCCGGAATGATATCGGGGTCAGTATTGGCGTGATTTTTAATTTAGCGCGAGGTATCTGTCAATGGACATTAAGATGTTGGGGGGAAAAGCACTGGCCTTGGCGGAGGCGTTGACTCAGGCGGTGCTGGGGAAAGCATTTTCAGGGAAATTATGACGGGGAATTTGCTACAACATTTTTCACGGAAAATTCAGATACTACTTTTCTTGCCCAGATAAACGCCAGGACAGGATCAAGAAGGAACTGGGCCGCACGATGTGCCCGGCCTGCGACCTCAAGCCGCGATGTGTCGAGGCGGACACGGTGGAGAAGTTGACGGTGTATTGCCTAGAGGGAGTATTTCACGGATTAAGCAGACGTGCCTGACAACCTCGGTCGAGATTCGAGGGCAGACCAGCCGGAATTATATCTGGCTCATTTTCTTTTTAATGGATTCCTAATATTTGTGATATGATGTGTATTGCAAATCTGACTAGGCACCGATTTCTTGATTTGCCCTTCTTCCAAATTAACGGTAAAGCCGGGGATTTTTGTTCTACATTAAAAAATACTTAGAATTATGTGGTAAATTCAACATAAAGTAGAAATATAGGCTGTTAGATGTATTGCTATTGAAATATTTTGTATATCACTGAATTGGCAAGATATACAAAAATCAGTGTGTATATAAACTGGCAGCTTTTCATATGAAAAAGGGATTAGTGAAAAAACCAATTACCAAGGATCACTAAAATGGGATCAGCTATCAAGGATTTAGAAAATATATCTGGTCAACGGTTGAATACTGGTCAAGCTCCTCAAGCTCCTCAAATGAACCCAAGTCACGTTTCTACCGGCCACGACAGGGAACCTCCCGTTACTAGCGGGACTCCCACGAGAGATTATCATACAGATAAACCATCATCTGGAATTATTACCTTTTTTATCTCAATTCTTCGCGAACGAAGCAAACGAAAAGAACAAGAAAGAGGGGAAGCTGCGTTACAACGCATAAAAGAAAGAGGGGAAGTTGAACGTCTCGCAAAACTAGAGGAGTCTAAAACCGAGGCGGAAAGATTAAAAAGAGTTCAAGAAAGCAAAAAAAGAGAACTAGAAAAACAAAAAAGAGAGGCTGACCATAAAGAAGGACTAAGATTATTGTCCGAAATTAATTACGAAAAAATAATCCGGAATTCGGATGATAAAATAGAGTGGTCACCAATACCAAATTTGCACAACTATGATCGAATAATATCTAGTTTGAACATGCCGACCGATCAAAAATATCGACATGAAATTGCACAACTTGCATTAAAGAATGCAATTGGAAATCAAGATAAAAAATTTGGTTACTGTTATCATTATGTTAAAGAAATCTTAAAAGAGCAAAAAATTATCGACATAAATTCCGTCATTAATGAGGCCCGTTGGATAAAAGATAAAGATGATTACATGGTTAATGCATACCGTATTGCTGAAATTCTTGAAAAATTACCGAATAAATTCATCGAAACGGAGATACCACCGGATTATCAAGGAAGCTCTATCAAAAAATTAGATGCGTTAACTCAAAGTATTGAAAGAAAAAATGCAAAAGATTGGTTTATAAATCATTTACCGGAAGGTGCAATAATTGTATATGGAAAATCAGATGAAAAGTTCAATGGAAAAGATGCAAAAGTATATGGACATGTTGCAATTGTAGCTAAACACCCAGAATTTGGCAAAGGCGAAGCTTATGATCATTTTACTGGTTTTCAAGACCCAAGAAAATATGGGCAAATAAGAGTATTTTTACCAACCAAACTTCCTCAGTAAGGTTCACAATAATCCTTGAACAAATTCTTTCCCATACTATTATCAGGGCAAATGAATTAAAGAGACTGATGAAAGAGAGGGCGCTCTCAAAAAAATATTTTCTGTTGATTAGTCTACTCTTTTTTTTAACGATCACGTGTGAATCAGTCATAATACAACCAGATTATCTATGGAAATATCCTTTGGATAGCTCTCCTTCAGTAATAGCTGGTTCGTCTGACGGGCAGAATATCGTTGCCGGTTCGACAAATAATTTTGTATATTATATCACAAGCAGTGGAGAGATGAAATGGCGATCCCAGATTGGAGGCAAGATTTATGATCTTGCGATTTCTTCCGATGGACAATATATTATTGTGGGCTCTGATGATAACAAAGTCTATTATTTTAACAATAATGGAGCATTACTCTGGACATATCAGACTGGGGGTCCGGTTTATAGTATCGCAATATCATCTGATGGAAACAACATTGTTGCCGGATCAGCGGATGGTAAAATCTATTATTTATTAAAAGGTGGCACAAAAAGTTGGAGTTACTTCCAGAATCCACCTGTAAATTCCGTTGATATCTCTTCCGATGGAAAATTTATAATTGCTGGGTTTGGAAACGGGGATATTCTTTTCCTTAAAGATGAGGCGCCACGTAAGATTTGGGAAACCTCCAAGAAAATCCCGATTGGATGGGCTGTAATTTCCCCGGATGGTTGTTATATCGGTGCAGGATCTTATAATGATGGAACAAATAAATTATTATATTTTGATAAGAGCGGATTTCTCTGGAATTATTTAACTGAAGGAAAAATCCAAGCCATCTCACAATCTTCAAATGGCGACTATTTTGCTGGAGGGACTGTGAACGGGACGTTATATTTATTGAATAAAAATGGCGATTTGCTATGGAAATATAATACAAATGCCCTGATATCAGGAATTGAAATTTTCCCACAGGAGCAATACATCGCTGTTTCAACGGTAAATAACTATAAATTTGGAAAATTATACCTTTTTGACCTGAATGGGAACATATTGTGGGAATATCCAGGTTCATTTAGATCCATTTCCCGCGCCGGTGATAAGATAATTGCAGGCTCTTTTGATGGAAATATTTATTTATTTAATAAAGAGGGATTTCCTCAAAAGACGCCTGAAATGATTTCTGAAAAAACTTCTGCAGACCATGATGAAAATAATCTCCCCCAATTGATAATCCTGGAAAATTTGCGTTGGTTACTAATAATCCCATTAATTGCAATATTATTCTTCGTACCAAGATTATACTGGGAACTTGGAAAAGTTCTATCAAATATTAACAAAGTATTTCATAAATACAATAAATCATCGCTTAGTGTAATAAATATCAGTAGTATTTCCGATGATACTCTATATATTCCATTATTATATCAGAATTCTGAAGAGAATTATGAAAACCGTTTTGAAGAATTGCTGTTTGAAAGAGATTATACCGGAGCTATCGAACAATGTGATACAGCCTTAAAAAAGAATGACAGTGATCCTGTTGCACTGAACAATAAAGCGATAGTGTATTCGTTAAACGGTAGATCTTCAGACGCAGAAGAAATTTTAGACACTGCTTTAACTCATGATAAAACAAATTCGGTTTTGTGGTATAACAAAGGGAAAATGTTAATCAAGAATGAAAAAATTTTTGACGCCATCAGTGCATTCAAACAGTCATCACATTATGATCCCGACAATCTCTTTATCAAATACGAAATCGGATTATCCATTTTAATTTATCTTGAATCAACTGATGCTTTTCAAAAAACAATACAAATCGATCTGAACGATGAAGAAATTGAACCTGTCCTGTCACTATATCATGAGGCATTCATGATTTTTGAAAAAATAAAACCGGAATGTAAAGATTTTCCAGAATTTCAATCAAAAATCCTTCAAAACCAAGCATACATAATGTATAAACTCATGCATTACGAAAAAGCAATAGATTATTTAAATCAAGCATTGACATTAAATTTTTTAAATGTTGAGGCAGGAAACATAAAACAGGCAATCCACTCTGATCTCATAAAATATCGAAAAAAAATCAGACTCTGTAAATTCTTATTAAAACTATATCCCCGAATTATAGATATCTGGAATGGCCTTGCGAAATGCCTTTGTGCACTTGAACAATATAACGATGCGATTAAAATCAGTAAGCATTCAATTAAGATAAATCCGGAAAATAATCCGGCAGATTTAATCCAAAAAGAAGTGGAACGAAAATTATCAGAGTTAAAAAGATTTGGTATCAGCAATCAGAAAAATAATATATAGTCATTGGGCATCTACTGCGGAACGAAAGGCCCGCTCACGACCCGAGCACATCCTTCCGCGATCCGGCGGCAGCCCGGACATTCCTGACAACGCGATCCGCGTCTGCCAGTCATGCAATTCCCGCAAAGGCGGCAGGTGGCTGTACGAGTGGAAAGGGCTAATGGCAAAGGATGAGATCCCTTGGATTGCGGAAGGCAAGTACCTGAAGCTGCTCTACGATCTTCATGACAGACGCGGGACGCTGAACGTGGACAAGAAGGAACTGGGCCGCATGATGTGCCCGTCCTGCGACCTCAAGCCGCGATGTCTCGACGCGGACACGGCGGAGAAGCTGACGGTGTATTGCCTAGAGTGAGTGTTTCACGGGCGAAAGTAAACATCAAAATATTTCGGTTAAACAATAAGAATTTTTTAAGAATTTTTAATTTTGATTTTTTCATTACAGATGGGACAATAACCCGCTTTTCTTTTCGGTTTTTCAGTCTTTAGAATGTTTTGATTAATTATGCAATTTTCTTTATTTAATATCTCAATAATCGATTGTTGAAATTTACTTTTCGATAGAGCATACATACTTCCTCTAGCACCGTAAAATTTGCAATTTAATCCGGCAAGAGCTTGTCCAAACCTCAATGCTTTTTTTACAATTTTTTCATCTAACTGATCAATTTTTTGAACATTTCCCATTTTTAATATATGAATAATTCCCGCACTACACCAATCACCAGATCCAGCTGTATCCACACTGTCTGTAATCGGGAAAGCTTTCATATTTTTCCACTTTCTCTTAATCCCACTTTCATCTATTAAATTGAACGTAAGTCCTAATGAGCCTCTAGTTTCAATTATTAAGGGAATAGAACATTGTTCAATAATTTTTTTATCGGAAATAGTGATATCATTTGAATATTTCAAAATATCCGAAATTTCTAGAATTTCACGAAATTGATTATCTCCATTAATTTTTGTTGGTTCGAAAAAAATGATTGATCCATTTTTTTTACTTTTTTTTGCGTAATCTAATGCTCCGCTCGATACTCTATCAATATAACACACATCTGATTGAGGAATTTTATAAAAAAACGAATCGATTTGTTTAATGGTGATAGGTCTATATCTCGGTAAAAATGAATCACATGTTGGACAATAAAAACTAAATGTATGGGTCAGATCCCCATTTCCATTTTGTCTCACTTTTTCTATAATAACAGGGGTAGATGCTTTTTCATCATATTTTAAAAATGAAGTATTTACACCCCATCTTTTCATATCCTTGAGAATAAATTCTGAAAAATTCCCTCGTTTTAATCGACCGATAGGAAATGCATCCCATCCAAGATACGATAAAATGATTAAAACGTTTCCACATGATCCCCCCGCCATAAAATATGGTTCATTTTTATTGTGATTATTAATGACTACGTCGAGAGCTATCAATCCAGTTCCAGAACATATCTGCCTAAGTTTACGCTTAAAAAAAAGATTTGTATTATTCATAGCATTCTCCTTTTAACCATAACGTAAAAAGTACTGAATTATTTGTACTATTTAAAGAAGAATCAAATCCATATTCACGTGTTTCAACATTCGCAATTCCAATACTCGCCCCACAATTTTTCAATTCATATGCAGCGAGCAAAGCTCCAATAGACATTAACTTACTAGATACCGCAGAAATCGCAACCTTACAACCACCTAAAGGCAACAAAACTTCATTATAATGTTTAAATGTCCGAATAATTTGTTTATAAACTTCGAATGGATTTTGCTCTGCAGCATAAATGATATTTCTTGGTTCAACATTTAAACGATCGAAGAGAAAATCTCGATATTCAATCAGCAAATCATCTCCTCTTCGAGGATTAACTGAAGGGGATGGTAAAATCGGACATATTTCTTCTGGATTTACCAAATTAAAAATTTTTTCGAGCTGCCGGATTTGGAATTCTCCTAAAATGGGGATCCAAATTTTCGGAATATTTTCTGTAGCTTCTGATTCTAAATCACTTGCAAATCCATACATATAATTTGCAGTTTCCTCAATTTCCTCATCTTTGATTCCTCGATCAATATCCGCATTTTCTGCGACAATAACAAATAAATTTGGATATTTTATAGATCCTCTTAAAAGATTCTGATCTAAAATATACAACAACTTTCCAATTAATGGAAAGTAGATATATCGTGGTAGCGCGCTGATATCGATAATGATATCAGAATAATTTATGATATCATCAATTCCAATAATTTCTGCAGATTTTCGTGATCCAATTATCCTTCCATCAGAGGTGAATAACTGAACATTTTTAATGATTTTCTTTCCTCGAGCCTCAATAAATTTATCAATTTTTTTTAAATTTTCATTTTTTTGATTTTGTTGTGAAGTATAATTATCCAAATCTTCTGAATGAGAAATATCTGAAGGATAGCGATGAAATTCAATTGCTATCACATCTCTTTTTCCTTCACCACCCGCTTTCAGAATTGAATCAACCCCCATACACATACGGGGATCAAAGCCGATTCCGAGGACCATCAATATATCTTTTTTACCCTCTTTGAGATATTCATTCCAAAATTTTTCATGTTGAATACCATGTCTTAAAAAATAATCTAACCACCTATCAGATATAGGGCTATTTGAATCTGTCATTAAACAATATCACCTATATTTTTTTGTTGAGGTTGATAGCCGGGTTCTATCCATTTGGATAACTCATCGATTTTTTTAGGTCTCCATCCCCCATATTGAAGCGGAAGTCCGAAATATACGCATAAAAGTCTATTTAAATACAAGATCATCCAGGTCGTTCCTTTCTGACCTTGACTACGTTCCAGAGATGGTTCCAACAAATTATAAGAAATGCAGGCGGATAATGTTGTAGCAAGCTTGTAATATTTTGAATGTTTTTCCTTGATGCCCAATTCAATTAATTTTGCTCGCTCATCCATTGATATTGCTATTCCAGTTACACCGGGGGCATATGGAGCATTCGGTTTGAATGTTTCCCATTGAGCCAATCGCTCAATAGACTCAAGTAATTTTATTACTTCTTTTCCATTAGGAACCCTTCGAGGAATTTCAATATATCTCTGCTTTGCTACATTTATTAGAATCTCCTCTTGTCGCTTGGGAGATAAGATAGCGGTTTTTTTAAGTTTTTCAGCCCAAATAATTTGTTCAAAGAGATCACCAGAAAGTGATAAAAATTGTTCGATATTATATGAAGAAATTATTACAAGACGTGAAAAACCGAAATAATATGGCATTTTGAACTCCTTTGCAATAAAGAGTTCAGCTGCAGCTTTTACAGAGGAATCTTCTTGAGGATCAAATTTTTCTTCATCAATAGGTGAATCAAATAATCTTTTTTGGTGTTTTAATTTTTGTACATCACGATCAATTAAAATTTCTAAAACACGCCAAGAATGTACACGCTGTTTTAATGAGCCTTCACTAGTATCTCGATTCTTTATCCAATTCTTATAAGATTGGGTCCGTTCTCCCTTCTTACGAACTCTGGAAGAGATAATTTGTAGGGCATAAGAAAATTTTTCATTCCATTCATTATCATCCAACGTATTTTCCAATCGAGAATCAAAAGAACTAATCTGAACATCAGGTGCTGATTTTGCTCTTAAATCAGCAATATTTGTTATTATGTTTTCAAATTTTTTGATATTACCCCTTCTCCAAAATTCTTCAAGAATAATTGGTTCTCCATAATCTCTTCCGGACGTTGCACCAACAGAAAGCAAATCTTCAGGACTAAGAGCTTCGAGCCTCTCAGCCATCCATATTCCTATTGGTAAACGAAGATCAAAAACCATTTTATACAATTTCTTTCTTTGAGCAGATGTCAGATTATGCACATCATCAAGCATGAGTAG
>Ga0315289_10014891_pt1 | contig 10820 bp, 31 predicted proteins | sample YL17G11_40_MG_FD_203452 | JGI IMG/M metagenome (GOLD analysis project Ga0315289, IMG submission 203452) | Sediment microbial communities from Yellowstone Lake, YNP, Wyoming, USA - YL17G11_40 | ecosystem: Environmental > Aquatic > Freshwater > Lake > Sediment | place: USA: Wyoming | collected...
CCGCATCCCCCAGTCCATAAGCACGGAGTCGCTGCCGGTAATCCCGTACATACGCACCGTCGATAGGAACGTCTGCGCGTCAGCCTGTGCAGCGGGAGCCAGTGCGACCATTGCCGCGACTCCTGCGACCATCGCATACCCGAGCCGGGTCACTGCTGCCTCGCCACGGCGTAACCCATGTTGCCGGTATTGACGATGTAGTCATTCACGGACTGTTCGATAAACTGCTGCATCGAACTCTCCACGTCCTCCACGACCGTCTGCCCTGGCGGCAGGCCGTAGTTGTTCATCCACATGTCGGGATCGACTACGACCGTTACCGTGTACATCACACGCACCGCGTCACCCATTGTTGTCCTCCCTGGCATACGGCTCACCGTCAGCGTCAGTCAGCACACCGTTGCATCCAGGACAAACGTCCTGGCCTTCTGTCGTCCAGCCATCAGCGACCAGACCAGCCGGTGCATCCGACCCGTCAAAGCCCCACACTTCTCCGCACTTATCGCACTTTATAAACGTGTGCGCGGTTGGCTCCCCACCGTAAAACGCCGACACGGCGGGACAACCGGGAAAGTTGTCGTCACTGTCGTCAATCCGCATACCGCCTCCTTGTACCCTGCGCTGCCCTGTTGCCGCGCTGGTATGTAAAGCCTACCAAAACCGTGCGATTACACCACCCGTTTGCGAGTTAATTCACGCACCTTGGTGGATGCACCCAGGCGAATCCCTGAATCTCCTGGCCGCGTACCGGCCCGTTGAAGATGTAGGTTGTCGCTCCCCTGCTGTCGCAGTATTCGCTGCCATCGAAATCGACGTAGCCCTCCGCCGCGACAAGATCGGTGCCCCAGTCGGCAGCCAGTTCATTCAGAGCCGCCAAGGCGTCGGCTTCGCTGTCAAAGGTCTGGAGAAACACGATGTTCTCGGTCCCATGCTCGTACTCGTCCAGGTAGTTGTCGTCGTGGCCGTGCAGGATGCGACCGTCGATCTCAACCCATACCTTGCTCATCTGCTCTCCTAGCTGTCGTCGTCTGCGAGCATTTCGGCCACCCGTCGCGCAAGACTCGCACTGCTGGTGGTGGCGCACCACACTCCGGTCCCGGCCACTACCTCACCGGTATTGCTGTTCATCTTTTGCATCTCCACGATCCAGCCCTCAGCTGTCGGCCTGTAGGCCCACACGTTGCAGATGAACCAGGGATCGGCGGTCATGGGTACAGCCCCTGTGCTTCCAGCACCATGCGAGCAGCCCTAACGGGCGTGACGCCGCTATCCCACCAGTCGTAGTAGCTGGCATCTTCCAGGTCGGTGGAGGTCATGCCATCCATGGCGCGCGAAATCACAGCGTCCACGCACCACATCCAGTGCGTAAAGCTAACGGCGCTCGTCACTTCGCAAGCCCTGTCTCAACGACGTAGGCCACGACCCACTCGTCCCGCTCTTCGCCATCCAGCGCCAGCGCAGCGGCCAAGGCCACCACACCACGGATGAACTGGTCATTCTCCGGCTGGGTTTGGGCGACTCCAATTGCCACGTCTAGCACTGCGCGGAGTTCGCGGCGAGAGGTCACGACAGCACCTCGCCGTCGCTGGTGCGCGCGACCTCAACAACCGGGTTCCCGCCGCACCATGCGTTGTAGGCATCCGGTACTTCGACCATCAGCTTGCGCCGCTGCTCCGGGTTGACCCGAAACATACACTGCATCAGCAGCAGTTCCTTTTGCCTGCATGTCATATTCTCTATGCCACCAGCCATGCTGTACCTCCCTGTGTCTGCGCGCTGCCCTGTTGCCGCGCGCTACCATGTATAGCCTACCAAAAAGGTAGGAGTATACAAGCCCCATCAGATGTTATTTAGTACGCCGTACTCAGCCAGCCGCAGTCCAGCGAGTGCAACGCTTGCCTTCTCACGTAGCGAAACTGTCGCCCGGTCGGAGAGTGGCGTCGGCCTTGGGTTTACCTCGATCATGGGCGTGCCCTTGGGTGCGAAGTCGGGTAGGCCAGCCGCTGGATGCACCAGGCCAGAAGTACCCACCACCACTAGCAGATCGGCTAACTCAACCGCCGCCACCGCCTGCTTCCAGGCTTTCTGGGGTAGGTTCTCACCGAACCATACCGCCCCCGGCCTTATCAATCCGCCGCAGTTGGGGGGAGTGACATTTATTCTTGCGCCGCAGCTTGGCGGGGTTTGCTCTCTTTGGAACTCAGACACCTTGGGGAGCGTCCCGTCGTAGACCTTCTCGCAGGTGTCGCAGCGGAACTCACTAAGGCTGCCGTGCAGATGCAGCACCTTGCGGCTGCCAGCTCTCTCATGCAGGTCATCCACGTTCTGCGTGACGACAGTGACGTTAGCGTCATCCTGCCAGCCCGCTATGACTCGGTGACCCCCGTTGGGCCGGATCGCCTTCGTCAGTTGGTTTGCCCGCAGATACCATGCCAGCACGCGAGCCGGGTTCTTGTTCCACCCGTCAGTGCTGGTCATCTCAGCACGGTCGAAATCAGCCCATAGGTGGGCTGCGCTCAACACGGCCCTTGGCCTCAAGGCCCAGGTCAGGATTAGATCGGGCCGCAACGTCGCGTCCCGAAACGTCGGGATGCCGCTCTCCGCTGACATTCCCGCACCAGTTAATACCACGATATTTTTCATTTGTTTCCTTTCATCGGTTAAACCACTTGTCTCTGGCCCAGGCAACCCCGGCGACCACCGTTAGGAGCCCTGACCAGATAATTACTGTTCCCGCCGCCCACACACCAACGAGATTTTCCATCTCAACTGTCCTTTCCGTCATTGGCTTTCAGCTTTCTTGATTCCAGCCATTCCTGGTTCCTGCGCTCCATCTCGTCCCGGCGCGCGCGGTCCCAGGCATCCTGCTGCTCACGCTTGTACTGCTCCACGGTCACGATGCGTGTCCCGGTGTCAACGAACTTCGCCACGGTCAACCTCCTCTTTTTGGCAAAGCAGAGATGCCCCCCTTGGGTTGGCGACCCTTAGCCGTTGTCACTAGGCCGATTAAACGGTTTCCGTGCTGACAATCGGTCGGACAGGGGTCGCAACCCATGGAGGGCATCTCACGCTTCACGGACCCGAGCCGGGGCTTTCGCCCCGGCCCGCTCCCGACTAGCCGGTACGTCGCGCCGCCATCTGGGCCAGCAGTTCGGCCAGCTCAGGGTTGGCACCCTGCGCGATGGCAGCCGCAGGCGCGTCGGCCTTCTTGGTGGCGTCCAGCTCCCGCAGCAGACCGGACACGAACTTCGGCTTGTCGCCGCCCAGCTCTAGGGCGTACAGGTAGCCCTTCTTGGACCGCTGGACCTTGACCGTGCGGCCATCAGCCGGGTGGACGTAGTAACCGGCCTCGGTAACGCGGTTTTCCGGCACCGTGACCACCGGGACCTCAAGCACCGGCAGGGCTTCGATCAGGTCGATAAACGACGACGCAATGCTCTGCGTCATGTTGCCCTTCTCGATCTGTGCCAGGACCGAATCACGCAGGTCGCCCACGTCATAGCGGTTCAGCGCGCCCTTAAGGCGTCCCATCGTCTTTTCACTTGCAACTGTCACCTTTTACTCCTTGTGTCCTGCGTGCGACCCGTTGCCGCGCGCTTACATGTACAGCCTAACAAAACCGGGGGATTGGGCAAGCCCAAGGGGATTAGGTTCTGTCTTCCTTGCGGTGACGACCGGGCTGCTTTTCCCACCCAGCAGGCAGGAAGCCGCCCTTGGACAGCCAATCGTCCAACGCTTGGAAGTGGCCGACGAGCCGATCAGCCGCAGCGGTGGAGTTAGCGTCAAGCGCGTCGTCCTCCGCGTTGAGCCAGTCGCCCATTGCCGCGCGGATTTCTTTCAGTGTTACGTCGGGGTCCATTCCTTCTCCTTGCATCGCGTACCCGTTAGAGAAAGGCGGGGCGGCTTGCGCTGCCCCGCCATCCCTGCTGTCAGGCAGCGGCAGCCTCTGCTGCCACTGCCGGTGCCGCCTCAACGACCTTGGCCTCAACGACCTTGGCCTTCAGCACGTCACCGCCGGTCTTGTTCGCACCGACCGACGCCTTCGCCGCAGCGAGTGCCTTGGCCTTGGTCGGCCAGTAGTTCTGAATCCGCCACTCGGGGACCTTGACCCGCGTGACCTCGACGGCGAAGATGTCGGCCGCCTCTTTGTACCCAGCCGGGGCCTTCCGGGTGGACACGATCCCGCTGCTACTGGTCGCCGTGACCAGAAACACCTTCTTGTCGGTGTCGGTGTGTTCGACAGTCTCTTCGATCACCACGACGTTGTTGTTCTTGGTTGCCATGTGGCACCCACCTACCTTCTATGTGTTGTCGCCCGGTGGCCCGTTGCCACCGCGCTTACTAGTACAGCATAACACAGCTCGGGCTGTGCCCCAACCCCGTAGGGAAGTATTTCTAGGCCTCGCAGTCGTGTCCGTAGAACCACTCACCGGACTGCGAGGCATCGGTCAGGTCGAACACGCGACCGCACTCGCCGCATCTGGCTTCACGGACCCGAGCGCGTTTCCAGACCTTGCCCCACTCTTGGGAATCTTCGTCGTCGTCCTCAGTGTCCTTCTGCAAGGCCATTGCGTCCAGCCGATCCGCCTGACGGTTGTACTTCACCGCCGTGGCGGTCTTGCCCTCAGAGGCACGCAGGGCGGCGTGGCGGCGGTTGGTATCCGCTAACGCCCGAAGCGTCACCGGGTCCAGCTTCTCCGCGTTGTCCCGCCACGCGCTCATCGTCGCACCGCCGGGACAGTCTCCCAGACAGTGTTGGGATCGGTCATGGGGTCGCGCCAGAAGGCTGCGATGAACACGGCTGCCGACTCTTCGGCGTCACCGACGCGGGGACCACCCTTGCGGATGATCACGCGGGTCAGCTCCGACCCGCTAATACCCGAGTGGTCAACGCCACCCAGGAAGATTTGGGTCTGGTTTTGCATGGCGACTCCTTACGTCTGCGCGCTGCCCTGTTGCCGCGCGTTACCACTATTTTACCCCAACTCTGCGGTATCACCGCAGGTAGGGGATTAGGTTTTAGGCCTCTTGGTCTGGTGCGTCCAGGTCAACAAGCTCCGACAACATGTACCCGCGTTGCGCGCCGCTGCCTGAGCCGATTCCGTTGACGGTCAGCCCTTGCCACTCAACCATGGCCCACAGCTCCCCGCGCCCGTTTTTGCGCAGCTTGCCGGAAGCGTACAGATCGTCGCTGCGACGGATGGCGACTATAACGCCGGGGTCTTGGAAGTCGTCGCCCTTGAGAGCAACGCGTGTGCCGATTTTCATTAGACCACCCAGAAGGCCGGGTCTCGCACCACGGCTTGTGAGAGGTAGCTGTTGGTCAGGTAACGAACAATGTCGGCGGCGTAGTCGCCCTCTTCGGCGGCGAGTGGGTCATAGGAGAACCCGTCCAGGCTCTCGTTGAGAGCATTGACGACGACACCCAGAACGTGGGCGGCTTTGACGGTCATTTTTTCCATTGCAATCTCCTGCGTCCGTCGCGCGACCTGTTGCCGCGCGTACTACCAGCCTACACCAACTCCGCACCCCAAAGCGCCAGGTCAGAGTGGGTTTTTGCCGCTCTCGCTCTCGCTTCGCCCCTACTACGACGAGAACGGAGGGCGCGCAGCAGTGGCCTCGGGCTGGATTAGGGTGCCCATCAAGAGCCACGCTTGGGAGGCAAAGTCAGCACAAACCCTCCTTTGACGCGCCCTCCTTGGTCATTCGTCGTGCGGTGCCATTAGCTCGGTGCCGTTAGCGCCGCTCTTGAAATATGTAAACGCCTGCCTGCGCAGATGCATGCTGTCGAATCGCTGTTCTCTAAACCGCTGGGCTTCTCCTGGTGGCGGTGCCGGTGTCGGCATCATCTGTTTGGTCGTCGCCATCCTAACCTTGGTCGGGATTTTGGTGCGGTGGCACAACGCCTCAGCGTGTTCAGCGGCGTCGTCCTGGGTTGCATGGGTGGAGCGTAGGGTCCAGCGACCGCGACTCCACCCGTAGACGCGCCAGCAGGTTACCTCTACCGCTATCACTGGCTGTCCAAAAGCGACCGCAGCAGGAGCATTCCCATAGGGGTGTACCGCTGGTCCTCAAGTCGCGCACCCGGCCAGCGACGGCCTGCCTCTTGCGCCATGGTGGTGCCGATCCCGCGCCGCTGGCAGTCGGGCCGCACCCACAGATTCACCGCGTCGGCAGACTCCATAGGGTTCTTGCCGTCGTAGTGGTTGAGAATGGCGATCAGGCAACCCTGTTCGTCGCGCATCAGCAGGCAGTCGATAACGGAGACATTTGGACCCGCCAGGTCGGCGGGAATGTCGAAGACCTCGTTGCCGGTGTCAACTTCCACCATGTGCTGCTCAAGCGTCAGACCGGGCGACCCGCTCTCGGCATACTGCCGCGCTTGACTCTCCCAGCTATAGGCCGGTGGTATCAGTTGAACTTCCATTTGCTTACCCTCTCCCCTGTAGGCCATTTCGTTGTCGATTTTTTCGAGCCGGGATGCGAACTCGGCTATTTCTTCGTCGTCGTCGGCGGCGTCGATACTCCCAAACTGCAAAATAACCATCAGGGTGGATTTTTCGGCCAACAACTCCTGGTCGGTCATGCCTGTGACCGGTTCATCAATCACGCCTGCACCAGCCTCTGTCCGTGGCCGGTGCCCAACTGGCATCCGTAGCTGTCAAAGTGCTCTTTGCAGACGTAGCCCCAGCTACCGGCGGCGGGAATGCGTGCGTCGGCATAGGCGGGATTCGTCACTGTGACACTTAGGAAGCCACCGTTGGCCTTGCACAGATCGCACGGCGGTATCCGGGTCACTGTTGTTTCATTACTCACTTGTCATCCTTTTGTTGCCGTTACCCTGCGCCGGTTAGCTCAGGGTGCTTACTACGCCGTCGTCAAAGATGCCCAACGCTTTGGCAAACACGCCATCGCGCTTCGCGTGTTCGATAACCTCAGACTTCCACTTGCGCTTGGTCAACTGGTAGAACGGCAGGCGTACCCGCACAAGCTTCCCGTCAGCCGTGCGCCCGTAGCAGTAGCTCACGTCGTACATGGGGAAGCCGGGGTCCGTCAGCAGCCGCAGGCGCACGATCCGCAGACCGCGCTCTGCCCAGTCAGCCTCACCGTCTAGTTCGTCCAGCAACCGCTGCTGCTCACCGGGGGCCAGCCCGTTAATCTCAATGGCCCCGTACACGTTGCGGTAGTCGATGGTGTCCATGCCTGCTCCCTTGCCCTGCGCGCTGCCTTAGTGCCGCGCGACGTACCTTAATTGTACCCAAGCTCCCGACTTTACGGTAACCAGAACGCCTGGTCAGGGATGCTATTTGGGAGGGTGCGGGAGTGACGCCAACCAAGGAATCGCCACTCCCGCACCGTCTACTCCCCCGCCATAGTCGCCGTGGCTTGGCTGTGCCATTCAAGCTGGTCCCATGGAACCTCCTGGTTAATTGCCCAGGAGATGCTGCCGTCAAGCTCAATGACGTAGACGTACTCGATCCAACAGTTGCTGCGGTCTTCGCCGTCTGTGGTCATGTACTCCGTGTTGCCCTGTTGGGTGACCTTGTTAGAGAACGGGTCGATGAACTCCGTGTCGGTGTACTGGATGCCGTACCCCGGCACGGCTTCAAAGCGACCGTCGTTGTACATATCCGGCATCTCAGGTGCCTGCTCATCGTTCAGGCCACTCCACCCACTGGGGCGCGCCATGAGAGTCGCCACCACCCGGCTTACGCCGTCGCGGCGGATCAGCTCTGCCAGGCACGACAGCCGGGACTCCGGGTAGCCGTCGAAGTGGACGTAGATACCCTTTGTCCCGCTCTCGGTGCGCGCGTAGACCGCGCTCCTTGTTCCCACTGTTAGTACTCCTTCTCCTGTTGGTCCCCACTTAGCGAGGAACGTCTGCGCAGGATCGCTTGGCGCGCCTCCTGTTGCCTGCGGTAGTAGTGCGTGCAATCAGCCGCGCGCTGCTCCCGCGTAATGTGCGGGTAGCCGTACACGGTCGGACCTCTCCCGGTACGGCTTTTGCACCGCTCCCCTGGCCTGGACGCGCACGTCGGGCAAGTGATCCCATATGGGTTCTTGCCGTCATCCAGGCTGTTCACAGCATCTCCGGTGCGGCGGTGCTGTCGTACAGGCTGACCGCGTAGATGTGGTCACGCCCAACGTCTTGCGAACAGTGACGGCAGAATGGCCGTGCGTCAGTAATGCCTTCCGACGCATTTATCCAGTCGCGCTGGTTCTGTAGGCACGCCTGACAGATCGGCCCACCCGGCGCGCCGCACGCCTGCATCCCGACCCACACGGCCTTCTCGTCGCACGCGCCGCAGCGCATGGACCCGCCGCGAGCCGTCACTAGGAGTGCCAGACCGCGCAGCGTTTCGACGTACTCGTCGCCTCGCTGACCCGCAAGGAGGTGCGTTACGTCGGTACTCACGACAGACGCTCCACGGTGGTTTCCCAGCCGCTGGCCCAGCGGTTCTCCGCGTCCGACACCCACTCACCGACGCGCCGGAACCCCAGCGCGCGGAGGTCGGCGTCGAAGTCTGCAACCCGCTCGGTAGCAGGACCATCACCCCACTGCCGGGGCAGCCGGTACTCACCGTCAGCGCCACGCCGCGCCAGTTGGAATGGAAACTCATGGCTGCGCTGGTAGCTCTTGCTGGCGGTGTTGTTGACCGTCACCACGCCCCGCTTCTCAAGGCCGCTAATGCAGGCATATGCTCTCACAGGTCACCGCCCAGCAGCGCGGCAATCTCAAGCCCTTGCTCAAGGGTCAACTGGCCGTCGTCCACGGAGAAGGCCAGGGCGTTCTTAATGTCGATGCCCTGCCCCTTCATAATGCGCAGGCGGCGCGCCAGTTCATCACTGGCGACGAATCCGCTTGTGGGGTCCACCACTTTGTTTACCTCCATTGTCGGCGGTGGCCCGTTGCCACCGCGCTTACATGTACAGCTTACCAAACGCGGGGGAGTGCGCAACCCGCGACAGATTAGCTTTGGCTTTGCCGCTTGAGAAAGGACTCCACGCCGTCGATTAAGTCGGTGACGGCAGCAGCGTCGTCACAGAGCGGGTTTTGCTTGGCTTCTTCTTCGATCATGCAATCGAACAGGTACATAATCGCGTCAACCTCTGCCAGCGAGATGATGTTCTTGGTGACCGCCTTCTCCACCACGTCCACCGGGTCGATCCCGACTGCCACGGCGGTACGCATCAGCATGAGAACACGCTTGACGTTGTGCGGCAGGTCGTTCATGCGCGCCCCTGGTAACGGCTCATTGGTTGTCCCTTCTCATGCGTGGCCCGGTGCCACGCGCTTAGGTCTACTGTACCAGCCCATCCGTTGATTGACACCAAAGGATGCGCTGGTCAGGGATGTTTTTTATCGAAATCTCATCTGCATTGGGCTTTCCGTCATGGTGTTTGAGAGTTGGCCCAAATCTTGCATCCGGATGGAATACCTTGCCCCCAGGAGCCCGCTCTCGCTCTCATTGCTTCACGGCCCCGATGGGAGGACCCGGCCCTCTGGGGGTAGAGAGCCGGGTCCGGTCGGTTAGCTCTTGCGACCGCACGCGCAGTCGGTCGGCGGCGGAGCCTTAATGGTCGGGTGGACGATCACCGTTACGACCTCCCCGCTCTTAAGCGTCAGCGTCTTCAGTACGCCGTCCGTCCTCTTAAATCCCTTGACTGTCATGCCCGTACCTCCCTGGTCCACGCCTGCTTCTCGCGGCGCTTTTCGATCCGCCGCTCGTCCTTGCGACCCTGGCTGCCCTTGCTGCATCCGCAGTTGCACTGCGACCACGGCAGGACCGTGTTCACCCGGCTACCCAACATCCGTGCCATGCTGTCCTCCTAAAATGCGCTATTGCGCGCGTCGGCAATACGGTCTTCCCGCACGTCGGTCACTGCGCCGTACAGGCTCATGATCTCGGCCTTGGTGGTGTAGCCGCACGCGTCCATCTCCGCCACAATGTCGGCCACGGTCAGGCACTCCACGATCCAGTCAAAGCCCTTCTCGTAATTTTCCACCGCGTAGGCCATGACGCTTTCAGCAATGGCCTGCTTGGTCATCTTGGGCACTTTGGCTCCTTATGTCTGCGGCTGGCCCTGTTGCCAACCGCGCCGTACAAGGTACAGCTTAGTTGCGCCTCAATGGAGCGTGCAACTAAGAACCCCTGGTCAGGGATTGGGTTTTTACAGCCACCCGCGAGGCATGTCGTTCATTGCCACCCAGAGCGAACAGGCGGCTCGCTCTTCGCCAATAATGCGATCCAGTGCCGACTTGTCACCGAGCGTGATGATCTTCAAATCGGTCCCGTACCGGATCATCCAGTGACGCTGAACGGCTTCGTAATCGGTGCGCCCGTCCTCGTAATTCGTGGACATGACTGTCAGGAGCGGCATCCCCCGCTCCTTGCACTCCCTTGCCACCCTGTCGAGGATCGGCATTAGCTGTTGGCGAACGACCTCTTCGCTAGGCGGAATCTGCATCATCGAACTTCCTTTCATCGGTAATCAACTTGTTGACTTCGCGCTTTTCGATCTGACGGGACTGCCTCTTCAACTTGCGGTGTCCCGGTGCCGCGTGTTCCCCGCAGCACTTACCGCAGAACGGCTGTCCCACGGTCCCCAGCATCCGTGCCTTGGTCACGCCGTCCCCTCTCCGTCAAAGCCGCCGAGGTCGTCCAACATCTCGTCGGTAAACCCGGTCAGCACCTTTACTCCGTCGCGCTTCGCGCGACCGAGTTGCTCCATATCGACTGCCGCCAGCAGGAGCAGCCGCGCCGCGTCCGACCGACCGCACGCTTCCGCAGCCAGCGCACGCGCCAGAAAGACTTCGG
>Ga0315289_10014892_pt1 | contig 10820 bp, 9 predicted proteins | sample YL17G11_40_MG_FD_203452 | JGI IMG/M metagenome (GOLD analysis project Ga0315289, IMG submission 203452) | Sediment microbial communities from Yellowstone Lake, YNP, Wyoming, USA - YL17G11_40 | ecosystem: Environmental > Aquatic > Freshwater > Lake > Sediment | place: USA: Wyoming | collected...
GATGTAGGTACAAACAATCTGGTTTACCTTTGTATTGCGTAGTTCCCCATAGCATCCGGCTGTAAAAACGAGGAGGGGAGCGATTGCTCCCCTCCTCTCCGGAATATCTTTTATTGAACTACTGAAGAAGGACGTGGCTGGTTAGGCTAAGCTTCTTTCGGTAAGAACAACCATCCTGTTTGCCACGAACCTATCCGCTTGAGCTGGGGTCGTTGCTTTTTGCAGGTCCTTGGCCAGCATCCCGTCTTTGATTATGTCTCTAACCCAGCTGGTGAAGTCATTCTTCTCCGTATTTGCGTGAGAGACATAGGTCTCCTCTTTCATAGTTTTGAGGACATCCCCGAGCTCTTTCATGTTTCGCAGAGTGTGACCATCACAGCATCTGAATACATATTCCTCTTGTACATCGGTCAAGAACCTTCTTGCCTCTGGCTTCAATGTTCTAGCCATATTCTTTACTCCCTTCTTTTCAATAAATAGAACCTACGCACCAAGTTTTTGTGCGCCTAATATATCTCAGAGACAGACTTCATCCAGCCAGGGCTATATGGCGCGCCATACACATTCTAGAGATATACACAAGCCGAGTGTCCCCAGCCTGTGATGTCTTTCTGACCAGATTAGCGTTATCTGCTTAGTCTAACCTTGTTGTAGCAACCGCTTCAATGAACCGATTTATCACCGCGTGGTTCAAAGGGTACTTCAGTATCTTTCTGCAAACCGTGGGAGTAGAATGCAGAAGCATTTAGTACTTGGAACTATAGCTGTAGTTGCTACTCTCAGAACGCCGGGCTTTGTTGGTTCGGCAGCATGAGGAACAGCGCTTAGGCTCATTGGTAAAGCCTTTAGTCTGGAAGAACTCTTGCTCCCCAGCGTTGAAAGTGAAGGTAGTCCCACAATCGGAACATAGAATAGATTTGTCCTGAAAACTCATTGGATGGCCTCCTCTCTTCTGAATTCTAGTTGGAGTTCGGGCCATCCAATACTTAAGTAAATCTGCGGGGACTCAAAGAAGTATATAGTAACCTAAACTGAAACCAATACACTCACTATACGCTGAAGTCAACCGCTTTGCAAATACGAGTGCGAGTCCCCCTTTTGAGCGGGGTTACTTCTTACAGAGGGGCTACATCCCTTTATAGTCACAAATTGACGAAAAGTGTGCTCGCCTTACCGCAGACCTGATTGGAACTCAGGTGGCCACTGGCCAATTGGGATGTAGGTTGAGCAGTCGCGGACGGGGAGATTGAGGCGATTCGAATTCGAATAGTTCTTTTCCTCTGCCATTCGGTTTGTGCGTTCGCCCAAGGTTTGGGCATCATTTTTCTTGTTGATGATCTTTTGTCTAGCTATTCTAACTGTTTTCCCGGAGATTGCCACATGGTTGCCCACCACGATGATGCGCCCCGTAGGCTGAGATAATTACAGTCCGGTATATTTATTATTGATTTAAGTGCTATAATCTTGTAAGAAAATTAGTCTAACGAAAGAAACAAATTTCAACCAATTCTAGACTAGAATCGGGTGAGCAAAATTCACTGTAGCCGTTACCATTCAACCCCCACATCGTTTTCTCGTTTCTGTAGTGCCGCCGTGCAATCATCTCAGCGTTGCATAAAGAGCATGCGAGTATTCTGAGAGCAAGCTCTCAGAATAAAGGAGGCCTCAAATGGATATCAATAGAAGAAAAGGCTCAAAACATCGGATTCTTAGCCAAGAGCAAATACAAATAGTTCATGAGTCCACGCTTGAACTATTGGAGAGGACGGGTGTTCAGGTTCAGTGCGCAGAAGCTATAGAGGTTCTTAAACAGTCAGGTTGTGACGTAAGTAATGCGAGACAGGTCAAAATACCCAGGAAGCTGGTGGCGAAAGCAATTGAAGCAGCTCCAAAGAGCATTCAGGTTTATGACCGTGATGGGAATCCAGCCTTAGCTCTCCAGGAGGACACCTGCTACTATGGGACTGGTTCCGACTGCACACACCATATTGACCTTTTTTCTGGGAAGAGGCGAACCACGACAAAAGAAGATGTTGGCAATTTAGCCAGGTTCTGTGATGCCCTACCCAATATAGATTTTGTTATGTCTATGGGAATAGCTTATGATACACCGCGAGGCACGAGCTTTGTCCATCAATATGAGGCAATGCTGCTAAATACGAAGAAGCCAGTAATCGTCACCGCCCATGGACAAAAAGATATGAAGACAATCATAGATATGGCGGCTGTAGCTATTGGTGGACTTGATGCAGTGGGTAAACAGCCTCCTCTCATCCTCTATTCCGAACCTTTTTCCCCGTTAACTCACACAGAGATGGGAGTGGCAAAGTGCCTGGTATGTTGCGAGTATGGGGTACCGTTTATCTACATACCGAGCCCGATGATGGGGGCAACGGGACCTATTACTTATGCTGGTACCCTTGTTCAAGCCAATGCGGAATGTCTATCTGGCCTTGTCATTTTTCAGGCTAAATACCCGGGAGCAAAATTCATCTACGGCGGCGATGCCACCGGTATGGACATGCGGCACACCGTCTACATTTACAGCGGCCCCGAGATTAATGTACTTAATGTAGCCCTTGCTGACCTAGCCCATTTCTACAAGCTGCCTTTCTTTTGCATCGCAGGTGCCACAGATTCCAAAGTCCCAGACGCCCAAGCAGGCATTGAATATGCTCTTTCCTTATATAACGCCACCCTCAATGGGTGTAATCTTATCCACGACTGTGGCTACCTGGAATCAGGACGCACATCTTCATTCGAATCGATTTTGATGGCCGACGAAATTATCGCTTTTATCAAACACCTGCTCAAGCCTTTTGAAATTACCAGTGAGACAATAGCCCTTGATGTGATTAATGAGATAGGCACTGGTAAAACGTACCTTTCACACCGGCACACTCTGAAAAACCTCAGGAAAGACCTGTGGTTCCCGAGATTTCTTGACCGGTCGGTATTTGATAACTGGGAGAAAGCTGGAGCAAAAGACCTGCGCCAAAGACTAAGAGAGGAAGCACAAAAAATTCAGGAGGGCCACTCGCCTCCGTTGTTGCCTCAGGAAATAAGTCAACAAATACAGCTAATGGTGCGAAAGCACATTCCCGATGTTTAATTCTCGGTTTTCAAAATCTAGTGTTTTTGGCAAGTGAAAAGGGACCCACCTTCGGTGTTGCTGTCAAGGGAAAATGTCAGCCCTACTGTTGAGCAATGTCTATTTAACCGGCAAGTGGGGAATGCATTCATAATATTGCCTCTTTAATCCTTTAGATTGGTGGGTAAAATTTTGTATTTCGACTTTTGAGACTCGCTCTCTCCCCCGTCTCCCCGTCCGTGAACATTTAAGCTCTCTAAGGCTAATCATTTCGTCATTTCGTTACACCGCCAGCCTGTTGGTCACACGCATGCAATAGGGCTTTGGAGAGGGAGGTGGTTATTAGAAACTACACAGCCAAACATGTCGCCGGGTCGAGGGGTTGAACGCTAAACTAGACACCGTAAAGCGCCGCCGCGTTGTGGGTGTGGCTAAATCAAGTCCCTAAGTTCTTACTATTTCCTTATAGTGCTCTTTTCTACGATTGTATGCTTGTTCGCTGTAAATCTGGGAACCCAACCAGGCCAAGCCATCTTCAAGTTGTTCAACAGTCATGTTCTTGGGCACGAAATTTACATCAAACAAAGTACACCTGTCCCAGAATATCTCCTTCAAAAGGCGTCCTTCTGTCTTTAGTCGATGGTACAATCTTGTTCCAGGAAAGGGAGTAAGGACAGTTATTTGTGCTTCCAGTAATTGTGACTTTTCGATGAAATCGCGGGTTTTTTCAAAAATGCTGAAGTCGTCAGAGTCCAGCCCGAGAATAAAACAACCGTTTACCGAAACCCCGTGGGACTGTATTCTCTCGATAGCTGACAGATAGAAATCATACTGCTTTAACTTCCAATCGTTTCTCTCCATCCCTTTCAGATTTTCACTCAAGACACTCTCAAGGCCGATCAACAATTGGCGACATCCGCTCGGCCTCAAGAGGCTTAAAAGCTCTTCATCCTGGGCCACCGAAATATCTGTTTCGGTGAACCACCTGATATGCAAAGGTATCAATGCCGAAAGCAGTCTCTTCGACCATTCTTTATCGACAAAGGTATTGTCATCGGCGAATTCAATGAAGGGGTTCCTCCAAAGCTTTTTGATTGCTTTTATGTCACGCACAACTAGTTCTACGGGCTTCTTCCTGTATGGCCCCAGGATCTTCGAAGCGGCACAAAATTCACAATCGTGCGGGCACCCGCGCGCAGTCTGAACCGTTATGCGGTTATGCTTACTCTTATCCAGAAACTCATAACGAGGCAACGGCGATTGGCTGAGGTCATATGCTTTGGCTGCTTTGTAGTATGGCTTAAGCTTCCCCTCTTTGAAATCATTTATCAACTCTCCCCAAACGGGCTCTGCCTCTCCTATGACTATTGCATCCACATGGGGTTTTGACTCATCCGGAAGCATAGTAACGTGGGGCCCTCCTATCACCACCCTTATGCCTTTGGCTCGATAGCGGTCCGCCAGCTCATAGGCCTCGAATATCTGGGCTGAATATGTTGAGATAGCTACCAGGTCAAAATCGGGGTTAACATCATGCTGATTAATGTCCGGGATCTCTACGTATTCAACTTCGATATCTTCCGGGGTGAGTCCCGCAATAATCAGTAGAGCCAGGCTGGGAAGGGAAGCAATGATCTTACCACGGTTGACAAAACCCGGCAGAGTAACGCCCAGCTTGGCGATTCTTTCGGTTCGGACCTGCACCCCGCTTAGAGCCAACAAGCCTATTTTCATAATCACCCCAAACCTATTAGCAGAATGATGACTCCTATCAAAACTGCAGCAGCAGGCACGGGCAGCAAATACCTTGTTTTCCTAAGGAACGCCGCCGAAATACAGGCGAGGGGCACACCGGCTGCTCCAAATATCATTAGGGCTGAGCCGATATTCTTAAAATGATTCGGAAGGTCAATGGTGCCTAGCTCCTTGCCGTAAAGGATGTTGATTATGGAAAGAGCCACAAAGGCCACGTGAGCCAGTCTAAGATAACGGCGTGTGAGTGAAGCATAACCACCAAGCCATTGCTCTCCTTCGGCCCGTAGCCCTAGAATCATTCCAGAGAGAAAGCCGACACACATCCAGGCCCAACCGAACAGGATATTGATCTCTCCGGCGATCATGCCTGTACCTCTCTTCTAACGGCGCGCAAGAAGAAAACGAAGAACACTATAAAGATGAGGTCCAAAAAGCCAAAGAGTGCAAGAATCCAGGGCATCTTTTCCACAAAGACATAGAAAAATGCCAGCCCGGTATAGAAGAGCTTGAAATAAATCCCAACCTTGACGATATCGATATTCCGGTACATGTTGCGGTACACAAAATAGAAACCAATGCCCATGTTGAAAATAAACGCTGCGGCTGCCTGATAAAAAGCAGGATAATTCGGATAAGGGATCTTTAAGATATGGTCAAAAATGAATGGCCAAAAAAGAAAAAAGAAAAAACCTAAAACAAAATCGTACAAGGCCGCGACTAGAAACAGATTCCGATAAACCCCTTCCCTTTTTAGGTGTTTGTCCATTCGGTACCTCCAATTTGTTGCACGTTCCTAGTTAATTATATTACACCATATGAATATTGCCAACGCAATGGTAAAACTACCCCGCCTAAGAGGATTCAAACCGCAGTGAACCTCATTCTAATTCAACACTAAGCCAGAATGTTCAATCCCCGATCGGCTGCCCACACGCCCTGGTGCCGCCCCACGTTTTCTCGCTGACCGCCATCTGCAAGAGTCCTTCCACGATTCTCAGCATCCGGGGGGAGGAACTCCGCCGGCTGTTTCAGGAAAGCCCGCATATCGGTCTGGAGGTCACCAACAGCCTGCTCCGCGTCATTAGCTCAAGATTCCGGTATATTGAGCAACTGCTGGTGACGGGCGAGATTCATACCTTGTCCGCTGAATAGGCACGAAGTACGGAGAGCTAACCGCCGCCTGCTGAACATTCCGCCAAACTGTTAAGTACACCCCCTGCTATGGCATTGCCGAGTCTCTTCTACAAAAACAATGAGTTAAAGGAAAAATAAGCCCCCCCTTGACATCAGTTCCTTTTGTGCTACAATATGAATGAACATTCATTCATGTACGCGGGTGAAATGACTTTGGTAGATAGAGAGTCAAAGAAAAGGAAAATCACCACCCAGCGCCAAGAGCAAATCCTGAAGGCCGCCATGGAAATCTTTTCGCAGAAGGGCTACGCCGCGGCCACTGTTCCGGAAATCGCCAGGCTGGCCGGCGTGGCTATTGGCACCATCTACAACTACTACCCCAGCAAACGAGAACTGTTCATCGCCGTTGTCCAGAATCTCATCATCACCGTCCCCCTGCTCAACCTCATCGAAAAGATGCCGGGGGCAGAGTTCCCTGCTATTCTTAAGAGCATCTTGAAAAATCGGCTCAGTCTCACAGAGGGTGATAATATGGCTCGGCTCTCCTCTCTGATGAGTGAAATCCAGCGCGACCCGGAACTCAGAGCGCTGTATGCAGAACAGTTCATCCAACCTTTTTTGTCACGGATGGAGGTATTCTACCGCGACCGAACAGCCACGGGTAGTGAATTTCGCCACCTCAATCCATCCGTCGTCGTTCGGGCTATCGGTGGTATGATTCTCGGATTCATCATGTTAAAGAGCCTAGAAGGTGATGCCAGTCCATTGAACAAGATACCTCAAGACAAAGTGGCTGACGAACTAATGAACTTCATACTTTACGGATTATCGAATGGAAAGAGGAAAGCTGAGGACTAAACAGGAGGGTGCTGTATGACAGATATCGCCATTGCCGTCAATAACCTTGCCTTTAAGAGGCTGTCCGAAAACTAGGATTTAGGAATGAGAGGCGATTTAACAGACTGTCTAAAAAGTCCCCCAAAGGGGGTAGCTGGTGTGAGGACATACTATGAAATCTGGGTTTTATTACTGCGGTGAGTACGCACAATTTCAAAGTTGTGATTATACTACGGGAGGGAAGGCATGAACAGGAGAAAGCTCATCATTTTAGCAGTGATTGTGGTCATTGTGGGTGGGGGACTGTGGTGGGGGCTAGGCGCCAATTCCACAGTGTCTTCAGCAGACATTGTCACCTCCGGGTTCATTGAAGCCACTGACACCGCCATCTCCCTGGAAATGAACGGACGTATCGTTGAAATTGCGGCTGGTGAAGGCGATAGCGTAAAAGCGAGAGCTCTCCTCGTGAGACTTGATGACTCACTCCTCAAAGCCCAGGAAAAGCAAGCGGAGACAAATGTGGCATTAGCCAGGGCACGCCTCCAGCAGGCGCTCGTCGCGCAGGACAGAGCTAAGCTAGTTTGGGAGACGGCCCTCGAAAAACAGCGCAATCCGTTGGAAAAGGACACACAAATCATCGCCGCTCAGAACGAGGTAGAACTGGCGGAGCTGAGCCGGATGCGAGTCAACGAAATAGACAAAGAGTGGCGGCTGTCCACCGCGCAGGTCCGCGTGGATACCGCCAAGAAGATACTTGACAACCTGCTCAGCTACGACGCACTGGGGCTCGTCGCAAAATACTATACAGACAAGGAAGTCCTACCCGCAGAAGGCGAACTGGCGCAAGCCAAACTGGCGCTGGACTACCAGAAACAGCTGATAACCTACGTTGATATCCCCGCCGCCGAGCTCCGCTATGCCAGTGCCAGTAAAACCCTGGCAAGCCTGATGTGGAACAACGAGAATGCCGTAGAGCAAACGAACGCCGCCTATCAGGAGGCGGTGGCGGCGGCCGAGGCGGCAAAGAAGCAACTGGAACCGGCGGAGGCGGCTCTTGAAGTCATCAGGGTCCAGCTGTCCAAGCTCACCGCCATTGCCCCGGTATCAGGGGTTGTGGCGGCGCGCCATGCCGAGGTGGGAGAAATTGCCCAGCCCGGCGCATCCATCCTCACCATTACTCAACTTGCGGATGTTACCCTCACCGCCTATGTTCCGGAAAGCAAAATCGGGCTGGTCAAGCTGGGACAGAAAGCACTGGTCTCGGTGGACTCCTACCCCGGAGAGACTTTTTCCGGCACAATAAGCTACATCTCACCGCGAGCCCTCTTTACCCCCAAGAACGTCCAATTAAAAGAGGAAAGAGAAAAGATGGTCTTTGCCGTCAAAATCTCGCTGGCTAACCCGGGGCAGAAGCTGAAACCGGGCATGCCGGCAGATACCAGAATTGTGGTCACTCCCGGCGGCCAGTAGAAAGGCTGGACTATCGTGGCGAACTCAGTGATTGAGGCTAAGGGGCTTCAGAAACAGTATGACACCGTCCACGCCGTGCGCGGGCTGGACCTGCGGGTGGAACGCGGAGAGATATTCGGGCTGGTGGGGGCTGACGGCGCGGGCAAGACGACGACCATCCGTATGCTGTGCACGCTGACGCCACCCTCCAGCGGTGAAGCAAAAGTCCTGGGGATGGACATCGTAAAAGAGTCGGAGCGGATTAAAGAGCGCATCGGCTACATGTCAGAGCGGTTTAACCTGTACCCCACCCTCAGCGCGGAGGAGAACCTGGACTTCTTCGCCCGATTGCGCAGCCTGCCCCGCGAGGTGAGGGAACAGCGTAAGAGCGAGCTTTTGAAGTTCTGCCGCCTCGAGCCGTTCCGTACCCGCCATGCCGAACATCTCTCCGGAGGTATGCAGAAAAAGCTGGCGCTGGCTTGTAGCCTTATCCATGAGCCTGAAGTCATTTTCCTTGATGAGCCGACGACAGGCGTAGACCCCGTTTCCCGCCGCGATTTCTGGAAAATAATCTCCGGCTTTCTCGCCAGGGGAATCACTATTCTGGTGTCAACCCCCTATCTTGATGAGGCGGAGCGCTTCAACCGGGTGGCGCTTATCCATCACGGGCAAATCATCGCCTGCGATACGCCTCAGAACCTGAAAGCTGAACTGACTGATGAACTGCTAGTAGTCAGGGCGCATCCACTGCGAAAATCAGTGTCCGTTCTTAAACAGATAGCCTCAACCGGCGCGCCGCATCTGTTCGGCGATACGATTCACGTTATGGTCAAGGAGGCGAAAAGACTAATCCCCGAAATCAAATCTGCCCTTGAGCAGCAGTCCATCAAAGTTGAGGACATAAATCAGATAACGCCCAGCCTGGAAGATGTCTTTGTGACCAGGCTTACCGGTCTCGAGGAGACACCCACGGGGCATCCGGTAAACAACGTACAGAACGGCATAACGGAGCAAACCAGACGGAGCGATGTTCCGGTGCGCGTCTCCGACCTGACCCGCAAGTTTGACGATTTTACTGCGGTGGACCACGTGAACTTTGAGGTGCGGAGGGGTGAAATTTTCGGGCTTCTGGGGCCCAACGGGTCAGGCAAGACCACTACCATCCGCATGATAACCGGGCTTCTTGAGCCGACCTCCGGCGCCGTGAGCGTTCTCAACCACGATATGGCAAAAGAAGCGGACAAAGCGCAAGCGCGGATTGGCTACATGTCCCAGAAATTCTCGCTCTTTTCCGACCTTTCTGTAGGGGAAAACATCACATTCTACGGCAAGCTGTATGGACTGACGGCATCACGGCTTCAAGAAAGGAAGGCGTGGGTGCTGGAGATGGCGGGGCTGAAGGGTAAAGAGAAAGCATTACCCCGTGCGCTTTCCGGCGGCTGGAAACAGCGCTTAGCCCTCGGGTGTACCATCATTCATAGCCCGGAGGTGATTTTTCTGGATGAGCCTACGGCAGGAGTTGACCCGCTTTCCCGTCGCTCCTTCTGGGAGCTGATTCAGGAGCTTGCTGACCGGGGCACGACCATTTTTATCACCACGCACTACATGGATGAAGCAGAACACTGCCACCGGCTGGGGCTGATGTACCAGGGAAAGCTCATTGCCATCGGCAGTCCGCTCCAGCTAAAGACAGGCTCAGTGAAAGGCGAACTTATTGAAATCGTCAGCTCTGACTTTGCAAAGACTTTGGAACTTCTCTCGGCAGACTCGCGCTATCGGCAGGCAAGCCTCTTCGGCAGCGCAGTCCATGTTGTCGTTGACGATGCCGCAATTGCCTCGCCAAAAATCAGAAGCCTTTTAGAGTCGGCTCGCGTCACATTACACGGCATCAACCGCATACCGCTTAACATGGAAGACGTGTTTATTGCGCTCATGGAGGAGCAGAACACTCTCATCACTAACCAGCAGGGAGGCTAGCTATGTGGCAGAGAATCATCAGCATTATCGTCAAGGAATTCATCCAGCTCAGGCGTGACCGGCGTACCATGGCCATGATTATAGCCATACCAATCATTCAGATGAGTCTTTTCGGCTATGCCCTGAGCACGGACATAAAGAATATCGCAATGGTTGTCTGGGATGCGAGCAACACGACGGAAAGCCGCGAGCTTATTGAAAGCTTCAATCAGACTGAGTTCTTCACGGTAAAGTACTACGCAACGAGCTATGAGGATATTACCAACCGCATTGAGTCAGGCAAAGCGAAGACCGCGCTTGTGATTCCGCCTGAGTATTCTCAGGACCTGCATCGCGGTGAGACGGCGCAGGTGCAGTTCTTTGCTGATGGCTCTAACCCCTCCATGAGCGTCGAGGCGATGGCGAATGCCAGCCTCATCATTCAGTCACAAGGCGCCGAGATTCTCAGTATCACCCAGGGCAGAGCAGTCCATCTGCCGATTTCCCATGAATCCAGAGTCTGGTATAATCCCGCAATCCAGAGCTCAATTTTTTACCTCCCCGGGCTGGTGGGGCTTATCCTGCAGATGCTTACCGT
>Ga0315289_10014893_pt1 | contig 10820 bp, 3 predicted proteins | sample YL17G11_40_MG_FD_203452 | JGI IMG/M metagenome (GOLD analysis project Ga0315289, IMG submission 203452) | Sediment microbial communities from Yellowstone Lake, YNP, Wyoming, USA - YL17G11_40 | ecosystem: Environmental > Aquatic > Freshwater > Lake > Sediment | place: USA: Wyoming | collected...
GGCTCGTACTACTACTACAGCAGTGCCGGCGATAACCTGAACAACTTCATGTACAAATCGTTCAACCTGGCGGCTGGGTCCACGCTGGCAGCCAAGGTCAAGTACAACATCGAGCTCGATTGGGATTACGCCTACCTGGTCGCTTCGACCGACGGCGGCACGACCTGGACGGGTGTGCCGACCAACCTCTCGACAGCAACGAACCCCCACGGCCAGAACTTCGGGAACGGCATCACCGGCATCTCCAGCGGCTGGGTCGACCTGACCGCCGACCTCTCGGCATACACGGGCAACGTGCTGCTCGGCTTCCGCTACTGGACGGACACCAACACCGGCGGCTTCGGCTTCATGGTCGACAACCTCAACATCACCGGATTCCCGACGGATGGCGCCGAGACGGACGCGGGCTGGACCTACAACCTCACCACGGGCTTCCACGTCACGACCGGCACGGAAACCGCTCTATACAACCAGTACTACGTGGCCGAATACCGCCAGTATAAGGGCTATGACTCCACCCTGAGGGTCGGCCCATACTTCTTCGGCTACTTGAACAACCCGGCGCTGGCCAACTACGTCGATCACTTCCCCTACCAGGACGGCCTGCTGATCAACTACTGGGACACGTCGCAGCGGAACAACCAGACCAGGCTCCACCCTGGCAAGGGCCTGCTCCTGCCGATCGACGCACATCCCACGACGCTGTACCGCGTCGACGCTGTTCGCTGGCGCAATCGCATCCAGACCTACGACTCGACGTTCACGCTGGATAAGACGGACGCTCTCAACAACCTGCACGTCAACAGCGTGCTGTCGCCCGTCCCCAGCCTGCCGGCCGTCAAGATGTTTGACGACCGCACCTTGTACTACGATCCCACCAATCCCCAGGGCAGCGTAATGAACCCGAACACGGGCACGCAGATCCGCATCCAGAGCGTCAGTGCTCAGAACAGCTTCATGCAGGTCGAGGTGCGCCCGGCGCGATAGGCACGTCGTGTTGCTCCGGCTGGATGCAGCCGGACATCCGAACCGATTCTGAACGAGAAGGCCCCCCGGGTATCCCCTGGGGGCCTTCTTTATACTGTTGTGCTATAATGGGTCACAGGTAGCTCACAACGTCCAACGCCCAGGAGGTGCAAAATCGCCAGGCGGCTGCGGTCGTCCGTCCCATTCACAGCTCTGGTGGTCCTGATGGTTCTGTCGATAACCGGTCCGGCGAGCGCCACGCCCGGCGCGGCGCAGTCCGTGTGGGCCGCCACGACGCCACAGTCCGATTGCTCGCAGATCAGCGAAATCCCAGCGGCCGAATGTGATGCGCTTTCGGCTCTCTACACCGGCACCAACGGCGCGGGCTGGACGCAGCATACCTCCTGGTTTGCGAACACAACGCCGTGCAACTGGTTCGGGGTGACGTGCAACATGGGCTCACACAGGCATGTCATCGAGCTCCGGCTGAGCTACAACCAGTTGAGCGGCGCCATCCCCTCTCAACTGGGCAACCTGACCCAACTGCAATACCTCGCCCTGGCAAATAACCAGTTGAGCGGCAGCATCCCAACTGAGTTGGGCAACCTGAGCCAACTTCAGGAGCTCTACCTGTACTCCAACCAGTTAAGTGGCAGCATTCCAGCCCAACTGGGCAACCTGGGCCAGTTGTGGCGCCTCTTGTTGGACACCAACCAGTTGACCGGCAGCATCCCGTCTGAGTTGGGCAACCTGAGTCAACTGAGGGATCTCGAGCTCTATTCAAACCAGTTGAGCGGCGGCATCCCACCCCAACTGGGCAATCTGGCGCGGCTGCAAATCCTTTACTTGGACTCCAACCAGTTGACCGGGAGCATCCCTCGCGAGTTGGGCAACCTGAGCCAGTTGGAGGAGATCTACCTTAACCTAAACCTGCTTGGGGGACCCCTGCCACAGACTTTGACGAGTCTGGCCAACTTGGTTATCCTCTACTTCGATGTCGACAGGCAATGTGTGCCGGGCAACGCGGCTTTCCAGGCGTGGTTGGCGGGCATCCCATCTGTGTCGGCCGGTGGCGCCCTTTGCCGGTGGGGTTATCTGCCCGCGGTGATACGGTAGGCCATTTCCGATGGGGCGGTGGCGAAATAGGCATACGCAGCAGACTTAAAATCTGCCCCTCGAAAGAGGTTGCGGGTTCGATTCCCGCCCGCCCCATAAAATGACGGGAAATGCTCCGAAATCGGTCTGATTGAGGCCGATTCTTGCGTTTAAGTAGCATTTTACGGCCGAAAACGACTCGATTTGAGGCCGACGGTGCACGGAGCAGCAGACTCTCTTGGAGAGCTGAGCAGCAAATCATGAACGCCCTCGCCATCCCGATCGCGTGGGTGGTCAGGATCACGTAGGTGGCGGCGCGAGACCAGGCGATTGTGTGACTGGAATCCTGCGCATTCTAGCCCGGATAAGCCCGTCCATCCGAAGCTCCGAATCAAGCGGCGGTGTTGTTCAACGTCCACAGGATCAGGCCGCCAAAGCGCTATCATCTAAGCGTTCTTGATGCTGACGAGACACCGCGCCTCTCTCGACGCCCATGGCTGGGATCTCCAAAGCCGCAATTGGGTTGCGTCAAGCGCGGCTGAACGTCGTCTTATGACGATGGCGGCGCGCACGCGCTCGGTAGACTCCTTGACGGCGGCGTCGGGCAGGCCGACCAGGGTGACCTGGGGCAAGGCGCGCGGGTTGAGGTCGGCCTCCACCTCGACGACCGCACCCCCCTCGGGGAGTCCGACCAGTGCGCATCCCCGGCCCGCCAGTGCCGGTCGGGGCGGGCTGTGGACTTTCGCGAGCACGGCGTGTCTCCCGAGCAACGGAGTGCGTGGTACAAAGAGGCCCCGCCGGGTCAGTCTTGCACAGAACGAGGAGAGGGGCAAACGGATTTTGAGGCACAGATTGCACTTATGCGCTGTGCGAGAAGGCCCAGGCTGCCTGCGGGTGGACCATCCACCGGTCAATCGGCTGCGATAGTGGTGAACAGTCGCGCGCGCGGTCGAGTTGACAGAATGGCGGACTGCCCCTATACTGCGCAAAGTCATCACAACATTGCACTATTTCTCACACAAGCTCTGATACAAACGCTGGCGGGCTATCTGACACGGTAGTCCTCCGCTCTCCGCTGCCGTCGCGGCCCGCAGACCTGCGCCCACACTACGCTTCTCACTGCATCCATGGTGCGCCGCAGAGTGGCTTTCTCTCCGAGGCAGGTTCGGCCGCGGAGATCGGTCCCAGGAGCTAGTGGGTCACTTGTCCCGGTCGTTGCCATAAGTGACCCACTAGCGGCAATCCGCGCATCGGCTCCGAAGGCAAGCACTTGCACGGTGGGGGATGCACCGTCGCAGAAGACTACAAAGCGGTACGCCTTACGTTCTTCAATCAACCCTGAGTCGATTCCTGCACCTGGAACGGAGGAGAATCCATGAAGATGTATAGACTTTTGATACCTGTGGTCGTCATTGTATCCCTGATCAGGCAGACCGTGCCGAGTGCGGCAAGCGAGCCGACTCAAATGCTCGACAGTGCGGCATCGACGCGCGGCAACCTGATCACAAGGCAGTGGACTGCTTATGCTTCGATCCCACCAAACGATTGGGATTATTCCACGCTACGCGGGCCGCCTGTCGGACAAGCCTATGGACCAACCGCCAGCGCCACCTCCGGTAGCACGCTTTGTCCCGACGTTATAGCTTCTCCCAATCGCCTCTTCTTGCCGCTGGTCAGGCGGTCAGGTGGCGGACTGGCATCGGCCAGCGTGAGCCAACCGCAAATTCCGCCTGATCCGGGCACGGTCGCCCGGCCATTGGATCCCACTGTCGCTACCGATATTGCCAGCGCCAGCGCGTTCCTTTACACTGGAAATCATCCCAGTCAGGTGGGGATGGCGGCTAGCGTCATCGATCCACTGCGAGCGGCAGTGCTGCGCGGCCTGGTATGTGATCGAGGCGGCCAACCGATCGCCGGGGTGCAGATCACCGTCTTGAATCATCCCGAATATGGCAGTACACTCACCGGGACCGACGGCCTATTCGACATGACGGTCAATGGCGGGGGGTTGGTCACGGTCGTTTACACCAGGACTGGCTATTTGCCGGCGCAACGCCAGGTACAAGCGCCGTGGCAGGACTACGCTTGGTTGCCCGACATCGTGATGCTTCCGCTCGATCCGCAAGTCACGACCATCAACCTCAACACGGCCGGGATGCAAGTGGCGCGGGGCAGCATTAGCTCCGATGTCGATGGGGCGCGACGTGCGACGCTGCTCATTCCACCGGGCACGCAAGCCGAATTGGTATTGCCCAACGGCGTGACGCAGCCCGTAACCAACCTCAGCGTGCGCGCTACCGAGTACACCGTGGGCAAGGCCGGCCCACTCGCGATGCCCGCTCAATTGCCGCCGAGCAGTGGTTACACTTACGCACTTGAGTACACGGTGGACGAAGGGTTAGCCGCAGGCGCGACGGATATCCGCTTCAGCCAACCGTTGTTTCACTACGTCGAAAATTTCCTCAACTTCCCGATCGGGATGGCGGTGCCCGTCGGCTATTATGACAAAACCAAAGCGACCTGGATTCCTTCAGACAATGGCCGCGTGCTCAAGATCATCAGCATCACCGGCGGCCTGGCGAATCTGGACACCACGGGCAGCGGCACGATTGACAACGGCGCGGCGTTGGGTGTTACCGATGTCGAACGGCAGCGGCTCGCCGCTCTCTACACGGCCGGCCAAAGTTTGTGGCGTGTGCCGATCACGCACTTTACGCCGTGGGACTGCAACTGGCCGTATGGCCCGCCGAGTGGTGCCGCCGGCCCGTCGCAGAGATCACCCAGCAGTAACCCACCGCCGGACGCGCCTGATTTTCAGGGTGGTTCGATTATCGAGTGCCAGAGCCAGGTCTTGGGCCAAGAGGTGAACCTCAGCAGCACGCCATTCAGCTTGAACTATCGCGGCGATCGTGTTCCTGGACGCAAAGCGGCCTACATACTGGACATTCCACTCAGCAGCAGCTCGGTTCCGACCACTCTCTTGCGCATCGAGTTAGAAGTATTCGTTGCCGGGCAACGCTTTACGCAGCAGTTCTCGCCCGCGCCGAATCAACAGACCACTTTCACCTGGGATGGCAAAGATGCCTATGGCCGCGCGGTGCTGGGCGGGCAGCGCATCACCACGCGCATCGGCTACGTCTACGGCGCGGTCTACCAGGAACCCGCGCAGTCTGCCCAGGCGTTTGCGGCTCTATCGGGTGTGCCCCTCACCACCAACCGTGCGCGCCAGGAGGTAACGCTGTGGCAGGTATGGCTAGGCACGCTTGGCACATTGGACGCTCGCGTTCAAGGCTTGGGTGGCTGGAGCCTGAGTGTACATCACGTCTATGATCCCAAGAGCAAGACACTCTACCTGGGAGATGGCACGCGGCGCAGCACAGAGTCTCTAGGGGCAGGTGTCATCAACACATTCGCCGGCGGCGGTTGGGTTCCCGGCATCGGCGTCGGCGATGGTGGACCAGCCACGCAAGCCGAGCTGAGTGCACCCAAGGCAGTCGCCGTGGGAGCAGATGGCCGCGTGTATATCGGAGAAGTTGTCGGTCAGCGTGTGCGTCGCGTGGACGCCAGTGGCATCATCACCACCGTCGCGGGGACTGGAACCCCGGGATTCAGCGGGGATGGCGGCCCCGCCACGTCGGCGATGCTCAATGTTCCCCAGGGCCTCGCCGTGGCTCCGGACGGTACGCTGTACATTGCCGATCGGACCAACAACCGTATCCGCCGTGTAGACGCGAACGGCATCATTACCACTGTAGCCGGAACGGGCGCCTACGGCTTCAGCGGTGACGGCGGTCCAGCCACGCTGGCTCAGCTCAACGGACCTTGGGGTGTGGCGCTCGGACCGGATGGCAGCCTGTATATTGCGGACACCGGTAATCATCGCATCCGCCGCGTGGGGCCAGACGGCATCATCACGACGCTTGCGGGGAATGGGACGAACGGCTCTGGCGGCGATGGCGGTCCCGCGACGCAAGCTAATCTTTCGCAGCCGTGGCATGCCGCCGTGGGTCTGGACGGCAGTCTCTACATCATGGATAGAACTGAATATCGCGTCCGCCGCGTGGGGCCAGACGGCCTCATCACGACGGTCGCGGGGAATGGGACTATTGGCTTTAGCGGCGATGGCGGGCCGGCTACTGCTGCGCAAATATCCGCAGGCGAAGATATCGCGCTGGGACCGGATGGCGGCTTCTACATCGCCGATATAGGCAACGATCGGGTGCGTTGGGTCGGGTCGGATGGCATCATCAGCACGGTCGCCGGGAACGGAACGTCTGGCTTGAGCGGCGATGGTGGGCTGGCGATCCGAGCACAACTCGCCGATCCGACCGGGCTGGCGTTGGGGCCGGATGGCAGCCTCTATATCGCCGATTACTTCAATCAGCGCGTGCGCCGCGTGGCCCCGATGCTGCCGAGCGGATCGGCAGGCGACATCATCATCCCCAGCGACGATGCAAGTGAAATCTACATCTTCAGCGGTTCGGGCCGGCATTTGCAGACATTGAATGCTCTGACCGGGGCCGTCCTCTACCAATTCGCGTATGCTAGTGCGTTTCGTTTGACGACCGTGACGGACGGCAGCGGCAACGTGACGACGATACCGCGCGATGTCTCCGGCAATCCCACCGCGATTGTGGGACCGTACGGGCAGCAAACGACTTTGACTCTCGATGCCAACAGTTACCTTACGGGCATTACCAACCCGGCTAGCGAGAGCATTCAACTCGCATCGACTTCGGGTGGCCTGCTCACCAGCTTGACCGACGCCCGCGGCAATACTCACCACTTTGCCTACGACGCGCTGGGCCGACTCACCCGCGATGACGACCCGGCGGGCGGTTTCAAGACGCTGGCGCGCGCCGATGCGAGTCAAGCCTACACCATCACACTGCAAACGGCATTGAACCGCGCCACCACGTACCAAGTGACGAACCAACCGAATGGCGATCAAGCCCGCGTCAACACCCTGCCGGATGGAACGCTCGACACGATGCTGCGCGGCGCGGACAGCACACTCTCTTACCGCTACCCCGATGGTACCCGCGCCGCAGTCACGCTGGGGCCTGATCCGCGTTGGGGTATGCTGGCGACGCTCGCCAGCACCGCAACCATCACGACCCCGAACGGACTGCGTGCCTCGCTGGCGACGACGCGCAAGGCCACGTTGACCGATACCAGCAACCTGTTCAGCCTCAGCACACTGGTCGAGAACACCGTGATCAACAGTCGCGCTTACACCCGCACTTACACGACGGCCAACCGAACGTTCACCGAAACAACGCCGGAGAAACGCAGCACGATCACAACCATCGACGCGCAGGGCCGGCCCATTCTGGAGCAAGTGAGCGGTTTGCTTCCGATCAGCAATACCTACGACAGTCACGGCCGGTTGAGCACGGTCACGCAAGGCAGCGGGGCCGAGACGCGCGTCTTCACCTACACCTACAACAGCGACGGCTTTCTGGCAACCTTCACTGATCCACTGGGCCACACCACGAACCTGGCCTATGATGCCGCCGGGCGCGTCACCGCGGAAACCTTGCCCGACAGCCGCGTGATTGGCTATGCCTACGATGCCAACGGCAACTTCACCGCCTTCACTCCGCCAGGACGGCCAGTCCATACCTTTGGGTATACAGCGGTGGATTTGAGGTCCGCCTACACTCCACCGACTGCTGGCACCGTGATTACGCCAACCGTCTACACCTACAACGTTGATCGGCAACTGACCCGCATCACGCGCCCCGATGGACAGATGGTCGATGTTGGCTACGATAGCGCTGGCCGGCAGAACGCCGTGACCATCTCGCGCGGCACTACAAGCTTTGCCTATGATCCGGCGACCGGCAATCCGGCGACCATCAGCGCGCCCGGCGGGATCGGCCTGGCCTACAACTTCGATGGGGCGTTGTGGACCGGAGCGACCTGGTCCGGCCCCGTGACAGGCAGCGTAGATCGCGACTACAACAACAACTTCCGCGTGGTCTCGACCAGTGTCAATGGCGGGCAAGCGGTTGCCTTCCAATACGACAAAGACAACTTGCTCACACAAGCCGGGGTTCTGACCCTGACCTACCATGCACAGAGTGGCTTGCTGACGGGTAGTGTGCTGGGTGGTGTCACCGATACGATCGGTTACAACGGTTTTGCTGAATCGCTAACCTACAATACCGCCTACAACGGTGCGCCGCTCTACACGGTTCAACGTGCCCGCGACAAGCTAGGGCGCATCACGGTTATCACTGAGACCATCGGCGGGGTGACGGATGCGTACAGCTACAGCTACGACCTGGCCGGACGCCTCGCGCAGGTCAACCTGAACGGTGCGACCATCGCGAGTTACACCTACGATAGCAACGACAACCGATTGAGTTTCACCGGCCCCGGCGGCACGATCACCGGCACGTACGACAACCAGGATCGCCTGACCCAATACGGCAGCGCCACCTACGCCTACACGGCGAATGGGGAGCTTCAAAGCAAGACCGCGAGCGGCCAGACGACGTCGTATCAATACGATGCTATGGGCAACTTGATGCAGGTCACCTTACCGACAGGCACGCAGATCGCGTACCTGGTCGACGGCAATGATCGGCGCATCGGCAAGCAAGTGAATGGTACATTGGCACAGGGCTTTTTGTATGAAGACGACCTGCGCCCCATCGCCGAACTGGATGGGAGCAACAACATCGTTAGCCGCTTCGTGTATGCGACACGTATCAACGTGCCCGACTATATGCTCAAAGGCGGCGTGACCTATCGCATCATCGCCGATCACCTGGGCAGCCCGCGCCTTGTCGTCAACGCGGCGAACGGGCTAGTCATCCAGCGCATGGACTATGATGCTTTCGGCAACGTCATCACCGACACCCAGCCCGGTTTCCAGCCCTTTGGCTTTGCCGGTGGCGTATATGATAAGGATACTGGACTCGTGCGCTTCGGCGCGCGCGACTACGACGCCGCCACGGGCCGGTGGACGGCCAAAGATCCCATCCTGTTCGGAGGTGGACAACCTAACCTCTACACCTACATTGGCAACGATCCAATCAATCGGGTTGACCCGGATGGGCTAGATAGTAATAGCGATGGCGCCGGTGGTGGTGAGAGCGGTAGTGGCGCCGGAGGCGGCGGTGGTGGCAGCAGTAGCGGATCGAGTTGTAGTACCAAGCCAACGAGCAAGAACTGTTGGAACAGTTTCGGCGAGTGTTTCAGAAATTTGATCAGAGGCCGCCATTTCGATACCAATGAGAACCAGCCAAAGCTGCGCAGTTTTCCGGCAGGTATTGGTGGCGGTGGGGCTGGCAGGAATTGACTCACGCCAAATCTTACTTTGGAGATATCGTTGCCTCACGGAATGATCTTACCCAACGTTAGCAGATCAGCGAGCGCTGGGAGGAGGTGAGGCATGATGAGTCACACAAGCAAGTGCGAGTTGGTGGCCGAAGTGCGGGCACGTTACACGCTGGGACTCAACCTATGTTTCACTAGAGGGGTGCCTAACCGTTTTGGCGCAATGGTCCTGAGACATGGTGCCGGGAGAGCCCAGCGAGAAAGGAAATATGTTCTCGTGCCAGGTTATGGCCATCTTCGAGCAAATGGGTTGGAAAGCTTGTCCCAGATTCTAACGCCGACGGCACCGCGGCCTGCAACAGTCCTGCTGGTACCACAGTCTATCGTCCTGCCAAGGAACAGCTTGACGCGGGCGGTGGGACGGAGCTCGGGTGGAGCTCATGGAACGTTGGTTTAGGGGGGTGCGCCACGGCTCGCCATCAATTGGTCGCCGGTCGCGGGTGGCTGGTCAGTCTGGCGCTGTGCCTAACATTGGCTTCCACATGATGGCTGCGCCGGTCGGGCTGTGGGCTGCGGATCGTAGTGAGGCGCGGCCGCAGGAATACCCCAGGCCGTTGGCCGAGGCCATGGAGTGTACTCTTAGGCATCGTGTCAAACAATGATCGCGGCTCGGCTATTGAAACCCTGGCCTCTTCCTTCCCACGACCTCGTGACAGTAAACTCCCAACTGGTCTTTCTTTGTGTTTACTCCTGCCCCTGAATATCCTGAGAATAGGCGGCGAAGGTCGGGGGGTCGGCGTCGAGGTCCAGGGTCGCTCGGCAGCCTGGGTAGATAGGCGTTGGTGTGCCCTCTGCCTTTGCCGCGCCGCCAAACGCATATCCGCCGTCCAAGCCGCGGCTGATGGCCGGCAAAGGCGATGGTCGGGACATCGCCGAACTGGAGCACGTCCAGCGGCGTGGCGTGGCCCGTCGTTGTCCCGTCGCCCTACTCACGGTAGAAGTTACCCCCCAGCTCCGGACCCCGCCGGCGCGCGTGAGCGGAAATTGTGGTATTACAATGCACAGAGGAGCAGTGTGGGTCACTATCGGCTGCGGTTGCCGCATTGTGACGCCTCCGCCGGGCTCCTAGCCCGCGCCAGTCCCGTCACTTCCACCTAGTCAGGCACACCGTACGGTAGCCCATGACAGCGTAACTGCCTGAAGCATCCGGTGCGGTTAACCCGCTCCACTCGTCTTATGCATCGGCTTTCCGAGCTCATAAGGAGGTGAGCGATGACCCTCTCACGGCGCGACTCTGTCAAGTTGCTTGGGACGGGCGCAGTGGCCCCAATACTGGACTCGGCGACACCGCTGGGCTTTCGCAGACCAAACTACGCGGAGGAAAAGCCACCCGCTTCACCGGCGATAACCACGCAGCCGGCGGCGCGGAGCAGCACCGTGTCGGCGCCGCTCGGGGACCTCCCGCCGAG
>Ga0315289_10014894_pt1 | contig 10820 bp, 7 predicted proteins | sample YL17G11_40_MG_FD_203452 | JGI IMG/M metagenome (GOLD analysis project Ga0315289, IMG submission 203452) | Sediment microbial communities from Yellowstone Lake, YNP, Wyoming, USA - YL17G11_40 | ecosystem: Environmental > Aquatic > Freshwater > Lake > Sediment | place: USA: Wyoming | collected...
CAGATGTGAACAGAGATGGATACATTACAGGGACTGAGCTTGGTGAATTCTTGCAGGAGAAGGTGGTCAATTATTCCAGGAACAGCCAGCATCCTCAGTACGGCAAGATTCGAGACCCAAATCTTGTTAAAGGGGATTTTGTGTTTGTGCTGGAGGAGACAAAACCGAGTATTCAGAAGGAAATTCTGACTCCCACAAAAGCAGAGAAGTTGGATTTATCCTCACTGGAGGAGTCAGCAAAACGGAGAGAAGAATCTCAAAGGATATGGAATGCTTGGCAAGAACAGATGAAATCTGACTTTAATAAAGTTAAGAATATTGATGAGAATCCAATGAACACTGCGGAGGAGAAAAAGATAGCCTGGGATAAATTCCTGAACAGCTATAGTGATAACAATCCTTTTAGCAGTGAGGATGAGCAAATGAAGCAGAGGGCAGCACAGAGGATAAAGGAGTTATCGAAGGTTGTAGTATCTGTAGGAGCGAGGGTGAGCTTGCGATCCTTTGCCCAGAGTTTGAGCGAGGGGGAAGTAGGAGCAATGCTCAAGCGGCATAACTTTTTTTCAAGTAGGTATGAATTAAGTAAAGATTTTTGTAATCCAGATGGAGATTTTTCTAACTCGTATGAGTCCAGGGTGATAAACGGGGACAAGGTGGTTTTGGACCATGCAACAGGCCTTATGTGGCACCAGTCTGAGGCTGAGGAGTATATGACCTATGCCAAGGCAAAGCAGTGGATAGACGATTTAAATCGGCGGGGCTATGCTGGGTTTTATGACTGGCGGCTGCCCACCCTTGAGGAGGGAGCCTCGCTGCTAGAAAATAGACAGATGAATTCAGTCTATTACATAGACCCTAAATTTTTAGTGAAGCAGGGATGGATATGGACGAGCGATTTGGTCAGTGGTTCTTCTGGCCGTTCCTGGGTTATTGACTTCTTCAACGGCGGCGTGTACTGGGTCCACGTCGGCAACTATAATACCTTCGGCTTCGTGCGGCCTGTGCGTTCTGGACAATGATTCCTTGATCATCTGGTCATTTGGTTATTTTAAATTGGGAGGAAAAATTTCAAGCAAGTATTAGATATGGAAAAAATTGATGTTCTCATTTGTTGCACTGGGTTTTTCAGGCCTTATCCTTGCCGTTTCTCTGAATTGGAACTTCTTCCTCGTCTCGCTCATTTATTTCTTACTCCAGGTCGCCTATTCTTTCTGGCTGAAGCATGTCGTCATCCTCGATGTCTTTGTCGTTGCCGCCGGCTTTTTCATCCGGATTGTGGCTTGAGGCCTGGCGATCAAAGTGACTCTTTCTTCCTGGTTCCTCATCTGCAGCACCCTCCTCGCCCTTTTCCTGGCTTTGAGCAAAAGGAGGCATGAGCTTGTTTTTCTGGCAAAAAAGGCAAGCGAGCACCATCCCATCCTTGAAGAATACAGCTCTTATTTCTTTTTTTTCTTGACAAATCTCTTCTAATGGTTAAACTAATACGAAAGGAGGGTGCTATGAGAGTCAGACAATTAGGATTAATGTGTTTATTTTTAATGGTGGCATTCGCTATCGGCTGTGTTTCTACTCAGAGCTTTGTCAAGCCGGGTATAGACTTCAGCAAGTACAAAATGATTGCCGTGGTATCTTTTGATAGTGTCATGGGAAACGTAGCAGCACAGAACGAGATTGCTGACCTGTTTGGGATGGAGTTACTTCGCCGCGGATTTAACCTTATTGAAAGGACCCAGGTGGATAAGGTCCTCAACGAGCAAGGCTTCCAGGCATCTGATTATACCACACCAGAGAATGCGGCTAAGCTAGGTAAGATCCTTAACGTTCAGGCAATTATTGCAGGTAATGTCAGTGCCTATGAAAAGACCGTTGAGCATAAAAAATCATATGTAGAGGGATATACGGACAAGAACGGCAAATATCATCCAGGCCATTACCAGGAATATGATGAGACTAAATATAATGTGGCCATCACGGCCAAGATTATTGACACCACTGATGCTAGTATCTTGTGGACAGGAGCAGGATCCACGGGACTTTTTGCCATGCCGCTTTTTGCTGGAGCCTCGTTGCAAGCGCATGCGGGGCTTATTGTTAAAAAGATCTGTGGTACTATTCCTACTTTAAGAAGGTAGTCAGTAGAACCGTTTTCATCGAGTCAGGCTCTTTGTTAACATAAAATCTTTGCTTAGGTAAAGGCTTTGTCAGTTACTTTGCAGATTTTTGAGGAGTGAATAATGCGCTCATCAGGTCAGCTAAATAGTGTGTTTACCTCGTTAAAACTCTCCGCTTGCTCCGTTAGATGTTCTCTACCTAACAGAGTGAAGAAGCAAGGGGATGAAATTCTAGCGTGGTTCAGTATAGCTGGCTTGATGATTACAGTTATCCTTTCAGTATTATTCAATAGTTGTTCGACTTCTGTAAAGATCAGTCAGCCTGAGTGGTTCCAGACCGGGAAGCATCCAGAGTATCCAGAATCTTTTTTTATGCTTGGGGTCGGAGCCTCTACTACCAAAGGAGATCCGGACCGAGCTGCCAAAGAAGCAGATGACATGGCCCGGGCTGAGATAGCTAAGCAGATTCAGGTAAATATCGAACAAAGTTTTGATAGTGAGGTATCCGAAAAGACTGTGGGCAGAAATGAGAAAGGGTTTCGTGAATTCCTGAGCCATTCTAAGCTCCGTACAAAGTCATGGGTTGGTTTGGAGCTAAGTGGTGTAGAGATAGCTAAACGCTGGAACGATCCCAAACGGGGCGTTTATTACTCACTAGCAGCACTTGATCGGGGGAAAGCGGCGGCTGGTCTAAAGACCGAGATCACAATGCTTACCAAAGCGGTTTCCTCTTATCAAGCCATGGCTGAAAAGTCCGCTTTGGAAGGTGATTATGAAGTAGCTCTCAGGCGACTTTCTACCGCCAGGCAGATGGCTGCGGATGCGGAAGTCAAAACGGCGCAACTGGCTATCATCAATCGAGAACGACCTAGTTGGGGTGGAGCAGTAACGAGTAAAGACCTGCAAGCTAAGATTGAAGAGCTTCAAAAAAAGGTTAAGTTCGCGGTAAAGGTATTCGAGACCATTGAGGGTAGCAGATCGGAATCAGACCATGTTGCTCCCATGGTCATCTCCACTATAAGAGAATGTAACCTTGAGGTTGTTACCTGGGAGGAGGGTCTTCCCAGCTATGACTATGACCAACTTAAGAAGCTCAAGCCGGAAGAGCTTCAAAGATACCTTCCTGAGTCTGTTAGATATCTCATCCTAGCAAGAGCAGAGGCAAGACTTTCATCCAGCTCCGTCTATGGACAAACGAAGATCTACTTCTACCAATCGAGAGGTGAGATCACGCTGATTGATTTTAAAAAAGGGAAATATGTCCTGGATGAGGTAATAGGTTTTTCAGACAAAACCAAAGTAGGGAATCCTTCCAGGGTTCGGGCTGCTAGTGACTCTTTGCTTGAGGTTGGGAGGATATTTAAGGAGGTGCTCTCAAAGAGGGTAAGGGAGATATTCTTTGCCCAGGAGTGAACCAAAATGCGTACCTACATGTTCAAGAAGGGAGAGATAGCAAGAAGTGGTAGCCGGTGGACGCCTAGGGCAAAACCTTAGGCAGGATGCCCACTCTTAAAGCGGAAATTGAATAAAAAGATGATGAGGTTGTCAACAAGCCCAAAAATGGAATTCTTATAAACCCATGCGCTTAATATTGCAAGAGAAAAAGGAGAGTAATGAGCTTGCAGAGAAGATTAAAGCACGCGAAGACATTTATACATGATTATGCATGTTTTAAGCATTTAAGGAGATGAGCGAGAAATCAAAAAATACGAACAATAAAAATAAGAAAAAGGGTTGAGATAAATGAAATCGAAATTTTTGCTTTTAATAAGTTTGCTTGTTTTTGGAATTTTATCCAATGTTTATGCAGTATCGTACTGGGTAATACAAAAAGATACACAGCGTCTTTTACATATTCAAAAGGACGCCGATAATGTAGCAATAGTCGAAGCGTATCCTGTTATTGACCCTCAGGCAGATTATGTTGTTAATCCAAAAGATAACACATGTTGGGTTACATCAGCCTTTCAGGGGCAGGTAATGCGATATGGCAAAGCTAAACCAGTTGTGGTAAGCAGTTTTGGTGCTCCAATGTCGCTTGCTTTAGATATTGAGAGGCAAATTCTATGGGTTGCAGACGGTGCTTTGAACCAGATTGTCAAGATGCAAGTTGACGGCACAGTGGAGAAGCGCATACAGTTTAGTAAACCATCGCGAAGTATAGCTTCAAGAGCAGATGGAGGTCTATGGATAGCGACAAACCAAGGATTGATTGTGCTTAGCTCTGATGGAGAAATAATAAAGGAATTCGATCGAAAAGCCAAATATCTGTCGGGTGTTCCTGGAAAAAACTCTGTCTGGCTTGCAAATCCTGTTGACAATTATATTATGCATCTGGATGATGATGGTAATATGCTGGCAGAAGGCAGATTAAAAACTATTTATGGACTTATAGCTACCTCAGATGGATCCTGTGTAATACTTGGAAGGGAGACTGCGTTCAGATTGGATGCTGAGGGAGAACTTATCGGTACCCTGAGCGGATTAGACAGTCCATCCAACGTTATTTATCAACCAGAGGATGAAAGCGTTTGGATTTTACAGTCTCAAGGCAGTCAGCTTGTACAACTACCAAAAGAGTCAGGGCAGAAACAAATAACTGTTATTGCCGAGTTAGGTAGGGACAATATGAAAGTTGAACCTGCAGAAGAAATTCGGTGGATATCCGAAGCCAGAAAACCTGAGAGTCAAAAACTTGAAAAGCCAGAAGAAGAGAAACCACCCGTTCCACCTGATAAGATTGAAAAACCAGAAAAAATTAAGCCTGAAAAGGTTGAAACGACAAAGCCTAAAGTTGAACCTGAAAAAGAAAAATCAGCCATGAAACCAGAAGAGATGCCAAAGCCAACTGTTGTACCTGCGCCACCCACATCTACCCTCCTATCTGAGCCGCCAAAGTTTAAAGATGGCGGTGTTTTGCTTGTTAAACTTTATGAAGAGCTAAGTTCTAAGCGTTTAAAAAATGCTCCACAGGCCATAGGAAGAAGGTATGTCTGGAATTTTGAAGACGAGACCTTTACTTTGCTTTTGGGGCTTTCAGTAGAAGCATACAACAGTTATACAAACAGAGAACGCGCAAAATGGGTGGAAATGCTTGTAGAAGGAGTTCTTACTGCAAAGCCTATTGCTGAAGAGTTCAGAAAGCTTGCAGAAAAAAATAACTGGACTGCCGAACAAATCGCCAATTTTGTTCTCTCTTTCGTGCAATGTCTTCCTTACGCTGCAGATGATGTAAGCACAGGCGTAGATGAATTTCCACGCTATGCCATAGAAACATTGGTCGCTGGTGGCGGAGACTGCGAAGATACTACAATCTTGGCCGGAAGTATTTTTTTAGTTTTAGGTTATGATCTTGTATGTTTAAATCCCAAAGGACATCTCGCTCTTGGGATAGAAGGCAAATTCCCTGGTTTCCACTTTGAACACAATGGAAAATGGTACTATTATTCAGAAACAACCGGCACAGGTTGGAAAATCGGGAATTTGCCAGAAATCTACAAAGGAGCCCCCGTAACTATATATGAAATTCCAAAAAAATTAATTAAATAAAAAGGAGGATTATATATGAAACACACAAGCACACTTTTAAGTTTCTTATTAGGTTCATTGATTCTTTTAACTTGTTGCGCGACAATCCCCAAGGCGCCTAAAACCACTGAGATTAGTGTTCCCGGTTTCTATAGCAACCCGCCCACAGACCCAAATTATCTTTTTGCACCGGCAACAGCACTATCACAAGATCTTCAGCATGCTGTAAACACTGCAAAAGAGGAAGCGCGCACAGACATTGCCAGGCAGATGGGAGTGAAAATCCAAGGGATGTTCAAAAGGTTCCGTGAAGAAACAGGTGTCGGTGAAGATGCTGAGTTTTTATCTATGGAGACAGATGTGTCTAAATCTGTTGTTTCAGAAACCTTATTCGGATGCAAGGCAAGGAGCCAGGAAGTATTGAGAGAAGGCACTCTTTACCGGGCTTATGTGCTAATGGAATTACCAATCGGAGAGGCTAATAAAGAGATGCTTGCCAAGATTAAAGAAAACGAACGGATGTACACTCGTTACCGCGCTTCAGAGGCATTTAAGGAGTTAGAAGAAGAAGTGGAAAAGTACGAAAAGGTCAAAAAATAACAAGATAAGCAGTAAAAAAAATCGTTTTAGATGAGTGTTAATTAGAGATTGTTGACTGCCGTTTGCTCTAATAAAAAATTAGTAGATCTTTTCATAATGTGTTATAAATCTTCAAAAAGGCAAAGATTCAAATCATTGTTTATTATTCTATTTTTTTTTTCGTTGTCAATTCAATCTTGCTATAAATCGAATGTATATTCCTTCGGCAAGTATCAAAAAGAAGAGTTAATACGCAAGTATTCAAGCTATCCTCAGTGGTTCTGGCAGATGCCACAGGGCGGTAATACTCTCTTTGCTGTTGGATACGCACAGACATATTTTTATCGAGAATCATCCGTTGAAGAAGCAACTGCGAATGGAATTAAAAGCTTAGCAAAAAGCATATCTGTTAGGATTAAAGGTGAACGAGGCTCTATGGATACAGTATTCGGTCCGGAATTTAAAGGCGAAGATTTTGAGGAAGAGCTTGAAGGGGGCGTACTAGATTCCGTAAAGAAAAATTACAAAGTCATTGCAACTGAAACAGTGGGTAACATAACGTTTGTGTTGTTGTGCCTTGGCGAAGTTCTGACACTGTCTTCTGCAAAAGGATTCAATCAAAAGTCCCCTAGTTGGGTATCAGAATTACCTCAAAGACACGGCTTTTTATATGCTGTAGGGCAATCTCATCCACAATTCCATGAAGAAGAGACCTGGCAGTTAGCTGAATATAATGCTCGCATTAGCCTGGCTTTGTCGTTTTTTTCTCAGCTACGAAGCCTTGGTAAAAAGCTTGATAAAAACTTAAATACAGCTAGTGTGGTTAAAACTGATGTTATATTAAAACAATTGCAGACTGTCGAGCGCTGGTTCGACCCTGAAAATAGAATCCCTTATGTGCTTATACGAATGCCGCTTAAAGGCAACACCTAGACTGCTATGGATTATTTCAGGAAGATTGGTCTACCATAACATCATGATAAGGGAAAACGAGTCAAAGTAGATATAGCAGGCAAAACTTCTAAGAAAATCGAAGAAATTGGTTAAAACGAATTGAGGAGGCTAAAATTTAAAATAATATTTTAATTACAATTTTTTTCTCATCTTTCATGATTATGTATTTATTGTATTGGGAGAAAAAACCATGCGAAAGATTACTCAGTTATTATCTTTACTGCTTATATCTTTATTTTTAAATGTCTCAACAATGAAGGCGAAAGAAGTGCCTGATTGGGTCACAAATTTCGGCAAATCAAGAAAGTATCCAGAGAGCCTATATTTGGTCGGCTTTGGTTCGGCCATAGGTAAAGGACCAGAAGCCTCTCGAATCGCACAAGATAATGCCCGTGCCGATATTTCTCGGAAGATTGTGGTGAAGGTCGAAAGCCTATTCTCTACAGTCACGGAAGAGAAGAATAAACACTTTTCTCAATATACTAGTTCGGTTACCCAGAGTTCAACGATAATTCAACTTATTGGGCTTCAGACAGAGGAGTACGTAGACGATTCTGCCAAGCCAACCACATACGTTCTGGCTTATATTCATCGATCAAAGCTCATTAGTATTTATGAAGAGAAGAGTTCAGAACTTCGCAATGAGATCAACAGGATTATTGCCGCTGCACAAGAGGCTGAGCTCAACTCAAGCAAAGATGAAGCAGTAAAGGAATACCTGAGTCTTTATCCGCTTTATGAGCAATTAAAAGAGGCAGAAACAATTCTAGCGGTGGCAAGGCAGTCAAGTTCTATTGAAGCTGCTTTTGATGAACTTGAAAAAACCAGTTTTTCTTCAGGAAACAAAACTCCTTCACTAATGAGTCAGATGGAAGTGGCCAATAAGATTGACCAACTCTTGCGGCAATCGATGAAATCTGTCGATGATGTGGCACGTTATGTAGTACTTCAGATCTCGAAACATGTGAAACAACCTGAAGGCAAAATCTTTGTTATTCCTTTCACTTATCAGGATACGAAGATGAGCAGTCCTTTTGCTCGGTATTTTCGGGCAGCGCTCGAAACCGAGTTTGGACAGATAAGTAAATGGAATGCAGTGAATCAAACCAGAAGTTTCAAACCAAGATCTATGCAGATTACACGAGATCTGGTCGAAGACTCTGGTGCAGAATGGCTTCTTTCCGGAACTTACTGGGAACAGGATGAACAAATAAAAGTGCTTGCAAACTTGCACAATGTAAACACGGGTAAACCTCTGGCAGGAGCCGAGGCTGCTTTTGATAAAGAACTGCTGAAATCCCCTCCCCTAGATTTTAAACCACAAAACTTCGAAAATGCTCTTATAGAACAGAAGGCATTTGCCGAAGGTGAGTTTGTAAGCGGACAGCTTCAGGTTGAAGTGTGGACCAATAAAGGCAATGAAAGTTTGCTTTTTCTAGAAGGCGAGACCATGAAAGTGAGCGTTCGCATCAACCGGGAAGCTCATATTCGCCTACTCTACATTCTTGCTGATGGACGCCGCACGCTCCTTTATGACGATTATTACCTCGACCAATCAAAATTCAACCGAGTCGTTGAAGTTCCAGAGGAGTTTGTATGCGCTCAACCATTTGGTGCTGAGTTGCTAATTTGCCTTGCAAGCACAGTACCTTTTAAAAAATTGGAAACTGTGGAAGAGGGCGGGTATCTCTTAATAAAGGAAGTATCACCGGAAGCAGTTGCCAGAGAAATTCGAGGATTCAAGAAAATAAACAATAAGGAAAGCTATCAAGCCGAGGCAAAGATCGTCATCACAACAATGAGAAAATAATTAATTATTGTGGAAAAGTAATCAATAGTTGGATATGAAAATTAATTCCTCCTAAAGATGGTCAATTTTCGATAGAAGCTGTGGAGCTTCAGGGAGAGATGGCGTTTGTGGCAATAGTCCTGACACGAGCCAGCGTCCTGGAGAGACTTTGTGGAGCGTAAGAAAAAGAGTTATTACATACACTCAGAAGCAAGGAGCTTAAGGAGCTTGTATGTTCAATGCGACGCCTTTGGGCAGAGGTATCGCCAGCTGAATGGGCCGCAGCAGTGATCAGAGTGGAGATTGCGAGACAGGTTTGAAATTTTGAAGAATTAATTATATATTTTTTATTAAAAGAGGCAAGTATGGGAAAAAGGTTTTATGCATTGCTTTTAGGGGGATTGATAATATTTTCTTTTGTTTTAGCTCAAGAGAGGGGTTTTAAGGTCGTAGCGAAGACTGGAGATGGGGAGACATTAAACCTTTATAAAGATAGCTATGCTTTGGTGATTGGAGTATCAGACTATACTGCTGGCTGGCCTGATCTTCCTGAGGTTGCTAAGGATGCGGAGGAGATCGGGGATCTTTTGATAAGGCTGGGATTCAAGGTGACCAAACTGAAAGATCCGGACAAGGCTCAGTTGGTTCAAGCGCTGGAGAGTTTCATATACGGGCCTGGGCAAGACGTGAATAATTGTTTGGTGATATATTTTGCTGGGCATGGTCATACAGAAAAATTGGCCTATGGAGCCGATATGGGATACATTGTACCGGGGGATGCGCCGTTACCTGCTCGGGATAATGCTGGATTCATGCAGAAAGCGATTAATATGCAGGTGCTTGAGGGATATGCTAGGACAGCACAAGCCAAACATGTGCTATTTCTATTTGACAGCTGTTTTTCAGGGGCAATCTTTGACATGGTGAGGGCGGCGCCGGCGGCAATAAGCTACAAGACAACCCAGCCTGTGAGGCAGTTTATCACAGCTGGCGCGGCAGATGAGGCAGTTCCTGCCCGAAGCATATTCAAGGGGCAGTTGATTGAGGCGCTGAGAGGTGAAGCTGACCGGAACGAAGATGGATATGTGACTGGGACGGAATTAGGAGAATTTCTTCAGGAGAAGGTGGTGAATTATACTCGTGGAAGTCAGCATCCGCAGTATGGGAAGATCAGGGATCCCAATTTAGATAAAGGGGATTTTGTGTTCATTTTAGAAAAGGCAAGGCCAGCTCCGCCAACAGAAGTTCAATTACCTTCAAGACCGCCACAAACTCAAGATTTGGATTTAGCTTTAATAAAAAAGTCTGCAGAAGAAAGGACCAGGATACAGAGTGAGTGGGCAAGCTGGCAAAACAAGATGCAGCTAGCTTTTGATGAAGTAGAAAAAATAGATAAAGATACAAACTATGATGCTCAAGAGAAGAAAACAGCCTGGCAGAAATTTATGAGCTCTTATAATGTAGACAATCCTTTTAGTTTTATTGATGAAGCTCTTAGGCAAAAAGCAAATGAAAGATTAAAGCATTGGGAAAATTATAAGCCGTCACAACCTGCTAAGTCAACAAAAGTTACTACAAGTCCAATTTATATCCCTGAAGAAGTCAAGGCAGTTTTTGAAAAGGGAATCCAGACCCGGGAAGCTCGCCCTGATATCCCTTTCTCCGTCTATAAGGTTCTTTATTTCCCATTTTTTTCTATGCCTCAGAATCTCCATACTATCTTTCTTTTAAGAGTGAAAAACGCCGACCTCGGCTTTGCTCCTCTCTCTGCAGCTCCTGCTGCGCCTGGACCACAGGAAAAGAAAAAAGAGAAGGAAAAGGAGAAAGCAAAAGAAGAAGCGCTGACTGCCTTCGAAACT
>Ga0315289_10014896_pt1 | contig 10818 bp, 10 predicted proteins | sample YL17G11_40_MG_FD_203452 | JGI IMG/M metagenome (GOLD analysis project Ga0315289, IMG submission 203452) | Sediment microbial communities from Yellowstone Lake, YNP, Wyoming, USA - YL17G11_40 | ecosystem: Environmental > Aquatic > Freshwater > Lake > Sediment | place: USA: Wyoming | collected...
ATGATCTCTACTCCGCAGCTCCCCTTGTGCTTCACAAGGGAGAGGATTGTCGTCCGGCTCCTTATATGATGTGCCTCTCCGCGGGAGAGTTTTATAGGAACCGGCCCCGCTATGATCGTTGATGGTCGTGTCTGCGGAGGGTTTGACTGTCGAGAAGGCGCTACAGATCGGTGTCACCATGGAGGAGGGGGCTTTCAGGCTCTACACGGACGCCCAGGTGAAGGTGAACAACCCGGGCTCCAAGCAGCTGTTGAAGGAGTTGGCGGCCGACGAGGCGAAGCACAGGGAGTACTTCGTCAACGCTCTGAAGGACCCGAGGAAGGTCATGGATGCTTCTAAGGCGGCGGACCTGAAGAGGACGGTCGTCGACCTTAAGGTCTCCGACCCCCTGAGGCAGGAGCCCCTCAACCCAGACGCCTCTTACCAGGACATACTGATCTTCGCGGCGAAGAGTGAGAAGCTCGCGTATGAGTTCTACTCCGCCCTGGCGAAGGAGTTCAATGCGCACCCAGTGGGGAGGACATGGGTGACATTCGCTCAGATGGAGCTCGGCCACAAGCAGAGGATCGAGAAGGAGTACGATGACGTGGTCCTCAAGGACAATTAACCTTAACGATGTATTCCTAATATCGACTAGGATTTAACTTATTGAAACGCGCGCCCAGCCCAATTTCTAAACTGAGTTCTCAGCGCCTGGAATCGGCGATATTAACTCGCGCGCGTGATTATTGTGCAAAGTTTATAAAAGATAATTTTTCTTGCGTCTTTAACACATATATATAATCCCCCACACGAGTGTTAGACAACGGCATGTCCGGCGAATTGACCCTTAAGGATATCGAGGGTCTCGGCTACTACGATTTCATGGGCCACATGGGAGTCCCGTTCTTCAACATCGGAGGCGCTGCCAGCATAGACAGGCTCGCCGAGCTCTGCCAAATCACTGAGCACACCAAAATACTCGAGGTAGGCTGCGGGACAGGCGCCAACGCCTGCTACTTGGCTAAAAGATACGGGTGCAGCGTCGTAGGCATAGACATAGCCGAGCATATGGTAAGGTACGCGCTGAAGCGGGCCGCGGACCTGGATCTCACCAACCGCGTTAGTTTCAGGGTGGGAAACGCCTACAGCCTAGAGTTCCCCGATGACGACTTCGACGCGGTGCTGACAGTCTTCGTGTCCCAGTTCCTGGACCCGGCCAGGGCCTTCCCCGAGTTCTACAGGGTCCTCAAGGCAGGCGGATGCCTCGGGGTCAACGAGATGTACAAGGCTGATAATCTACCCCCCGAGGCCATGGATCGCGTCAATTACGGTGAAAGGGTCTTCAGGGAGCTGACCGACCTTCCTTTCACCATTCGCAGCCCAGCGTCCTGGGTCTCAGCGTTCGAGTCCGCTGGGTTCAGTGACGTCTTATTGGAGGAGCACTCCAATGTCTCGCAGCAGCCCTATGCGTTGAACAGTGTGGACGAGTTCGGGGGATGGGGGAAACTCATGAACACTCTCTGGAGGGTGTTTGTCCTCGCGTTGAGGAGTGGGAAGATGCGGGAGCGCTTCGGTAAGATCGGTAAGGTTAAGGGTGTGCTGTTGCGGGATAGGGTGGCGAGCAGCTACATGGGCTACATCTTATGCGTAGGCAGAAAGTCTTTGATTTACCCTAAATGACTTTATTCTCATATCATGCACATGTGCGCATTTTTTAGGGACAAGGCAACGCGCGCGGAGAAGTAGACCTCCTTCATTTCTTAAAAAAGGGATCGTAGGTCATTTTCAGCAGTGACCGAGCATATGCTCGGCTGCCCTGCTCCTGCAGAAGACGATGTAGTCTTTGAATCCTAGTGCCTCCGCTTTCGTCTTCTTCCCCGAGGCGGTCTCGACGATGGTCCTGTAGATGCGTTCGCCGACGCTGTTGAGGCTCTCTGAGCCGTCGAGGATGGTTCCGGCGTTGATGTCCATGTTGTCCTCCATCTGGGCGTATGTGACCGGGTTGCCGGTGATCTTTATGACCGGTGCGACGGCGTGGCCTGTGGTGCTTCCCTGGCCGCTGGTGAAGCAGACGACCTGGGCCCCGGCGGCGACCATGTGGGTGACGCTCGGGACGTCCCAGCCTGTGCCGTCCTGTAGCCACAATCCTGGGCGGGTGGGGCGGTCGAATCGGTCCCAGTCGTTCCAGAGGACGCCCTGTATGGGCTTCGTGCCCCCCTTACGGATGGCGCCGAGGCTCTTCTCCTCGATGGTCGTGAGGCCGCCGTCTATGTTCCCGGCGCTCATCCAGCGGCTGTCGACACCTACCGCTTTGAGGCGCGTTTCGTCCCTGTCGATCATGGTGTAGATGTCGTCCGCCGCCAGCTTGCTAAGAGCCCGACGGGCGAGGATGTGCTGTGTGCCTATCATCTCCTGGGGCTCAGAGAAGATGACTGTGCCACCCTCCTCGATCAGCTTGTCGCAGGCAACTCCGACGGCTGGGTTCGCGGAGAGACCGCTTGTCGCGTCCGAGCCACCGCATTCCACAGCGAGGGTGAGCCTGGAGACCGGGAAAGGTTCAGGCCTGAACTCGGCGACCTCCTGCGCCCAGCGCTGGAGGATACGGATCGCCTTCTCCTGGGTCTTCAGCGTGCCGCCCTCCTCCTGGATCACGAGCCTCTCGACCGGCTTTCCGCTGGGACGGATGCCGTCCGCGAGAATGTCGGCTGTGAGGGTCTCGCATCCTAGGCCGACGATGAGGACGGCGGCGACGTTGGGGTTGAGCCCAGTCCCGACGAGGTTGTGGACGAGGACGGGGTCGTTGCCGCAGCCGTGGTACTGGGTTACGGCGACGGCTCCCTCGACCTGGGCTGCGATCTTCTTAGCCGGCTCGTAGCTGCAGTCTATGGGGGCGATGACTAATAGGTGGTTGCGGACCCCGACGGAGCCATCCTGCCGCCCGTAGCCGTAGAACTCGGTCATAACCCCTCCTCCGTTATGCGTGGTAGCATAGGATAAGGCGAAAATTTTTTTCTGGATGTCATAATATTCCCTCCTCCTTTCCCCTCGACGGTAGCCTGGCGCTTCCGACGTTGTGTGTGTGGACCCAGGCGCCAGCCGGGATCGGCTTCGAGGCAACGCCTATGATCTCGCCGTACTTCAGGATGGCATCACCCTTTTTGATCGGCCTGATGGTGAGCTTGTGGCCGAAGGGGATCGTCTCGGAGACCTTGAGCTTGAGGATAACCCCACCATCGGGGCTGATTACCTCAAGCTGCTCCCCGGCGTCGACGTCGCCTGTGACGGTGGCGACGTTATCCCTCTCGTCTATCTGAATCGCCTTGTTACCCATGCGTTACTGGGTATTGTCGGCTCATGTAAAAGTAACGGAAAAAAAGATCGAATAACGGAGCGAGGATGTGGGAGCTAGATCCCGCTCAGTGGGCTAACTGCATGAACTGTTTCAGGTTCTCTACGACGATGCGGGCGGGCAGCTCAATGAAGTCAACGACCTTTGCGGCGTTGTCGCCATCCAGGAGCTCGATGGTGTACGGGCCCTTCTGCTCTAGTTTCCTGATCTTGTCGTAGGCAACTTCGAACTTCTTCGAGTACGTCTTGTTTAAGAAGCCCTTCTGGGCTATGAACTGTACCTTCTTGCCCGAGAGCGTTAGGTAACCATACTCGCCGTTCAACTTGCACGGGTATGTCTTCTCGATCTTGTCTCCTGCCTCAAGGCTCTTTTTAGCCTCATCTATCCAGTTGGACATTTTTTCACCTTTTCGAGGGAAGCCAAACCGCGAGAAATAAACATTTCTTTTTTGAAGTATATACAAATATAAATATTATTATAGATAAATACTTATTTCGGTAGGATCGTGGAGGTTCGAGTATTAGGCCATGTGATTAGATCCTATTCATTTGACATTTTTTGGTGGGAAGAATAGTAGTCATTGTTTTACCTAGATTATGCAGGATTCTGGGATGCCGCTTGTGCCATCTGGGAGGACGGAGACGGATGGCTTGTCTCCGTGGTGGGTCTTGATGAATTCGATGACCTCGTCCCACTTCTTGATCCAAGTTACCGTGTCCGGGGCGAAGCTATCTTCCAGGCTCCTGAACCTGTAGGGGCTATATATAACCAAGCGTGCGCCCCTGGCCAATGTGCGTGGTTTCCCTCTCCAGAGGCTGGCGCCGACGTACTTGCCGTGGCGGTTGAATATCCAGTGGTTGATGTCGCCGTCGGGGTCGTTGGCGAGGAGGACGACGGTGCCTTCAGCCCTTACGCTCTGCGCCGCCGGCCAGAGGCTCAGATACGGCTCGTCCTGACGCATGTAGCTGTTTGCGACCACTACGTCCATCTCCTTCGGCGACTCCGTGCGGTGCCAGCGGAGGACGCCCTTAGACGCCGCCCTCTGGGTCTGGACGAAATCGCCGGCGTAGACCTCGATGGGGTCACGCCTCAGGTTGAGAACGGTGTCTATCTTGAAGTCCAGGCCGGCGATCCTTGCGCACTCCTCGGCGTCCAGTCTGAGAATGTTGGCGTCGTTTAGCATGTACCCCGTGCTCTGATGGGGCTTCAGGCCCGGACCGAAGCCACCGACCGGGCCATGGTTGTGTCTTATGGTCTCGATTCCGGCGACGCCGGGGCAGATCATCTTGCCTCCGCCGCTGAAGCCACTCATACTGTGGAAGAGGACGGTGCCTATGCCTATCTTGAGATCACATGCCATTACCTCAGCGTTCACCCAGACCGGCGTCCCGTAGCTGGTCTCTCCGACATGCTTCACCATCTCGTAGGGGTTGTGGTTGTAGACCGGGTACCGGTCGACTATGTCCTCGCCGAGCTTCTTGACGAAGTCGAGGCGACCGAAGGTTCCGTGGCTGCCCGGGGCGATGATGAAGCGGATGTTGTCGTCCTTAATCCCCGCCTTCTTCAGCTCCTCTAGCACGATGGGGGCGTACTGGTAGGTCTTCGTGGGACGGGTCATGTCGTCGAAGATGATTACTACCTCGCTCTTACCGTCGGCGAGCTTCGCCAGCGGCTTAGTGCCCAGGGGATGTCTTATCGCCTTCCTGATCTGAGCTTTAGTCAGCCCATTCTGGTCCTCGCACGCCATCTTGCACCTCTTGACCTTCCAGCCGGCTGGAAAGGTGAGGGGGATGAGTTTATCCTTGTACCAAGGCTGTCCTGGTACTTCAACGGTGACCAATCCGTTTACCTCCATGTTGATAATGAATACAGATGGGGTTAACAGGATTTAAAGGATGAATGCTAGTTACCGCAGCACTCCGGGAGAAAGGGCGCGAGCCTTAGGATTATCATGTCGCATTCGAAGGTGCCGAGCAACTCCTCGGACTCTTACTCTCAAGCCTGCGGGCTGAGGCTACCCACGTCATCCGCCATCCTAACTTCCCTGGCGAGCTTCGATCTGCAGACGCTCAGCGTCATGTCGCCGCTCCCTGTAGTAGCTCCTCCTAAGCCACCCCTCATAGAGGCGGCTGAAAGGCTTCCCCACGAAGGGGTCGTGGTGGGCGTAAGCCTCGAAGACCATCCTCTTGTACCTGCACCATTCTTCCGAGATGTTCTGGGGCTTCAGGTCGACAGAGTAGCCCCTGAAGAGCCTGAGGGTGTGGGGCCTCTCATGAAGCAGTTGCGCCTCGTGGGCGAAGACGCCCGAATAGTAGTGGTCGATGTGGTCGCAGCCGGTCGGCCCGAACTCTGGGTCGTGGATGGAGACAACCTCGGCCTCCTCCTTCCCCATTATGGTCGCGAGGGTCTGAATAAGTCCCTGTCTACTGTAGGTGTTCGCGCCGTCGAGGGAGCCGACCTCCTCCACCTCACCATCCCAGAGCCTCTGAAGTGCCTTGCTCGGCGGCAGCCCCTTTACGAGGGAACTCCCGTCGGGCACCCTCAGGAACAGGAGCCTGACCTTGCCGCCGACGGCTGAGAAGCCGGCGATCTCCCTCCCCGCCGCCTCGTATGAGAAGAGCTCCCATCGGGCCCCACCGAGCATCACACTGTAGGCGGCTTTGATCCCCTCCTCTCTCCCCCTCCAGTAGGACGCGCGGGGGTTCCCGGCGTCCCCGGCGGTGACGTAGACCGTCGTGACCCTGAGCCTCCGTAGGTCCTCGGCTAAGGTCGGGCTCATGAAGATGAGGTCGTCGTCCTCGTGCGCTGAGACGTAGATGTGGCTCACGGGGAAAATTGGGTGAACACCATATAAAAAGGGAACCGGGCCGCGGCCCCTACTCCTCGCTGACGTAGCGTTTTATCGTCTTATGGGCCTGGAGGAACTCTCCTCCCCGGGCCGTGATGACGTAGCCCTGGTTCCCGCCGTAGTCGCCCTCCTTCACAAGGCCACGTTCGAGGAGGAACTCGACCGCCTCCTTAGCCCTGTCGACGGGTAGGTTCGCGCCGTAGCTTATCCTAGTGATGCCTATGACGCCCCTGCTCCTTATAGTTTCCAGGATGTCGGCGTAGATATCGTACCGCGTTCTCCGCTCCAAGGCTGGCACCCGGCCCTACTAGAGGGGAGGCTGAGGCAGTTTTTCAGCCTTTTCAGGCTGGGAGAAGAACGATACCCTGCGGTCCACCCGAAGATGATCCGAGTAGACCACGTGTTCACGGAGCTCGACGCCGTTCTCGACCCGCAGGTCGACGGCGTACACGTTCCTGATCCTGCTGCCACGTCTCAGCGTGACGACGCCTCCGTAGATGTCCTCTACCTCGGCGTCCTCGCCGACCACGACCTCTTCGGCCACCAGTGGGCCACGGGCCTCACCTCGGCGGCCTATTTCGATTCTAACTGCCCTCGCGCCGCCAATGGTGTGGATCGAGTTGGATTGGATCTCCGTCCTAGCGTTTATTCTATCGGCCCTCACCGAGCCCCCGACCCTGACGGACCCGGCTTCTAGTACCCCCGAGACATCTGCCTTGCCACCGACCCTCAAGCTCCCAGACAGCCTAAGTCCGCCGTGGACCCTTAAGGTGCCACCGACCTCGACAGCCTCGCCCGAAGCGTCGCCGTCCAGTTCAACAGTCCCGCCTACCTGGATGACCTTGAAGCTCAGGGAGCCGTAGCTCGTGAGCTTGCCCCCCGCCCTGAGTTCACCGCCCTCGCCGCCCGATAGGTGTATCTTACCCCCGGCGTCCAGCCTCTCGAACCTGAGAGGCTTTGATGATTCGAATTTGCCGCCGACGTCAGCCTCGCGCCTGACTACCCCTCCGCCGAGATTGATGGTGCCGCCGACGTCGATCTTGCCTATGTCCACCTCGCCCGCCTCGAAGCTTCCGCCGACATCGACGTCGTCAGCCACGACGCCGTCGCCGACGAACTTGCCGCCAACGTCTATCCTGGAGCTCCTCGTCGCACCCGAGACCCTCACAGAGCCGCCTACGTCTATCAGGTTAGCGTCGAGCCCAGAGGCACATTCGACGGTCCCCCCCACATCGAGTCTGTTCGCCTTTGCGGGGCCTTCGACACCGAGGGAACCGCCGACGGAGACGTCGCCTGCGTCAAGGCCACCTCTTACATCCAGCCTCTTCCTCACCTTCACCCTGTCAGCCGCCAGAATCCCACCCACGCTTAGGCTGCCGTCCCGCACCTCAACCGGGCCGCCGGCGCGGAGGTCGCCATCGACGTCGATGTCGCCGTGCCTCGACTCCAGCGAGCCGGTGCTGAGGCTGCACCTGAAGGAGCAGTTGCCGAGGCACTCTGTAAGGTCCGAGACCTCGACGAGGCCCCCTGAGACCGCCTCGACGGCAGCGTCGTCCACGAGAAGCCTCCCGCCCACCTTCCCTAGGGCCCTCACGCCGCGTCTGACCGCCTCATCGTAACCCAAGCACCTCACCGAGTAACCCGCGGCGCCTCCCCTTTTAAAGCTAAGACACTTCGCATACTCACAAGTTGTGACTACGAACCGTGATGATTTCAGGTAATTATGCAACTTGAGTCGGCTTTAAAAACCGAGGCCGAGTCTTCAGCCTCGATGAAAGATGAAGACCTATGAGGTATCAGAACAGAACCTGAAGGCCCTCGAGGCTCTAATCAAGGTGATCTCCATCGAGGAGGGGAGGGAGACCTCCTTCGACCAGGCCCTCGGCAGGGTCATCGGATACTACAGGAAGGCCGTTCCCTTTAACTGAAGGGGTGAGCCAGGACGACGGTGAGGCTCAGCTCCTTCATTCCTTCCAAGGTTTCTCTCAACGCCAAGCTCTTCCTATTCGGCATGACCCTGAACGGCTTGGCCAACGGCGTGTTCGCGGTCGTAGACCAGATCTACCTCGTCTCCCTCGGCTTCGGCAGCACGACTCTCGGTGGCATATACATGATGAGGCCTATAGCCACGCTCCTGCTCACACTGCCCATGGGCCTCCTAGCAGACAGGATCGGAAGACCAAAGATCCTGACAGTGGGCATCGTCTCATTCTCCACGGCGATCATCCTCTACCTAGCCTCGGGCACCGTGGTGGCCTTCACGGCTGCGGCCTTCCTGTTCGGGGCCAGCAACGCGGCCTTCGTCGTCCTCGGCCCCATGTACTCCTCCTTCTTCGACTCAGGCGACATGGACAGGGCCTTCGGCCTCATGGGGTTCCTCAATATCTCCATGATGGCGATTGGAAGCCTCGCTGGATTCATACCCATGGCGCTTGTCTCGACGCTTGGCCTCAGCCTGAGGGCATCCTACTGGACGCTTCTCCTGGCCACAGCCCTGGTCTTCTTCACGACATTCCCGTTCTTCCTACTCGCGGCCCGTGGGGCACGACGCAGCGAGCAGAGTAATGCACGGAGATTCAATCTCGAATCAAGAGGCGTCGTAGCGAAGTTCTTCCTCCTGAACCTGGTCGGGCAAACTGGTGTAGGCCTGCTCTTCAACCTGTTCCCATTCTATGTGAACGCGAAGTTCATGGTCGAGTCTGACGCCCTCGGTGCGCTCTTCTTCGCCTCATCTTTCGCCTCGGCGACGGCGAACATCTTAGCCCCAAGAGTGTCCGGGAGGATGGGGACGCTGAGGACCATCGTCATGTCCCTGGGCCTCTGCGTGCCATTCTTCTTCATGATCCCCTTGGCTCCTAGTTTCGCCGCTGTTGCCGTCTTCTATGTGGTGCGGATGGGGCTGGCGAACATGTCCTCACCTCTCTCCTCCTCCCTCTTCATGAGGCTCCTCTCCCCAGAGGAGAAGGCGACGGCGAACAGCGTCGTCTCCATGGCAGGAATGGGGGGCTCGGCGATCTCCACCTGGGTGTGTGGGCAGCTCATGGGGGCGTCACTCGACCTCCCCATCTTCCTCGGGGCGACGATATATGTATTCAACACGGCGGCCTACTACCTCCTCCTCAGGGACGAGAAGCCGAGGGTGGAGCCCGCCGCCATCCTCCTGGTGAAGCCCATGAAGGTCGACGAGCCCAGGCTTATCCAGAGGAGGTAATCTTTAATCCAGTCATTTCTTTCTCTTCAGCCATGGTCCTGCGCAGGGTCATCCTCGTCGTGAGGGACGGCTGGGGCTACTCGGAGGAGGACAGGGGAAACGCCGTCCTCCAGGCCCACACACCGAACAACGACAGGTACATGCGCGAGTACCCTTGGACCCTGCTCAAGTGCACCGGGAACGCCGTCGGCCTCCCTGAGGGGACACAGGGCGGAAGCGAGCCCGGCCACCTCACCATGGGCGCCGGCCGAATAGTCTGGCAGCCCTACGAGGAGATAAACCAGAGTATAATGAACGGCTCCTTCTACTCGAACCCCGCCCTCCTCGGAGCCGTCGAGAACTGCAGAAGGAACGATAGCAGCCTCCACCTCATGGGACTTCTTAGCGACCAGGGAATCCACGGTGCGACGTCCCACCTCTACGCCCTCCTCGAGCTCGCCAAGAGGGAAGGACTCGATAAGGTCAACATTCACTGCTTCCTCGACGGCCGCGATGTCCCGGAGAGGAGCGCCGAGACCTTCATCCAGGAGACACTCAGGCAGATCGCCGAGAAAAGAGTCGGGAGGATCGCCTCCATCGTCGGCCGCTTCTACGCCATGGACAGGGACACGAACTGGGGGCGCACGGAGAGGGCATACAACCTACTCACCTTAGGCGTGGGCCAAGAGGAGACGGACCCAATCGAGGCCGTGAAGCACGCCTATGAACGCGGGGCGGCGACAGACTACTACGTTGAACCGATAGTGCTCACAGAGGACGAGAAACCAGTCGCCCTCATCCGGGACGGGGACTCTGTCGTCTTCTGGAACTTCAGGAGCGACCGCGCCAGGCAGATCACCTACGCGCTCACCCAGCCGGACTTCAAGGGGTTCGAGAGGAAGACGTTCCCACGGGTACACTTCGTCTGCATGAGCGGGTACGACAAGCACCTCACCCTCGCCGTCGCCTTCCCCCAGCTCCCCGTCACCAACAACCTCGGCCAGATCCTCAGTAGGAACGGGCTACGCCAGCTCAGGATAGCGGAGACCGAGAAGTACGCCCACGTCACCTTCTTCTTCAACAGCCAGGTCGAGGACCCGAGCCCAGGCGAGGACAGGATACTCATTCCGAGCCCGAAGGTCCCAAGTTACGAGGAGAAGCCGGAGATGAGCGCCCCCGAGATCAACCAGAGGCTCATCCCAGAGATAGGATCGGGAAAATACGACTTCATACTCGTCAACTACGCCAACGGCGACCTCGTCGGCCACTCAGCCAACATGGCAGCGGGCATAAGGGCCTGCGAGACCGTGGATAGGTGCGTGGGGGAGGTAGTTGAAAACGGATTGGCGGCGAGATACACAGTACTCATCACAGGGGACCATGGCAACGTAGAGACCATGTTCTACCCCAACGGGGAGCCTAACCCGAGCCACGGCTTCAACCCCGTCC
>Ga0315289_10014898_pt1 | contig 10817 bp, 11 predicted proteins | sample YL17G11_40_MG_FD_203452 | JGI IMG/M metagenome (GOLD analysis project Ga0315289, IMG submission 203452) | Sediment microbial communities from Yellowstone Lake, YNP, Wyoming, USA - YL17G11_40 | ecosystem: Environmental > Aquatic > Freshwater > Lake > Sediment | place: USA: Wyoming | collected...
CCCTCTGTCCGGCATCTGGGCAACATAATCTGCCTCCTTCATCAGTGGTTTTAACCACCTATAGCAGATTATGTAGCGCAGTGCAAGCACTTCCTCACTCAAGTGGCGTTGTAGGGATAAAGGCATCACGGATTCCTTCAGCAATTCTTCTTGGAATGCCTCAAATGCACTATCAACCCTTCCTGCTTGCGGTAGGGGACATGCACTCGGATTTGTTATCTCTCATTTCCCCCTTGTGTTTCGGTTTCCTCTCGGTCGGCTTTTCGTTTTCTTTCGACGCACAGCTCCCGCACCCGATCGGCCAGGCGCGAGAAGCGGCGCTGGACTTTGTCATTGCGGATGGCCATCCCCAGGGCCTTCTTGCTCGCGGAAGGGTCTCGCGCTTACATGACGCCTACAGCTGCTCCAAGAGATCCTCAAGCTCGCTTCGGCTGAGACCGCACTGCTTGAGGATTCCCAAAAGGGTCCCTCTCGCCAGTTCATCATGAAGTGGCACGATCGTCCGGTAGCTTCCCTTTTGAAGGCTGGCATGGCTTCCTCGCTGGCGCACCATCTGAAAGCCTGCCTTCTGCAGAGCCTTTATTAGCTCTTCACCCAAAATCACGGGAAGCTTAGGCACCGGCGACTACCTCGAGTGGGTACAGGAGGACTTCTCCGGTGCTTTCAGGCAAATCCTCCGTTCCGAAACTCTCAAGGTAAAGTTCCACTGCCTCCTGGAGGTTAGCCCGGGCTTCATCGATTGTCTTGCCCTGACTCACCACTCCCAATTCTATGCAATGTGCGACATACCACTTCTCTTCCTTGGTGATGACCGCAGTGAATCTCTTGGGCATCTTTTCACCTCCTTGCTTCGCTACACAGCTCCCTTACTCGCTCCGCCAGGCGGGAGAACCGCCTCTGCACCTTGTCGTTCCGGATGGCCATGCCCAGGGCCTTCTTGGTGCCGATGATGACTACCAGCTTCTTGGCCCGGGTGATCGCGGTGTAGAGCAGATTGCGCTGCAAAAGCACATAATGCTGCATCAGCAGCGGCATGATGATGGCCGGATATTCGCTCCCCTGGGACTTGTGCACCGAGATGGCGTAGGCCAGGGTGAGCTCGTCCATCTCATTGAAATCGTAGGCCACGGACCGCTCGTCGAAGCGGACCAGCACTTGGCCATCCTCCTTGTCAATTTTCTCGATCCACCCGATATCCCCGTTGAAGACCTCTTTGGTGTAGTTATTGCGAAGCTGCATCACCTTGTCTTTCACGCGGAAGACGCGGCTTCCAGAGGCCAACTCGGCCCCATTGGGGTTGAGGACCCCCTGCAAGGTGGCGTTGAGGTTGGCGGCGCCGATCAGGCCCTTATACATGGGACACAGGACCTGAATCTCGTCCCGGGGATGGAGGCCGAAGCGCTCGGGGATGCGCTTGGCGCAGAGCTCCTGGATCAGCTCCAGGATCTCCTGGGGGTCTTCCTTCTCGATGAAGTAGAAGTCCGCTGCCTCGGCCTTGTTCTGGGGAAGGTAGGGAAAGCTCCCCTGCTGGATGCGATGGGCATTGAGGGTGATGAGGCTCTGCCTTTCCTGGCGAAAGATCTCATTCAGCTCCACCACGGCCACGGCCTGGGATTGGATGATGTCGGAGAGGACATTTCCCGCCCCCACCGAGGGGAGCTGATGGATATCGCCCACGAAGACCAGGGAGGCGCGGGGAGGCACGGCCTTGAGCAGGTGGTTCATGAGGATGAGGTCCACCATGGAGGTCTCATCGATGACCACCAGGTCTGTGCGGAGCGGGTTCTCCTGGTCGCGGACGAAATTCCCCTTGGCCGGGGAGAATTCGAGGAGGCGGTGGATGGTCTTGGCCTCCCGGGAGGTCGCTTCGGAGAGGCGCTTGGCGGCCCTTCCTGTGGGAGCGGCCAGGCTGGCCTCGATCCCTAAGGCGTCACAGGCGGAGACGATCCCCCTGACGATGGTCGTCTTGCCGGTCCCCGGGCCGCCGGTGATGACCAGGATCCGCTCCTGGAGGGCCATCTTGATCGCCTCTTTTTGCCTCTCCGCAAAGGCGATGCCCATCTTCCCTTCCAGGCGGCTCAAGAAATCCGGGGAGACGACCTCCCCCGCCTTTCTCCTCTTCCCCCGGAGCAGCGCAGAGAGCCTTTTCGCCACCCCCTCTTCGGCCTGGAAGAAGGCGGGCAGGTAGATCTCCTCCCCCTCGGCTCCCTCGCGTACTACCATCTTCTTCTCTTCCTTCAAGGCCGAGAGGGCGGGCTCTAAGAGCTCCCGGGGGATCTCCAATTCCTTCTCCGCCCGCTTCAGCAGCTCCTCTTTAGGGGAAAAGACATGGCCCTCATCCGCCAGCTCTCTCAGGGTGTAGAGAAGCCCGGCCTGGGCCCGGATCGGGGAGGTGGGATCAATGCCGATTTGTTGCGCGATCTTGTCCGCAGTCTTGAAGCCGATCCCCAAGATGTCCTCGGCCAGGCGGTAGGGGTCCTTCTGCAAGACGCTGACGGAATCCTGGCCATAATATTTGTAGATCTTGGCGCTGTAGGCTGGACTGACCCCCTGGCCTTGAAGGAAGAGCATCACCTGCCGGATCTCCTTCTGGGCCTGCCAGGCGGAAAGGATCCACTCCAGGCGGGTCTTCCCGATCCCGTCCACCTTCAGGAGCTGATCCGGCTCCGAATCGATCACCTCCAAGGTCTTGAGGCCAAAGGCACGCACGATGCGGGAGGCCATGACCGGGCCGACCCCCTTGACCAGGCCCGAGCCCAGGTATTTCTCGATGCCGTTCAGGGTGGCGGGGATGACGGATTGATAGGCCTCGACCTTGAATTGCTCGCCGAATTGGGGATGGAAGGTCCATTGTCCGGAGAGCCTCAAGGTCTCTCCGGAAATGACCGAGGGGAGATTGCCCACCACGGTGGCCCAATCACTTCGCCCCAGGACCTGCAGGCGGATCACGGCGTAGCCGGTCTCCCCGTTGTAAAAGACGATCCGCTCCACCACCCCCTCGAGATAGGAGGTGTCGGAGGGCCGCTTCTCCTCCGCCTTCTTAGACCGCTGGCTGCGGCTGCCCTTCCTTTTTGGGGGTGGACTGGTCACCCCTTGCTGGATAGCTTCTGGTAGGTCGTTCATTCGCCGCCTCCCGAGCTTGCAGGAAACAAGGTAACAGAATCAAAAAGGGCGGGCAAGGGTTTTTTCCAGGCGGAATGAGATAGGCAGGCCGGCCCTCGAGCCTTTGGGCTACTACGGCTGCCGGATCTGGAAGGGAACGGGGATGAAGCAGAGGACGAAGATCAGGAAGGCGAGGAGGCCTAGGGCCTTCCTCCTGCGATCGAGCGGGGTCTGATCGTCCATGGGCGCAGGGTGCCGCATCCCCATGAGCAGGCTCAAAAAGGCCCAGAAGAGCCATCCCTGCCAGAGGAACCCCAGGAGGAGTAGGGCAAGGAAGATCGCCCTGGCCAGCCAGTGCTGTCTTTTACCCAGGAGGGCGTAAGCCACATGGCCGCCATCCAGTTGCCCCAGGGGGAGCAAGTTGAGGGCGGTCACCAGGATTCCGATCCATCCGGCAAAGGCGATCGGGTGCAAGATTAAATCATAATTGGCCGGTACGGACCCGACGATCAGGGCACTGAGCAGGTTGAAAAGGAGGGAAGAGCCCAGGTTGAGGCCCTCCACCTTGGCGGAAGGGACCAGGTGGGAGAGCTTGAGTCCGATCATCAAGGCGGGGAGGGCGACGACGAATCCGGCCAGCGGGCCGGCAATTCCAATATCCAGAAGGGTGCGCTTGTCCGGGATCGGGGATTTCATCTTGATGAAGGCGCCGAAGGTGCCGAGGATCGAAGGGGCAGGGATGAAATAGGGCAAGGTGACCCGGATGTGATGTCGGCGAGAGACGAAGTAATGGCCAAGCTCGTGGATGCCCAGGATCGCCATCAGGGTAAAGGAAAAGGGGATCCCCCGGCTCAGATCGTAGAGATGCTGAAAGGGGTTTCCCCCTTCCTGGAGGGCCCCGGCATAGAGGGTGCTGAGGGCGGTCAGCAAGAAAAGGAGGAGGTTGAGGAGCCCGGAGGGCCTGGCCTTGGCCCGGCTCTCCTCCCAGAGGCGCAGGATGATTCGATCCCCGCTCCGTGCCAGATGATAGGGGTAACCGAAAGGGGCCAGCCTCTCCCGCAGGGAGAGGGCCGGCTGAGGCAGAAAGGGAAGGAACCGGCCCATCATCTGAAGGGAGTCCCCTCTCGAGACGGTGGTCTCTTCGATCTCCATGACCTGGGAGACGGCCCCGTAAATCGCCAGAGTGTCCTCTTTCAGTCCTCGCTTCTGGTTCATTTTAGGCTTGGAAGGTAGATCCGCTGCACCCGGCTCCCAATGCGGGTGAGCACCTCGTAGGAGATGGTATCCAACCAGTTCGCGATCTGTTCTGCCGAGATCTCTTGCTCCCCCTGTCGACCCAGGAGAATCACCTCATCCCCCTCTTGGGCCCCAGGGATATCCGTCACCTCCACCGCGGTCATATCCATGCAGACGACGCCGATGACCGGGGCAAAGCATCCATGGATCAGCACTTGGGCCCGGTTGGAGAGGCGGCGATCATAGCCATCCGCATAACCCACCGGGAGGATGGCCACTCGGATCTCCCGGGAGGCGATGAAGGAGCGTCCGTAGCTGACGCTCTCCCCGGGCCTCAAGGACTTCAGGTGGCCGATCTCGGTGCGAAGGGTGAGGGCGGGGCGCAGAGGGAGGGCAGAGGAGACCTCGGTAGAGGGGAAGTATCCATAGAGCATGATCCCGGGCCGAACCATGTCGAGATGGGACGCGGGCAAATCAATGAGGGCGGCACTGTTGGCCGCATGATGGAGCGGGAATTGGAATCCTCCCTCCTCTAACGTCCTGGCGATCTTTTGAAAGGTATCTAACTGTCTCAGGGTATAGGCCTTGTCCTTTTGGTGCGCCACGGCGAAGTGCGTCATCAGCCCTTCCAACCGCAGTCCCGGCATTCCCCTCAGCTGCTGGCAAAAGGCGAGGGCCTCCTCTGGTCGGATGCCCAGCCGGCCCATCCCGCTATCCACCTTTAGATGAATGCCGGCCTTCCGACCCTGGCGCTGGGCCTCGGCGGATAGGGCCTGGGCAAGGGTAGTCGAGGTGATCACCGAAGAGAGCTCATGGGCCAGCACCAGGGGGGCTTCGCGAGGGGGCGTGGGGCCCAGGACCAGAATAGGAGCACCGATGCACGCCTCCCGCAGCCTGATGCCCTCCCAGGCAGAATCCACCCCTAACCACTCTGCCCCGGCCGCCAGGACGGCCCGAGAGACCTCTAACATCCCGTGACCATAGCCATCGGCCTTGACCGCCGCGAGGATCTTCACCCCGGGACCCACCCGCTCCTGCACCAACCCGAGGTTGTGGGCGATGGCAGAAAGATCAACGATGGCCCGGGTTGCTCGATGGATCCTCATCATCAGCACTTCACCTGGATCGCGTGAGGGTAAAGCTGAAATTCAGCCGGGGCCTTGCCCAACAGTTCCCCATCGGCCTCCAAGAGAAAATCCTCCTCCGACTGAAGGCGGACCTTCTTTCCTCTCAGGACCTCCACTTCGGGCAGCTCGATGTGGGAGCCGGTGTAGATCCGATACAAATTGCGCAGGATCTTGAAGGCGGAGAGGTCCTTGATCAGCACGATATCGAAGAGGCCATCATCGGGCTCGGCCAGGGGGGCGATCCGCATTCCTCCCCCGAAGAACCTCCCGTTGGCGATCACCACGATGACCGCCATGAGCGTCCGTTCAATCTGGTCATCGATCGTCACCTGAATCGGCAGCTTCCGATATCGGGCCAGGGACCGGATGGCCCCGGCCAGGAAGGTGGCGGATCCTCCCCGCTTGGGGCGAGAATCAACCCACTCCACGGTCTTGGCCCCCAGGCCCCCATCGGCAACATTGCCGAAGATGCGCTGTGCGGGCCTTCCCTGGAGATCCTGATAGGACATGATCCCCAGATCCACTGGATGCGGAACTCCAGCAAAAAGCCGCCGGGCCGCCGCCTCCAGGGAGCGAGGGATTTTCATGGTCTTGGCGAAGTCGGTCCCGGTCCCGCTGGGCAGCAGGCCCAGGAGGGCCTGCTGCTGGATGGGCTTTCCCTGGAGAAAAAGGCCATTGATGACCTCGTGGAAGGTGCCGTCCCCTCCCACCGGGACCACCATCTGGTATCCCCTCTCCAGGGCTGAAGTCGCCAGGGCGCTTGCGTGACGAGGCTCCTCGGTGAAGGCCCAGTCGTATTCCCAGCCCCATCCCCGCACCTGCCTTTCCACCTTGTGCCAGAGGGGTCGGGTCGCCCCACAGCGAGAGAAGGGGTTGACGATGAAGAAGGTTTTCACTACGCCCCTTTCCTTTCCTCTTCCAGTTTACCCCGGGAGCCCTCCCCTTGACCAGAGTGGCCCCAATGGGATGGTACCTGCCCTGATCCTGTCACCTCAGGAGAGGAGGATGCGCTTATAGGCCTCGGCCATGGGCAATCCCGCCTTTTCCCCGGAGGACTCGGCCCATTTTCTCACCCTCTCTCTCCAGTCCGGGATGCGGCCCACCTGACTCTTGTGTCGGGCCAGGGCTCGTAATTTCAGCTCCATGGTGTCCCGGATATCCACGAAAAAATCGGGATGGTCAGTGGAGAAGAGGAGGATCTGAGAGGTGACATGGGCCCGGAGCCCAATGGCCATGAGTTCGGGGAAAAATAGGTGGTCCCGGGCGGCCACGATGGCGTCGATGACCGTGAGGCCAGTAGCCCGATGATCGGGATGGACCTGATAGAGCCGCCATGGGTCATGGGTGATGACGACCTGGGGCTGGAAGTGGCGGATGAGCATGGCCATCTCCGCGCGGGCCGCCAGATTGGCCTCCAATTCCCCATCGTTGTGCCGCAGGAAGGTGACCTCCTTCACCCCCAAGAGCCTCGCCGCGGACCTCTGTTCCCGCTCGCGGATCTCCGCCAGGCGATGAGGGGTCATCCTCCGGTCTTTGGAGCCCTTATTGCCACTGGTGCAGACCAGGTATCGGATCTCCGACCCTTCTGCGGCCCACTTGGCCACCGTTCCCCCGCAGGCGAACTCTGCATCGTCCGGGTGGGCCACAATGGCCATCACCTTGGTCGGAGGTCGCTCCTCTCCCCTTTTCCTTCTCTTATCCGCTTTCTGCATCGGCCCCCTTTCCCCCTGTGGCAGGCATCGCCAGGGCCCTTTCATAGATGGAGAGCATGCGACCAGAGATATTCGACCAGGAGAAGGTCTCGGCCCACCTCCTGCCTTCCTGACCCAGGGAATTCGCCAGGCCCTCATCGGATAAGATCCGCTGGATGGCAGAGGCCAGGGACTCCACATCATTCCCCGGCACCAGCAGGGCCGTCCGATCCTCGGAGACTGCGTAGGGCAGCCCACCCACGGAAGTAGCGATCACCGGGCGTCCACAGGCAGCGGCCTCCAGGGCCACGATCCCGAAGGATTCATATCGGGAAGGCATCACCAGGGCGTCGCAGGCCGCATAATAGAGAGGCATCTCCCGGTGCGGATGGGCCCCGAGGAAAAGGACGAAGGGATCAAGCCCCAATTGGGTCGCCTGAGCCCGCCAACGGTCGCCACTCCCTTCGCCCCCGATCAGGATCAGCTTCGGGAAGAATCCCGAGGGCAAGTCGGCGGCAGAGCGCAGTCTGGCCATCGCCTGCCAGAGGAGGTCGATCCCTTTGACCGCCTCCATCCTCCCCACAAAGAGGAGGATCTTCCCGGGCGGCAGGCCCAGTCTGGCCCGTGCCTCTCGCTGGTCCGAGGGCCGAAAGAGGGTGGTATCCACGCCGCAGGGGAGAACCGCCACCTTTTCCTCTGCCACGCGGTAGAGCCCCCGAATCGAATCCCGCTCGTGAGGATTGGAGGCGATGATCAGATCTGCCCCGTTGGATACCTCCTCCTCGATCTGACGACGGAAGAGGGGCTCCCGATCTTCCCCCTCCCTGGCTACGGCATCCTTCAGGGGGCCGATGGTATGGAACATGAAGAGAAGCGGAATTCGCCAGGATTGCTTCAGCCTCAGGCCGGCCCAGCCCGAGAGATAATAGTGGGCGTGCAGCAGGTCGTAGGCCCTTCCTTCCCTCTCCTGAAAGGCAGCTGCGCCCGCCCGAAACTCAGGAAGGTATGAGATCAGGGCAGGGGGAGGCAAGGGGACCGCCGGGCCAGCCGCCAGAGAGATGACCCTCATCCCTGGTCCATTCTGGACGGCCGTGGCGGTGTCTGGGTCCTGAATCCGGGTGAAGCAATCGACCTCGATCCCCCGACCCGCAAATTCCCGCCCCATGGCCAAGACATAGGCATTCATGCCCCCGGCCTTTCCCTTCCCCAGTGGCGCCAGGGGAGAGGTGTGGAAGCTGATCATGGCCAGGCGCATTTTTTTCTTCAAGGCTTTTCCACTAAGACTCGATAGATCGCCGAATCCTTTCCCCCCAGGCGATACTTGTAGTCCTCCTCGCCCCGCATGAAATCGAACCACCTCTTGCCCCGGGCGATGGCATCCTGCAGGCAATATCCGATTAAGACGACGCCCGGGCTAAGGGAGGAGAACTCCGGATCGAACCCGGAGTTGTAAAGGTAAAGGGTCTCGCCGAAGTCAAAACAGAGCATCGCTGCCACTGCCTGTCGGTCCCGTTCCAGGACAGAGAGCCGGAGCCATCCCTTTTGGGCAAAGGTGTGGGAGAGCTCACGAAAGAAGGCCTCCCTCTGCCCATTCATGAAGGCCTCCTTTTCGGGCCTGCTTTTCCGATGGAGCAGGATGAAGGACTTGATGTCCTGCCGGGCACATTCATCTTCGGCGCATTGGCGAAAGCGAAGGGGAGGGGATGTTGACTCTGCCCGGCGCATCTTCCTCCGCAGTTCGTGGCGCTCTTTGCCGCTCAAGGCAGAGAGGTAGGCCTCCCAGCTCTCCGGAAGCCTCAATACCGGGCAAACCTCTTCCACCTCTAGCCGGACCTGATAACCTCGGCCCCGGGCCAGGGGAGGAAGCACCTGCAAGGTGGGGGAATGGGCCGGGATACAATGAAGATCAAGCCCTCTCGGCCTTTGGGGAGATCCCTCCAGGTATTCCAAGACTCGCTGCCAGACCTGGCTTTCTCTGCCCTGGAGGGCAAGGATGTCCAGGTAATCGGACAGATCCTCCCCGCCGATGAACTTCAGGAAGCCGCTCTTTGAGTCTTGATAGAAGGGGGCAATCCCAATGATCTTTCCTTGTGGATCACAGACCTCAAAGGCCGACCATTCCTCCTTCTGGCCAAAATGCCCCCACCAGAGGCTCTGCCACTCCCAGGTCGCGAAGGGGGTGGCCGGGGAGATCTGGGAGGCGAGGCGGCCCCACTCTTCCGCCTTGAAAAAGGCGATAGATGGAGAAGGTGCAGGGATCAGCTCCAGAGACAAGGCGGTCCTCCCCTCATCGGTGGTCTGATGCGATAAACTCCTCCAGCATGGAGAGGGCCTGGGCATCAGGATATTGAAGGGGCGGCGATTTCATGTAGTAAGCCGAGGGGGCGAGCAGGGCACCCTTTAGCCCGCGATCGAGGCCGATCTTACAGCAGCGCACGGCGTCGATCACGATTCCTGCCGCATTGGGCGAATCCCAGACTTCCAACTTCAACTCCAGGTGGACCGGGGCATCCCCGAATGATCGTCCCTCCATGCGGATGTAGGCCCATTTCCGATCCTGAAGCCAGGGGACATAGTCGCTGGGACCAATATGCACATCGGAGGGGTCCAAGGGGTGGCCCAGCTGCGAGAGCACGGCAGCGGTCTTGGAGATCTTCTTCGATTCCAGGCGAGACCGCTCCAGCATGTTATAAAAATCCATATTTCCCCCCACATTCAACTGGGAGGTATGCTCCAACCTCACACCTCTCTCCGAGAAGAGTCGGGCGAGTTGGCGATGGAGGATGGTTGCCCCGAGCTGGGACTTGATATCATCCCCGATCAACGGGAGTCCGGCTCGCTCAAACTTCTTCCGCCAACCCTCTTGTCGGGCGATGAAGACCGGGATGCAGTTGACCAGACCGCAGCCGGCCTCCATCGCGCGGCTGGCATACCACTCCGTCGCCTTTTCTGAGCCCACTGGCAGGAAATTGACCACCACCTCGACTTGGTTCGCACGCAGGGCTTTGGCCAGATCGGCCGGCTCGTCGGAGGCCACCTCGATCTTCTGGGAGAGATATTCTCCCAACCCATCCAGGGGATTTCCCATTAGAACCTTCACTCCGATCTCGCCCAGGGACGCGAATTTGATGGTATTGTTGGGGGGACAGAAGATCGCCTCGCCCAGGTCTTTTCCCACCTTGTTCCTGTCCACATCGACCGCCACGCAGAATTCGATATCGGCAACGCGATATTCGCCCAACCGGGGATGGATCAGTCCCGGGAGCATCTCCCCTTCGTGCGAATCCCGGTAGAAATGACAACCCTGAACCAGGGAGGAGGCGCAATTTCCTATACCGATGAGGGCCACCTTGACCTTTCCCAAAGAGTGCTCCTTTCTGAAGCTTGCAGATGAAGTACCTTTTCCTGCGTCTAATTATCAAAAGGAAGAAGAGGTGTCAACCGCAATCCTCCCTCAACTCAATGTCCGATTCGGTTTGATCTTTGTGTACGGAGGGTTGCCTTTGCAGATCAAGAGGAGGAAAGAGAATCGTGGGGAGGGAATCAAGATCAGCTAAAGGGGGGTGAGGAGGCTCAGGACCCCAACGATTCAATGGCCCAGGATGCTTATTATCCCTTCCAGCGCAGATCGAGCGCGCGGGCGGCCTTCACCTCATCCAGC
>Ga0315289_10014899_pt1 | contig 10817 bp, 17 predicted proteins | sample YL17G11_40_MG_FD_203452 | JGI IMG/M metagenome (GOLD analysis project Ga0315289, IMG submission 203452) | Sediment microbial communities from Yellowstone Lake, YNP, Wyoming, USA - YL17G11_40 | ecosystem: Environmental > Aquatic > Freshwater > Lake > Sediment | place: USA: Wyoming | collected...
AGTCTTCGACGCCGCATCGACCTGCCAGTCCTCCGGCATCTGCAGCGAAACAATCGCTGCTGTCTTGACAGGCACATTGTTGTCTATCTTGAAGCTCATGGTGAAGGGCTCGAACTCCTTGATCATCTCGGGCAGGAGTATGTCCGAAATCCCCAGCTGAGGTGTCTGGGTGGCGTTCAGGACCGCGGTCCCCACCTTGAGCACGAAATAAGTGCTGTTCGAAACCTGCCTGAAGGAGCGGTGCTCTGTGCCGTTTATCGAAACGATGTGCGCGCCCGACGCATCAGCGGGCAGCTTTATTTTCAGCGTGAAATTCTCCGGCACGCGGAACACGCCGTCGACCGGGTTCCAGTCGCGCAGTATGCGCACGTCCTCCCAGTGCGCTGGCGTGATGTTGTACTCGTAAGGCAGGCCGTCGACCTTGATGTCAAAGTCGTGCATCCAGTACATTCCAGTCACGAGCACGCCGCCGTCCACGGTGACTTCGGTTCCGGGCTGCGCCACAACCTCGTCGGGCACGCGCAGCTCGAAGCTGTAGAACGTCCTGGCCGAGTTGCTAAGCGCCGGCAGCAATGCCGCGCCAACGGCAAGGAACACAATCGCCGAAATTAAAACGAACCGTTTTTTGATTATCATACGCGACAATCTCACTATCTATAAGAGTTATCTCAAACTTTTATGCTAATCGTAGAAAAGCTTTTGAATGGCCGGCGCGATTTTCGCAAAAGCTTATAAATCTTAGAGGAAAACCGCGCGAATGTGCCATCTTTGCGCCAGAACACCCATCTAGAAATTCTTTTTCCACCAATGTTTAATAGTTCGATATGAGTCCGAAGTCAGCGCTGCCGGAATTCGACGGTAGGCTTTTTGCGGTCGCGGCAATCGCTGTCGTCGCAGTGCTGGCCATCGCGCTCGTTTTCCTATCGAAGGCGTCGACTGCACAGGAGGTGCCGCCGCCCGTTTACGGCATCCAGATATACGAGTACGACAGCACAATACAGCAGGCCGCGGGCACGACTGCGGTGTATGCAGTCAAGGTTCGCAACACGGGAGTGCTCGAGCTCGTGGGCGTGCGGCTGTCCGCGGACAGGCTGCCTTCAGTCCTTTTCCAGCCCACAACGCTCGGCGCGAAACCGCTGAAGTTCGGCGAGACGGCCGAGTTGAACTACAAGCTCACGGTGCCCGAAGGGTTCGACGGCACGTACGCGTTCTCCTTAGTGGCGAGCGCGTCGTACGGCGTGGGCAACGTCTCGCATACGAAGCCCGTACAGTTGATTGTTGAGGCTGCCTCGTGCAAGGTCGCAACCACGACCCCGACGTCGGGCTCGGTGACGCAGAAGCCCGGAGAGGTGGATGTAAACGTAATCCTTCCGTTCATCGTAGGCAGCGTCACGGAAAGGCCTTTGGCGGGCGCTCTGCCAAGCAAGAGTTTCTCAGACCTCGCCGAACTGTTCTTCTCCAAGTTCCGCTCCTGCGTGGAGTACGTGCGCACGACCGCATCATCCATCGTTTCGGACACTGCTATGCTGCGCAAAATCGCTACCGCGCTGTTTCTCGTTATGCTGTTCCTGATTGTAGCCCAAAAAGCGCTCGTTAAAGCCGTACGCTAGCCGACCGTGCGGAGCGCAACAGGCGTGCGATTGATTTATAGTTGATTCAAAGAAATCTTATCTTATGCCGCGCGCATCAAGGGCGAAGCCGAAGGAAGGCAAGTGGCTCGCGAAGGCCGACGAGGAAACGGACGAGTCGCTGGGCAAGCGGCCTGCTGAGAGGACAATCGAAGAACTTCTGAAGGCGGCTGTCGTTGTCGTGGACAAACACGCGGGCCCGACATCGCACCAGGTCACGGCGTGGGCCGGCCAGGTTTTCGGAGCAGCGCGCAGCGGGCATGCGGGCACGCTCGACCCGGGCGTGACCGGAGTCCTGCCTGTGGCGCTGAACGGCGCGACGAAGGCGATGCCTGTGCTCATGGGCGTGGACAAGGAGTACGTGGGCGTGATGCGTCTGCATGCGGACGTGCCGCTCGAGGCGCTGCGCGCGAAGGCCGCCGGGTTCGTCGGCACGATAAAGCAGATGCCGCCCGTGAAGTCCGCCGTGGCGCGCAAGGTAAGGGAGCGCGACATACGCTTTTTCGACGTGCTTGAGACCGACGGCCGCGACGTGCTGTTCCGCGTGGGTTGCGAGGCGGGGACGTACATACGCAAGCTGTGCCACGATCTAGGCGAGGCGCTCGGCTGCGGAGCGCACATGACCGAGCTTCGAAGGGTGAGAGCGGGCATATTCATGGAACAGCATGCGGCCAGCCTTTTGGACGTGAAGGACGCGTACGAGCGCTGGCGCGAGTCGGGCGACGAGAAGCCTCTGCGGAAGCTGCTGATCCCCGTGGAGCACGCGATACTCGGGACGAAGGCCGTTTTCGTAAAGGACTCGGCCGTCGATCAAGTGTGCCACGGCGCGCCCGTTTACGCCGCAGGCATAACGCGCATCCAGCCGGGAATCGAGGCGGGCGAGACGATCGCGGTGTACACGCAGAAGGGCGAGCTCGTCGCGCTCGGCGTCGCGCGCATGGGCAGCGACGAGATGCTGAAAGCGAGGAAAGGCACTGCGGTTCGCACGGACCGCGTGTTCATGGAACGCGGCGCGTATGCAATGGCAAAGCCCGCAGCAAAACACTTAAAGGAGAAACGCGCATACTGATTGAGTGGTGGATGCCGGATGAAGATATCGGAACTGCAGAACGGAATGAGCAACATCGCGCTCGAGGGAAAGGTAATAGACATTTCTGATCCGCGCGAGGTCAACACGCGCTACGGCCAGAAGCGCGTGGCCGACGCGACGCTCGAGGACGACACGGGCACGATCAAGCTCAGCCTGTGGGAGGCGCAGATAGAAAGCGTCAAGGTCGGAGACCGCGTGTCGGTCGGCGGAGGCTACGTGACGGAGTTCCGCGACGCGATGCAGCTGAACGTACCGCGCTCGGGCAAGCTGGACGTGGTCTGAACATAGCCTATTCATACCATCGCCGAGTGCGAAATACTTTAATCTTTGGCGGGCATTTAGTATTTTATGTACAGGACTCTGGTCATAAACGCTTATGGAACACTTTTCCCTTCTGAAGTTTATCCTGTCCTGCGAAACGGCGCCGAAGAGTTTATTCGGAGGAACTCGGAAAAAAGGCTGGTTCTGACATCGAGGGCGCCGGCGGCCGTCCTTGCGAGGCACGCGGAGATTGCTGGGATAAGTCGCATGCACGGCGCAACGGAACTGTATGGCATAGAAAGCATGCACAAGTACATAACGGCGGACGACGTTCCGCCCGAATTAAAAGCCGTGCATGAAAAGGCGGTATATGCTGCCAAAGTCGTGACTGGTAAAATAAAGCCGGAGACTTACTCCGCGGTGCCGCCGTTCTACATGATGTCAGTAAGAAAGGGTTCGCGAGACGCACTGATGATAAGCGACAATCCCGTGGACATAGAATATGCGCTGCTGTGGGGAATCGACTCTATAACGGTTCCGAGATTCCTTACAGGGTCCGACGATTTCTCGTTCGGCCGCATCAAACCGGACGCGCTGTCATGCAGAGCCGAAGCGTGGCTGTCGAGGAAGCTCGGACGACCGTATGCCAAGGTCGTTAGATGACTTTCAATCACGGCATACCACTGCGAGGCTTAAGTCTTATCCGGGCGAAATGCTTTAATAGCAGAAACTATGTTGAATAGGATGTTAACAATTTGCCGAGGTCGCATAACCAGGTAGTGCACTGGTCTTGAAAACCCATTGATATGATGGCTTGACTCTGACGCCGGAAGGCTGTGATGAGTAAGAGGTGAATTGAGGGTTCGAGAGAACCAGCGGGCGCAAGCCCATATGGGTTCGAATCCCATCCTCGGCGCTGCTTTTAGTACAATATTTTAACTTTATTCATTTTCGGGGATTATTTTTAGGTGTAAAAAATTTTCAAGGTCTTAAGTTTATAGGTGAAATGTATCATTATGACGATGGAGAGCGATGTCGACTCGATCATAAGAAAATATGAGCCGCCGAGAATAGGCGTGATAGGCAGCAGCTTGATTAAATATTATGACCAAAATGTGATGCTGTCAAGGGCAGTCGGTGCGCATCTGCGGAAATTCATCAAGGAAAGAGGCGAAAAAGGATGGCTGTTTACCGGCGGAGTCAGTGGGGTTGGTAGTCTCGCATATGAAGGCATCGCAGAATATTCTCGACAGAACGGATTGCCGACAGACAGGACTTTCACTCTCCTGCCTCGCCTCGCGATACCCTCCGTGGGTTACACTATTGTAGCGCAGAGGGCTTTTGGTAGGGACGTCGTCAATGAATGCTGCGGCGTATACTTCAGCGAGAGGCAAAAGGCCATGTCTCTTGTTGGCGATGCCTTGATAATGGTAGAGGGAGGGGAGGGGACTTGGACGGAAGCGGATTGGGCTGTGAGACACGGTAAGCCTTTGATATCATTTCCTGAAAGCGGAGGGTCTGCAGAATATTATAACAAGAACCAGGGTAACGTCCATCCTGTTAAAAACGTGGAAGAAATGTTGTCTGTGTTGAAAGAATTGTATCCTTAACGGGCCGCCGCCATCATAGAATTGGTCCGTTGGTGGCGTTCAAACCGCCGAACCCCGGGACGCCCAATGAGAGGACGATGGGAAAAAACAGTTGAATCATAATGCAAGGACCATCAAATCCCATCATCGGCGCTCGATTTAAATTCTTCTCGTCTTAAGAATTGTTTATGTCGTATCTGCAAGCCGTTGGCGGGTTCCTGATTTTCGACGGCGCGGTTTCCATACTGGACGGTCTGGTTCATGGCGACGGGCCGAAGGCGCAAGTTCCGAGGATAGCGAGGCTTGCGGCGGGTGCGGCATACGCCATGCAGGTTTTTCCTTACTCTGGGGTTTCGAAGGCGCTGGGCGCGTACATGATGATAGACGGAGCCGTGTCGTTTATGTTCGAGTCGATAGCGAGCGGTAGGGAACAAGCGCATCTGAGATATTTACGGGCTGCTAGAATCGGAATCGGCCTGCTGACGTTCCTTTTCCTTTAAATTCCAAAGCGATGATTAAATCATTGTGATGGAATGTCCGACCGCCGCCTTGTGAAGCTTGTGTCGTACGTGCTACTCGAACGAGATGGAAAGGTGCTGCTCGGCAGGCGCAAGAACGCGTTCGGCGCGGGATGCTGGAGCATGCCGGCGGGCCACATAGAGCACGGCGAGAGCGTTCTGCAATGCGCAAAACGCGAGCTGAAAGAAGAAACCGGACTTGAGGCAGACACATTCGAATTCATTGCCACCAAGCTTATTCCGCCATACGAGCTGAACGGCGTGACCGCAGGCGACTATGTCGCGTTCCTCGTGCGCGCGAACGGATGGACTGGCGAGCCTGCGAACATGGAAGCCGAGAAGAACGAGGGATGGGAGTGGCACGACGCGGACGCGCTGCCCGAACCGATGTTCCCGCCCGTGCGACTGCTGCTGGAATGCGTGAAGAAAGGCGCACCGTTCCTGGACTGAGTCGTTTTTGCCAGCATGTTTTTAATGCCAAAAAGCGAACTCTATTGTAAGGAATGATTCAATGGCGTGGGAACTTACAGAAGCGTTGGCCGAGCCGTTGGACGCTTTCTTCAAGTCCGCAGTCGGCTTCCTGCCCAACCTGGCGTACTCAGCGGTGCTGCTGGCCATAGGATGGGTTTTGGGAAACGTGGTCGGACGGACGGTGAAAGCCATAATGCTAAGGTTCAAGCTCGACAACTACCTCGCCAACCGGATGCCCATGTTCAAGCTCAGCGAGCTGTTCCCCATAATATTCGAGTGGGTCGTGTACCTGGCGTTCGTCCAGATGTCAGCGCAGGCATTGGGCGTTGTCGCAATCACGGAGTTCGTGAACTTCGTGGTCGGGTTCATACCCGGTATTGCCGAAGCGATAGCCATACTGGTCGTAGGCTACGTGTTCGCGGACTATACGAGCAAGCAGATAGCGAAGAGCGGTGTGGGCTTCTCGAAAGCGATGAGCAAGATAGTGTTCTGGCTCATAGTGTACAGCACAGCCGCAGTTTCGCTGCCGCTCGTGATGACCAACGTGGCATCCGCAAGCGAAGTGTCGGCGCTGACTGTGGTGGCGTTCGAGGTCGGACTCGCGATAGCGTTCGGCTTCGGGCTGAAGGACGTGATCGCAGAGGCGGCGGGCAAGTCGAGGAATGGTTGATTTCTCCGGCCGTTTGTTTTTCCAGCCGGGCATTGTTCCTTTTTTAATTTTAAGTAGCCGTATTGCTGTATGTAGTTTAGCGGAACGCGCACGCAAAGCAACCGCGCGCCAGTGGTCTAGCCTGGTAGGATCTGAGCTTCCCAAGCTCATGGCCCGGGTTCAAATCCCGGCTGGCGCACACCTTTCCTGCAACCGATTTAAAGTTCATTAACAACGTGTTTTTAATGCACCGTGCGAGCGGAGCTTATGGGAAGGACCGCAGGTACAAGGACTCGGAGGGCTCGGTAGAAATTGCGACGGGCATACTCTACGAGTCGGACTCGCTGATGCTGGCAAACGAAGTGGTGACCGCTTACAAAGCAAAGCTGGACGAACTTCCCGCGGCCGAACGCGAACGTTACTTTTCTCCCGCGACGATGAGGGCCTATATGAAAAATTTGCTGTGCAGCGTGTACCTAGACGACCTGCTTGTAGAGTTCGAAACGCCGACCACGCATGTGATGAGGCCTTACCGCATGCCCGATCACACGCTATTGTACCTACATCCAGAAAAGGAGCCGGAGCAGAAGCGCGAGTGGCTGAAAAGGAACTCCGTGACTATACACAAGTGAATTTTGCTGCCGCCTTACGGGCGGATGCAAGTTTAAAAACATATAAGCACTACAATTCTTAATAATCATTTGCGACACAGGTGCGAGCATGACGAAGCCAACAGGCCCGACTAACACTTACATGCGTCTGCTAATCGGCAGGCTCGAGAAGACGAAGGAGCCTATATGGCTTGACGTCGCGGCGAGGCTGCACAAACCGAGGCGGAGCAAGGTCACGGTGAATGTCGTCGACTTGGAAAGGCACGCGCAGTCGGGCGAAACGGTCGTGGTGCCGGGCATCGTGCTGTCGAACGGGGATCTGACGAAGGCGTTGCACGTGGCAGCGTGGCGTTTCAGCCCTGCGGCCGCTGCAAAGATAAAGAAGGCGAAGGGCGCGACGATGACGATCGACGAACTGCTCGCGAAGAACAAGTCCGGCTCGAAGGTACGGATAATGGTTTGACGGATTTTATGGAATGGGAACGAGGCTGTTTTTCATGGCGACCATATACGACGCGGAGAACCAAATCCTCGGAAGGCTCGGCTCTGTTATCGCGAAGCAGCTGATCGAGGGCGAGTCTGTTTTCGTGGTGAACGTGGAGAAGTCCGTGATTTCCGGCAGCCGAAAGTTCACATTGAGCGATTACGGCGTGAAAATAAAACGTGGCGACGTGCACAAGGGTCCGTTCTTCCCGAGGACGCCCGACGGCATTTTCCGCCGCACTGTGCGAGGGATGCTGCCGATGAAAAAGCCGAAAGGGAGGAACGCGTACAGGAGGCTGCGCGCATACATAGGGATACCGGACGAGCTGCAGTCGAAAGCAGGCGAGTTCAAGAAGCTCGCTGCGGCTGACGCGGGCAGTCTCAAGTCCGGAGGCATGACACTGGGCAATTTGTCCGCAGCGCTGGGCGCTACGAAAAGATGGTGAGCTGAAATATGGCAAGGGCTACTGCTGCAAAGACGACGAAGACGAGGGTAAAGAAGGCGGCTGCTAAGGAAGCGGCGAAGCAAGACAAGGGTTTCGTTTATACGACGGGCAAGCGCAAGACGGCAGTGGCGCGCGCAACTGTCAGGCCGGGCACGGGCAGGCTAATGATAAACTCGCGTCCGCTGGACGTGTGGGGCACTGAGATTTTCCGCTTGTGGATTCGCGAGCCGCTCATGCTGGCGGAGGACGCGGCGGGCAAGGCTGACATCGACGTCATCGTCCGCGGCGGAGGCATACCTTCGCAGGCGGAGGCGACGCGCATCGCAATCGCTCGCGGGCTAGTCAAGCTGACGAAGGACAAGGCTCTGAAGGACAAGTTCCTCGAGTACGACCGCGGGCTGCTCGTCTACGACTTCCGCCGCACCGAGGTGCACAAGCCGTCGCGCAGCAGAAAGGGGGCAAGAAGGCACAAGCAACGTTCAAAGAGATAAATAAAGATATTTTTCTTTGTAGACTCACCGCTAGTAGTAGTACTAAATTTATATATACTTAAGTATACTATAGTATACTTATGAAGAAAACTACAATAAAAATTAGCTATAAAATAAAACAAGAGTTGGAAAAAATTAAAATTCATCCGAGAGAAACTTACGAAGATGTAATAACAAGACTTGTCAAAAAGATGAAAAAATGAAATTACCAGACATAATTAATGGCACACTATTAGGCGATGCCTCGGTTAGAATTGATAAATCCAAGTACTATTATTATAGTCTTAATGCTAAAGATAAGAATTTCCTTTGTTGGGTAAAGACATTACTAGAAAGATTTAACATACCAACCTACATAACTGTTAATAATATTGTATCTAAAGTTTTTACTCTAGGATTTTATATCAATGCTCGCAAAAGTCAAGAACTACTCAAATTAAGAAGTAAATGGTACAAACAGGAAAATGGTAAAACCGCCAAAATAATTCCTTTTGATTTAAAGATTACACCTATAACAGTACTTTTTTGGTATTTAGGTGATGGTAGTCTAATAAGAAGGAAAAATGATTCAAACAGAGTTCCTTTCATAGTTCTAGCTACAAATACCTTTTCTAAAGATGATGTAGATTTTTTAATAGAAAAGTTAAAGGAACTAGAATTAAATTTTTATCCGGTCAAATACAAAAGTGGATTTACTGGGAAAGCCTGCGGTTATTGTTTGTACTCAAATACACAAGATGGTACACCTTTCAGATTTTTCAAATTAATTGGATTCAAATGTCAAAAAGAAATTGCAAATTTCAGTACTGGACGGAGGGGGATTTATAGGGAAGAAAAATTCTTCAAAGATAAATGGCCTAGAGAAGAAGACTGGATAAAAATTTTGTCAAATATAAAAGAAATCGCAAATATGCTTAAAGAAAAAAGGAAACAGCTTGGTCTAACTCAAAGAGAAGTTGCCAAATTAGTTGGTACAACTAGAGAACATGTAAGAGACATCGAGAACGGGAGGCGTTGTGCGAGTGTCGCCGTATTTAAGCCACTTTTAAAAGCTTTAAATTTAGATGTAGCTTATTTATTGAAAGAACTAAACAAAAATACGTGCATAGGCGGTTAAAGATATAGAGTAAATCTAATAAATCAAATTAAGGCGAAGATAGAAATGATGGTTCCTGTTCGATGCTTCACGTGCGGCAAGGTCATAGGCCACGCGTGGGAAGAGTACAAGCGCCGCGTCGAGCAGGGCGAGGATCCTGGAAAGGTTATGACTGAACTGGGGATGAAACGGTACTGCTGCCGCCAGGTGTTCCTTTCGAACGTGGACTTGCTGAAGGATATAAACCAGTTCAGGCCGTAGGTTGCGGATGCGTGCGGGTGTTTTGACAATGATGTGGCCGGAAGACGAGTTCACGAGGTTCGAAGTCGCGCGTCTGGTCGGAGCGCGCGCGTTGCAAATAGCGTTGGGCGCGCCTGTGCTGGTGAAGAAATCCGAGCAGACAGACGCGATAGAGCTTGCGAAGGACGAGTTCAGGAAGAAGATGATACCGATAACCGTGAAGCGCGAGCTGCCCGACAAGACGAAAATCGCGGTGAGCGCGAAGGTTGCAATCGAGAACTGGCTGAAAAGGTACAACGGGGAAATCTGAATTCCTAAAAATCAGCAAGGCGCATTATGCTATCCTTACGCCATTTTTAATCTGATCTATCACCGGCTTGAACAGGTCATACTGCAAATCCCCATAAGCGCGATTTATCCTATAGTCTGGCAACTCGACGTTGTGGTCCAGCACGCCTTTTATGAATTTCTTGCCAATTCCAAGCGCATGTGGCGTGTATCCAAATATGCCCATATCGTACGTACCTAGCCTAACTGCAGCGTAGTTAAACGCTATCGAAGAGTGGCCATGGATGGTGGAATCTATGAATGGGCTCGGATTGTCTTTTGCGCTACGATAGTCGCCGAATAATCTCCTCTGGTACGCGGGCGGCCTGCATATGCCATGCCATATGTGGCCGTCGCAGCTGCAGGATATCTTTATGTTTCGCAGCGTTTTCAGTTTCTCCTCCGGACTATCGTCCGCTGTGAGGTTGTTCAACTGAACCTTGTACCATGTGTTGTTCTCCCATGTCGGCCTTGACCTGGCAAGCGAGAGCCCCTTTACTAATATAACCGCTTCTAGTCCTTCGTGGCACGACCTTTTCGTGTTCACGAGTTCCCTGCCTTCCGGATCCGGCAGCTTTCTTATCTTCAAATATTTCTTCAGTTTGTTGAGAGAAAGTTCCGGTTCGTACAGTTCGGCAAGCCCGTCCCATACGGCATACAGGACATCGCCGTCCACCTTGCCCGTTATTCCGCCTGCGGTATAATAACCAGAGCTTGGTTTGAACATGCTCGTCATCGCGTCCACCGATTTCCTCACAGCGGTGCTTTCTCCGGATTTCTTTTCGTCTTTCATTTCAAACACTGTGTAGAGTGTCTTATCGCAAACTTTTAAACTTTGTCTTCATTCCAAAAACTCCACGTCATCCACTCTGCCATCGGCGTCCTTGTCTATGCCACGAACGACGCGCGCAATCCCG
>Ga0315289_10014904_pt1 | contig 10816 bp, 10 predicted proteins | sample YL17G11_40_MG_FD_203452 | JGI IMG/M metagenome (GOLD analysis project Ga0315289, IMG submission 203452) | Sediment microbial communities from Yellowstone Lake, YNP, Wyoming, USA - YL17G11_40 | ecosystem: Environmental > Aquatic > Freshwater > Lake > Sediment | place: USA: Wyoming | collected...
CCGAAGTCGAAAAACAAATTCATCAAGACGGTCACGTTGAGCAAGGCCCAGGAGGAAATCCTGAAAAAAGTGAATCCCTTGCTCCTCGATAAACATAGTGTACATAAATCAGGGTAAAGTCAGGTAATTTAGTCTATTTTGCTGCCTATAAAAAGCATATCGGATTTTATCCTACGTCGAGTGGAATTCGCGCCTTTAAACATGACTTATCAATTTATGAAGGCGGAAAAGGTACAGTCCAATTTCCAATAGACAAACCATTGCCGTTGAAATTAATAAGTAAGATCGTGAAATTTCGAGTTGCTGAAAATTTGAAAAATGCTGAGATAAAATTGCGCAAAAGGAAATAATATAGTGAGATTTAGAAACGCAATTCGGACACCGGCCATGTTTATACCGCTGTCACCGGCAAGATAGACGTCCGGGACGTTTGATCATCACCATGAAAATCCAACAAGAAATTTTCGATTTTCATGGTATCTTATGAACATCTTCTCGCGCGGCCGATAGCCAGAATTCAATAATATCTAAAGGGAAGCCGCGCGACCGCACAGGCAAAGGCGGAAAGCACTCCTAAACCGCAAACACGAAAGATGGATTATATTTTCGCCTTGTCGTCCAGGAGTTTCTTCATCCTGGCCAAGAAGGCTTTAGATTTTTCCAGCGCTTCCTCGACTTCGTCTGAGGAAGTGAAGAAATCAAAGCTGTACTGGTCGGTACAGTAGGCTCACATTTTCGAACTTTCTCTTGAGAGCCGTTGAGAGTTCGGCGAGCGCAAATTCGTTCCTTTTGGAAATCTTGATCCAGAGGTCGATATCTGAATCCTCGTCGTTCTCGCCCTTGACGCAACTGCCGTAAATGCCGACGCCGGTAACGAAAGGATATTTCGTGAAATCGAACTGCGCAAAATGCTTCAGGCTCATGATGATCCTCAAAAGCCTAACGTCGAGATTGGCATCAACAAAGTAATCCCCATTCGTCTTTTTAAGTAACTTTTCCTTCTTGAGCATAGTAAGGTATCGCGAAACGAAACCCTTGCTGATGCCGAGGTTTCGGGCAACCTCCGCAACGGAGACCTTCCCCTTTTTGAGAAGGATTTTGGCGAGAATGGCTTCACGTTCTTTCGTGGATAACAATTTGCTCAGATTCATGATGAAAACTATTAGTTTCCGATTTAAAAACGTTTCGTTTCCGAAATGGAAACTATTTTACGACAACATTTTGTCATAGTCAACTCAGGGCAAAGTGTGTTATTCCATCACCCCGAGCAGGTCGGCCTGATGGCGGCCGAGGCGGGAGCGGAATATTTTTGATTGCAGCATGGGTGTCATTTTAGACCGGGGCGGAAGTCTATTGTTTTTCGGGCGATTTCTTGGCCGCTTGGAACGATGATTCGACCGGCCTTCTTCGCGGCCATTTCCTGTTCTTGACATCGATCATCAGCCGGACTTAACATTTTTATGCGCGCGGGAGTATAGTCATGGGGCTCAGAGGGGATAGATCTCAGGCGTAGGGAAAAAGCAAGCTCCCATCACCTATAACGATTCCAATACGAAGTGCCATTTTTCGATGGAACGGTCCTCGCTCCAAGAAACCGAGCCCGCAATTCATCAATTGTAACCTTTTGTTCTCCCCTCCAGTATGTTATTAAGAGGATTGTGGGGAACAAAAGAAATCATGACGATGAATAAGCGATCGATCTTCTTTCTGTTGGTGCTGCTTATTGGCTTCTCCAGACTTCCTCTTTTCAGCCAGGCCCTGATTCCTAAAGAGGCAAAAAACGGGATGGTGGTAAGCACACAAGGTCTGGCCTCGGAGGCGGGTCTCCAAATTCTAAAAAAAGGTGGCAATGCGATCGATGCTGCCATCACGACGGCATTTGTTTTGGCCGTTATCTACCCCTCATGCGGCAATATCGGCGGCGAGGGGTTTCTTCTCTATCATGGGAGCGACAGTCAGGTGTCGGCCATCGATTTCCGTCTGAAAGCCCCTGCCGCTGTGACCCCCGGCATATTCCTCGATGAAGCTGGCAAAGACTGGAGGAAATCCCCGGTTGAGGGTCTGCATGTTACCGACAGCCCGTTGGCCATCGGAATTCCCGGCACAGTGGCCGGGCTCGCCATGGCCCATCGCAAATACGGCAGTAAACCCTGGGCGGAGTTAATCGATCCGGCAGTGCGCCTAGCCGAAAAGGGATTCCCGGTCAGTGCCAGCCTGCACAAGGAAATGGTCGAGTCACGGGAGTATTTTTTAAAATACCCCTCCTCGACTCGTTTTTTTCTTAAAAACGACGGGACGGTTTATGAAACCGGTGAGATCTGGAAACAGCCCGATCTGGCCGACACATTGAAGCGCATCCAGAAAAACGGGGAAGCCGAGTTCTACACCGGGAAAACCGCCGAACTGATCATCGCCGCCATCCGTCAATACGGCGGCATTATGACTATGGAGGATTTGAAAAACTATCGGGCGATCGAGCGCCGGCCCGATCACAGCACGTACCGGAACTGGGATGTGTTCACGATGCCGCTCCCCAGTTCGGGAGGTATCGCCGAAACTCAGATTCTCAATATCCTAGAAGGGTACAACCTGCAAGAGATGGGTCACAATACCGCTCAATACCTGCATACGCTGACTGAGGCCATGCGCCGGGCCTATCGCGATCGCGCCCTCTATTTAGGAGATCCAGAGTTCAATCCCGATATCCCCAAGGATCGGCTGATCTCTAAAGCCTATGCAGCGGAGTTGAGGAAAACCATTGACCCCCGGCGAGTTTCGAAAAGCGATGAACTGACGACGATCGATGAACAAGGCGAAAAGATGGAAACGACCCACTTCTCCGTTGTGGACGGCCACGGCAATGCCGTTTCCTTCACCTACACCCTGAATGGGGATTTCGGTGCCTACCTGGTCCCCGCAGGCAGTGGAGTGGTCCTGAACAATTCTCTGTCTGATTTCAGCAATAAGGTGAAGCCTGGAGGCTTCGGCCGGGCCAACCTGCCCGCGCCGGGAAAGAGGCCCCTTTCCAGCATGACGCCCACTATTATCGCAAAAAACGGCAAGCCCCATTGGGTCATCGGAAGTCCCGGCGGCCAGACCATCATCTCCACGAATGTCCAGGTGACGGTTAACCTGATCGATTTCGGGATGAACATTGCCGAAGCGGTGGCTGCACCGCGCATATTCCATGGCTGGATGCCCGACGAAACCCTTTTCCAGAAGGGGGTTACCACACTGGATTCCCGAAAGCTGTATGAAGCGATGGGCCATAAGATCGTCGAGTTCAAGGGACTCTTCGGCCCGGCGATGTGTATATGCATCGATCACGAAAAGCATCTGCTCTTCGGCGCTGCCGATCCTCGGAGCGCCGATGGCCTGGCAGCCGGGTTTTAATCCTTCCTCTGAGCATCTGTTGAATTTCCGACACTTTTTAGCTTGTCTGCGGCTCCTTGTCCCCTTTCCGCTGTTTTCAGCTCAATTTGACATCCGATCACGCTGCGATTTATCATTCCCAACGATGGGGTGAGGCGAAATTGGCGCACGACCACTCATTCCGCCGGCGCAGCAGAAAAGGGAGAAATCGGGAAGCCCGAGGCCGTGGACAAGTTGATCGGCATCGCCCGGTCGGCGAGCCCGGCCGAAGTGCGGGAGGAAGCCATCCAGGCGCTGGCCGATAACGTCTCGGACAAGGTGTTGTCCGCCTTGGAGGGGATTATCGACAAGGATCCGGACCTGGAGATCAAAGAGGAAGCCGTCTGGGTGCTCTCGGACCTGGAGGCCGAGGCCGGTCTTCCCCTCCTGATCAAAATCGCCCGAACGCATGCCGTCGTCGAAATCCGGAAAACGGCGATCGAGTCGCTGGGCGACTGCTCCGATCCGAGGGCCCTTCAGGCGCTGATCGACCTGGCCCGGAATCCGGTCCGGCGGGGAGGCTGACTTCCCGCCGGTCCCGGATCGAAGCGGTTCGAGGCTCTATTATTATCGCAACGATCAACCCGCGATCCTGTATTTGACCAGCCGGAGAGTCTCGTCCGGATTTTCTTCCAGGACGAAAACGACGTCCCCCGATACCCTCAGCAGCGTCCGTCCCGCTCCCAGATAGAAACAATCGACGTACCTCCCCTCCGCATCGAAGACGTCCCAGAGCTTTCCCTTCTCCGAATCTTCGGTCGACGTCGACACCCAGAGCAGCGGACCGTTCGGCACGAGGTTGTCGATGTCGGTTTGATAATCGGCCTTCGGGAGTTTCATTTTTTCCCGCCACTCCCGTTCGTCCTTGGTTTCGAGCTGCGGGACATGAGGATAATCGCGCCGGAAACGCCGAACGATTTTTTTCCGATCCAAATCCAGAACCTCGATCAGATAATCCCTGCCGTGAAAGCCGAAGACGAGCCGTCCGTCCTCGCTCATGGATTTAATGGCATTCCCCCAATTTAATCCGCCCCGCAGAATGAGGTAGCGCTTGAAAAAGAAGGGCGCGATATCCGTCTCCGATTTTCCGTCCCGGGTCAACAGCGTTATTATGTGTGGGATATCCGCGAATCCGGGAATTCCCCCCCGTGCCGCCGGCGCGTCTTGCCGGTAAAAGACCAGACCGGCCCGCCCGACGCCGACGAAACCCCGATTGATTTTTTTGTCGAACGGGATTTCGCCCAGCCATTTTCCGTCCAGATCCGCCCGCCACAGCCGGAGCAGGTCGCTGTCATAAATGAGGAGATCGGATCCGTCCAACTGATATCCGAAATGGGTCGACATCTCTCCCGGCCCCTCGCCCTTCTTGAAAAGATTCCGGATGAATGTCCCGCCGGCGGTGAACTTCAGGAGTTCGGCCTCGTCCTGAAGAAAAATCGTCCCGTCCGGGGCGATTTTCAAGCGATACGGATACTTGAAATAAAAAGCGCCGCCCTCGTCCGTGACCCGCCAGATCTCCTCGAGTTTGAGGACCCGGCCCGCGTTCGCGGCGGACGGTTTTCCGGGATTTTTAATCACCTCCTGGGAAAAGAGGACCCCGGACGAAAGAACCGCCGCCCAAAGGAAAACCGCTCGGATTCCGCGACCGACAAAACTGTTCCTGGTGCCCATCTCCCGTCTCCTTTCATTGACAATCATCATCAAGTACGCCAAAGCGCCCCCGTTCGTTTATAAGGATTTGCTTTTTTACGCTGCACGTCGTTCTTTCGCCTTAAGGTCGGAATCGATATTCCCTTTCACGAAAGAATGGTATTCCCGGCTGCCGATCGTTGTCAAGAACACGAAATAGTTCGCGCAGCAGAAAAACGAATTTCTTATCACCCCTACTCTTTGACTCGAGAGATCGTCAATGCGCGTGGCGAAAAGGCGACGACCTGAAACGGCGTCTCGTCCGGCCGGCCCGGAGAGATGTGAAGCTCGGGATTCTCGCCGAGGACCATGATGGTGCAGCCGTAGGTCCCCGTATTATTGATGCCGGAAGCCCGGTTCTGGAACAGGGTCTTCAGGACGGCGAGGTCGATCTCAGCGGAGTTGTCCTTAAGGACCTGGCCGAGATAGTTGAACCGCGGGCAGAGAGCCCGGTATTTCTCCAGGGTCATTCCCCTGCGCTTCAACATCTCCGGAAATCTCGGGTTGAAATCGTCGTTAATCAGAGGATGGTTCGTATGGTAGGTGAATTGGGCGCCCTCGAACGGGATGAATCCGGACATTTTGCCGGCCGAGCGCTCGAAGCAAGCGACATCGGCCGGTCCACCGAGGACGTAGTTCTGCGGCGCCGCGGGCTGGATGTCCTGAAGGAACCTCACCGCCTGCTCATAGGTTTTTTGGCGCAAAATCCCCCTGATGACGAAGGCGACGGGAAGCCCTTTCGGGGAATAGGCGAGTTGGGTAACGGCGTTGACACAGATCGCGACCGACCGGCTGTTCAATCCGTTGGAAGCGATGACTCCCGGGACCGTGAAGACGAGGGTTTCCAGACCCTCCCGCTTGTCCCGGATGCGAAGGACCGTCTGAAAACCATGATAGAATGTCGGGAGATCCATCGTCTGGGCGACGTAAGCGGGGTTTCCGTTCCTTTTTCCCGCGGCTATGGACGTGCACTTGGAGAGGCCCAGGTCAGGTTTCATAGCCCAGACCTCGTCGATGAGCTGGTAAGCGTACATCGTGTCGAAGTCCACGCCGGCTCCGTCGGCGATGCCGCGGACTTCTTCGAGGAGGCCCGGCGTCCAACGTTCGATGGCGGGCTTGAAATCCGTTTTCTTCAGGAGATTCTGAATGAAAACCTCAGCCGTGACCCCATAAGTCTTGGCGATGTCCTCTTTCCAGCGTCTGACCAGCTCCTGAATTCCAACCTTTAGAGTCCGGCCGTGGACCTTCCCCATCTGGAAGGGCGTTCCTTCCAGATCGACGATTCGGAGTTTCTCCGCCGGTCCGGGTGCGGAACCGCCCCCGGCGGCAAAGGCCGAGAACAGGAAGACAACCAGGGCAAGCAAGAGGACAAGCCCGTTTGCCGATAATGTCGCCTGCCAGTTTCTTTTTTGCATCAGGCTATACTCCTCTCCGGCAGTTTCAGGCAAAGATCCTGCCTTTTAACAACGCTGGTAATATACGTCCCGCCGCGAGGACAATCAAGAAGCGGCGTTCAAACTTTTTAACTATTTTATGACACGTCCTTTGATATTCGTGTAATGAACGCCGCCGCTTCCCGTTTCCTTAAGGATCAGATCTTTTTCGACCCTGTCGATATCAATCCCCCCGGAACCATCACTCACCGTCAGGCTTCCTCCGACGTTGATAACATCAATTCCGCCTGAGCCGTCATGAATCGTGACATTTCCAGAAATGTCTCTGATTTCTATCTCGCCGGAGCCGTCCTCTATCTCAAGATCGCCTTGAATATTCTCGACCCGCATCCCGCCGGAGCCGTCATCGATGCTGAGATTGCCTATAATGCTTTCTACGTCGATAGGGCCTGAACCGTCATCGATCCTCATATCCATTTTTTTCGGGACATTTACGGTCAGGTCGATCCAGGCGTCCCGGAAAAAGGAAAAAGGCCCGTCGTCGATCCGGCTGACGAGTAAGGCAGAGCTTCCCTTTTTCTCAAGCGTCAGCTTGACATGGTCCTCAAGAAATTCTTTCATCCTCTTATCGGCAATGCCCCTGACATAAATCTCGGCCTTAACTTCAATAGAATTGAGCGCTTCGACGCCCCGGACTTTCAAAAATCCGGCTCCGCATTCGATTTCCAATTTGTCGATTCCCTGAGCCGCCAAGCTCAACGGCTTGATTTCCTGGGCAGAAAAGGCCAAAGAGGCAGTCACGAAAAATGCTGCAAAGATTAGGGTTGTAGACTTCATCCCTTCCTCCTCAAAAATATCATAAATTCATCATTCAATAAGAGATACGAAATTTCGAGGAAAAAAGTTCGTATCTCTATAGCTGTTTTCAGTTCAATTTTTCCGGCCGCTCTTGACACGTGCTGAGCCCTAATTTATGCTTCCTCCGATCGGAAAATTGAAAAATTCTAAAAAAATGAGCCATTCAGCCGGTTTTAAAGACTAATGGTATAGATGAGCGTGGAATATTCGGATATCGAAAACCAGTTACTGGTTATGGATGCCCAGGACGGCGATGTTTCGGCTATGGAGAAACTTGTTAGCCGCTGGCAAAAACGGCTCTGGCGACACGCTTATCGACTGACCAATAATATCCAGGCCGCTTGGGATGTTACTCAGCAGAGCTGGTTGGGCATAATTAAAGGTTTGAACAGACTCGAAGACCCTGCGAATTTCAAGTCGTGGGCGTACAGAATAACAACCAACAAGGCGGCCGACTGGTGTAAAAAGAAAAATGCTATCCATCAGGTTGCTTGTGAGCGGTTAGAGTCAATTGAATCCAAAGAGAAAAAAGACACAGGTATCAAAGAACTGCTCGGCAAATTGGATATCAGAAAAAGAATGGTTGTTAGTCTGTACTATTTCGAGCAGTTGAGTGTATTAGAAATCAGTCAGGCCTTGAATATTCCGGCCGGCACGGTTAAGTCGAGACTCTCAGCGGCCCGGAATGACCTAAAGGAACTATGGCGAAAAAACGAATAATTATAAGGAGATAAAAAATGAGTAACGAGCAGTTTAAAAAAATAGTCGATAATCCGTTGGAATACGATGAGTCAAAGGAAGATTCCTTACGCTCATTGGCGAAAGAGTTCTTCAGCAAAAAAATGCGTTGGGTTATCGTCAATGTTTATGTATGGTTTTTTGTCCTTCTGGTTCCGATTATTATCAGTGTCAAACAATTCTTTAAAACAGACCAGACCAAATCCCAGATTATGTATGCGGCCATTTTCGTCTGTTGTACCCTAACCGTTTTCTCCTTAAAGGATTTCTGGTGGGTAATGGCCCAAAGATACAGTATTAAGCGAGATATAAAGAGGCTGGAGCTTCGTGTGGCGGAACTGGCACAAAAATTCAATGAAAGGAAAAATGCTTAACAAATAGAAAAAGCCGGCGAAAAACCGGGGTTTTTGAAAATTCACTAAATACTAACGACCAGCGATTAACGACCTTCTAAATCTAACGGCGAGACAGAATCGCCAAACTTTTTTCCTGCCGCTTTGAGGCGTTTTTTCGGCTCGGCTAAAACCTTAACTGCTTCCAGTACCAGATTAACAAACCTATCATGTTGCCATGCTGATGGGAACCGAGTAAGACCAAGTCGCACTATTACCAAGTCCAGCGACGGTATTATGCTGATAAATTGCCCTTCATGGCCTACAGCGTGGAATGCATCTCCCGGCACTAACTTCGCGTGATCGTCACTCCGGTATTCTTTCGGAATCTTTAGCCAGAAATGGGCGCCATATTGCTTGTCCGGCGCGTGTGGCCCGGGAGTGGTGGAATACTTAATCCATCCTTCCGGGAGAATACGCTGTCCCGCCCATACGCCGTCCTGAAGATACAGCTGTCCGAACTTCGCCCAGTCCCGTGCGGTAGCATACATAAAGGATGACCCGACAAACGTGCCTGATGCATCTTGCTCGATGATGGCGCTGTTCATGCCAATACGTTGGAAGAGCGCACGACGTGGAAGGTCTATATAGTTGGCATTCCCGACGACTTGCCGAATGATGCGACTTATGATGTTTGTTGTACCGCTGGAATAGCTCCACTTCGTTCCCGGTTCTGCTTCCAAAGACTTACGGGCAGCGTAGGCTCCCATGTCCGGAATCCTAAACAACATGTAGGTAACGTCTTTAAGTGGGTTGCTGTAATCTTCGTCAAAACGTAGGCCACTACTCATCTGCAGCAGTTGATTGAGTGTGATCTTCCGGCGCGGATCATCGGGTTTCAGCCATTCAGGCACCGGTAGATGTCCGTTGAGAGACAATCGGCCTTCTTTTACCATGATGCCCACCAGCGCATTCATGACCCCCTTGGTCATGGACCAGCCAAGGAGGGGTGTATTCTTGCTAATGCCCGGCGCGTACCGTTCGGCGACAATCTGGCCTTTATGTACAATGACAACCGCACGAGTGCGACGCAACCGTGTCGGTTCAGGTTCCGAAAAAGCCCAATCCAAGGCGGGCTTGAATCGAGGGTCATACTTTTCCGATATAACCGCTGAGTCGGTTGGAATAGCAGTCCCCTCGCCGCTGGAGAGGCCAACAGGAGTATCGTATGCCAAAATGCAGCCGAGTCCTGGCCGATAAATGGCTTTCCGTGTGAGTATGCCGAGAAAATCGGCTGTAACATATTTTGATGTGTAGTCGACTTTGGTGTTTATATAACGCAAAATGGATAAATCATCCACTGCCAGGTCTGTACTGAGTATTGAATGAGGATCACGGTGTGCGACAAAAACGCCGGAACAGAGAATTTTTGCCTTATATGCCGCGCCTATCGAAGCCAGCGACCAAGAGTAATACAGCCCAATTCCAAGAGCAACAACAAAGACAATCGCAAAAACGAACAGAAAGTTTCTCTTACGTCTTTTCATCCGTATTCTTCATTCAGCTAACGACCGTGCTTCAGCCGCGGCGCTTCCGTTTCACCGGCGCCGGCGCGAAGGGGAGAGATCGAAGACGATTTCGCGGGGCTCCCGGGCGCAGCGCCCCTAGATTAGCCCAAGCGCAAAAATGATGTCAACAGGCAAGCTCGGCCATCGTCGTCTTGTTGACAACTGGATTTGGGTCCTCCGCCCCGCGCCTGGAATATGGAGATTGGCCATTTCTTAACCTTTTTTGGATTGCTCGGGTATCTCATATAGATGGATCCGATGCCCCTTTTGAGAATAGGTTTTCGAAAAAGACAGAAAACCGCCTTTCTTTTCCTCTCGGTCAATCTATTTTTCCTGGGTCTCTCAATTTTATTGCATTCGCAAGAAAAGTCTATTCCTCTAAAGCTGGCCACCCCCTTGGCCATCGGACGGACCGATCTCCTCTTCAGCTCCATCGCCTCGGTCTGCGAAGACGACCAGCTCAATTTTTATGCCCTGGACCGCCTGGAACACAAGGTCTTCAAATTCTCGCCACAGGGCCGACTGCTTCTGACCTTCGGCCAGAAAGGCCAGGGCCCTGGCGATTTCCAATCCCCCGCCGGAATTGTCCTCACTTCAAAAGGGGAACTGGCTGTGCTCGAAGATCTTTCCTATATTTCCCTCTTTAAAACAGATGGAACATTCATCAGACGCTTAGACCTTAACGGTCGGCTGGGATTGGGCTACATCGGGCCCGACCGCTTTTACGGTTGGATCTGGCGCCCCGACGATCAACAGCAGGTGATGGTGGATGGCCAGAACAAAATCTTGAAGACATTTCATGCCGTGGCCAGGGATCGGTTCTCGA
>Ga0315289_10014905_pt1 | contig 10816 bp, 12 predicted proteins | sample YL17G11_40_MG_FD_203452 | JGI IMG/M metagenome (GOLD analysis project Ga0315289, IMG submission 203452) | Sediment microbial communities from Yellowstone Lake, YNP, Wyoming, USA - YL17G11_40 | ecosystem: Environmental > Aquatic > Freshwater > Lake > Sediment | place: USA: Wyoming | collected...
TTACATTTGGCAATTTATGTCAAAATTCTGATGGCGGCAAGAATTATTATTTGAAAGGAGCTATAAGCGGTACTGATTCGTTTGGCACAAAACTTAATGTAGCGGAAAAATGTTTGGATAATAAAACATTAAATGAGTGTTATTGCAATGAAGAAAGCTATGAGTGTGTTAAATATAGTTGTTCTGATATCTGCAAAGATGGCGCTTGTTATTCTACAGATGTTCTTCTAAAATATAATATTGGTACTTATTCATATCTTTGGACACAAAGTGAAACAGATTCCGATTACTTTTTTTCAATAGCTTATTACAGGAGAACAGGCGAAACAAATGAAGTTGGTGCAAGTATAAGGGCTTATTTCTTAAAAGAGAATATTAAAGAAGGCCTAAACACCATCATTACAGAATCTTTGGTTAATGTCAAAAAAATAAATTATAACGGTTATATTATTTATTCTGGAAAAATTTCAGGCTCGGATATGCCAGAGTACGTTTGGACACATGGGAGCTATATATTGAGCATTCATCGTCTTTCATCCAGTTTAAAAGATCCAGTTGAAATTCTTGATGAATATCTTTCAGCATACCCGAGCGATATCGAGGAACAGGCATGCACAGACAGCGACGGCGGAATAAATTATTATGTGAAAAGTATAACCAAAGGTGTTTATGGCAGCCCTGGGGGGATAAGCTACAAAGGAATTACTTATAATGAAGGAGATTATGTTGAACTTGAAGACTTTTGTGATAATAATTTCTTACACGAATATTCTTGTTTTGAAAAAGGAGTGACTCAAGGCGGCCTTTCTTGCCCTTACGGCTGTGTTGATGGGGCTTGTGCTGGAACCGCTGCTGAGCTAACTATAACAAAATGCGATAGAGATAGAACATGCGATAGCAGTTATGTTAGTGTTTATGAAGGTAAAATTGTCTCTTTAATAGATGAAAAGGGCAACAGATATCAGCTATCTGTTTCTGTAGCTTCTGATGGCAGCGGCGCTAAATTAATTGTTAATGGTGTAACACAAAGCGTTGTTGAGGATGGCTCATATGCCTGGGAAAGCCTGGGGTTTAATGTTGGAGGAATAAATCCTTATGGAGTTACTGTACCTGCAAGCATTAGCTTAAGTGTCGGAGAAAATTATAATACCTGTCCTGACGATTGTGCTGCTGCTCAACCGGTTAAAGGATGCACAGACACCGACGGCGGAGAAGATATTTATACAAAAGGTTATTGCCAGTTTGTTGATGCAAAGGGAATAGTTTATGGACCTAATTATGACAAATGCTCCGATGAGAATTATGTGGAAGAGGCAGAATGTAATGAAGTTGGAAGTTGTTATGGTAGAAATTTGTTATGCCCGAATGGCTGTCAAGACGGAGTGTGCTTGAGCACAGAGCCAACCGGAACATGCACAGAAGATTCTGACAAGGAATACACATGCCCAGACGGAAATAATATTTTATGGTGCAAATGCTTTGGAGAAAAATGGACATGCATAGACAATCCTGCGCAATATTGCGCTGGATATAAACCATCAATTGGGCTGGCTCTGCCTCAAGCGTGCGATGGATGCCTTGTAAACGGCAAATGCCTAAGAATAGGGCAGAGAGTCAAAGGAAATTATTGCTCACTTGATGGAAACATGATTTCTCAGATGGAAAAAGATGAAGCATGCGATGAAAATTATGAATGCCTTGCAAATACTTGTGTTAGCGGAAAATGCGTTGACCAGTATGGCTTGATTGTAAAAACATGGTGTTATCTCAAGTGTGCAGGAGTTGTTGCAAAAGAATTTTTGACTTTTGGTCCTCAAGCAGGAAAGTTCTTTGAGCCGTGTGTTCTTAGCTGCTTAGAAAAGTATTAATTTTTAATTATTTAGAAAGCAGTTATTATTCATACATTTCAGAAAGATTGTAAAAATCAAGAAGCTCTGATTTGCTTATTTTTCTGTTATCATAGTTTCTGAGCATGGAATTCAGGGTATTAATCTCAAGTGTATCATGATCGTCAAATGCGCTCATTCCGTTTCTGATATGCTCAATCAAAACTTCTTTTAACTTTTCATCCGGCAAAAACTTTTTTTCCAAAGTTGAGGATGTCATTGTAGTTTTTTTTCTAAAGATGATTTATCCAGTTCTTTGTTAATTCTCTTAAGCTCGCCTTTTAATGTTCCGCTGTAAAGCCTGTTAATAACTTTCCAATAAATGAATTTGCTGATTTTTTCATGATTTTTTTCGTACCATGCTGCAGCAGCTCCGCATGCCAAAGTTGTTCCTGCAAGTGCCATCCAGCCATATTCCATAAGCAAACAAACTAAAAAGGGTATATAAAAATTATTATTCAAATTTAAATGCTTTCTTAACTTCGTCTATATTAAATTGGCCAGGAGCATTTGATTGTCCAGGCAAGGACACATAATCTATCTCATTTATAGAATTCAATCTTGTTATTTTTCCAATCTCGCCCATGCCTATTCCTATGATTGGTTTTTGCGAGTATCTTGTCATTTCAATAATCCTTTCATTGTCCTTTTCACTGTTTGATTTTACCGCGATTTTGATTATATCTGCGTTTGTGTTCAGGATTTTACCATAAATTTCATGCAAATTTTCAGGAGTCTCATTGAAATTATGGTAAGAAACTATAAGTCTTGATTTCTTTTTTTCAAAATTTTCAGGCAGATAGTTTAATTCCAAGTCAACATAATTTGCATTTAAATTGACTGCTTCTTTAAGCATAAGCATTCTCAGCCATTCAGACCCCTCAAAATTTCCGCCCTCGCTTTTCACCCTATTTGTCACGATTACAGGCAATGGAGAATGAAAAATTAGCTTTTCAAGATCAACGTCTGCTATAGAATCTATCCTTAATTCGACAATATCTGCTCCTGATTCATAGGCTGTTTCCATATATTTCAGAGCATCTTCCATCCTTATTTTCTCTCCATAATCTCTTGAAAGAGAGCCTATAGGAACTGCCAGCTTTTTCATTAGGCTAGAAGAAACAAGCTGTTTAAAAGAATTATTGTTATAGAATTAAATCCGTTTTTAGTTTGATTCTGACTTCATTAAAGCTGGGACGCTGAACCTGAGCTACTCTGAGCCTGAACAGGAATCGTTGATCTGATCGCGCTGATTAGCCCATATATCCAGGCATGTCCATTTTGTCTGGCTTTGCTTTTCTGAGGAAAACTTCCATTTCCTTATAGGCCTTTGCATCATCCGCAGTTACTGAAGGCTTGATTTTTTTCAGAGCCTCATCAAAATTCTTTTTCTTCACTTCTTTTGCGCTTATGCTCTCTCTAAGGGCAAGCATTGCAGCTTCCCTGCATAATCCTTCAATATCTGCCCCTACAAGGCCGTCAGTTTTTTCTGTCAATGATTCCAGAGAAACATCTTTTGAAAGAGGCATCTCTTTAGTATGGATTTTGAAAATTTCCAGTCTTGATGATTTGTCTGGAACAATTGTAGTCACTATCCTGTCAAATCTTCCTGGCCTTAGCAAAGCCGGATCAAGCATGTCTGGCCTGTTTGTTGCTCCAATAACAACAACCCCGTCCAAATCAATTAATCCGTCCATTTCTGCAAGCAATTGATTAAGAACATTATCATTAACTTTGCTTCCCTGGTCCATTCCTCTTCTTCTTCCCATAGCATCAATTTCGTCAAAGAAAACTATGCAAGGGGCAACTTGCCTTGCCCTTTCAAAAATCTTCCTGACCCCTTTTTCAGATTCTCCGACCCATTTTGACAAAAGCTCAGGGCCCTTAACTTGTATAAAATTTGCCTGAGATTCAGTAGCGACTGCCTTTGCAAGCAAAGTCTTTCCAGTTCCTGGAGGACCATAAAGCAAAACTCCTCTTGGGGGCCTTATGCCCATATTCTTGAATATATCAGGATGACTCAATGGCCATTCAACTGCCTCTTTCAAATCTTTTTTAATATCTTCAAGACCTCCAACTTCATTCCATTTAATATTAGGAGATTCAACATAGACTTCTCTCATTGCAGAAGGCTGGACCATTCCAAATGCAGACTTGAAATCCTCATCTTTTATCCAGAGCTTTTCAAGCAGCTCTTCTGGAATCGGCTCGTTTTCTTTTATTTTCAGGTCAGAATTGCTTTTGATTGCTTTTCTTAATCTTGCCATTGCAGCCTCTTTGCAAAGCGCAGCAATATCAGCTCCGACAAAACCATGGGCGATTTCAGCATACTTATTCAAGTTAACATCTTTTGTAAGGGGCATGTTTCTTGTGTGAATTTTTAATATCGATTCTCTTCCTTTTCTGTCAGGAACTCCAATTGAGATTTCTCTGTCAAATCTTCCGCCCCTTCTTAATGCGGGGTCTATTGCATCAGGCCTGTTTGTTGCTCCAATAACGACAACTCTGCCTCTTCCTTTTAATCCATCCATCATTGTTAATAATTGCGAGACTACTCTTCTTTCAACTTCTCCATAAGATTCTTCTCTTTTTGGAGCAATCGCGTCAATTTCATCTATAAATATAATTGAAGGGGCATTTTTTTCTGCATCATTAAATATATCTCTTATCTTTTTTTCAGATTCTCCGTAAAATTTTGACATTATCTCGGGCCCGTTTAAAAGAATGAAAGTCGCTTCTGACTCATTTGCAACAGCTTTTGCCAATAATGTTTTTCCTGAGCCTGGAGGACCATATAATAAAACTCCTTTTGGAGGATCAATGCCTAATCTATTAAAAATTTCAGGATGTTTTAAAGGAATTTCTATCATTTCCCTTATTCTTGTTATTTCTTCTCCTAATCCTCCAATATCCTCATAAGCTACATCAGGAACCCCTCTTTCTTCCTGAACATCAACAGCAACCGGATTAAGGACAAATTCAGTGTTTTCAGAGATTATCACAGGAACTTTTGGATTTGTGTTTGCAATGATAAATCTTGTCTGGCCGAACTGGCCAAAATTCATGTTAAATGCCTCTCCAAAAACTTCAAACAAATCCTCCATAGAATCAGCCATCAAATCCCTTCTTCTCTGTGTTCCGCCAAGAACAACTATATCTCCCTGAACAACCGCTCTTCCCAATAATCCGCGCTTGAACAAGTCAGGGTCTGCCTGAACCCTTATTCCTTTTTGCGCAGGAGCGATTATGATTTTTTTTGCCTCCTTAATTTCTATTTTTGTGACTGTAACAGTCTCTCCAATCCCAGTTTTTGCGTTTCTTCTTATAATGCCGTCAATTCTGATTATTAATTCACCAACATCTGCAGGATAGGCTCTGTCAACTATAGCAACACTTTCTTTACCGCCTTTAATAGAAATTACATCTCCTGGCTTTACTCCCAAGGAGCGCATTGTAGCAGTGTTTATTCTCGCTATTCCCTTGTATGCGTCTTCCTGCAATGATTCCATCACTTTCAGTTTTATTAATTCAGTATTTTTTTCTTCAATCGGCATTTTGTCTCCGTAGCTTAATGATTTTTATTCCTCTGATTTTTTTAGGCCTTTCATCAGAATTTTCTGAGTTTAAATTATTATCTGCAGTGTTGAATGATAATCCAATTTTGTTTGCTTCTTCCATTGCTAATGTGACCATCTGTTCCATTACCTGCATTTGCTTATGCATATGATTCTGTATTTTGGCATGAATATTTTCTTGCTCTTCTTCTCTCATGAAATTAACTATTTCTCTTGGAATGGAAACAGTATATGAATTTCCAACAAGCCTGAGCTTGACTTGGAATTGCCTATTTTTTAGAGAATTAAACTTGTTATATTCTTCAATATCCTGCGGATGCAGGATTTGATTGCTGCAAGAAGGGCACTTTAGTGCCCTTATTCTGAATCCCTCTTTTTCTAAATAAGCGGGCTTCATTTTCTTGCCGCAATTCTTGCATAATACGATGTTGTCAAATAAATCCATTTTTGGTAGGGCTAGTTAGTGAACACGTTGAGTGTATTTAACTCCGTGTATACACAGAGGTAGCTACTATTTAAACTTTTTGGTGGCAGAGAATATATTTTTATAGTTGATTTTTTTATATCTCTGATGAAACAAAGAGGCTTTTTCAGGGAATTATGGAACTTTTTGTGGAATTCTGACTCGGCATGGAGCTGGATAATAGACTTAATCTTGGCGTTTATCATAGTCAAGTGGATTTTCTTTCCATTGCTCAGCCTAATTTTCGCGTCATCTCTTCCAATGGTGGTTGTGGAGTCAACATCGATGGTTCATGAGACCAATTTTGATGGTTTCTGGAGCGAATATGGGAAATTTTATGAGGAGATAGGAATTTTCAAGAGCGGATTTGAAAAATTTTCATTCAAAAACGGATTTAACAAAGGAGACATAATGGCAATTCATGGCCAACAAGATTATCGGGTCGGAGATATCATTGTATTCAGGGTTAGCCAGCAGTCAACTCCGATAATCCACAGAATTATAAAGGTTGAGAATGAAACTTATTCGACGAAAGGGGATCATAATCCTGATCAGTTAAATTATGAAAAATCAATACAAAAAAGCCAAGTAATCGGAAAAGCTGTTGGAAGGATCCCTATGCTTGGATGGCTTAAGCTTATTTTTGTCGAGATTTTCAGAATTTTTTAGTTCTTATAGAAATCTTTTAATATGCTCACTTTTTCTTTAAACTATGGCCTCGTAGCTCAGCCTGGATAGAGCACCTGACTCTTAATCAGGGTGTCGTGGGTTCAAATCCCATCGAGGCCGCTTTTTTTATTACTTGCATCAGCGCTCAATAAATAATTTCCTCAATGGGATTTTTCAAACCCAAGAAAATCAAAGATTTTCGGGGCGCTAAAATTCTTTGGAATTTTTTCGCCATCGAGGCCGCTTTTTTTCTTAAGAATACTCTCTCCACGTATGCTTGCACTTTGTGCACTTGAAGAAATTAGTAGGAGATTCGTCAGAGCCTCTTGTCTGCATCTGCCAGAAATAAGCTTTTCTGTTTCCGCATTTCTCGCAGTTCGCGTCTATCTGCGCGAGCGCAGATTCCTCTTTTTCGATGAGAGGAATTGATTTTTTTTCAGCCATTTTTTCTGAATGGCCCAGATGGACATTATCTTTGGCATGGCCGCATTTGGAGCAGACAAAAACATTTCCTTTTTTTGTAAGCATTATTCCGCATTTAGGACAGAATTCTATCATCTTATTTGTTTAAGCATATTCACGCCAGGTGTATTTGCACTTTGTGCAGCGAAAGAATCTTGTTTCAGACTCGTCATTTGCCCTTGTGAGTGTTTCCCAAAAATAAGCGGTCTTGTTTCCGCATTTAGGGCATATAGCAGATGTAACAGGCCATACTGACGACTCTTTTTCCTTGAACAGGCCGACTTTTGTTTTTTCGCCCATTTTTTCAGAAGAAGTTATTTTGACTTTTTCTTTTGCAGAGCGGCCGCATTTAGGGCATGAGAATCTTTTTCTTTTCTGGACTAATAATAAACCGCATTTAGGACAAAATTGCATTAAAAGATTTGTAATTAAGATTTTTTAAACCTTGCGGAAACTTCAGTTTCGCAAGGCCACAGAAAATTTCAATTTTCTATGCCTTTCGGCCTTTCCTGTTTCGCATAGTTCTGAATAAAGCATCACCCCTGATGACTAATGCTTCGCACTTAAGAAAGAAGTTCTTTTACTTTCTCTATATGATCTGCGATTTCTGTGCCTTTTTTTGTCAATTTAATTAATTTTATTCTTCCTTTTTTCTCAAAACCGACAAGGCCTATTTTTTCAAGGCTCTGCAGAATTTTTACAGCATGGCTGTATGTGCAGTCAACTTCTTTTGCAAGAATGCTTCCATATCTTGCTCTGCCAGATCTTTTCAGCGCTATAAGCATTAGTGCTGGCTTTTTCCTAAAGAACACATCGAATAAATCTTTTGTTGTCATTTTATATTATTTGATTGCGCTTCAAACCCTTAACCTTTCAAAGCACAATGGTTATATTTCAAACTATATGTTGTGTCAATTGTTTTGTTTATAAATCTTTCTGAACAATTAGTTTAGATACTGTTGTTTAGAACTGCTGTGTTCCTTTTATCAGAGGGACAAAGGAATATCCGTATTCAGAATAAATTTTCCTTAATTTTTTGTCCTTTAACTGCCATAACTCCATGTTTCCGTCCTGTGTCGGGAACAAAATCATGCAATTTTCATTTAAAAGCTCTTTTCCCATTTCAATCAAATTTTCAACAAAATCAGAATTTGCAGCAGCAGTTGTTATTATCCGGTCATATTTCATCTTCCAGATTTTTCCGTTTTTGTCCAGGGCATCAGCGAAAATAAACTCAATATTGTTAAGTTTCAGCTTTGTTTTTACAGAGCTGTAATTTTTGCTTGCAATTTTGCTGAGTTCATTGATTCTTTCAACTGAAAAAACTTTTCCAGGATTTACCATGCATGCTATTAATGCAGCATTATATCCTGAGCCGCTTCCAATCTCAAGAACATTCTGGCCTTTTTTCAGTTCAAGTAAAGAAAGCATTCTTGCCACTGTTGTCGGCTGAGAAATAGTCTGGCCATAGCCTATTGAAATGGGAGAGTCAATATAAGGATTTTTTGAATTAACAAAATATTTTCTGTCAACTTTGTTCATCACTCTGGCTATATTTTTAATGTTTTTTCTGTCCCTGTTGTTAGCGAGAACAGAGCCTATCATCTCTTTTTTAGCCATAATTGTATTAGGGAATTTTTCTTAATAAACCTTGCTTTCTGATAACTGATAAACTTTAAATATCATATCTATTTATTCATATTATGCTTGATCCAAAACTGATGAGGGAAAAGCCAAAAGAGGTCAAAGAGAGCCTTAAGAAAAGAGGGCTTTCTGCAGAGCTGGTTGATGAATGGACTAAATTAGATTCCAGATTAAGAGATTTAAGGCAGGAAGGAGATGAGCTCAGGCATGAGAGAAATATTATTTCCCAGAAGATTAATGAATACAAGAAGCTCGGAGATGAGAAGTCTGCCAGAGACGCTATAAAGAAGGCGCAGGAGCTTCCTGACAATATCAAGAAGATAGATGCTGAGATTATTGAGACTGAACTTAAACTGAATGAAATTGCCTTGAATCTTCCAAATTTAGTTGACAAGTCAGTTCCTGTCGGAGATTCTTCTAAAAATAAAGTCTTAAAAGTTTTTGGAAAGCCAAAAAAAATCATTAATGCGAAGGGCCATGAAGAGCTTTTGACTGCTCTTGACCAGATTGATATAGAAAGGGCTGCAAAGGTTTCTGGAGCAAGATTTTATTATCTTAAAAGAGATTTAGTCAAATTAAATTATGCAATAATCAATTTTGCGATTGATTTTCTAAGAAAAAAAGGTTTTGTATTAATTCAGCCGCCATATATGCTCAAAAAAGAGGCATTAGAGGGAGCAATGCCGTTCGCTGCTTTTGGAGAAATGATATACAAAATTGAAAATGAGGATTTATATCTTATAGGCACCGCAGAGCATGCATTGAACGCCTATTACCTAAATGAAATCCTGAATGCCAAAGATTTACCGATAAGATTTGCAGGAATTTCTCCATGCTTCAGAAAAGAGGCAGGAAGCCATGGCAAAGACACAAAAGGAATTTTCAGGACCCATCAGTTTGACAAAATTGAGCAGTTTGTTTTCTGCAGGCCAGAAGATTCATGGAAGGAATTTGAGCTTATTCTTGAGAATTCAAAAGAAATGCTAAAACAATTGGATATTCCATTCAGATTTGTTGTTCTTGCATCACAGGATATGGGCAGAGTTCCAACAAAAACCGTTGATTTTGAGGGCTATTTTCCAAGCCAAAAAGATTACAGGGAATTAGGGTCATGCTCAAACTGTTTGGATTATCAGGCAAGAAGAAGCAAAATAAGATATGATGACAAGAATGAGAGAAGATTTGTGCATACTCTGAACAACACAGCTATAGCAACAGAAAGAATGCTTGCCTGCCTTGTTGAAAATCATCAGCAGAAAGACGGAAGCATCAAAGTGCCTAAGGCACTCTGGAAATACACTGGATTCAAAGAGATTAAAAAGAAAAAATAATCATCTTTTTTTGATTTCATAGGCATAAATATCTTCGAAAAAGATATGCTGCTTGTCAAGCTCTTTGAATTTAAATCCCGATTTCTTTATTATATTATTGACTTTTGATTTTCCAGTTATTGACGAGAAAACCATCAGAACTATCCCGTTTTTGTTAAGATATTTCCTGGCTTGAAGAAAAAATCTTTCTATTAATTCTATTCCCTGCTTTCCGCCATACAATGCCTTATCCTTGATTTTCAGGTCCTTTTCTTCTGGAAGATAAGGCGGGTTAAAGATTATAGTATCAAAAAATTGCGATTTTTTGGGATGCTCAGAAATCTTTCCGTTGATTTCTGACATATCAAATTTTCCTATGCTTGAAAATAAGTCAGAAATAATGAATTTAATTTTCTTATTCTTAATGTTTCTCTTACAATAGGATATTGTTTCTTTGTCTATGTCTGTGGCAATAATATTTGTGACAGTTCTGTTTTTTGCTGCTGCAATGGCCTGTATCCCTAATCCAGTGCCCATATCAAGAACATTGCCTTTAGAAAGCTCTTCAGAATATTTTTCAAGCAATAATGAGTCTTCTGCAGGCTGATACATAAAAAACTCGCGAAAATTAGCTATATAAGGTTTATGCATATACAAAATATATTAAACTGATTTAGAGTAAGGTTTAAAAAAGAAATTTTCCTGAGGATTTATATGGCAGTTGCAGGCATTCCAGGCATTGAAATCATTCCTTCATGGCTGATTATTTTAATTGTAGTATGGACTATTCCATGGAAAGGAATCGCG
>Ga0315289_10014906_pt1 | contig 10815 bp, 12 predicted proteins | sample YL17G11_40_MG_FD_203452 | JGI IMG/M metagenome (GOLD analysis project Ga0315289, IMG submission 203452) | Sediment microbial communities from Yellowstone Lake, YNP, Wyoming, USA - YL17G11_40 | ecosystem: Environmental > Aquatic > Freshwater > Lake > Sediment | place: USA: Wyoming | collected...
TCTTGCTTATTTTAAAAACCTATACCGCAAAAGAAAGAAAAGGTACAACCAAGGGTAAAAAAGATTTGATTGACATTTTTTCTCTATTGGCAGAGAACATAATCGATTGGCAAAAATACAAAGAATTCATTAAGAAATGCAATCTTGGAAATCTTAACGAAGAATTGAAGAATTTTGTTGCTTCGCAAACAGCTATTCCAGAATTGAATTTATCAAACCACAAAATATCCCGTCTCAAAAAATCAGTTTTGGAAAATCTATAATTTAAAACCTTCAAAAATTATCCAAAAACAGACGCCCAAGGCGCCTGTTTTTGTCTCTCTAATTCAAATAAGTTTTACATAGGTCTGACCTCTGTAAGCTTCAAATTATTTCAGAGTTGTCAAAATCTTAAAAATCATTGAAAAATAAGCCGCCTTGGGAGGCAATAACCGCCTCGGGCGGTTGTTTTTGTTAAGTTTAAACCGCCTAGGGCGGTAGTTTGACAACCCCTTTTTCAAGGGGTAAAGTGAAGGAAAGAAAACATAAAATATTTAAGAAAGAGAGTTTTAAAACGAAAAAATAAAAATATAGGATAAGATAATAGTTCATAAACTCACCATAAGTTGGTTCGTAAATTCACTAAAAGAAACAGCAAAAATAATAAAAATTTAAGAAATTGCCAAAGTGCTTGGTGTCGGAGTTGATGATTTAATCAAATAAATTATGCCCTATAAAAACAACAATCAGAACAATTCGAATAATAAACTTTTCAATTTGGCGCGGCCGGCTAAGTTGGATATAGATATTCCGGAAAATGATAATAAAAAAATTGAGAATAATAATGCTGATCAACTTGAACGAACCCCTAAGATTTATAGAAAAGACATGGGTCAAAGAGGATTTTATGACAAGAGAAATAATTTAAACGATTTAACTGGCAAAGAGTGGAAGTTCATGTCTAAGTCGGTTATTACCCGTTCTTATCCACCTGATTTACAACATAATTTAAGAAAACAGCATGGAGGGCAAAAGCCGCCGTTATTGTGTGCTGATTTAATAAAAACCTTTACTAAAAAAGGTGAAATTGTACTTGATCCTTTAATGGGTGTCGGTGGGACATTACTTGGCGCGGCCTTATGTGATCGTAACGCCATTGGTATCGAACTTAATAAGCAATGGATTGATATTTATAAAAAAGTTTGTGAATTAGAAGATCTAAAAGAATTAAAAACATTTGAAGATAACTGCAAGAATGTTTTAAAAAAGGCTAGCAAAAATTCGATTGATTTTGTTTTAACGGATGTTCCTTATTGGAATATGGACAAAGTTGAGAAAACAAGAAGCAAGATTGCAGCCAAGTCTAATCTTTCGCGATTCAATGGAAACAGTATCCAAACCAAGCAAGAATGGCTTGACGATCTTGTGGAAATTTTTTATCTGTGTCATGGAGTTTTAAAAAATAAAAAGTATTTGGCCATTTTTATAGGTGACATGTATCGGGGTAAAGAATACCATATATTATCGGCTGATTTAGCCAAAGCAATCAGCGAGAAAACACTCTTTATTTTAAAGGCAAATTTAATTTGGTATGACGTTAGTAAAAATTTACATGTTTATGGTCAGCCTCACGCATATATACCTTCAATGATTCATCAAAATATATTGATATTTAGAAAAGAAGAGCAATTATGAAACTGCCAATACTCACAATACAAGATATTAAAAAACACAATCCACGTTGTTTTATCATTTACTCTGATAATATTCTTGAAAGTACTAATATACTTGATTTATTATCCGTTGATAACAAATTTTTAAATATCGTTGGCGTTAGCTACGAACCTATAGACCAACCCATTTACTTATTCAAAGACAAAGACAGCGATTTGTTTTTTTGTATCAAGGTAGCCGGTAAATATGAAAATTGGAATTTACCAGAAAATGTTGATTCAATAATACATTTTATCGACAAACCAGATTTTGTAATCATTGATGCTCTCGACAGCGAGGGTGTATTCGTTGGAGAAACGACGGGAACCGCAAATGTAGGAAATTCGCAGTGGCAAAGAGAAGGGAGAAAAATTTCTGCCGCAGAAAATAAAATTCCGATGATTTATCAGACATATTATTCGGGGACAGATAGATCAATGTTTGAACAGAAAGAAATTGATAGCGGAAGCGCGCAAGGACAAATTAGAGAGCCGACTTCCCTTCAAGCAATCAATCACTTTATTTATTCTATTCGCTATAAAACCCCTTCTTTGGTGGTTTATTATCCAAATTATGAATACGATGAGGCTATTGGGTTTAAGAGAGATGATCAAGGAAGAAATTTATTAAAACATTATATTTCAGTATGTTTACTATATCGTGCAGACTCGAAACATAAGGTCCAGAAAAAAGAAATAGAATACGAAATTTATAAAAGAATGCTGGAATTTATTACAGAAGGCGTGAACAACAGAAAATCAAAAATTCAACGAATAGATAAAGATTTTCCGATAGAACCAGCTCGAACAATTCTAAAAAACAAGGGGAAAGACTTTATCCGTTTCATAGTCAATTATATCAATAATGACGTACCTTTCATTGAAAAATTTAATATTACTAAATGGGATTACAGCACTTTTGTACCTTGGCAGCATCGTTATAATAAAACCCGTTTTTTGAGCTTGTTGCAAAAAGCAAAAATTCCAAGTCTTTCCTACCTAAAAGGCGCGACTAAGGCAGGGTTTGTTTTAAATACGTCTAAATTAATAGGTTTTCTTGATTCAATTTATCCAGGAGATCATGGAAAGTTTTCAAATAAATTAAACCCAAAAATCCCTACTTTGATTATTCCTACTCTTATGTTTCAAAAAAAAGATAACAAATATATTTATAAGGTCGATCCGGGTACAGGCGAAATAGTGGCTTTTGCAGAACTTTTAGCGCGTGATATAAAAAATGCAAAATCCATGAATACAATTATTTATATTCATGTTGATGGCCCCGATGAATTTACCACAACAACAAAATTATTTCGCGCCATTAAGCGATATGCGGATTGCCTAATTATAAATGAAAGAATTTATGAAATTTGAGGAAATAGTAGAATTAAACCCTAAAAAATTTACAGAGGAATGCGCCCTAATCTCTGTCTATTTCACTATGAATAGAATTAGGAGCAACTGGTTTCTTAATTATATTAGTGCACCCGGTGGGGCATGGCAGGAGTTAAAGATTCTTAAGGGCCAAATAGAACAGAGGTTTTATATTGGAAAAAACGAAAAAAGAGTTGATCTGGTAATGCAAAAACAAAATACCACAACGTTTTTTTATATTGCTGAAGCGAAGGAATTTTTTAGATTGATAATGACGGAACGTAAAAAAATTGATAAAAGCCTTAATGATATTTTCAACAGATTAAATAATTTAAGAGGCGGAAACATAAAACCACTTTACTCATACATTATTGGGATAGATACAACTGGACTCAACGGCGAATTTTTAGATGATGCAATTCAATCCGAAGCAGATTATATTAAAAAATCTATCAATAAGCTGCCACGAATCAATGGAGGAAGAGTTTGTGTACTTGTTTATTGGATTAAAGGCAAAACAAAATTCTCACTTATTTTTTCTAAAGATTTTCCAGAAAAATTTATTGAGATGTTTAAAGGTGTTTTTCTATGAAATATATTGGCAACAAATTTCGGCTTTTAGATTTTATTGATAGCGTTGTCGCAAAAGAGGGGTTGCCGACAAAGGGAACCCTCGTTGATATTTTTACTGGTACAACGAACGTTGCTAAGTACTACAAGAGAAAAGGATATCGTCTGATCACAAACGATTTCATGACATATTCTTATGTCTTTCAGTATGCTTATATTAAGAACAACAATTATCCAACTTTTGAGAAAGTGATAAAAGCAGAAAATATAATTCCTTTCCCAAAAATCCTTAATTTAAAGGATGATGCCTTGAGCTCCGTAATCCAACATTTGAATAATACGCCCGGGAAAGAAGGATTTATTTTTGAGCATTATGCCTCGGCTGGTAAGTACAAGAGACAATTTTTCTCAAACGAAAATGCTAAAAAAATTGACGCTACGAGAGATAGGATAGAGGAGTGGAAAATCAAAGGTCTGATAAATGAAAATGAGTATTATATTCTCGTATCATCCTTGATAGACGCGGCTGATTTTGTAGCGAATATGTCTGGAACATATGGTGCGTATTTAAAAATCTGGCGCTCAATGGCTTTGAAACCATTCACTATGCTTGTGCCACAACTCATTGAGAGCAATTTGGATCACGAAGTTTATAAACAGGATTCAAATGAGCTCATAAGAAAAATTAAGGGAGATATTTTATACATCGATCCGCCATATAATGGCAGACAATATGCCCCGAATTTCCATGTTTTAGAAACTTTGGCATGTTGGGATAACCCCAAAGTAAATGGAAAGACGGGATTACGTCCTTATGATTCTCAAAAGTCGCTCTACTCGCAAAAATCTAAATGCAATGAGGTGTTTGCTGATTTAGTTAAAAATGCAGATACTAAATATATACTCATGAGTTATAACAACGAGGGAATTATATCCAATGAGTTTATTCGCGAGACACTAGGCAAAAGAGGAAAGGTAAAAGTTTATCAGCAGGAATACAGGCGATTTAGAACAGAAAGAGATCATGAAAAACGACGTTATAAAGTACCAGACGACAAAGTAACAGAAATAATTTATTTTGTTAAAATTTAATATATGAACTCCTTCAAAGACATTGCCTATCAAATTTTGAAAGAATCTGGAAAATCGCTTCATAGCAAAGAAATTACTAAAATCGCATTAGGTCGCGGTTGGCTTAAAACTGTCGGAAAAACACCCGAAGCTACGATGAATGCGCAACTCATTGTCGATATAAACTCCAAAAAAGAAAAATCCCGTTTCGTTAAAACTGCGCCGTCGGTTTTTGGACCAAATGAAAACTTTGTCGTTTCAGAAAAAATTGAAGTCAAAAAAACAGAAAAAGTTTATAAAATCTCAAAAGATGTTTCTACAAAACAAAAAGGCGATATTGCCGAAGCGAGAATTACTGAACTCGTTACTCTTTACGGCGATACAACACTTTCGTGTTATAAGCCCATTTCTGATGACGAGGGAATTGACTTGATTGTGAAAGAAAAGGGCAGTTTGAAAACAATGTATATTCAAATTAAAAGTCGCTTCGGCGATAATCCCGACGAAATTTTTACCGCAACGATAAAAGCATCCGGTGTAGTTGATAACTATTCAATGGCAGTTGTTTTCTGCTTTTTTGACACAGAGGAAGGCGACATTTGGGATTATCTTTGGTTTGTTCCTGCCCCAGATTTAATTAAGCACGCTAACAAATTAAACGACGGGAGTATGTTTGGCTTTGTTGCTGGACGAAAGAAAAAGGAATCCAACAAATGGGATAATTATTTAATTGATAAACGCGATCTAGCCAATCAAATAATTGCTCAAATGAAAAGAATTTAATTTATGGATAATTTTTGGATTCAATTACTAATTTCATTTATTGGGGCAATTCCAGCTCTGTTTTTTGCTCTTTGGATTGAAAAACAACGAATGCCAAAACTAGAAATAATTGTTTCTGAAGAAGCAAACGCAGACAATACCTATCAAGCCCCAAATGTTCATACTGGCGAAAGGTGGAAATTTTTTCGTGTATTGGTCAAAAATAAGCCTTTTATGTTTCCTTTTCATTGGATACCAAGACAAACGGCAGAAAATTGTAGAGCAAAAATAGAATTCTCTAAAATTGGTTCGGAACATCAAATTTTTTCAATGATAGGGAGATGGGCTTCAACACCAGAGTTGCCTCATATTCCGAATGATGCAATCCTAAAACTTCTTCATCCTGATCCAGTTACTATTCCGATAAATGAAAAAGAGTATTTGGACGTCATTACGAAATACGAAAATGATAAAGAGGCCTACGGTTGGAATAATGAGGCATATTTACATAATTGGCGAACGCCGAATTATAAATTAGAAAGAGGAAAATATTTAATAAAGATAAGTATTTCTACACAAAACGGAATTACTTTTTCTAATAAATTTGAATTATCAGTTTCAGATAAAATTGAAGATACGTGCTTAAAAAATTTATAGACGGTGTGCTAGCTTCCCACTTCGCTAAAGCTATGAGGGACAAGTCGCTGGAACGAAGTTTTGCGGTGGAAAAATTGAAAAACAAAAAGTCGAACCCTTCAACAGACTCAGGACAGGTCCTCCTTCGTTAAAACTATGGAAGGGCAAGGGAATTAACTGAGCCGTTCGATAAACTCAGGATAAAAAATAAAATTCAAAATTATGGACCCTGCCTTAAATGAAGTAAATAAGGCAATTTCAAAAGGAATTACTGAGGGAACTCTGAAGGGTTTTTGGTGGGCCTTAAAGTTGATGTGGCCGTTCATACTTTTGGCTATAGCCTTTAGAATATTTGAGGGATGGGTTAATAGAAAGATTGATGATTGGAAAAGACGTAGGAGAAATAAAGGAATTAGAAGTTTTTCTAATAGTAACAAAAATAAATCAAAAGTTTGTCCGAAATGTGGTGGAGAGTTAAAAGAAAGAATGGGAAAGTACGGTAAGTTTTTAGGTTGCTCAAATTATCCAAAGTGTCAATATACCGAAAATATTAAAAAATAATCAACCTCGCAACCAGAATCGTCTTCCCCGAATCCTATAAAGAATTCCCATTTCTTTTGAAACTTATTGTTGATTAAAACAGTTTTTGACATCGTCCAGCCATTTCTTAGGATTATCAATAGATTAACCCACTTCAAGGTTCGAAAATCGTCCACGACTCCCAAGCGAGTAAATTTGCCCATCAATAGGCACTTTTTTAAATCTGCTTGTTTTTTGAAATAAAAGTGGTAATTTTGAGGTATGAAAATCCTCTCTTTTTTAGAAAAAAATAATATTGCGACAAAAGAAACATTGCAGATTTTTGTGGGTATAGTATATCTTTATTTTTTATCTTGGTTTTTACTTAAACATAATTTATCATGGTGGTCATTAAGTCTAATGTTTATTGTTCTTGGCGGTACAGCTAATCTGTATGCGATTGATTTTAATAATCTCCGCATGCCTGTTTTGGCCCGAAATTGGCGAGAGTTTAGCCGGTTCAAGAAAATGAATCCCTCACGTCGCATGTCCATGTTAAATAAGCAAACTAAACTGGGTTGGTTATGCGATAGATTTTGGGTAGGGAAACAAATTTATAGCATTGGAGATTTTATGGTTTTCTTTGGTACAGCCTTGGCTGTTTTGCCCTTTGTAGTAGGAGCCCTTGGGTTAATAAAATAAAATGTCTGATTTCCTAAATTCAAAAGCAGAGGAAGTTAGTAGATTTTTTCGGTCGTTATCGAAAGATAAGATAGAGATGATAAATAGGAAATCTTTTGAATCTAGCGATGAGGCATATAGAGAATTCAAGAATGGCCTAGACAATGGTAAATGCTTTCTTTGCGATAACCTGTTAACAGATTTTGTTATTGAAAAACCATGCATGCATTGGCTGCTTCGTCCATTAGGTTTTGATAAGAAACATTTTCCATTCGTTTTTAGGAAGTTTAATTATTTTAGGATCCAATCGTATTTACGTTGGATGGCCAACACTGAGATTCCAGTAGGAAATATTAATGATTTAGAAGAAGAGAAGAACCCAAGTAAGCTTATTGAATATACTATTAGATATAAAAACCTTACATGGTCTTTTTCTTGTGGAAGAGGAGATCTTGCGGGACACAGTTTTCCATTCAATAAAGATGCTAGAGTCCCGCACTATCATTTTCAAATGCAGATTGATTCAAAACCCTTTATTAATTACGGTAATTTCCATATTCCATTTACAGAAGAAGATCTATGGACTTTACCGATAATGTTGGGAATGGTACCGGAGACGACTTGGGTAAATGATTATGGTATGGGTATGCAAGATATGGTGACAAAATTAAAACCAGAAGAACTTCTTGATACCATGAGTCGAGCCAAGGATGAATCTACTGGCGTTTATAATTTATCAACTTTTATTGAGGCGGAACCGGGCAAAACACTCTCTGGGACAGAACTTGCTGAATTAATCAAGAAGAGCAAGGAAACAGGAATACCTATAGCTAAACTTGCGAAAGATATGAAGAATGTGGGGAGCATACAGACGATCATTAGTCCAGGACCTCGAGTACCTGATCAAGCGGGACGCAAGATAGGCAAAAATAAGAGATAAATTATTTATTGAAAGTGGTTAGTAATTGGGAGCGTGGCTTTATTTTCTCAAACATATTCTGACGTCGCTCGTCATGCTATAATGAGTAGCAGGGTGGGGTAAATCAAACTAAGGCCAATAATTGCTTAACCTGATTAATAGTTATCTCTGGAAAAGGTATTGATTTATCCCAATCAAATGTTCGAAAATCGTCCACGACTTCTAGCTACCAAAAAATCGCCTATCCGCCTTCTGGTGGAGGCGATTTTTTGGTAGAATAAATTTATGAAATCGAAAATAAAGATAATTAATAACACAGATGAAGAAGTAAAAGAATCGGACGAATTACTTTAAAAATGACTCAAAAAGAAGCATTAGACATATTAAAACTAGGATATAATGTTTATTTAACAGGTCAAGCCGGAAGCGGCAAGACTTTTTTGTTGAATAAGTATATTTCATATCTTAAGGAAAACAGGGTAAATGTAGCTATTACAGCGTCGACCGGGATAGCTGCAACACATATAAATGGAGTTACCATTCACTCATGGTCAGGATTAGGCATTAAAGAGAAACTAACAGATAATGACATAAAAAAAATGTTAAGAAAGCTCTATTTAAGAAAGAGATTCCTGATCACTAATGTCCTTATTATCGATGAAATATCTATGCTTCATTCTTTTCAGCTTGATCTTGTAAATCGCATATGTCAGGCGTTTAAAAAAAACCTGGAACCTTTTGGAGGTATGCAAATAATATGTTCGGGAGATTTTTTTCAATTGCCTCCTGTACAGAAAAACAGAAGTGATGATGCAAAGTTTGTTACTGAATCTGAAGTATGGCACAATATGGATATAAAAATCTGCTACCTGCAAGAACAGCACCGACACAGAGATCTTAAATTATCAAAAATACTAGCTGATATAAGGAATAACAATATCAACGACGAATCACTCAAATTATTGTTGAGCAGAGAAAACAAAGAAGTATCATCTATAATTAAACCAACTAAGCTCTATACGCATAATATAGACGTTGATGCTATTAATGATCTTGAGTTAGATAAAATAAATGAAAAAGAGTTTGTGTATAATATGCATTCAAGTGGAGAAATTAAACTTGTAGAACTTTTAAAAAAAAGCTGTTTAGTACGAGAAGAATTGGTACTCAAAAAAGACGCTGAGGTTATGTTTTTGAAAAATAATTTTGATAAGGGATATGTCAATGGTACGCTTGGTAAAGTAATTGGATTTGGTGATAATGAATATCCGATCGTGAAGACATTTTCCGGTAAAGAAATTATTGCTACTCCCGCAAGTTGGACAATTGAAGAGGGCGATGTGGTAAAAGCGAAAATTAGCCAGATACCACTCCGTCTTGCATGGGCGATCACTGTTCATAAAAGTCAGGGAATGACTCTAGACGCTGCTGAAATTGATCTCAGCAAGGCGTTTGGAAAGGGAATGGGATACGTTGCGCTATCAAGGGTAAAAATATTAGATGGTATAAAACTTATGGGTTTTAATGAAATAGCATTAGAAGTAAATTCAAAAGTTATTGATCTAGAAAAAGATTTGCTTCGACAGTCAGAGGAGGCGCAACAACATATTAAAACATTGGGTATTTTCAGGAAAAAGAGTTTACAAAAAGACTTTATACAAAATTTGAGAAATTAAAAATTGATCAACCTCGCACCATCCGCCTTGGATGGAGGTACGGGGCAAGCCCCGAAGTAATCCCGTCTTGCGGGATACTACGGGGTAAAAATTTAGATCTTTCTGTATTTTGTCTGTGATGAACGTGGTTTATGGTTTTTGTTTTTGGCGTTCTCCCGAGAATTTTTCTCGGGTTTTTAGTTGTTCAATAAAATATATTCAATACTGGACAAAAATGTATAGAAATGGTATAATTTTATCATAGTACAATAGGCGAATTGAGGTCTATCTATTCTGAAGGAGGCAGAGATGTCCACAATGGTACCGGGTTTTGAAGAACCCCGCACAGCAAGAGACGACTATGCTCTAGCTCTTTGGCGAGAACATGGGTTAAGTCATCCCTCTATGGCTCAGATTGAGCCAGTATTCAAGAAGGTCTATGAGAGAGGGGATATACTTGAGGCAGCGGCAATAGTTCTCGGCAGGAATGTTTCTGCCGAAGATACCGAAGTAGTCGGACTGGTTGCCCTTACCACAGATCCAAATGAGGCCTTCGGTTTGCTGCTCATGCGTCTCACTGTCGAGAGCTCATAGGCTCGCGATTGCTGTTGCGTGGTACCGAAAAGCCGACAGCCTATCAAGGTTGCCGGCTTTTTCTTTTAGCTAAAATTGGCGTCAAGTCTGGTTTTAGACATCGTTCGAAAAAATCGCCTCCGCTCAGCCATCCGCCAGCCGGCGGAGGCGGATTGGCGGATAGGCGATTTTTTGGTAGAATAAATTTATGAAATCGAAAATAAAGATAATAAAGGGAGATATTGTTAAAGTCAAAACTAATGCGATTGTTAATGCGGCGAATAAAACTCTTTTGGGCGGCGGGGGAGTAGATGGAGTAATTCACAGAGCGGCCGGGCCAGAATTACTCAAAGAGTGCAGAGAA
>Ga0315289_10014907_pt1 | contig 10815 bp, 12 predicted proteins | sample YL17G11_40_MG_FD_203452 | JGI IMG/M metagenome (GOLD analysis project Ga0315289, IMG submission 203452) | Sediment microbial communities from Yellowstone Lake, YNP, Wyoming, USA - YL17G11_40 | ecosystem: Environmental > Aquatic > Freshwater > Lake > Sediment | place: USA: Wyoming | collected...
CCTACATGGGCCGCCTTTTGATCTCCATGGATGATCACGCAAGACGGGGTGGAACGGATTTGGTCTTCCTGCAAAAGGCGATTCCATAGATTTTGTGCCGGGGCTAAATCAATCGGTTTCAGCCCGATCTTTTTTTCGGCAAGCAGATTGACCAGCTGGTTTTTATCCACCACCCTTTTTTCAGCCGCTTCAAACAGGGTCCTCCGGGCATGTACGACGGAGTCAATATCTCCTTTCTCCCCCAGAGCATAGAGAAAATACCTGGCGTACAATGCGGTGTATTGGCTGGTGGGGACATCGATAAAGGTGAGATGGATGGTCCCATCCTTGACCAATTCGAGGAGAATGGGCTCGAGGCTGGGTTCCATGTCCCGGCAGGGGGGGCAGAAATAATCGGTGTACAGCCGCACCTGGATCGTGCCGCTTCCAAAGGTAGGTAAAGGGGGTTCCTGTCCCCCAGCCGTCTCCCACCCAGCCACCCCTGAACAGAGGATCAAAAGAACGGCCCAAGGGATAATCCCGAACCGTTTCCAAAGGTAGCGACTCTTTTTATGCTTAATGGTTAAACTACTCATGCTTCCTCTCGTTGCGGAAAAATGCGATGTTTTAAACCCCATGGCGGCCCCGGATTCACAGTGCGCCCCGGCAGGGTGATCGAGTCGAATCGTTGCCGCCAGAAGCCCAAAGAAAGGATTACACATGGTATTGCTCGGGAGCCGGGCTGAGCCTCCGGGATGAAAGGCCAAAATCAGCAACGGAGGGGAAGCGAATTGGGTTGAGCCGGGAAGAGGATAAAAGGATCCGGAAGAGGGTCCAAGGCGAACAGCCGATGAGCGTTTTCCGGGACCGGGCCGGAGATCAATCCCATTCCCAACTCCATCGGGTTGACTTTCGGGGAAAGGGCCTTATGGCCGCAGGGCCCCGAGGGCTTATCCCCCTTCTGCTGGAATAGGTTGCAGGCCGTGGCCAGATTTTGGGAGAAGAAAAGGGGCGGGGCGAAAAGGATAAAAATGGCCAGGATGATAGGCATTCCGCGGCAATCCTTCAAGAAAGCCATGACTTTCATACGAACCAAATCATTTCCGATTGCATTTTTTTTAAAAATATATCACGAAACTAGGGACTTGGGAATACGGCCTCTTTTAGTTTGTATCGACGCGGGCCCAAAATATCTTTAGCCAAATTTGTCCCCCTTTCTCTTCACCCCATCAACCCCCAGAGCATCTTGGCGGAGATGATGTAAAGAACAACCCCGATGATGGTTTTGACCTGGGCGCTTTGAAGTTTCCAAGCCATGAGCCAGGCTCCAAGATATTCCCCGCAATCGGCTCCAGGCCCGATAAAGCCAGGGGAGGTATAGTGATTATAAAGTTCATAGCTTCCTCAGGATCTCGGCAGGCTTCATTCTGGATGTCCGTCTCCCCATAAAATAACTTGCCAGACCTCCAGTAATAAGGGACAGGGCCAGGGAAGCGGCCAGGAGGCCCGCCGAAACGCTCACCGGAAGGCGGACCACCTGGGCAGCGGCTTCCGTATCTTTGGCGAAAGCAGGCATGAGATTTACCTCCCAAGGAGTGGAGATGGGAATGGAAAGAAACCCCAGAAGGTAAGACAGGAAATATCCCGCCACAATTCCCACAACACCACCCAGCAGCGATTGGGCCAGGACCTCCCCCATCAGTTGCTTTTGCACATCTTTCTCCGTCCATCCCACGGCCTTGAGGATACCGATCTCGCTGGAACGCTCCACCAGGTTGGAGAGCATGGTTTTGATAATCAGGAATATCGCCCCCCCCAGGGCGATGATGGAAGCCAGCAGCGAAAATTGATCGGAGATCTTAGAGACTCCCCCCATCAGTTCCAGGAACGAGTCGGAGCTGGTGACGGAAACCCCGGTCAATTCTTTGGAGATCTGGCTCTTGACCTGGGCAAGAAAAGAGGGATTTTTGAGGTGTAAATAGACGAGATTCACGCCCTTCAATTCTCCCCCGAGCAAAGTTTGGGCATCTTCCAGAGACAGATATATATTCGCCGAAGCGATCTGGGACCCCTCTTTGATCTCCAGGAGCCCGACCACTTTGAAGGGACGATTCCCGATGGAAAAGGAATCCTCAAGGCGGGTCTGGTGGAACTTGGCGTAATGTTTTTCCAGCACGACTTCTCCGGAGTTTTCGGGAAAACGCCCTTCCTTGAGCCATTCTTTCACTTTCACCGGCCCCAGGCTCGGCTGCGCCTGGTCAACGCCCATGATGGTGCGAAAGCCCCTCTGATCGAACTCCCAGAGCAGCAGGGAAGCAGCCATCGAATCGACACCGTTAATCGATCTCAGCTTTTCCAGATCTTGATCTGGGAGAAGCTGGTTGGAAAAAGGCAGCCGGATTCCCCGCATGGATGCGGGGGCCTGGCCTGAGTCCACAGCCCGTTTCTCCGGCCGCTGGACAACGATGTCCGCCCCGAGGTTCTTAAAGGGCAGGTTGACCGCTTCTTTATAGGCGGCCGAGACCGCGTTGATGGAAACAAACAGAGCGATTCCGATTCCAATACCTAGAACATTCACCAGCGTACGATGGTGGTGATGGCGAAGCTCCTGCCAGATATAGCGATAATTCATCTTCCCCTCATGATTTAGCGGTTAATTGGTCCAGGATTTTGCGAAGATCTCCCATCGTCCATTTTCCCTGGAAAGAAGCCGGGCCCGATCCGGTAGGGAACCCGGCGAAGATGATCTCTTTGCCGTCAACCTGGAATTTAACCCGATCGTCCAGCCAGACTACCAGGGGAATGTGCCCGCGTATCCCTTTTTTGGCCATAAACCGCTCTCCGTCCTCCGAATCAACATCATGCCAGGAAACCGTGATTTTTTTCCCGTATTGGGCAAAGAGGGTCTTGATCTCCTGCAGGGTCGGCTGGAGCGGCCCATGGTTCATGTAAAGGACCTCGATCTTCACCGGTTTGGCAGACAGAGCGGTGGCCGGAATCCAGATCAAGGCCGGAAGAATACAAAAAAGAGCCAGGATCTTTTTCATGAGATGACCTCTCCGTCGTGCATGCGAATGAGCCGGTCCGCGGTCTTGGCGAGTTCGGCCTCATGGGTAACCATCAGGATAGCTACCCCTTCCTCCGTGTGCAGCCGGTTGAGAATGTCCATGATGGCGTCGCCGGTGGCGGAATCCAGGTTGCCGGTGGGTTCATCGGCGAAGATGATTTTCGGTTTGTTGATCAACGCCCTGGCAATCGCCACGCGCTGCTTCTCCCCCCCGGAAAGGGCCGAAGGCCGGTGTTCCATCCGGTGCCCCAGTTCCATCTGTTCCAGAAGTTCCGTCGCCCGCCGCTTCCTCTCCTCGCCGGTCATCTTCACCGGAAAAAGAGGGAGGGCCACATTCTCCCAGGCAGACAGGGTCGGAATTAAATTAAAGGACTGGAAGATAAAGCCCACATTCTCCCGGCGGAAGAGCGCCAGGTCGTCTTCGGAGGCGCCGGTAATTTCTTTGCCGTCCAGAAAGACCTTCCCTTTTGTCGGGTGTTCCAGCCCGGAGAGCAGGGAAAGGAGGGTCGTCTTGCCGCACCCGGATTTGCCGACCAGGCAGATGAATTCGCCGGCGGCAACGGAGATGGAAACCCCCTTGACCACCTCCAGCTCGCCGTATTGCTTGCTCAGGTTCGCGCCGGATAAAATCTTAGAATTATTCATGCCTTAAAACCTCCGAAGGTTTGATTTTGGCAACATGCCTGCCCAGCAGGCCGCCCGTCAGGCCCCCGATGACGATGGATAGGAGAACGGCAAAGGAAGCCAGGGTCCAGGGGATGTGGACGGGAAGCCGCAGCGTTTTGTAGAGCTGGTCGCCCCCGCCGGGCAGAAAATGAGGGTTCGGGGCCATGTCCCAGGGGATCGGGATATTGACTTTCATGAAGCTCAATCCGAAGGTTACTACCAGGGCGATCAGGAGTCCCAGGAGCCCCGCCAGGAAGCATTGGATGACTGCTTCCGACAAAAGCTGAACCACCACATTGCGGTTGGTCCAGCCGACCGCCTTCAGAACCCCGATCTCCCTCGCCCGCTCGGCGATGTTCCCGGCCATCGTCTTGAAGGCGATCAGGATGGCGACGATGATAGCGATCAGAGACGCCGCCAGGGTGAATTTGTCCGATAGGGCGAAGAGACTTCCCAGCAACTTCAGGAAAGAGTCCGGAGTGGCTACCGTGGCCTTTTTACCCAGGATGCCCTTTAAGGAGGCGGCGAGGTCCGTGATCTTTTCCTGGTCCGCTTTAATGAAAAGCAAGTTTACGTCCCCGGGAGCAAACGGGGAAACGGACTGCAGGTTTGGGGAGGAGGCGGCCAAGCCCTCGGCATCGGCCAGTGACAGGTAGAGGTTAGCCACCGCGATTTTGGCGGCCCGTGAGGCATCCAGAAGCCCCACGACCGGAAATGGACTCCCGTTCACGGAAACCGTATCCCCGACCCGGATGCCGAATTGCCGGGCGTAGGCCGCTTCGAGCAGGGCTTCTGATTTTCCCTCCTCAAGGAATTTCCCCTCAGCAACCGCCGAGCGGAGGATCGCCGGGCCGATGGTGTTACTCTGTTCGATCCCGAGCACGATCCAGGCCTGTTTCGAATCGAAAACCCAGAGGAGGACGGCTTTCCCCATTCCTTTAATACCGGGTAGGGACCGGATTTTTTCCACCTCTTCTTTGCGGATGGTCACGGCGGAACACGGGAAAACCGCCCCCGCCAGTTCCTTCGGCACATCGCCCGGCCGCTGGACGGTTATATCCGCGCCGATCTCCTTCAGGGGAGCATGGGCTGCCTGGCGGTAAGCCAGGGAAAGGGCATTCAAAATGACCAGCAGGGCGATTCCGATAGAAAGCCCCAGAATGGCTGTTAAGGTCCTTCGCTTCTGATAATAGAGTTCCCTGATTAAATACCCTGCATTCATTATTAACCTCTTTTCTGGTTGTAACCCTTTAGCTCTTTGAAAAAAGGTAACTGTTTAGCCTTCTGAAAAGATCTCCCAGAAATCCCCCCTGCCCCCCTTTGCAAAGGGGGGTTGGGGGGGATTTCAGCGATTGGTTTCCCGATCGATATGACTCGGCAAACTTTTGATATTTTGCAGGTTAACGGCACGGAAATCCTGGCCCCCTGCTTCCACTGGGCTGTCAGACTTATCCCCCCAGTAATTTGATTCAATTTTCAAACCACTAAATTGATACTTCTGGTTATAATTGATTCCCCCCGGCCATGCTTTGACGCATAAGAGCAAAAAAGCGCTCCTGCTGTTTGGAATCAAGGATCTTCTTGGTCTCCAGGATATGGGCAATGACTTCCTTTTGAATCCCATCCTGAATGCCCGCCATTTCTTTCCGCAGTTCCTCAACCTGGCCTGGATCGACATTTTTCTGTCCCAGAAGTTCTACCAGGCGACTATTTTTCCCCTTCATGGCCGCCCCGAGATCAGCAATCCGCCCATGAAATTCTCGGGCTATCGGCTCCATCTGGGCCAATTGGATAACGGAAAGGCCAAGGTCTTGGTAAAGGTGCTGGTGCGCCGGTGATATGGGGCAAGGGGCGGATTGGGCAAGGGGTTTCTTTTGATAATATTCATATCCCATCGTGCCCAGGATAGAGGCGTTAATTGCCAGGGACAAAACCAGGACAACCATTAGGCCTTTCTTGTTCATCGGCGCCCCTCCTCTCCATAATTTGCCATCCGCAGGTATTTATCTCCCAGGGTGCCCGGGGGGATTGGATCGAAAGCTCTCAAGGAAAAGACCTCATTTGCCGCCTGAGAATGGGCGACCCGGTTTTGCTGGAATGGGAATGAGTCACTTTTCACCAGGATATTTCCCAAAAAGGTTCCAATTAGGATTCCTGCGAGCAAAAGGGTTAAGGCGACCCCTGGGGAGGAAAAGAATTGGAAAAGCCATTGGAAGCCTGCCGGGGAGCGGCTTTCATAGGATTCGTTGATCTTCTTAACCATTTGCCGATAGAACCCCGGTTCCGGGGGAATCTCTTTGAATTCCCCTAACGCCTGCCAAATCTTTTCCATCTCTGCATATCGTTCACGACAGGCCGAGCAGCTTTCCAGGTGCCTGCTGACTTTCTCTTCCTCTTGCGAGGTCAGTTCACCGTCCTGGAAAGCTGAAAAGCTCTTCTGTGCCTGGGGGCATTTCATGGATCATTCACCTTCTATTTAATTAAACAACTCAGGATGGAAAAACCTGCGCTCATTTTTCATGGAAAACCAATTTTAATGATCCTGCAAAAAGTAAGTTTCCCCTCCCCTGGCGGGAGGGGATGAAGGGGAGGGGGATAGATAGGGAGAGGGGTATTTTTGACTTTTTACGGTTTCATCAATTTTTCCTGAAGATTTCTTTTAGCACGGATCAGCAACGATTCAACGGCGGAGACCGAACACTCCATTATTTTTGCGATTTCATGGTAAGAGAGGTTCTCATATCTCTTTAAAATCAAAGCCATTCTCTGATTTTCGGGCAGGCTCCGGAGAGCGTGGAAGATTTGACGGCTCCGTTCTGCGGCCAATAGAATATCCTCCGCCGAAGGGGAGACATTACTTTCCTCGTTCGGGGCCCGGCCTTTTTCGCTCAAACTTTCCGAAAAAAATAATTTCTTTCTGCCGGAAGACTTCAGCTCATTGAGACAGAGATTGGCGGAAATGCGGTACACCCAGGTGGTAAATTTAGCCTGCGGCTTGTATCGGGGAGCGGCCTGCCAGACCCGGATAAATACTTCCTGGGCCAGGTCTCTGGCCTGGGTGCGATTCCCGACGAAGCGGTAAATAAGATTCAACATGCGGCTCTGGTGCCGCTCTACCAGGAGCTCAAAGGCATGCTCGTCCCCCCGGGCGGTCGCCGCCATCAATTCTTCGTCGGAAATGAGTGGGTCAATCATTTTTCCAGGAATGGCTAAAGGTGGAAATGCGGCTCGTTTCCCTTATTATAAAAGGGCATTTAATAATACATCTTTTGATTAAGGAATTTCAAAAATAATACCTCGCCCGGAATTCCAGCCGGTAGTCGTAGGGCTTTTCCCCGAATTCTGTGCCTTCACCCCCCACCAGGAAGGTCGCCTTGAAGCGCAGTTCCAGGTTGGTAATGCCCGTGTAGGCAACCTCTGGAGCGACGGAGAAACTGGGGTCACGAAGATTTACGATCGTCGTCAAGGCCGGCGTGAAATAGAGAATATCGAAGGGCTCCTTCTGGCTGACCCGCAGGTAGAGATAGTCTTGCATCGGGTTGGGCCGGCCATAATTGCCCTGGCTAAGGTTCTGAGCCTTCGCCAAAAAGGCGCTGCTCCCGGTGGCCAGATACTGATCATAGGCCCGGTCGACGAATCGGTAAAAATCCTGCGTCTCGTCCTTGGTAAACCCCGTGCCGTTCCGGTAATATTCGAGGATATAGGTCGTCTCCCGCTCGCTCAGGTAGCGGACCCCCAGCAGGTAGCTGGCGGTATCATAGGTCGAGCTGAGAATATTCCCCCTCGAGTCCATGTACCTCTTCTGGAAGTCCTCGATGTAGGCGAACTCCCCATGGATTTCGAAATTCGGGGTGATGTTCCGGGAAAAGTCCACCCCGTACCTCGTGGTCCGGCTCCCGCCGGTAAAGACGATGAAATCAATGTCCGTGTCATAGAGAAGGAGGTAGAGCTTGGCGGCAATGTTGGCCTGGCCGGTCTTGCCGAAATCGTCATTGACTCCGTCAAGGACCGGCAGGAAAACGGGGGTAAAGGAAAGGGTCTTCAAGGGCCCGGAAAAACTCCGGATCCAATCAGCGGAAAGGACCCAGTATCCCTCCAGGGCCAAATCCGGTTCGTCCGGGTCCTTCGGCCGGTCGATGAAGGCCACCGGATTCCAGGCATACCCCTTCCCCCACTTGGCCACCTTCTTCCCCCCATCCAGGGTCAGGGAATGGGAGGGCTTCAGGGACAGAAAGGCCTCGTAAGGCGTAACATCGTCCTTCCAGCCCAGGTAGGTATTGTTCAGGTCATAGCTGAGGCGCAGGAAAAAGCGGGCGTTGTCCTTTTCGTAACTTCCATCGACCAGCAACTTGAAATTGTATTCCTCGGTGGTCTTCCCTTCGTCCCGGTTGTAGAACTTCAGCTTGTAGAGCGCCGCATCCCGGTCAAGAACGTTCAGGACCGGACGGAACTCCCCGTATCCCCCCAGGTGGTAGGGCTTCTTCTCGATCTCCGAGGCGTCGAACTTGTATTCCTCCTTTTCTTCCGCAGCCCAGCCCAACCCGGGGAGAGCCGAGATAAAGGCCCAGAGGATGATCCAGTAAATCGTTCGGCCCACAGGAGTCCCTTCAAGTTAAGTGCCTAAAATGCCTAAAGTGCGCTAAAGTGCCCAAAGTTGAAAAAGGGAAATTCCTACACTATTAAATCATTGGAGGTCGGCTATTTTCGCAGGGAATCGATGTTGGGCATAAAGGTCAGGGTAAAGACCTCATCCTTGAAATCCTTCTTCTGAATCTTGGCGAAAATCATGACCGATTTATAGTCTTTATATAAGGGGCTATCGGTCTCGATGTACGACGGCCGGACCGTGCCGCCCCCAAAATCCTTCGTTTGTTTGAAATAAAGCGTCTTGATGAGCATGTCCGCCTCCGTACGGCATTCGATTTTCGTGGGAAGCTTTTTATTTTTATCCGCCCACATCTTCAGCCGGTCGTAGGCCACGGTCTTGGTTTTGGCCTTCAGGAGGAGCAGATATTCGCTCCCGCTTTCGTCCACCTTGACCACATCATACTCTGCGGCATAATCCAGTTGGAGGATGTCGGAGTTATTGAAAACCCCCCCGATGACCGATTGCAGGCTGGTGATCCGGATGGGCTTTCCCACGTTGGGAATATAGAGCCACATGTTGTCTCCCAACCTTAAAGTACTCCTCCCTCTCTCGCTGGCCGGCTCCAGGAAGATGGCGGCGATTTTATCCACCCCTTTCTTGACCGAAAAGAGGACAAATTCTTTTTTCCGCCCGTCGGGTTCGACGTTGATGAGCTTTCGGTACATCTCAAAAGACTCGGGGTTGAGATTCCGGTCGATCTGCTTCAGAAGTTGAGTGCCGTCCAGGGCAAAGGCCGGAACGGCAATAGTTAGAACAAATAAACAAATCAGAATTTTCTTCATATCCAACCTCTTTCCGTATTTTAGATTTCGAACTCAACTCTAAAGGCAAAAATCATTTGCCCTTTGTGTTTTCCTTTCACCTTTTACCTAATTCCTTTGCTTCTTGCACCTTCTTCTATACGTGTCTCAGCGCTTTAATGGGTTCCATGCGCGAGGCCTTCAAGGCCGGCTGGAGGCTGGCGACCACGGAGACAAAGATGACGATGGCTGAAACAACCAGCATATTCATGGGATTAAGGGTAGGTAAAAGCACCAGCCCCTTTTGCATTCCGAAATCGAAGGTCACCCCTCCCGAAACGTTAAGGATGAAGATAATGATCAGCCCGATGATGTTTCCGATCACCACCCCGACGACTCCAAGGCAAAATCCCTCCATGACGAACATGGAAAGGATCTTCCCCGGCAGAGTGCCGATGGCGGCGATTGTCCCGATCTCCCGGATCCGTTCATATACGGCCATGATCATCACGTTCATGATGCTGATCAGGACTACGGCGATGAGCAGGATCTGGATGAAGAAGGTCATCATGTCGATCATCCGGGCGATATTGTAAAAGGGCGACAATTTCTGCCAGGAGTGGACTTCAAAGGTTGGCCTCCCTTGCTTGTTCACCTCCCCGGAGAGCAGCCCGTCGAGCTTCTGGGTAAAGGCCTCAACTTTGCCAAAATCTTTAATTCGGATCGCCACCTCGCTGATTTCCATCTCACCCATGCGCAATACTTCCATGGCATCTTCGATATGGACGTAACCGTCTCTGCCGCCGGGACCGGTGGCGCTTTCCAGGGTTCCGGCGACCTTGAACTGCTTGCCGTTGACCGAGCCGTCCTGGTTGGTGGCCACGATGACGATCATATCCCCGATCTTCGCTTTCATCCCCCTGGCGAGCAGTTCAGGGAGAAGAATTTCGCCCTTATTCAGCGCCTTTTGACCCTCCGTGATTCGCGAAGCCAGAAGAGGAACGGTCTTGAATTCCTTCTCCGGATATACCCCGTTCAGGCGGATGTTGGTCGTCTCCACAAAGGTGCTGAACATCCCTCCGAATTTAACTCGTGGTGAATAAGCCTCAATTTCGGGCTGCTGGTTCAGAATGCCCTCCAGCTTTTTGACCGCCTGGGACTTCAGATTCATATTGAGGGGAAGATTTTCGATGGAAGCAACGTATCCCTTGCGGTGGACCTGCAGGTCCCCGATCATGGAATCGGTGATCTGCCCGATCATCATATTCTTGAAGGAGCCGGAGATAGAGATATACCCCAGGACGAAGATAATCCCGATGGCGATGAGGGATACGGTCAGCAAAGTCCTTCTCTTATACCGGAAAAGATTCCGTACGGCAATTTTAAAAAGGTTACCCATTCTGCTTTCCCCCTTTCACCTGCTTATCCATCAGTTCTCCATCGGCCAGGGAATAGATGATCTCTGCTTCGCCCACGATCTTCTGGTCATGGGTGGAGAAAATGAAAGTGGATTTCAGTTCATCCCGCATTTTTTTCATCAAGTTGATGATGGTGTAGGCGGTCTTGGAATCCAGGTTGGCCGTCGGCTCGTCAGCCAAAACCAGCTTGGGGTCGGAGACCAGCGCCCGGGCCACGGCCACTCTCTGTTTCTGCCCCCCGGAGATCTGGTCGGGGTATTTATCCTTCTGGTCGGCCATGCCTACAGCATCCAGAAC
>Ga0315289_10014910_pt1 | contig 10814 bp, 12 predicted proteins | sample YL17G11_40_MG_FD_203452 | JGI IMG/M metagenome (GOLD analysis project Ga0315289, IMG submission 203452) | Sediment microbial communities from Yellowstone Lake, YNP, Wyoming, USA - YL17G11_40 | ecosystem: Environmental > Aquatic > Freshwater > Lake > Sediment | place: USA: Wyoming | collected...
GACACCGTGGCCGAAATACTGACCGGGCGGGAGGTTGAAGGCCATCCAAGTGTCCTCTACTACGCCCACACCCTGGACGGAGGTTCTCTCCCTCAGCGTAGCCTGGATTGTCACCGTGCCCTTGTTTTGGTACGTCACCCACAATCGGCAGTCGTCTTTGTCGGCCGAGATTTCGACTACGGCGATGTCCTTGACCTTCTTGCCGTCCCCCGATTGGCCATGCGGCGAGCCCGAAGCCGCAAGACCCAAGACGAGGCCGCCGTACAGGATCATCAAGACAGTCGTTAAGGTCGTGCGTGTTTTGTTTTTCATGTCCCCTCCCACATCACCTTTTTTAGCCCCGTGGACGGCGGTTGTCAAGAGTCAGAGGCGGAATTTGTCGTATTTTCAATTTACAGCCGCCCATTGATGATGTAATATGATGGCTCTTCCTGCGCCTGTAGCTCAGTGGATAGAGCGACGGACTCCGGATCCGTAGGTCGGAGGTTCGAATCCTCTCAGGCGCGCTTTGCTATCTTCCCCGATATCTAGTCCCTGGGGTTCATCTCCACCAGGACGGTGATGGTGTTGCTGCTCCGATTGTCTGACTTATCGAGGATGCGAAGGATGTACGGCCCCGGCTCCAGGTCCGACGGAGCGATGGCCACGATGTGATCGTCGAACCACTGCAGGGTCCCTTGATCGAGGTAATCGGGCTGATTGATGGGGTCCTTCCAATCGGGGTTCGACTTTGATATGGTGCAGGCATGAGCTCTGGCTCGTCCTTTGTGAACATTAACCAATTCCACAACGCGGTCTCCTTGGCCGATCCGCTTCAGGAAGCCGTTTTTCCCCTTGCGGTAGACGTCAAAATGATCTCCCAATATCGTAAACAGCGTCCCACGCCTGATGGCCTTCGGTTCGGAGGAATCGATGTGCATGAACCCCCTGACGCTTCCGGGGTGGGCCTCACCGGCCCTCTCCGGACGGAGCACGAAGCTCATGCTGTTACTTTCGCTTACCTGCGCTATACCTTTGCTGATGACGATGTGGTAAGTGCCGGGGTCGCACCCTTGGGGGAGCCACACCTGCACGACTTCATTGCGCCAGCGGATGACCCTGAGATCGTCATTGCGGCCATTCCCGGTGAATAAGACCCGGCCGCCACTGGGAATGTCGGGGGGCCATCCTCCGCTCACTGAGCCAAAATACATACCGTAGATCCAGACCTCGGCTTGGCTGGTCACATGGACGCGGCGGATCCAGGGGACCATCCGCTGGGGCGTTTTTTTTGGCGTGCGTTTGCGAATCGTCAGGGGGACGGGATTAGACCCCCTCAAACGGTTTGGAATTCGCACCATTAGGCTATAAGTGTCGGGGGGGATGTCCTCCGGAACTTCGACCAGGATCTTATCAGCCCTCCAGCGGAGCACGGGGAAGTGGTATGTCAGATACCGTCTATTCACCACCCGGTACACTTCCACTACCCAGGGCCCTTGTTGGTCGCCGAAGCCGCTCCCCACAATCTCAAATGATTCGCCCTGAACCGGATTCTCCGGGCTGATCGAATCAATGTGCTGAGCGCGGACCGGCGTGGAAAGAATCAAGAGCAGACTCAGGATTCCACCGGCTTGGATGGTTCGCTTCATGACAGGCATGCTATCTTGAGCTGCAGGTTGATGTCAATGAGTCCTAAACCGTGAACCGCCACCACAGCCCGATGACGGGCAGGGTGAACGCGGGATAGTTCTCCGGCCGGAAATAATTCACTCCCAGCTTCGGGCGGAAGGTGTTTCAGCCGAACAAGACGGCGCCAACCAGGTGGAAGCCGCTAAAGGCGGACAAGGCAAATTGACAAGGTGGGGCTCGAATTTGATATTATGATACTCTGGTTGAGGGTCGGGGGGAGATTTTGATTAAGGGGGAACCACCATGCCAGAACTAGACGTCCTGATCGCCCAGGAGAGGCGGAACCTCATGCATCTTCTTGACGGAAAGCTGATGTCCGACGGCAAGTCCTACAAGGTGCCGAACCGCAGGGTCGACGAAAACCTGCTCCTGGCCACCTGGAATATCCAGAACCTGGGGAACAATAAGACAAAGCGCGCCCTGCAGTATATTGCCGATATCTGCGAGAGGTTCGACATCATCGCCCTGCAGGAGATTAAGACGGACCTCAGGGGACTAAGCAGCCTGCAGAGGCTGCTGCCGGGGGACTACCGGGTCCTGGTTACGGACCCCACCGGCAACAACGAGCGGTTTGCCTTTCTTTATGACCGAAGGACGGTGCAAAGCACGGGGCTGGTCTGCGAGATCGGATTTCCCGTGTCCGCCGGAGAGCATACGGGATTTCAGCTCCACCGCATGCCCTACTGCGCCTCTTTCAAAGCGGGGCGGTTTGACTTCATCATTGTCAACGTCCACATTTTCTACGGCAAGACTAAAAAGGATGAAGACCTGCGAGTGAAGGAAATCGACTGGCTCGTGGATTACATCAACCGCAGGTCGAAGACCGACCCCCACAAGGTCTTTGACCGGGATTTCTTCGTGGTCGGGGATTTCAACATCGAAAAGCAGGGTGACCGTTTCTACAAGTCCCTCCGACGGGACGAGTTCAAGATGCCCCCCAACCTTGACACCCTGCAGACAAATTTTTTTCAGGACAAGACCTTCGACAAAATCGCCTGGGTGGACCGCAAGGCCTTCAGCTTCGGCGGCAAATGCAATGTCGTCCCCTTTTCCAAGGTCCTCTTCCAGGACGGCAAACCCAAGGGTGGGAAGAAGGAAATCAGCGACCATTTTCCCCTCTGGGCAGAATTCAAGATCAATGAGCTGACTCAGGAGCTCGAACAGACCATCAACCCCCATTCCTAGCGATCTTTCTAAGTCATTAGGGAAGAATTCTGGGGACATATCAGGCGCGCTTTTCGGCCTTGATACTTTCTATTGCTTTGATTATAAATAGTTATTGAAAGAAAGGAAAAAATGAAACTCAAACATAATTTCGTGCTTTTTATTTTCATGTTCACGGCCCTATTTATTAGGGGATATGCCGTTCTTTTTCAAGGCGGCCCAAGTAAAAAATTACAGCCAATTACTTATCAAGATTTTGTGGAGGCCGAAAAAAAGGACCCCTATTTCAAAGGAAGATGGAGATACTTGAGTATTGTGGTTGATCTTGTTCAAAAGATACAACCACAAAGTATTTTAGAGCTCGGCCCGTATCGTCTCCCTCTTGTTAAAGGGGAAGATACTATGGATATCGTGAAAGTTCTTGAAAATCTAACCTATCTTCATGACGCCACTAAGATACCCTGGCCCATAGCGGACAAAAAATATGATCTTTTTATTTCGTGCGAAGTATGGGAACACTTGGGCGATAAGCAAAAGGAGGCCTTCCAGGAAACCATGCGCATTTCGCGCAGGGCGATTTTCAGTTTTCCCTATAAATGGAAATATCCGAAAGAAGTAAAAGAGGTGGAGGCTTTGCAGCATAGAGATATTGACGAGGCCAAAATAGCCGAGTGGACTCTTCATAGAAAACCGAGACAAATTAGCTTTTCCAGTGATAAAAGATACGTTGTGTATTACTTTGAATTCACTAAATAAACGAAGGAGGGGAGATGTTTTTTCGATGACCTTAAGGGGGCTGATCATTTTCGAAGACAACATCAAGTATGATGCCTGGGTAAAGCTTGTTCTCGTATTCTCGCTGGTTCTGCTCATTGTTTTGGGGATATTATTTTATATTGATGGTCATCATTCGAATATATTTCCAAAAGAACCTCCCCGAGAATCAAGAATAGCTTTTGTCGTCCTCTGTTTTTCCACGGTTTTGACCGCGGCCGTTTATTGGCTCTTTCTCCCGCGAAAAATTACTGTTTCTCAGGATGGAATAAAGACGAAATTTGGCGGTTTTTCATGGAATATTCCCTTCCAGGCCATCGAATCGATAAAGGCGGCTAAAGGATTAGTGGCTCGGCGCGGATTTAGTTGCATTACCTCATACAAGAGCCAAATCGTAATTGTCAGGAAGAATAGATTAAACATCAGAATTTCTCCAAGCCGGCGCGATCAATTTCTGGAATCTGCCGACAGGGCTATGGCAGATTGGAGGCAAATGCACCAGTCCGGAGGTATTTCCGGCTAGAAACAGCCCTATCGAGCCTGGGATGCTTTTCGCGGCCTTGAAAGTTATTATAGGAGGGGGTATGATTTTGGAACAATGTCCATTTTCTTGATAAAATCGCTCATCTCCGTCCTTTTCCTGGCCGCCGCCGCCACAGCCGCTTTTTCCATGCTCACCCTGATGGGCAGGGTGGAGAAAAAGGCCGACCCTTTGAAACTCCGCAGGCTCCACAAACTGGCCGGGTTCACATTTGGAGTTCTCCTGTTGGCCTTGAGCGTTCTCTGCTTCAACTATTGGACCAAAGCCGGTGACGGAATATCGGCCCGGGCCGTCTTCCACTCCTACCTCAGCTTGGCCCTCCTCGCCGTCTTTTTCTTAAAATTTTTGATCGTCAAAATATTCCGGGGTTTCCTGAGGGTTGCTCCGGCCCTCGGCCTTACGATTTTTGCTATGGCTTTAGTTATTTTCCTCGGTTCATCCGGATATTATTTTCTTCGGTCGGTCCGGGCTCCGGTGTCATCCGCGGCCGTGACGGCGGAACTCCCGTCAGGGCCATCGGCGGATGCCCGACAAGGCGCCATGATCTTCCAGGGCCGCTGCGCCGGGTGTCATTTTGCCGACCGGCTGGATGCAAAATCAGGGCCGGGCCTGAGCGGTCTTCTGCACAGACCCACTCTCCCGGCCAGCGGCCGGCCGGCCACCGTGGAGAACGTCCGGCAGCAGCTCAAGACTCCTTTTCTGGCGATGCCCGCTTTCCCCGATCTCTCGGAACAGGAACTGACCGACCTCATCGCCTACCTTAAGACTCTCTAAAAGAGTGCCATAAACAAACCTGCCGGGAGGAAGAACCACAAATGAGGCTTGTGGCTTTGACTCGGGAAGTGAGCCCGAGCATCGGACGATGTGAACTCACCCACCTGACGCGCCGGGCCATCGAAGTCGGCGCGGCCATGGAGCAGCATCGGCAGTATGAAAGTTGCCTGGCCGACCTCGGTTGCGAGGTCCATCATCTGCCCGCCGAGGCGGATTTGCCCGATTCGGTTTTCGTGGAGGATACGGCCGTCGTGCTCGACGAATTGGCCGTCATCATGCGTCCCGGCGCCGCCTCGCGGAGAGCGGAGACGCCAACTGTGGCCGATGCGCTCAAGCCCTTTCGCCGGCTTTACACCATCGAGCCGCCCGGGACCATGGATGGAGGGGATGTTTTGTCTCTCAACAGAGTGTTGTACGTGGGCTTATCAAGCCGGACCAACACAGCCGGCCTCGAGCAATTAGAAGCTATCTGCCGGCCATTCGGCTATGCCGTCAAGCCGGTGGGGATCAAAGGATGCCTCCATTTGAAGTCAGCGGTCAGTCAAGTGGGGCCCAACGCCGTCCTGGCCAATCGGGCCTGGATAGAAGTCAACGCTTTCAAGGGCCTGGAGGTCGTGGAGGTGGATCCTTCCGAGCCCATGGCCGCCAATGCACTGCTGATAGGGGAGAGTATTGTCTATCCCCGGGCGCATCACAGAACGCGCCGGCGATTGGAGGATAGAGGTCTATCAGTCACAACCGTCGATGTCTCGGAGCTGGCCAAGGCCGAGGGTGGCGTGACCTGCTGCAGCCTGGTCTTTCTTAATGAAATGGGTTAATGGTTAAGAATGTCAAACTACGCAAGTTTTAGGATAGGAAAGAAGGGAGTTTTTTGCCCGCTGTTGTCATTATTCTCCTTGTTTTCATATAATTGAGCAAAGAGAAAGCCATGAAGAGCGCCAGACGGGTCATCGCCGCGCTTTTGGCCTTTGTGTTTGTGTTATTAGCCGGAGTAATCGGCTTCAAGCTCATCGGCGGCCGGGAGTGGACGTTCCTGGACAGCCTATGGATGACCGTCATCACCCTGTCCACGGTGGGCTACGGTGAAGCCCATGACGCCGGCGCCAACCCCGGCCTGAGGGTCTTTACCGTCGTCTTCAACCTGATCTGCTTGGGCACGATCGCCTTCGCCATCACCTCAATCACAGCTTTCATCGTCGAGGGCCAGCTCAAGGACTATCTGGGGAGGAGGAGAATGGACAAGAAGATCGCCCGTTTGCGGCATCATTTCATCGTCTGCGGCGGTGACGAGACAGCCCAAACCATCATCCAGGAGCTCCTCCTGACCAAGCGGCCCTTCGTGGTGATAGAGCCTTCGGCAGAGAAGATCGCCAGGCTCCAGGAGCTGGGCGAAATCTTTTATATCCGAGACGATCCGACCGAGGACGCTGTCCTGGAGCGGGCCGGCCTCAGCCGAGCGCGCGGAATTCTGCTGTCGCTGCCCACAGACGAGGACAACCTGTTCGTTACCTTGTCCGCCCGCAGCTTGAACCCCCGCCTGCGCATCGTGGCCAAGGGCATCGAGCTCCAGTCCCACACCAAGATGAAGAAGGCCGGCGCGGACGCGGTCATCTCGCCCACCTATATCGGCGGCATGCGCATGGTTTCGGAGATGGTCAGGCCGGCGGTGGCCACCTTCCTGGACATGATGCTCCGCGACCGCAAGCAGGTGCTGCGCGTCGAGGAAGTGACGGTGGGGGACGGCTCGGAGCTCATCGGCAGCACGGTGGCCAAGTCCGGCATCGGAGAAAAAACCGGCGCGCTGGTGGTGGCCATGCGCCAGGCGGGCCGGCCGGACTACATGTTCAACCCGGCCAAGACAACGGTCATCGCCCAAGGGGACGTGCTGATCCTCATCGCCGACCCGGCCATGCTCAAGGATATTCGCAAGATGGCCGCCGAGTAGGCCGGCCAAGTACTAGGCGCGAAAACGTCTTTTATGATTCCCTAGGGGCTTGAAATTGTTTAGTTCAGCCTTTTTAATTTTTTCAAGGGCCAATTCCAAAAGAATTTGTCTTTCCTCAGGATCTCTTGATAACGTTTTTCTGTACTTTTGCAGTCCTAGCTTGTCCCGGAGAAGCAGGAGCTCCACCACAGACTCTTTCCGGAAAGGCTTAACCCTGGACGTCATGTTTACAACTTTCTTTTAATAGCCGCTAGCTCCGCCAGCGTATCGTTCTCGGGGAGTTTGGCTTTTTTCTCCAAATAGGCCCAATCGAGTTCCTTCTGATAGCGAACGATGAGGAGCTCCGCCATCTCGCAGTCAACTGTCGATTTCCAGTGCCGGCATGCATTCAGGCGGTCGATGAGGAGGTCCTCCAGGCCAAGGATCACGCATTTCAGCCCTTCTTCAAGCTCAACGATTTCGAGAGGGGCGTTTTCTCCGGAGAGAGACGAAGCGGGTGCTTCCACGGCCAAGTCGAGCTCTTCAAGGACCCAATACCGGCCTTTTTTCTGGAAGCCCAGGGTTTCAAGCACAGCAGCCAGAGCATTCCTGTCGTCATAAGCAAGGTCGATGTCCGAGGTGAAATAGACTTCTCGTGAGTAGTAGGAAAGGGCCAGGCCTCCGATTAATACAGGAGCCGATTTCCCCATATCTTCCAGAAGGCGAGTGATCAACCCCGTCATTAAAAGCTGGCGCGCCAGAGGCGACTCGGTCGCCTTGATTTTCTCCAGTATTTTTTTAGTTTTCACTTCGCCCCGCCTTCCCCTCCGGCAGCTTGTCGGCCGTCTCGCCGCTGGCCGGAGCAACCGCTGCGGCGCTGTCCTGCATGAGCTCCAGCTTGTCCGAAAACCTGTCCAGCCTCTTTTCCGATTCATCGTATTTGGTGCGGGCATTAGTCAGGTGCGTGCCCAGCACCTGAAACTCGATCTTGAAGCGGGCCAGGTCGCCCTGGAGCTGGAATAGGTTCCGCAACAGGGCTTGGGCCGACTTTTCGATCTCCAGCCCCTTGAGGCCCAGGACGATGACCTGGAGATAGGCGAAAAAGGAGTTGGGAGAGACGGGGATAACCCGCTTCTTCATGGCATGGGCCAGCAGGCTGCTCTCCTCGCCCAGGTTTTCGTCCTTGAGGATGGTCTCGTAATAGACGTTCTCCGCGGGGATATACATCATGGCGAAGTCGTAGGTGCCCTCGTCGGGCAGGATATATTTGGAGGCGATGTCATCGATGTGCTTCTTGACGTCGGCCGCAAACTTCTTGCGCAACGTTTCCCTGGAACGCGGTTCCTCTTCCTGGACGAACTTGCGGAAATTCTCCAGGGGGAACTTGGCATCGACGGGCACCAGATTCGAGCCGATACGGACGGCGGCGTCCACCCGTTCGCCGCTCTTGAACCTGTGCTGGAGGGCGAAATGGGCGGGCGGCAGGACCTGGCCGAGCAAGTCGGCCAGGAAGAGCTCGCTCATCCCGCCGCGGAATTTCGGGGCCCGCAGCAGCTCCTCGAGCTGGGCGATATTCTTGGCTTTAGCCAGGACTTCTTGGGTGGCGATTTCCATGCGGCCCATATCCTGTTTGACGACGCCCAAGGTCTGAGAGATGTCGCCCGTGGTTTTCTGAAACTGGGAGTTGAAGCTCTGGAGTTGCTGGGCCATATTCTGATTGAGTTGCCCGATCTGCTGCTGCATGAGGGATAGGCTCTGGTTGTCGGATTGATCCCGCTTAAGCTCACTCAGCCGGCCTCGAAGCGAGAGTAGGGAAAAGATGACGATCAATAGAAGGACCGCAGACAGGCTGATGGCGATGATGTTCAAAATCATGTTCTCTATCCCCTGGAAGCATTATAGAGAAGGGGAAAGGGGAGAGCAATATGAAATTACAGACACTTGACAAAACGCCTTGTCTGGAATAAATTATATCTAGATATATCTAGATATAACATGATATATCAATTTATCTAGGAGATAAGATATGTTTTTCAGGCATGATTTTCACTACGGACACTCCCAGGGCCCTTTTTTTAGAAAGGGAGATTTCAAGTTTGTCATCCTTGAGCTTCTCAAGGATAAACCGCACTACGGCTATGAAATCATCCGCGAACTTGAGGAGCGGTTCCAGGGAATGTATACGCCCAGTCCGGGGATCGTCTACCCCACGCTCCAATACCTTGAGGAGCTGGGCTATGTCACCTTCGAAGTGCAGGAGGGCAAGAAAGTCTACACCATCACTGAGGCCGGACGGAAGTTCCTAGAGGAGAAAAGCGCAGGTCGGGAGGAATTCAAAGACCGGATAAAGGACTTTTGCGAATCTGGAATGCGCCATGAGCTCCGTGATTTGATGCACGAGATGAAGCGACTGGGATGGCTGCTCCGTCAGTACGGCCGCAAGGTCAGCACGGAGAAGATGCACCAAGCCCGCGAAGTTATCGCCAAAGCCTCTCGGGACATCGAGGAAATTCTGAGCAAATAAGGTTCGGCCGTTTGACAACCGCCGCTGACTTTTCTAAACTAGGGGGGCTTTTTTGGCCCGTTAGCTCAATTGGTAGAGCAGCGGACTCTTAATCCGCGGGTTGTAGGTTCGAGTCCTACACGGGTCAATTCACTTCTAATTCTTCAATTTGAACGAGCCGAGGAACTTATCAATCGCTTCCAGGTCCTCTTTTCCCTTTTCGGCGATGACCATGATCTGGTACATCCGGTTTCCGACGAGGTAAAAGCGGCCTTTGGCAAAAATCTCAACGCCCTGCGTGGCGCCGGTCAGGGAGATTTCTAGTCCGGAATGGCCGTTCAGGGTGAGCAGCTGCTCGCCCGTCACCGTCCCGTTGAATTGGCTGTTGAAGCCCTTGCTCCCGCCTTGAAGAATGGCATTCGGGTCTTTTCCCGCGACGAAATCCTGAGGAAAATCATTGCACACGACGCCGTAGGCTGCCGGCCCGAGCTCGGCCAGATAGGTGACGAGCTCGATATCCCCGGCCGCGGTCTGGGTCGTGTCGCGGCTAACCACAAAGGATTTGGGCGTCATGATTGTAAAGCGATGGGGCTCAGAGCCGTATTCCAGCCAGCCGGCAAATTTATCCGCGGCCATCGGGGCCGTCGTTTCGACGGAGGCGGCCTCGGTTTTTGTCTCGACTGAAGGGGCGGCTTGATCTTGGCCGGACCGGTTGCAAGACAAGATGAACACCGTGCCCAGGCTGATGAGCGTGATCAGCATCAACCCTTTTGATGTCGAATGATGAAATTTCATATGGGGTCTCCCTATTTTGAAATTTCCCATCGCTGGTGCCGCCCCAACATATCTGTCTTCAGATGGGTTGTCAACGCCTATCGGCGGAGCCCAACGCCTATGACATTGAGAGATCAATCCTAGGCTCGGCGATTATCCACGGCCGTTTTCTGGAAGGCAACCGCCTCCCTATATTTTTTCGACTGAGTGGCCGGCGCCGGTCAGGGCCTGAATAGCACGGTTACGCGTCGCTTCCTTCACCAGGACATAGTCCGTGTCATAGGTGGAAAAGGCGAACAGGCTGATTCCGGCCTCGGACAAGGGATTGACCAGGGAGGCCAGCACGCCGGTCAAGGAGAAGGGCAGGGGACCCCGGACTTTGAGGGCACGCCATTCCTTTTCGCCAAGGATGTCCTCCGGGACTTGGGCCTCCAGGCAGACGATGGAAAGCTCCTCCGGCGTCCTGGTGATGGAAGTCAAGGGTCCGGCCATCGCCCATTCCGGAATGGCCGCGTTCGGCGCGAGCCGGCAGACCGCCAACCTTCCGGGGAGCAACCAAAGCGCGATCGCCATCTTTCTGCCAGATTGTAGCATAGGTCCAAATGGTGAGGGGGGTGGCTTTTCAGATTTGCGTGCTCGTTTTGAACCTGGCGGCCACTTTCGGTTGTTTCGGGTCGGAGACATCGACGATG
>Ga0315289_10014911_pt1 | contig 10814 bp, 7 predicted proteins | sample YL17G11_40_MG_FD_203452 | JGI IMG/M metagenome (GOLD analysis project Ga0315289, IMG submission 203452) | Sediment microbial communities from Yellowstone Lake, YNP, Wyoming, USA - YL17G11_40 | ecosystem: Environmental > Aquatic > Freshwater > Lake > Sediment | place: USA: Wyoming | collected...
CTTAAGTTTGGTTTTGGCCCACCCGGAAGAAATTTTAGCATCTTTTACATTAACATAGGTATATTTATATTCTAATAAAAAATCCAGCTTTTTCCAGATATTTATCTCCGACCCGGCGGCTAATTGATAGGCTGGTCCGTGAAGCTCAAATTGCTCTTTTCTTTCTCCCTGGATAATACTTTCTGTATGCGGTATTAAAGGACCGATCCCCAGCCTTCCGTAAAGTCCAAATTTGTCTGATCGCTCCACTTTATTTTTTACGATTCCAAATCGACCTACTAAATTAAAAAACAAAAAATTCAAGCCGTGGCTCATGGAAAACCCCTGAACTATTTCTCCAAGTCTTAAAGTTGAGTCAATCGGCTCTCCATTTCTTATTCCTGAGACATAGACTATCTGCTGGGGTTTAGAATACATCTTGGCGTGAATGAATTCAACTTCAAAGCCAAGATTGGAATTATAATGGGGGAAGTAACCTGCTCTTAAACCGTAATATAACGGAGTGTGTAAAGATCTGTCGTTATATTCGATATTGTGAAATAAAAGGTTGGTTTGCCTTGAAGGCTGTTCAATCTTTAAGTCGCTTTTGGAAGTAAAAGCTTTTCCGAAGAATATACCGAATCTCCATTCAGCCTGTAATGGAGGGTTTATTAAGACTAACAGAGTAAAAAATGTCCATAGTATTTTGATAAATAATCGCATTCGTCACTCCATTTAGAATTATTTTATTACTTTATATTTTTCAGTCAAGTATTTTTATTGAAAGCTCTGAAAAAGTAGTTTTTGGAAGGACTTTGGATTGTAAACCTTCAGGTTTACTTTTGATAAAGCTAAAGCTTTATACTCCAGTTTACGTAGGTCAATCATATCCGAAGAACTGGTTGAAAATCTATTTTTAACCGGTATATATATTCTTACATACCAGTCTATTTTTCTGTAACAGTCTTTTCAAAAACAATTCTTCAGTAAAAAATACAACTTAAACAAGCCCATCCTATCTATTTAAATAGCAAGCAGTTAGCCAGTTTTGTCAGATTTCTTTGATCTTTAATTTTTTTGGCATAACTATTGCAAATATTTTTTCGAGGAATAAAAAACCAGGAGGATGAGCAGATGAATAAAGTCGTTTTTCTCACCGGAGCAACGGGATTAGTTGGAGGGAACCTTATTTCACAAATTTTAAAAAATGATGTTACAACCGAACTGATTTTACTCATCCGGGGTAACTCTGAGGTTGAAGCTGAACAACGTCTGGATAAAGTCCCTTGGAAATTATCGCCAGAAATTGATATTAGCAGAGTTAAAGAAAGGATCAAAGTGATCAGAGGTGATATCACATTAAACAAATTAGGGCTTTCCGAATCTCTCTATACCAGACTGGCATCAGAGGTAACCCATATCATTCATTCCGCCGCCTCGGTGAAATTTCAACTTCCTCTGGAGTATGCTGAGCTGGTGAATTTCAATGGCACAAAAAATGTTATGGCATTAGCCAAATGTGCACAAGAGGCAGGAAGGCTTAAACGGGTTGCTTATATCAGTACTGCCTATGTTTCTGGAAATCGAGGGGGGACAATTTTAGAAGCTGAATTGGAGTGCGGGCAGGAGTTTGCTAATACCTACGAGCAGACAAAATTTGAATCTGAAAAATTTATCCGTGGTTTGATGAAGGAACTGCCCATTACGATTTTTCGACCGAGCATTATAGTTGGTGATTCGAAAACAGGCAAGACAACAGCTTTCAACGTCTTATATCTTCCTTTGAAGCTCATATATCACCAGCTTATCAGGATTCTCCCCGGATCTCGATACACTCCGATAGATGTTGTGCCAGTTGATTTTGTTAGCAGAGCAATTAATCATATTCTTTTAAAAACCGATGAGGGGATTGGTAAAGTTTATCATCTCACCGCAGGTGAGAGAACAGCAACCATCAGTGGTGAGATCGTTGATCTGGCTGTGGATTATTTCAATCAAACTGGGGTAAAGCCTTATATTCCGAGAATAAAATTTATACCATTGAAATTGTATCATACTGCAAAACGACTTCTTAATAGCCGTGCAAAAAGGGTCTGGCAAGCAATAGAGGTCTATGAGCCATATTTAGGTGTGAAGAGGACATTTGACAATACAAATACCTGTTTGGCATTGCAAGGGACAAGTATTGTTCCACCGCACTTTGGAATGTATTATCAAGCTATACTGCATTATTGCATTGAAACTAATTGGGGAAAAGGATTGAGACCAGCATTATAACTTAAAATGAGGAAGCAGAATGAAGATAAAGGTCATTATAAATCCAAAATCCAAGAAGGGCAATGCTCGATATATCAAAATGATGCTGATAGAAAAATTTGCCCATTTTCTTGTAGATATGGAACAGACATCTCATCCTCAACATGCAACTGAGATCGCCCGTCAATCTCTCTTTGAGAAGTTTGACACAATAATTGCAGTTGGTGGAGATGGGACAGTGAATGAAGTACTTAACGGGATTGCAGGTACAAACGTAGCGCTTGGCATCATACCAGCAGGAACAGCAAATGACCTGGCATCATTTTATCACATTCCAGCAAATATCTGCAAGGCGTGTGAGGTCATTCAGGCACGACATTTACAATCTGTTGATGTCATCAGTGTAAACGGAAAGAAATACATCACTTCAGGAGGTATCGGACTACCCAGTGAGGTTATAAGTGTTACCAACCTGTTAAAACATTATGGCGCGATAGGCAAACTGCTTAAACAAGTTCTAGGTAGCAAGTTATATATATTAGCAATATTGTGCAATCTCGTGAAGAAAATCAGGCGGCGAAATCTCCTGAAGATTCGATCAAATGGCTATTCACTTATGGCTGATTCGCTCTCTTTGATGGTGAGCAATCAGCCATTCTTAGGTAAATATTTACAGATGTCGCCGGAAGCGGTCAATAACGACGGAAGGTTTGACATTTGCCTGATAGATAATCTCAAAAGACGTATAGAGATCCTCAAGATTCTAATAAAGCTAATTGAGGGTAAGCATATTTACTCGAACTCAGTAAAGACCTGGAGCTCAGAAGAACTGCTGGTAAGCACTGAAATACCTATGAAGTTTTTTGGGGATGGAGAATTTTTGGAGAATGCATCAGAGTTCAGAGTAAAGATTTTTCCGAGAGCTCTAAATCTTATAGTCCCCAGAAAAATTTCTGGAAGATGATATGGTTCTTCTATATTGGCTGTAAAAAAGTTTCATACAATTAAAAAGTTGGTGAAAAAATGAGGATACACTTGCCAAAAAGAGGGTTTATGAAACGGATGAGTTTATACCTTAAGGAAATGTATCCACTACCTTTAGGCCTGTTCTCATCCGCCCTCCTTTATCTTAGTTTTGTCACATTTCTTCGCAGAATCCATGCAGTGTGGGCTCCAATATTCTCTTACTATACCGTGGTTGGAATCTGGAGCGTCTTCTCTCTGATGCTGATCTTGCGCCTTATGGATGAACTCAAAGATAAAGAGATAGATCGTCAATTATTCAGTGACCGCCCTTTACCTTCAGGGAAAGTGCTTGAATCTGATATCTGGTTTAGTCTCATCCTGGTCATAGTTCTTTATCTCTTTGCCAATATCTGGGTTGGTCAGACGTTTTGGATGGCACTTTTTGTCCTGGGATATGCCGGTTTGATGTTCAGATATTTTTTCATTCCGAATATCTTGCGAAGATACCTATTGCTTAACGTGGCAACTCACAATCCAATTATACCAATTATGTTCTTTTATATATTAATTCTGTTTTCGGTAGAGCATAGGATGACCTTGAGAACTTTGAACTGGCACTACTCACTTCTTATGACAGCCGGGTACTGGGCTATGTTTTTTGCCTGGGAGATATCTCGCAAGATTCGCTCAAAAGAAGAGGAAAATACCTACGTTACCTACTCACAAATTTTTGGTCGTGGTGGCGCAGTTCTGATTGCGGCTGGAGCTCAAACATTTGCCTTCGGTATTGGACTTTATTTTTACTGGACCCTTTATTACTCAAAGATATTCCTCTTAATATTAGTTGTGGGATACGGTATGACAATGTGGGGACATGCCCGCTTTCTTTTGAATCCGAATCCGGTCACCTCTAAACTCAAACCTTTCGCAGAACGTTACATATTAAGTGTTCTGATTGCATATATTTTAGAACATACATTATTTGCTTAAGGGAGGTCTAATTAATGAATTATAAAAATGGAAATCTGATTTCGTATAAAACCCGCCTGGAAGAAGTCAACGAGTGTGAGGTGGGTGGTAAGGGGTGGAATTTGTTCCGGCTTCTTCATTTTGGTTTTCCCCTACCTCCGTGGTTCGTAGTATCGAGCAGTGTTTTCAATGAGGTCATCAGAGAACAACGGGGTAGCATTGAGAAGATATTGTGCAGTATGGATTTCACAAATCAGAACTCTTTGGATATAGCCTCATCGCTTATCAGTGAGATAATTAGCAACTCAGAGGTTACCAGTCAATTTCCTCAAGAGCTATTTTTAACAATTGAAAAGATATTCAGCCAGAATAAACTTCTCTCGGTTCGCTCGTCTGTAATTGGAGAAGATTCTTCTGAAAATTCATTTGCTGGTCAGATGGATTCATTTCTAAATGTACACCCCTCTGATATTATTGATGCGATTAAGAAGGTATGGGCTTCAGCTTTTTCCTCAAGAGCTTTGGTCTATAGACATAGTAAAAATATAAGACTTGAAAATATTTCTACAGCCGTGATAGTTCAAGAAATGGTGCAGTCCGTAGCGTCAGGAGTTCTTTTTACCGTAGATCCAGAAAATAAAACAAAAAAATGTGTGATCTCTGCCGGGTTCGGGTTAGGTGAGGGTGTGGTCCATAACATGGTTGAAACAGATACCTACCGCATTGGATGGCAAACAGACGAAATCCTTAAGGAGGTGCGCAAAAAAGAGTACCGGGTGGTTTTTGATCAACTCCACGGAAGAACTTGCAATGAGGTCGTTCCTTTGGAGTTACAAAAAAGACAGGTTTTGACCGACTCACAAATTAAACACCTGAGAAAATGTGGTGTAAAAGCACAACAATATTTTAATATACCTCAGGATATCGAGTGGGCTTTGGATGAACGTGGAAACTTATTTATCCTGCAAGCTCGTCCGATTGTGTTCGCTAAGCAGGAAGTTACCACGAAGGCTTTTCGTATCTGGGAGAATTCAAATATCGTCGAGAGCTATCCCGGTCTTACCCTTCCCCTCACCTTTAGTTTTATCTGTAAAGGTTATGAGAGTAGTTTTCGCAACTCCACCCTCGGGTTTTTATTTGTCAAGAAAGCCATTAAAAAAGATCTCCATATTTTCAAGAATATGATTGGGCTATTAGAGGGCCGGGTTTACTATAATCTCCTTAACTGGTACCAGATGCTATCCTATCTCCCCGGTTTTAAGAAACATAAAGAATCCTGGGATCAGATGATCGGCATATCACATAAAGTTGATTTCCCGCTGAAAAAACTTTCACCTTTTAATTATTTCTGCTCTCTTCTGATTGTGATCTGGAGACTTTTAACAGTTAAGCAAAATTCGAAAATATTTTTTACTCATTTTAATTCAGTCTACAGTAACCTGGATAATTTAAACCTATCAGAAGCAACCGAAGAAGAACTGATCAAGATCTACGAGACACTCAGTCAGGAGTTCACAGATAAGTGGCATCTGACGCTATTCAACGATTTTTGTGCGATGAAGTATTATGACTGGCTTAAACAGATCTGCAATAAGTGGGGTTTGGATAAAAACCAGAACCTGTACAATGATCTTTTGTGTGGTGAAAATCGAGTTGAAAGCACTGCACCGGTTCGGTCTATTTTACGACTGACTGAAATGTTTCATGAGAAACCGATTTATCAGGCACTTTTAAAAGAGGAGGATGATCAGGTTGTCTGGCAGAGGATACAACAAGAAAATGGATATGCTGATTTAAAAAATGCTTTAGAAATTCATATGCATTTTTTTGGAGATAGAACCTTAGAAGAGCTTAAACTTGAAAAGCCAACATTTCGAGAAGAGCCTGCATCGTTAATCAAGATGATCAAGCACTACTATGATCTTGAATTGTCCATAGAAACTATGGAAAAAAAAGAACAGAAGGTCCGAAGCGATGCAGAAAAAAATGTGCATTTACGTTTGAAAAATCCTTTCAAAAAGCTGGTCTTTTGGTTTATTCTCAGAAATGCCCGCCTAGCAATCGCTAATCGCGAAAATATGCGGTTGGCGCGAAGTCGTCTTTTTGGAATTACCAGACGTCTATTCAGACGCATGGCCAAGCTATTCGTGGAGAAAGGTCTGATTGAATCCAGTTCGGACATATATTATCTTACAGTGGATGAAATCTTTGGCTTTGTCCAGGGAACAGCAGTGACACAGAGTTTAAAAAAGCTGGTTAATATTAGAAAAGAAGAATATAATGAGTTCATTCAGCACAATCCCAAGGAACGGATACTGACAACGGGGATTCCTTATCACAACTCGCTCAGTGCAACTGAAAGCTGCGATGGAACAGGCAAGATCCTGAAGGGGATAGGCTGTTCAAGCGGGATGGCTAAAGGAGTAGCCAAGGTGATCTTTGACCCGCGCTCTGCAATTGAAAATAGCGACTATATTCTGGTGGCAAAATCAACTGATCCAGGGTGGGTGTTTCTGATGATCTCATCCCGGGGGATAGTGGTAGAAAAAGGAAGTGTATTATCGCATACGGCGATTATCGGTCGTGAGCTGGGGATTCCTACGATCGTAGGTGTAGAAAATGCTACAAAACTGATTCCTGATGGCGCTAAGATATCAATTAATGGAATTACTGGAGAAATTCGATGGCAATAAAATATTTCAAGTTTAGCCCAGAACTGATAGAATCTTTCGTGCGTTTTAGCTACGACCTATATAGAGGAGATGCCAATTGCATTCCTCCTCTTAGAAAAGAGCTTTACGCTCAACTCTCACCTGAGTTTCCCTACTACCAAAAGTCAGGTAATCACCATAGACATTATCTTGCTACTTCAGGTAGAAAGATAGTTGGGCGTATATCAGCTATGGTAAATAGCGATTTAAGAGACGGGGAGGGAACGCCTGTGGGGACTGTCGGTTTTTTTGAGTGTATCCAGGATTACGCAGTTGCACAAGAACTTCTGGATTCTGCGATTCAATGGCTTCAGAGTGAACATAATATCACTCGCATCTGGGGACCGATGAATTTTGATATCTGGCACGGGTATCGTTTTATGACGCATGGGTTTGATCAGAAGCTATTTTATGGCGAGCCTTATAATAAGCCTTATTATCGAGACTTTTTTGAACGCTATGGTTTCACCGCTAAGCAGATTTGGGACTCGGTTGAAATAAACGGACGTAGTCATCTCGAGAAGATAAATGAGAAAGGAGCAGAACGCTATAAGGAGCTTGTAGAAAGTGGGTATCGTTTCGAACAGTTCGACCTGCAAAAGTTCAAGGAGGATCTGCAGAAGCTTCATTCAATATTGACCCAGACTTTTAAAGAGTTTATAGGATTTACCCCCATTTCATTTATTGAATTTGAGAAGATATTTACAAAAACTCGTTATGCGTTTCATCCACAGCTTTTCAGTTTTGTATATAATCAGGGAAATGCTCTGGCTGGGTTTGCAGGAGCGTTTTTAGAGCTTTCAGATGCGATTAGAGGAATTAATGGGAAAGACAATCTTTTCGCTAAACTAAAGTTCTTGTCCTATCGCCGAGGGGTTGAGCGGATTCTGTTTTACATAATAGGCGTATCTCCGGAAGAGGCAGTAAAAAGTGTTGGTTTGGGTAGAGCGATGTTTTGTTACATCATTAATCAGATTCTGAAGTGTGGTTATGAAACAGTAATTTTCGCACTGATGGCAAGAGGGAATAAAGTTCAAGGGCTTCTTGGCGAGTATATGTCAAAAGCACAGCGGAGCTATACTCTTTACGAGTTAAGACAATGAATAGAAAATTTTCTATTACCTATTATGACCGGATGACCAGGAAATTGATGATCGAACAGGTCTATTCAAGTTCATTCCTTTTCTGGTCTTATAACACTCGAACAGGGAGGTGGATGACTGACCTTTTGTTTCGCCAGAAAACTATTTCCAGACTATATGGCTGGATTCATAACCAACCCTGGAGCAGGTCTAAAATAAAATCATTTGTGCAAACTATGAATATAAATTTGGACGAGTCTGTATGTCAGCTCGAAGATTTCAAAAACTTTAATGACTTCTTTAAACGTGAAATCGATCTCAAAAAGCGTCCCATTCATAAAGATCCGGAGGTGTGTATTGCGCCTGCAGACGGTAAAATTCTCACTTATCCTAAGGTTGAGCCCGAAAAAACATTTCGAATAAAACGCAGTAGTTTTAACCTGCATCAGTTTCTTGGCAACGACTCACTTGCCGAGAAATTTGCAGGAGGGTCTATGGTTATCAACCGGCTTCATTTATCAGATTATCATCATTTTCATTTTCCTGATTCTGGAATTCCGAGAAACGCGATATCCATTCAGGGGAATTATTATGTGATCAGCCCTTATAGTCTGAGCTGGCTTGTTCCATTTTACACTGAGAATCATCGTATGCTAACGCTATTCGACTCTGACCATTTTGGCCAGATGGCTATTGTCGAAATAGGTGCTTTTACGGTTGGGTCTATTCAACAGTGATACCAACCTTACATTCCAGTGGCTAAAGGTGCTCGAAAAAGGTTATTCGAATTGGGAGGATCAACCGTTGTTTTACTTTTTCAGAAAGGTGCGATTGAGCTTGACGAAGACCTCTGTGCAAATACAAGAAATGAAATCGAAACCTATGTCCGTCTCGGTGACTCCATCGGAAGGGCAAACAGACGGTTGACACAGTCACATAAAATGTAGGATAGAGGAAAACTAATATGTCCAGAATCCATTATGCATAATGCTGGGAGGATCCGAGGACTTTGACTCAGGCTTTAGAAGTTACCCCGGAGGACGATGTTATTTCTATTGCCTCGGGTGGGGATAATAGCTTTGCGCTTCTTCTGAACAATCCACGGTCGCTGACTGTTGTCGATAGTAACCCTTTACAGATTTATCTCGTAGAGCTAAAAATGAGGGCCATACAAATACTCGATTATGATGACTTTGTCGGCTTTGTAGGGGCACGTCCATGCCAGAAAAGACTTCAACTGTATTCCCATCTACGACCTTCATTGAGTGATCAGGCGAGAGGATACTGGGATAATAAGCCTAATAAACTGCTTAAGGGAATTGTTCACTCTGGTAAATTTGAACAGTATTTCTCTGTTTTTCGACAAATAGTATTACCATTAATTCATAGTAAAAAAACTATAGAAGAACTACTGTCAATCACCTTGCTTGAGAAACAGCAAATATTCTACGATACGATCTGGAATAATCGAAGATGGCGCTGGCTCTTCCATATCTTTTTCGGGAAATTTTTGCTTGAACATTTAGGGCGCGATCCATCTTATTTCAAGTACGTTACGCTCGATAACATCGCCGAAGAACTCTTAAGACGCACCAGGCACGGATTAATCGAAGTTTCAACTCAAGATAATTTCTTCGTCGAATATATTTTGACCGGACAGTACAGTAATTTAGAAATGACGCATCCCTATCTGGGTGAGTCAAATTTCAATTTTTTGAAAGGTAATATGGAAAGAATACTACTGGTTTGTGGAAGCCTGGACTATTATTTAAAAAGTTCAAATCCCAGAAGCTTTTCCAAGTTAAATCTTTCGGATGTCTTTGAATATATGTCCGATGATAATTTCAAACAAACCCTCCAAAACATTCTGCGTGTTTGCCGTGTTGGAGCGAAGCTGGCTCACTGGACCCTCCTGGTTCATCGCGATATACCTGAGGAGTTGGCAGGTCAGATAAAACCATGCACCTCAATTTCAGAAAAGCTCTTTTCTACTAATCGAACATTTTTCTATGGAACTTTTGGGTTGTGGCATACAGTAAAAGGTTAATCAACCATCTAAACTGTTAGTCTTCTCAGAATTAATCCTCACAATATAAGTTTTCGTAGGTCAACCAGGTCCACAGGACTGGTTGACAGTCAATTTTTAATCTATTAAGTCAAGCAGCCCGCCTTCGGCGGATATGCATGACCTATAAAGCTGCAATGCCTACAGGTGAAACCTCACCCCTGCCCTCTCCTTTCCTACCCTACGGGGGCTTGCTCCGGATCCGTTGAGGAGAGAAGGAAAGAGGGAAAGGTGTAGGAGCAATTCAGGGATTGTCTCTACCTTAGTTACAATTTACCTGTAACTTACCCCCCTTAAAACAATTTTCCTTGACAGTCTAATAAATATAAGATTATTTAAGAAGCGAAAACAACTTAAAGTTATACTCATAGATTGAAAATGAGTTTTAAAGAAAGAAAATCAGTCATCTTCTTCTTTGTAATAGCCTTCTTATCCCTAATAATAGGTGTGTGGGGAACTGTCAGATTAAGTGAGCGTCCCGGGATAAATGCTGTTTTTGAAATATCAGATGACCATCTCCTGGTAAGCCAACTTATTTCAGGTAGCAGGGTTGAACAGGCTGGGTTGAGAATTGGCGACCTTCTTCTGGAAGTGGATAAAAATCCAGTCCAGAGCGGTAGCGACTTGAATTTTTACTTAGATCAGAAGAGGATTGGTGAATCAGTTGATTTAACTTTGCAGAGAAATGGAGAAAATTTTAATTCAAGGGTAATATTAGAGAAAACGAATGGCAGTTTATTTATATTAGTTCATTTTTTAATCGGTCTTTTCCTATGGCTGGTCGGA
>Ga0315289_10014912_pt1 | contig 10814 bp, 5 predicted proteins | sample YL17G11_40_MG_FD_203452 | JGI IMG/M metagenome (GOLD analysis project Ga0315289, IMG submission 203452) | Sediment microbial communities from Yellowstone Lake, YNP, Wyoming, USA - YL17G11_40 | ecosystem: Environmental > Aquatic > Freshwater > Lake > Sediment | place: USA: Wyoming | collected...
CAACACCAACTACCACGACGACATGAAGACCCTACTGACCCGCAACTTTCAGCTATTCGATAACCGGCCATTCCTCGCCGCGTGAGGTATAGCCGTGGCTTCAAGTTGCGCGTGGCCTTGTCCGAACGTTCGGGCCGGTCGCGCAGCGGCGTATTATCCGCGCCTTTGGGCCCGAGAGCACGCCCGCGCCCGTCAAAGGGCCCATCAAGACGCCCGAGGATCTCAAGCACTACCAGCCGCCCGACGCGGAAGCCGACGACGTGTTGGGCCACTTGCCGCAGATCATCGCGCGGTACAAGGGCCGCAAGGCCATCACGGCTATCTGCCGCGACGCCTTTTTCAATGCGGCCTTCCTCCGCGGCACCGCCCGCGCGAGATCGGGCCGAGGGGCAAGCACGTTGGGAGAAGCGCTTGCCGATCCAGGTGCGGGCGATGCTCTTGGCGGGCGACGTGCTCTTCGTGGCCGGCCCGCCGGCCGGCACAAGCGCAGGGCCGTGGGATCGCGGCGAAGGCCAGCCGGCACTGCTCCTGGCCGTCTCCGTCTCCGATGGCAGCGGGTTGGCGGAGAATCAACTCGACGGCACGCCCGTCTTCGACGGCATGGCCGCCTCGGCGGGACGACTCTACACCTCCCTGGAAAACGGCCGCATTGTCTGTCTGGAGAAAAACCCGTAGCGGGGCCTGAATCGCCTGCCGGCAAGATCTTCAGGTTGCCTCAATGCGAGGCGGGTGACTCGGCCCGTGCATGGGATTGTTACACCAATAGCTCGTTGCCGGCCGCAAGCTCGGTCACAAAGCCAGGCTGATCGGCCTGAGGCAGCCCGAGGACGACCCACGGTGGGCACGGGCTTCATCTTGTCGCGGCGCGTTGGCTGCGATAGACTGCACTACTCTCAAGTACAAGAGGTAGCAAAGAACTGGTCCCGTTCTTGGCTCCCCGGTGGGAGACCGTGGGCGTCGGAAAAGGCACTGTGGCAGGCGCCGCCGGCACCTCGATGAGCTAACGGCAATTTAGCGGAGCGATCAGAAATGGTTTTTCATTCAGTGAGTATATCGGTGCTGGCATATATTGCCGCGGTTGTTCTGGTGGTCGCAGATGCGTCTGCACGCGAGATTCATGTAGCCAAGACGGGAAGCGATTCTGACGCGGGCAGCCTGGAAAGCCCTTACTTGACGATGGGCAAGGCGGCGGAAGTCGCTCAGCCCGGGGATACGGTAACCGTTCATTCCGGCACTTATCGCGAATGGGTCAAGCCCGCTCGTGGCGGCATGGACGAAGAAAGCCGCATTACCTACCGGGCCGCGGCGGGCGAAGAGGTGTTCATCAAGGGTTCGGAGCGAATCACGTCTTGGGTTAACCAAGGGGACGGGATCTGGATGGTCGAATTGCCGAACCGTTTTTTCGGCGATTACAATCCCTATGCGCTAAATCTCTCTGGCGGCTGGCTGCACTACGGCCAGTGGCTGCACCGCGGCGATGTCTACCTGGAGGGCGAGGCATTCCACGAGAAGAAGGTTTTGGAGGAGGTGAAACAGCAAGCGCACAGTTGGTGTTGCCAGGCAACTGAAAACAGCGCAACCATCTGGGCGAACTTCGGCGGAGCGAATCCCAACACGCAGCTTGCCGAAATCAATGTCCGCGAAAGTGTCTTCATGCCGGCAGAAAGCGGGCTGAAATATATCACCGTGGCTGGTTTTCACCTGCTGCACTCTGCCGAGAATTGGCAGCCCCCCGGCCTTAAATTGCAGATGGGAACGATCGGCCCGCGCATGGGCAAGTACTGGGTCATCGAGAACTGCACCATCACCAATGCCCGTTGCGTGGGCGTCATTCTCGGGCACGCGCCGGGCGTGGATTACGCCGACATCGACGCCTTCGGCGCTCATATCATCCGCAACAACGTGATCCGCCGTTGCGGCCAAGCGGGCATCGCCGGTCAAGAGGGCGCGACACGTTGCCTCATCTCCGGCAATCTCGTCGAAGACACCAACTACCGCAAGGAGTTCGGCGGGTGGGAAACAGCCGCCATCAAGTTTCATGAATCGGTCGACACGGTGATCCGCGGCAATCTGATCCGCGGCGTCTATCACCAGGGATATGGGGCGTTCGGCATTTGGATGGACTGGGCCAATCAAGGGACCCGCATTACGGGCAACATCATTTACGACACGCAAACAGCCAATGTTTTCCTGGAAATGGACCACGGGCCGATACTGGTCGATAACAACGTGCTGATCGGACAAGGGGTCAGGAGTAATTCCGAAGGCACCGTGTTTGCGCACAATCTGTTTGTGGACTGCAAATTTGACATGGTGTCGGACACGAAGCGCGCGTCGCAGTATTACCAGCCACATACCAGAACAGAGGTCGCCCGCAAACACGGCATCCCGGCAGACGACAAGTGGTTCAACAACGTCTTCGTTCGCCGGGGGCTGGAGGGCGTCAAAAAGGCCCCCGGCTACGCGTCGGATTACAATATTTTCTTGGAGGGAGCGAAGAAAAGCTCCTTCGCCGATGAACACAGCATCGTTGAGCCCTCCGAAGCCAAATTCCGTCGAGATGATAGCCCGTTGGGCGTTTCAATCCGATTCCATGTCAATCACGCCCCATCCCGCCTGAAAGGACCGTGGGTGGATGGCGCACTGGTCGGGGTTTCTCCGACCGCCGGGCAGACCATCGAAGATCGTTGCGGCCAGCCCATCCGCGTAGATATCGACATTCTCGGAAGGGAGCGTACCACACCGGTCGCCGGGCCGATTGCAGACCTCAAGCCCGGTGAGAACACGGTGAATTGGTCAACGAGGAGGCAGTGATTTCCAGCCCTCCTGCACGTCGCTGTGCGATTGGTACGGTTTCATCGGTTGACGTGGTAGAATGATCCGCTGCCGCCGGTGACAAATGAGGTGAGCTTGTCTGACCACAGGAGTACAGTGACAAGAGAAAGGGCCCGACATGGTAACGCAAAGATCATCGATTCGCCTCGTGTTGACGGCCGTGTTCAGCTTGGGACTGGCGTTGTGCGAGGATGCCGTCGCGGCTGAGCCGCCCGAGCAAGCGGCAAAGCAGGTTCTGGCAGCAACCGGTGTCCAAGGGGGGCTGATCGTCCACCTTGGCTGCGGCGATGGCAAGCTGACCGCTGCCCTGGGGGTGAGCGAGAAATATCTCGTTCAGGGTATCGCGGCAGACGCCGCCAGCGTCGAGCATGCCCGCGCACACATTCGCTCACTCGGCCTCTACGGCCCGGTGTCGGTTATCCCGTTCGACGGCTCGCGGCTGCCGTACGTCGACAACCTCGTCAACCTGCTCGTTGCCGAAAACCTCGGCAAGGTCTCGACGGTCGAGGTCATGCGGGTGCTCGCCCCGCGGGGCGTGGCTTACGTGAAGCAAGGCGGCCAGTGGACGAAGACGGTCAAGCCCTGGCCCAAAGAGATTGACGAATGGCAGCAGCATTTCCACGACGCCGACAACAACGCCGTGGCCCATGACAGCGTCGTGGGCCCTCCGCGGCACTACCAGTGGATCGCCGAGCCGGAGTGGACCCGATCGCATTTGACCCTGCCCTCGATCAACAGCCTGGTGTCGTCCCGGGGCCGGCTGTTTTCCATCGAGGACCACGGCTCGGCAGAGCACCCTGCCTTGCCGGGCAAGTTTGCCCTGGTGGCGCGCGACGCTTTCAACGGCACCGTGCTCTGGCAACGGCCGTTTCCCGACTGGCAGCCGGTGAACATCTACATCAAGTTCACGCCCGTGCAACTGCAGCGGCGGCTGGTGGCCGTGGGCGATACGGTGTATTGCACGCCGGGCTCCAGCGCCCCGGTGACCGCGCTGGATGCGGCCACCGGCAAGGTGCTCAAGACCTACCCGGCAACGCAGCACACCCAGGAATTCGCCTACGACCGCGGCGTCCTTTATGTGGTCATCGGCGATCCCACCGACACCGCGGGAATAGGCGCGCCTAGAGGCGGTTTGGGATCGAGCGCGTTTCCCGATCGGGCTTATGGCCCCGAGATTCCAAAGCTTTCCAATCCGAAAAGCTCGATCATGGCGCTCGAGGCCGATTCGGGCCAAGAGTTGTGGCAAAAATCGGGCAGCGACACCGAGGGATACCAGGGAACCTCGCTTGCCATTCGAGGGCAGTACGTCGTTTATTGCACGGCCGCAGACGTCGTTTGCCTCGATCGGACGACGGGCCGGCAGTTGTGGCGCGTGCCGGCCTCCACTACCTTGAACGGTCCGCCCGGCATCGCCGTGTCGTTGGTGCTCTCGGAGAGCGCGGTGTACCTGGCCGACGCGAAGACCCTCAGGGTCTTTTCGCTCAAGGATGGCGCGAAGATGTGGACGGGCGGTGCCAACCTGAACCATCACAAGCCGGCCGACCTGTTCCTGGCGGCCGGGGTCGTGTGGTCCGGATCACACAGGGGATACGATCCGCAAACCGGGCAGATCCTCAAGTCGCTGGCCCAGAAAATGACCGGCCCCATGGGACATGACCGGTGCTACAGGAATCGCATCACCGATCACTACTACATCAACACCGCGACAGGTGGGAGCGACTTCCTGGGGCTGGACGTAGCCGGCGAATTCCCGAACCCCTGGGTGCGCAGCACGTGCGGCATCGGTCCGTTGCCCTGCAATGGGCTGTTCTACGCCGGTCCGCCCGCCTGTTCGTGCTGCAACTGGGTGATGCTCAACGCGCTGAACGCCTTGGCGCCGGAGCCTGGCCTGAAGTCGTCGGCACAGCCGATCAAGGTCGAGACCACTGCGCGTCTGGAAAAGGGCCCGGCGTACGTAGTTGCTTCTAATCCCCAATCCCCCATCCCTAATCCCCAATCCCCCATCCCTAATCCCTCCGATTGGCCGACCTATCGGCACGATGCGGGCCGCAGCGGCGTCACCAAAGCCAAGGCCCCGGCGGAACTGAAACGGTGCTGGGAAACCAAGCTTACGACTCGTGCGAGCGCGCCGGTCATCGCAGCGGGCAAGGTGTTCGTCGCCGACGTGGATGCGCATGCCGTGTGCGCCCTGGACGCTGCGGACGGACATCTGCTCTGGCGCTACACCACCGGGGCCCGCGTCGATTCCCCGCCGACCTACTGCAAGGGCCTGGTCCTGTTCGGATCAAGAGACGGATGGGTGTATTGCTTGCGGGCGTCCGATGGCGCGCTGGCGTGGCGGTTCCGGGGCTTGCCGGAAGACCGAACGATTTGCGCCTACGGTCAGTTGGAATCGGCCTGGCCGGTCTGCGGCAGCATTCTCGTGAAGGACGACCCTTCGCCGGGCTCAGGGCAGGCGGTGGCCTACTTCGCCGCCGGAAGGAACTCCTTCCTGGACGGCGGCATCTTTCTGTACGGCCTCGATCCGCCCACAGGCCGCGTGATTCACCAGCGCCGCATGGTTGGCCCGTACGATGCCGAGGGGTATCCGATCATTACGAGCAAAATCTCCTCGGGCAGTGGGCTCGATGGCTTCAAGGGCGATGTCTTCCTCACCGACGGACAACTTCTCTATCTCCGACAGCAGGCTTTTAAGCCCGACCTGTCGCCCTTGAAGCCGGAAGACCCGCGCCCACCACACTTGATTCCTTCCCCCGGCTTCCTTGAAGCGATCCCGCACCACCGCACGTTCTGGACGATCGACACGACGATCCGCTACGACATCGCGGCTTCCCGCGGGGCCGCTCACGGCGACATTCTGGTCATGGACGGCAAGCAGTTCTATGAAGTCAGGGGCTATGCTCCCGGGCGAGCCGCCAACTTTGATCCGCGGCCCAACGGCTACACGCTGTTCGCGGGGGTGTATTCAAAAACGGAAACTGCCGAAACAACAGGTAAGCAGGGCAGGAAGAGGGCATCCGGAGCCACTTCCTCGCAGCGCTGGAGCAGCGACATCCCGCTCACCGGCAAAGCCATGGCACTGGCCGACGACGTTCTTTTCGTCGCGGGCACCCCGGTGGCGTTCCCTGACGACGACCTGGCTAAGGCCTACGAAGGCAGGATGGGCGGCGTTTTGTGGGCCGCCTCGGCCGAGACCGGTAAAAAGCTCGCGGAGTACAAGCTCGCTGCCGCGCCGGCCTGGGACGGCATGGCGGCGGCCAGCGGGCGGTTGTATCTGTCGCTCCAGGATGGGCGTGTGATGTGCATGAGCGGGAAGTAATCGTCGCGGCTGGAAAGGACACGAAAAGGGGACATCACTGATGATCGGGTCGAATGTTTCTTTTTCTGACCCGTCTGACTAATCTCACAGGTCAAAAGCTACCTGCCCAATCTCCGCCGCGGGGCTGATCCGTCAGGCCCGCCGGCCCTTCTTCTTGAACTCCTTGCCGCGTCATCACCTGAGCGCTGCGAACGACTTGCGGGCGTAGCCGACGTTCTCGGCCACCTGGTCCTTGTATTTCTGCCACATGCCCAGGAGGATCACGTCGCTCGGCTTGATGTGCTCGATGGCGAAGCGGATCGCGGCTGCGACGTCGGCGGGCCGGCCGCAGTGCCGGTTGGCGGCCAGCACCTTATAGGCGATGCAGGGTTTGGAAACCTGGCGGATCGTGCGGAGCATGGCTTGCCGGTCGGCCTCCTCGTAGGTCTCGCGGCGCTGCCCGTCGGGCGCCAGCCCGAACGCCGAACGGTAGAGGCAGCACTGGTAGAAGTCGACGTCCCAGCCCTTGTTCTCGGCGTAGTCGATCACTTCGTGGTTGTGCGAGCAGAGCCCCACCAACAGTCCGCTGTCGCGGAGCATCTTCAAGGTCTCCCGGGCCCGGTCGATCTTGCCCGAGCGCATCAGCGCGTCGCTGGTGTTGCCGAAGTGCTGCACGCCGATCGGCCGCGGCTGCATCTTGAGGATCCGGGCCAGCTCGTCTTTACCCTCGCCGGGCTTGGAATAGAAGGTGGCGATCCACTGGAGCGTTCCGCCCTCGGCGTAGTGAGCTCGCAGCACTTCCTCCATCCGCGGGCTGCCCATCTGGCCTGTGTTGATCCCCAACTGCTCGCAACGCGAGAGCAACTGGCGCGCGCGGGCGGCGTCGGCCGCGAAGTACTCGGTCATCTCGCGACTGAGTTCCGCAGAGAAATGCGATTGCCCTTTGAGCGGGTTGTGGCCGACCAACACCCGCGAGATGGTGTACTTGCCCCAGCGGACAACCGGGAGCCATGGCGCCGCGGGTGTCGCGGGTGCGGGCCCGGCCGAGGCGGCTTGGCCCAGGAGCGTTGCCCCCATCGTGCCCAGAGCCGTTCCGGTGAATTGACGCCGCGTCACGGTGACTCTCGTGTTCATCGCTGCGCGATCCTCGCAACAGGCGGCGGTCCCGACGCGACGAGCCGGCACCGCCGCGAATCAACGGTCAAACCGCGTTCATTCCTTCTACACAGTCGCCGGGGCAGTGTCAATCCTGGCTGAACTCGGGGAGGCGGGCAAGACGTCTTTGGGAACCACCGATCGGATTTAAGGTGTTCACGGGCCCTGTCGTTTCGCAAACGGCGGCGCAGTGGCATCGATAGGATTCTCACTCGAGAACCCACGTCCCACGGCCTCCAGTGGCCTCATGAATCCGCGAAAAGTAGGCCAAAACCTCCTCATTTTGACAAATTGCTCCCCCCGGCCAGCGGACAAAGCCGGTGATAATCTTCTGCGCCGTCATGGCCGGTGGGGGATCAGGCGTCTGGCTTCATTCCCAGTTGTCGCATCTTGCGATAGAGGTTCGAACGGTGCACGCCAAGTCGCTCGGTCGCCCGGCTGACATTGCCGGAACACTGCTCGATCATGCGGCGGATGTACTGCCTCTGGAACTCGATGGTGGCGTCGGCCAAGGAATGGTCTAGACTGCCGGTCAGCGGCGCCCCACCGCGAGGTGAGAGAGTGAAGGCCAAGTCTTCTGCTTCGATGCGATCTTCGCCAGAAAGATAGGCGAGGCGCTCCATCAAGTTGCGCAGTTCACGGATATTGCCCGGCCAGGCATGCTCCATGAGTCTTTTTCGCGCCGCGGCCAAGACTTGGGGCACCTTGCGGCGGGCTTTTTTGCAGAAATCGCTGAGGAAATGCTCGGCCAGCAGCATGGTATCGCCTGGCCGGTCCCTCAGCGGCGGCAATTCCAGCGTGACCACGTTCAGACGGAAATACAAGTCCTCGCGAAACCGCTTCGCTCGGACCATTTCGGCCAGGTTCTGGTTGGTAGCGGCCAGCACCCTTGCGTCGGTGTGGATCGGCGTCGAGCCGCCCACGCGCACGAGCACTTTTTCTTCCACCACCCGCAGCAACTTCGCCTGACCGCTCAAGCTAAGCTCGCCGATTTCATCCAGCAACAGGGTGCCGCCGGCGGCTAGTTCGAACTTGCCTGCGCGGGCCTCGCGAGCGTCGGTGAAGGCCCCTTTCTCGTGGCCGAACAGTTCGCTTTCGGCCAGCGTTTCGGGGATGGCCGCACAATTGACTGCGATAAACGGCTGATGGCGGCGGCGGCTGAGATAGTGGATCGACTGGGCGACCACTTCTTTGCCGGTGCCGTTCTCGCCCAGGATCAACACGGCCAGGTCGGTATCGGCCACGCGGCGGATGATCGAACGCAGCGCCACGATCGCCGGGCTGGCGCCGATCAGTTGCACCTTCTCGGCCGCCTGTTGGGCGATCTGCCGGGTGGTCGAGAGCAGATGCTGCCGATCCTGGGCGTTTTCCAAGGCGACCGCGGCATGGGCCGCCAACTCGCTGAGCGCATCTTCATCCTCCCGGGTGAAACTGCCCGAGAACTTGTTGATCAGCTCGAATGCCCCAAACAACTCGCCCGACCGGCCGCGAAGTGGCACACACAGGAGCGTTTTGGTTTGATAGCGAAGTTGCGCATCGACTTGATGATCGATTTGGTTCGGTTCCCGCGTGGCGTCGACACGTCGGGGCTCGCCCGTTTGCACGACCTGTCCGACAACGCCTCGGTCGTCCGGGATCCGCAACTCACCATCCTTGATACCCAATGCCGGCCTGCCGACCAGCACATGGTTCGGCCGATCCCAGAGAAAGATGCTGGCGCGATCCGCACCGAGCAGCCGGGTGGCCGCTTCCGCCATCCGGACCAGTAGGGGTTCGACTTCGTGGGTCTGGTTCCACTGGCTGGCAATTTGCAGGATCGCCTCCAGCCGGTGAATGCGGCGACGGTCATGGTCGCGGGCACGCACCGCAGCAAGCGCGTCGTAGAGCACTAAGGCAAGCTCTTCCACGATCACAACTAGGGCCGGCGTGATGGCTTTCGGCCGGTGGATCGCCAGGATTTCTGCCTCTGCGGTACGGGCTGCCAGCGGCGCGGCCACCCAGCCAGCGTCCGCCGCAGCGGCCTCGCGGTCGAGCACGTCAGCCAGAAGGTCGACAGGGAGTGACCGCGCGATTCCGACGTCGGCCACTATGTTCCAGCGTCCGCCAGATGCCGCTGTCACTGTAGTATAATCCCCATCTATTGTTGTAGATATCAGAGGCAGGACGGCGGCCAAATAGGCGACCGGCTCTTGGGCCAAGCTGGCCTGCCATAGTATCTCAGCCACAGGCGATGCCAGCGCGGGCTGGTCGCGGATGTGATCGAACAGCCGACGGTCTGGTTTTGCAGGTGTTGCGTGTTGCACGGCGCGCCTCGTAGCGAAACTGGTAAACGTGGCGAGTCTTAGTAGTCAGAATGATTGCGGCATGCTAAACATATTAACTGTGTGCGATCGTCTTGACAACATGCGCGGAGACAGACGGTTTGTGTAGGGGCTCCTGTGGTCGATCGTTTTCGGACGCGGCGTACTCGCGGCGACCCATTTGGTGCCCCCCCCCTGAAAAACTACTTCCTGACCGGGCGGTGATTCATCGTCGGACACGACGGCGTGAACCGCGGATCGGCCCACCTCGACGTGATGGCTACCAGCAAGAGCGGAGTATTTGGTACACTCATTTTCATTAATTTAAGAAAGTCTCGCCCCTTGCGGGGGAGGATCCTTCGATGCTCACAGAGTTGTCTGTGTCCAACTTCAAGTCTTGGCGCAGCATTCCTCGGATGCGGCTTGCGCCAATCACCGGCCTTTTCGGCACGAATAGTTCTGGCAAGACAAGTATTCTTCAACTGCTGCTCATGCTAAAACAAACTATCGACTCGTCGGATCGCGCCCAGGTTCTGGAGTTCGGGGACGAGCGGAGCCTCACCAATCTCGGTAGTTTTCGGGATGCAGTGTATGCACACGAAAAGCCAGGAAAGATGGACTTCTCCTTAAGGTGGAACCTGGCCAAACCGCTGACCATCAAAGACCCGGAGAGCAAGACCAATACGCTCTTTACGGCCGAACAACTGGCTTTCTCATGCCAACTAGACGAGAACGGATCGGAACGGCCGGCGGTGTCGCGGCTCCGCTATGATCTGGCGGACCAGCAGTTCGGCCTGAAGCGGAAGGGGCCAAGCGGCGGAAAGTATGAACTAACCAGCCGAGAAGATGGGTTTCGATTCACGCGAAACCAAGGACGCCCTTGGGCTCTGCCTTCCCCGGTGAAGTTCTACGGCTTTCCAGACCAAGTCTATGCCAAATACCAGAACGCGGGGTTTCTGTCGGAACTCCAGTTGGCCTTCGAGCAGTTGTTCGGGCAGTTGTTCTACCTCGGGCCGTTGAGGGAGTTTCCACAACGGCACTACGCTTGGAAGGGTTCGGAGCCGGCGGACATGGGACGGCGCGGCGAACGTGTGGTCGATGCGATGTTGGCGGCTCGGGGGCGGGAAGAATACATCTCCACCGGCTACAAACGCAAACGCCGGACTCTTGAGGAGCGAATTGCCCACTGGCTGAAGGAACTGGGGCTAATTCACGATTTCTCGGTG
>Ga0315289_10014913_pt1 | contig 10813 bp, 9 predicted proteins | sample YL17G11_40_MG_FD_203452 | JGI IMG/M metagenome (GOLD analysis project Ga0315289, IMG submission 203452) | Sediment microbial communities from Yellowstone Lake, YNP, Wyoming, USA - YL17G11_40 | ecosystem: Environmental > Aquatic > Freshwater > Lake > Sediment | place: USA: Wyoming | collected...
TTCTTGCCCAGAAAGAGCAGGTCGCCCAGGTACGGCCAGTTCCCGTGGAACAGATCGAAGCGCACGTCGCGGTGCAGTTCGAGCACCGAGGCCAGGTGAGCAGCGTTGGCCTTGTCTACCCGGCCGTAAACGCCCGCCATGTGGCCAGTATGGAGTTGCACCGGCAGGTCAAGTTCACGGGCCAGGCGCATAAAGGCGTGGAATAGATAGTCATTCAGCGGCTTGCCCTCCGGCCAGCCCAGGCTGTTGCGCGGATCGGCCAGCACGCGGTTGAACTGCTTCTCAGCCTCGGACTTGGGCACCAGGTCGTAGGAGAGACATCGCTCGTAGGCAGACTGGTCTTTGATGCCGATAGCGCCCCGTTCCATGCAGCGCTTGAACACGATAAACGCCGCTTCCAGGTATTCGTCCAACGAGGTGATGTGCCGGTCGGCCAGTGAGCCGTAGTAGTGGATCGTCTCCCAGGTCAGGGTAGTCGAATGCAGGCCAGGTAGCGAGATCAGCGGCCGCCACTTGTCCGGGAACGTTTTCTTGCCATCCAGGAAACGATCCACCGGCAGCCACCCCAGCACGTCCACCAGCATCGCCTGGATGCCCGCCTCGTCAATCGTGCGGAAATAGGCTTCTTCGGTCTGGCCGGCCAGTCTCTCGGCAACGCGATCTAACGCCTCACGGGTCAGTTCACTTTCGCCGTAGACGTTCTTGAGCACCAGTTTGGTCACCCGTGCATAAGCAGTGTGCTCAGTAGCATGCCACAGCCGTTCAAAGAGCGGCCACTTTTCGTCGGTGGGAACGTCCTGGTCTTCCAGGCGCGCCACGTCCTTGTCGCTGATGCCAAAGGCGGCCGATTGCAAGTCGCCGAGCATGTAGCCGCAGATCAACGAGGCGATCGGCTCCTTGTAGGGCGGCCGTTCCTCTGGGCCAATCAAGTGCTCGTGACAGTCAATGACCGGCATGGCGTTGATCCGTTCGTGCAAGCGGTTAAAGAGTGGAGATTGAGAGTACAGCATGGCTTGCTCCTTGTCATATAGCTATGCGAATCCCTGCCAGTTCGGGAGTTCATATATATGTGGTTGCATCAACCCCCCAAGTTCGCCTGTAGCCATACGTACATCAGCACGCCGCCGGCTACCGCGACGTTGAGCGACTCGGCTTTGCCCACCATCGGCAGCGTAACCAGGTTCTCCAGGTGAGCACGCACGTCCGCCGAGAGGCCGCGCGCCTCGTTGCCCAGGACCAGCGCCACGCCGCCTTCCCACAGGCCCCGGCCCCAGGCCACGCCCTGCCGCACGTCCGTCCCCACGAGCCGCAACCCGCTGCGGTGCAGCCAGCCAAATAGACTCGCCACGTCCCCTGTCCGCACCAGTGACACGTTGAACAGCGACCCCATGCTGCTGCGCACCGTCTTAGGGTCAAAAACGTCCGCGCAGGGCTTGATCAGGATCACGGCCGCGGCTCCCACCGCATCGGCGGCGCGGATCAGCGTCCCCACGTTGCCGGAATCCTCCAGGCGATCCAGCACGACCACCAACTCCCGTCCGGTCAAGCAGAGTTCCTGAAGCGGCGTGTCGCACAAGGTGAAGGCTGCCACGATGCCCTGCGGCACGCTGCACTGCGCCAGCGCCCGCATCACGTGCTCCGATACGGGCACCAGGTCGGCGTCCGTCTGGCGGAAGCGCTCCAGTAGCACGGCGGCCTGAGTTCCCACGAATAACTCTTCACAGTAAAACACTTCGACGGGGCGCGCGCCAGCATCCAGTGCCATGTGCAGATGCTGGAGCCCATCCACCAGGAAACGCCCCTGGCGCTGACGGTACTTAAGTTGTTCCAACTTGCACGCCTCGACGATGCGACGGTTTTGTCTGCTGGTCGTAATGGTCGTTGTGCGACTTTCCATCGGTGCACCTCTCGCAAACGTCCGTAGAGCCAGACACCGGACACCCGCTAGCCGGTACTGACGCAGGTAGTGCGAGGGCCACGGCTCCGCATGGCTCCCTCTCACAAGCACACTCAGCATGTGAGAGAGAGAACCTGCTTCGCCTGTGACCGGAAAGTACGTGACGAGCGCGCGAAGCGATCCGCATCCCATAGACGCGATTCAGCGCGCACGTACTTTCCTTAAGCGATTGTGCACCTATCCGACCATTGCTCCTTCCTCCCAGAAACCGGGCCTCCGCCCAGGTGGACGCCCCGCCAGGCGGACGTCCCGCCAGGCGGACGCCCCGCTTCAGCGGGGATTTCCCGGCTGCAGCCGGGCCTCCCGTCCGTACCGGAACCTATCGTTGTCCAGTGTACCGATCACCGCCGGCGCATCCGAATTTATGAACGGCTTCGGGTTCAGATTCCTCTGCAGCCGGAAGCCGAGCCGCCGCATGAGGTTGACCGAGTGCAGGTTCTCGCTGTTCACGTCGTTGACGATGCGCCCGACGCCCATCTCCCCGAACCCATACTCGATCAGCGCTCTCCCGGCCTCGGTCGCGTATCCGTGGCCCCAGTACGCGCGCCCGAATGCATAGGTCAGTTCCGCCTCGATGAGATTCGGATCCTGCCCCAGCCGGTTGGGCTCGTGCTCGAACACGATGATACTCGTGTCCTCGCCCACCTCGTAGCGCTGAAAGCCCATCAGTCCGATCAGCCGGTCGTCCTCCTTGCGGACGACGGCCTTGCCGAAATCATCCGTCCGTTGAACGTGGTTGGCCGCAAAGGCGGCCTTGATTTCGTCAGGTGTCCCCGCTCGCCCGGACCAGGCGTTCTTCACCACCGTGTCGGCATACACCAGGCGATAGATTTCATCCAGGTCGTCCATCGTGAAGGGGCGTATGATAAGCCGTTCGGTCTCTATCACTTTCATCCGCGTTCATCCGCGTCCCTTCTATCACTCCTTTGTGGGGCAGGCTTTCCAGCCTGCCATTTCCACATCATGCCGCTGCCAGTGCGGGCACCTTGAAGATATCGTACTCCTCCTCCAGTTCGCGGCGGAACTGCTGCGTATAGAGCCGGTAGTAGTGGCCCCGCGCGCGCAAGAGTTCGGCGTGCGTGCCCATCTCCGTGATGCGCCCGTCTTCAATGACGATGATGCGGTCGGCGCGCCTGATCGTCGAAAGCCGGTGCGCGATGATGAAACTGGTGCGCCCTTCCATCAGCGACTCCATCCCGCGCTGGATCAGCGCCTCGGTCAGCGTGTCCACCGAACTGGTCGCCTCGTCCATGATAAAGATCTCCGGCCTGGCCAGGATCGCCCGCGCCAGGCTGACCAGTTGCTTCTGCCCAACCGATAGGAGGCCACCCCCCTCGCCCACCTCGTTGTCGTAGCCCTTTTCCAGCGTGACGATAAAATCGTGCGCGCCGGCCAGTTTGGCCGCCCCTTCGACCTCCTCGTCGGTGGCGTCCAGCCGCCCGTAGCGGATGTTCTCGCGCACGTTGCCGGAAAAGAGGTGCGGCGTCTGCAAGACTACGCCGATGCGCGACTGGATGGCGTGCAGTGACAGTCCGGTATAGTCCCGCCCGCCGATGCGGATGACGCCCGCCTTTGGCTCGTAGAAGCGGCACAGCAGGTTGACGATCGTCGTCTTGCCGCCGCCAGTAGGCCCGACCAGCGCGATCGTCTCGCCCCGTTTCACCTTCAGACTGAAATCGGTCAGCACCGGCTCGTCAGACTCGTACGAAAAGTCCACGTGGTCGAACTCGATGTCGCCCCGGATGGTGCCTGGATCGATCGCAGCGGGCCGGTCCACCACCTCGGGCACCGCATCAACGAGCGAGAAGACGCGCTCGGCCGAGGCGATGGCGTGCTGCATTTCGGCGTAGATGCGGGCCAGGTCCTGGACGGGCCACAGCATGAACATGACGTAGGAGATGAAGGCCTGGATGCCGCCGATCGTCATCCCGCCCCATTCGGCCTGCAGGCCGCCATACCAGACGACGCTGCCCATGGCGACCGCGCTGATCAGTTGTACTGTCGGCAGAAACAGCGCCGAGAGCCAGGCCGCCCGGTAGGAGGAACGGTACATCTCGCTCGTAAGGTGGCCGAACTCGCGCAGGTTTTCCTCTTCGCGGCACAGCGCCTTCACCACGCGCACGCCGGTGATGTTCTCGTTATACGTGGCCGTGATCTTGGAGTTGATCTTGCGCACGCGCCGGAATTCGACGATGATCTTTTTCCTGAACTGCGTCGCCACGACCAGGAGTACCGGGATGACCATGAACACGATCAGTGCCATCTTCCAGTTGATGATCATCATAAAGTACACCGACGTGGCGATGCTCAGCACCGCCCAGGTCGAGTCCAACATGCCCCAGGTCACCAGGCCGGCAATGCGCTCCGAATCGGAGGTCACGCGCGTCATGATCCAGCCCACCGGCGTGCGGCTGAAGTAGGAAAAAGACAGGTCCTGCAGGTGGTGGAACATCTTTTTCCGCAGGTCGTACTGGATGCGCTCGCCCAGGATACCAACCAGGAAGATCAGACAAAAGACAGCCACGGCCTGGACGAGCGTCAGCACGCCGTAAGTGGTCACGAAGCGCGGCAGCGCGGCCACATCTCTGGCCAGAATGCCCTGGTCCACGATCCCCTTTCTAAGGAAAGTGAAGTACGAATCCAGGAACGCCGTCAGCGCGATGGCCAGCATGAAGCCGGCGACCCAGCGCCAGTGCGGTTTGGTCTGGGCCAGGATGCGGAGCATCGTCTTACCGTTGAACTCGGTCGTAAATTCTTCTTCTTCGAACTCATAGTCCGGCATGGGCTACCTCCTCCCAGACTTCCGAAGTCTCCCAAACTTCGGAAGTCTGCCCCCCGATTTCCTTTTCCAACTCGTCTTCAATGCGGGCCTGCATGTCGTAAATCTTCCGGTAGATGCCCCCAAAGCGCATCAACTCGTCGTGCGTCCCCCGCTCGACGATCCGGCCCTGGTCGAGCACCAGGATCAGGTCGGCGTTCATCACACTCTGGATGCGGTGAGCGATGATGAAGGTGGTGCGGCCGACCATCAGGTGCTCCAGCGCCTGGCGGATCTCGACTTCGGTCTCCATGTCCACCGACGAAGTGGAATCGTCCAGGATGAGAATGCGCGGGTCCTTCAGCAACGTGCGGGCAATCGTGACACGCTGCTTCTGTCCGCCCGAGAGCGTGACCCCCTTCTCGCCGACGAGCGTGTCGTAGCCGTTGGGAAACTCGACGATGACGTCGTGGATGGCCGCGGCCCGGGCGGCCGTCTCGATTTCGGCGTCGGAGATGTCCCGCCCGACGCCGTAGGTGATGTTCTCGCGGATGGAGCGGGAGAAGAGAAACGGCTCCTGCTCGACGATGCCGATTCGCTGGCGCAAGAAATGGCGCGGATACTCCTGCAGTTCTACACCGTCGAGCGTCAGGCTGCCGCCCGTGTATTCGTAGAAGCGCGGCAACAGGTTGACCAACGTCGTCTTGCCCGAGCCGGTAGAGCCCAGGAGGGCCACGGCCTGCCCCGGCGCGCAGCGGAAACTGATGTCCTTCAGTACCGGGGCGTCGGCAGCGTACTCAAAGCACACGTCGCGAAAGACGACCTCCCCGCGCAGGTCCCCGGACGGCACGTAAGCGCCCTCTTCCAGCGGCTCGCGGTCTTCTTTGATCACTTCCGTCACCCGGCCGTAGGAGACCAGGCCGGTGGATATCTGGACGATCAGCCGGCCCAGGTTGCGCATGGGCCATATAAGCCAGATGACCAGCCCGCCGTAGGCCAGGTAGGTGCCGATCGTGAGCGTGCCGTTGATGGCCATTATTGCACCGACGGCGAAGCCGGCCAGCATCTGGAAGCCACACAGCACGTCTGAGGACGGCCAGAACAGCGCATGCATGACCAGCAAGCGCCGGCCGCGCCGGAACTTTTCCCAATTGTCCCGGTCGAACTTGGCCCGCTCGTGGTCCTGGCGGGCAAAGGCCTTGACGACGCGCACCCCGGTCAGGTTCTCCTGGAGGGTGGTCGAAAGCGTGGCCTCCTGTTCCTGGTAGGATTCGTACGCTTTGGAGACCCGCTTGAAGAAAAAGGCCGACGTGAGCACGATCAGCGGCACGACGACGATCGAAAGCAGCGCCAGTTGCCAGTTCAGGCTCAGCAAGGCGGCCAGGTTGATCCCGAAGAGCAGGGCGATGCGCCCCACGCCGATGGCCTGGTCGGCAAAGAACCGGCGTATGGCGTCCACGTCCGACGTGGCGCGCTGGATCAGTTCGCCGGTGCGCGTGCGATCGTGGTAGGTGAACGACAGGCGCTGGATGTGGTCGAACAGGTAGTTGCGCAGGCGCAGCGCGATCCCTTCCGCCGTGCGGGCCGCCAGGCGGCCGGCGAGGAAGGTGAACGCGCCCTGGACCAACGCCAGTCCGACGAAGCCCAACGCGATGAGCGGCAGAACGCCCGACAACTCTTTGCGCCCCAGGACGTTGTCCACGAGATACCGCAGCAGCAAATAGGTGAACGTGTTGGCGACCGCCGCAATGCCCTGGCCGAACGTCGCTCCCAGGTAGGTCAGGCGAAAGCCGGCGCAACTGCGCCACAGTCCAACCAGCCGGTTGTCCGAGATCGTGTCCTTCAGATCCAACTCAGAAACTCTCACGTTTGATTGCAAGGCAGAATACCTCCATAAGAATTACAACTGGATGTTGGAGAATGGAGAATGGAGAATGGAAGTTGGAAGTTGGAACGCGCCATTCATGATTCACCGATTTGCGATTTGCCGATTTGCTGATTTGCTGATTTGCTGATTTGCCGATTTGCCGATTTGCTATTTGCTATCTGAACCGGATGTCCTAATAGTGCCTCCAACTCCCCCAGCGACGTCGCCGCATCCACGAACTGGACCGTGTGGAGGCCCAACTGGCGGGCCGAGTCCACGTTGTGCAGGTTGTCATCCACAAAGATCGCCTGCTCCGGCGCGACGCCCAGCCGCTCCAGCATCAGGTGAAAGATGGCCGGGTCGGGTTTGCATAGCCCGACGTAAGAGGAGTTGACGTAAGCGTCGAATTCGGCGTGCACGTCGAGCCCCCAGTTCTGACGAATCTGGTCGTCCTGGCCAGGAAACGCGTTGGTCAGCAAGGCGACCTTGTAGCGCCCCCGCAGCGCGTGGGCCGCCGTCACCACCTGCGGGATGAGCCGCTTCTGCATGTAGAACTCCCCAAAGAAGCGCAGCACCGCCTCCGCGCCGGGAAAGCCCAGCCGGCCAGCGACGGACTGCAGATAGGCGTCCTCGCCGAGCGCGCCGAGTTCCAACTGCCGCCACTCCTCGCCAAACAGGATCCCCGGCAGCGTGCCGGGCGCCAGTGCCAGCCGCCGTTCCCACGCGGCGGTGTCCTCGTCGTCCGGCAGTTCCTCCAGCACGCCGCCCCAGTCGAAGATGACCGCGCGGACGCCGGGCACGGGCGCGCGGACGGGGTCAGGCACACCCACACCCACCTCCCGCAGCCGCCCGCGCAAGGGCGCCAGCCCGCGGAAGCGCACGGCGTGCAGCCCTGCCTGGCGGGCTCCGGCTACGTTCTCCCGCAAGTCGTCCACAAAGACCGCCTCTTCCGGCAAGATACCCAGCCGGGCCAGCATCCGCTCGAAGATCGCGGGGGCAGGCTTCATCAGCCCTTCAGAGCCGGAGACGACGACCGCGTCAAAGGCATCAACGATGCCCAAATGCTCCAGGTGCCCGTGCAAGCCGGCCGGCCCGTTGCTGAGCAAGGCCGTGCGGTAGCCTTCACGGCGCAGGTGGCGGATGAGCGCCACCAGTTCCTCGTCCAACCGGTCACCGGCCCAGAAGCCCCGCTGAAACTCCGTCAGTCCCTCCGCATCCAGCCCCAGCCGCTGCCCCACGTCGGCCCAGAAGTCGGCGGTGCCCGCGCGGCCCAGTTGGACCTCGTTCCACAGCGGATTTTCGAACACCAGCCGGTCCGCCTCGCCCGCCGGCAGTCCGAGCCACCGCTCCAGTTCGCGGCGCGGCAGGGGATTGACCGTGCGCATCAGCACGCCGCCGTAGTCGAAGACGAGCGCCCGGATCATACCTCTGGCCCCCCTGCGGCTGCACAAAACAGCGCGTCCAGTTCCCGGAAGCGCTTGAGGACGATGACCCGTTCCAGGTCGGCGATCTCCTCGAGTTCCAGTTGCCAGGTGTTCGGATGTGGCACGTAGATCGCGCCAATGCCAGCCTCCAGCGCCGGGTTGACGTCGGAGCGGGGGCTGTTGCCGACCATCCAGGTCCGCCCGGGCTCCAATCCGTAGCGCTCCAGCAAGTCCAGGATCACCCGCGCGTCCTTCTCCGGCACGACGTGCACCCCGTCGAAGAGGTGACCCAGGCCCGAGCGGGCCAACTTGCTCTCCTGCACCTCCTGATGCCCTTTCGTCAGCAGGAGCAGGCGGCAACGGTCGCGCAGCCGGGCCAGTGTCTCTGCCACGCCGTCGAGCAGGACGATGGGATACTCGACCACTGCCTGCCCGATCTCCCACACGGCATCCGACACCTCGTCCAGGACGGGCCGGCTGTGCTTCTCACACAGGCGCTGGTAGGCGACGACCAGGCTGCGGGCGAACTCCTCCGGCGCGTACCCCACGATGGGGACGCGCTCGCGCTCGACCGCGTCGGCGGTCTGCGCGGCCTCTGCCTGCCCAAAGCCCTGCTCGGCCATCAGCCGTGCGAAGGCAGCGGTACACTGCTCGTAGTAGACGTTATTCTCCCACAGCGTATCGTCGGCGTCCACGATGAGTGTCGGCTTCATTTGAGACCTCAAGAACCATACCGTTAACCGCGTACATCCTGGTTCATCCTACTCCATGGCAGACTGGAAAGTCCGCCCCACATCTGGCAGACTGGAAAGTCTGCCCCACATCTGGCGGACTGGAAAGTCCGCCCCACATCTGGCAGGCTGGAAAGTCCGCCCCACATCTGGCAGGCTGGAAAGTCTGCCCCACATCTGGCAGGCTGGAAAGCCTGCCCCACATCTGGCAGGCTGGAAAGTCCGCCCCACATCTGGCAGGCTGGAAAGCCTGCCCCACATCTGGCAGACTGGAAAGCCTGCCCCACATCTGGCAGGCTGGAAAGTCCGCCCCACATCTGGCAGACTGGAAAGTCCGCCCCACATCTGGCAGACTGGAAAGTCTGCCCCACATCTGGCAGGCTGGAAAGTCTGCCCCACTACACTTGCATGCTCGACAAAGGGCAAGGCCGTGGCACTGATGCCCACGGCCTTGCGGCAGAATGATATAATTAAAAAGGCCGTGGGTGTCGCAGCCACCCACGGCCTTTTGTGACGTTATGTCAACCATCATAGGGGCGCACTGCGACAAGGACATAGCCGGTCTCCGCTGGCGTCGCAGAGACTGCGTGCACGAAAGAAAAAGAAGATGAACATAGCAGTACGCACCTGGACCTCCTTACAAGATGTGTCGCATTATACCCTAATCTGGCGAGTTGTCAAGTCACAGTTTTTTCACTTGACTGTTAGTGTTGGGTATGCTACACTGTACCTGATCCAAATGGGAGGAATAAGAATGCAGTACGATACGCCTCTCAATACTAACGACGCCAGTTTCGAGCGGGCGGTGCTGCGCGCTGCGCTCCCGGCCGTCGTCGTCTTCTGGTCCGCGCAGGAGACGCCACGCCAACAACTCAACGCCGTGCTGGAGCAGGTTGCCCGCCAGTACGCGGGCCAGGCGCTGGTGGTCAAACTGGACGTGGCCGACGGGCCGCAGGCCCGGGCACAGTACGACGTAGACACGCTGCCGCAGTTCCTGTTCTTCCGCCAGGGCAAACTGGTCGCGCGGGCCAAAGGCACCCCTAGCGCCGAGGCGCTGCGCCCGTGGGTCGAATACCTGCTGGAGCGAGGGCCGAAGCCGGTGGCGCAGAAACCGCCCCAGGAGCAAGCCCCGGCCGTTGCAGTGGGGCAGACTTTCCAGTCTGCCGTAGGCGTGGGGCAGACTTTCCAGTCTGCCGTAAGCGATGGCCATCCCCTCGCGGTGACCGACGCGGATTTCGAGCGGGTCGTGCTGGGGGCCAGCGTGCCGGTGTTGGTGGACTTTTGGGCGGGCTGGTGTATGCCGTGCCGGATCGTCGCGCCGACTGTGGAGGCGCTGGCGCAGGAGTTCGCCGGCCGGGCGCTGGTCGCCAAACTGGACGTGGATGCCAACCCCATCACCGCGCAACAGTACGGGGTACAGAGCATCCCAACGCTCATCTATTTCCGCAACGGCCAGGCCGTGGAGCGCGTGGTCGGAGTCCAATCGGCGCAGGTGCTGCGCCAGAAACTGGAGGCGCTACTGTGATCGAGTTCTTGCAGGCGAATTGGATCAGCCTGGCCGTACTGGCCGCCATCCTGGCGGCATTTTTACTGCTGCGCAACCGGGCCACGCGCGTCAGTGGGCTGGACGAGATATTGGGGCAGGGTGAACCGGTCATCGTGGAGGTGTTCAGCAACGCCTGACCGCCCTGCCTGATGGCTAAGCCCATCGTGGATGGGCTGGAGCGCGAACTGGAGGGACAGGCGCGGGTGGTGCGGTTGAACGTACTCAGCAAGATGGGGCAGAACACCGCACGCCGTTACGGTGTGATGAGCATGCCGACGTTCCTCATCTTCGACGGCCAGGGTGAACTGATCGGGCGGCAGGTGGGTTTTCCCAACCGCAATGAGATCACCGCGTTGGTCACGAGCCAGCGGGGTCAGTAGTTAAGAATGAGACCTTCCACCTGCGGAGGCACTCGGGAACGGCATCGGAGTCCCGAACTTGTTCGGGCTGCTGGCAAGAAACCCCAACAAGTTGGGGACTCCGCCCCTCAATAGTAGAACTGGTCCACAAGCACTTTCCCTGTTGACGTA
>Ga0315289_10014914_pt1 | contig 10813 bp, 7 predicted proteins | sample YL17G11_40_MG_FD_203452 | JGI IMG/M metagenome (GOLD analysis project Ga0315289, IMG submission 203452) | Sediment microbial communities from Yellowstone Lake, YNP, Wyoming, USA - YL17G11_40 | ecosystem: Environmental > Aquatic > Freshwater > Lake > Sediment | place: USA: Wyoming | collected...
GACATAGGGATTGTCGAGGAGGGGACGGGGTAAGACAACGCGGAATGCGGCCCCTCGACCCTTCGGCCTTGCTCAGGGTCGCCCTGAGGTTCTCGAAGGGCGACCATGCTCCCCGTCGAGAGCCTCTGGGTCGAACGAGGGCCGCCCTGAGCAGAGTCGAAGGGCGGAACCCGGAACGCGGAACGGGAAAGGCAACGGATTCGAGGCGAGATCCCTCGACTTCGCTCGGCATGACAGGCTTACGCACTGGCGGACAAGCCGCCAGTGGCACCCGGCGGGGGGATAAGGGCGTAGAAGAGTGGTGCGCGGCGGGTCGGAGTTTACCCTGAGCGCAGTCGAACGGGCACCCGCCGCGAAACCACGCCCAAGAGCGCGGTGGTTGCCCGTTCGGCTGCGCTGCGCTCCGCTCAGGGTACACTCCGACCCGCCGCGCTATTTTTTGACCAGGCCTTGGCGGGGGCCTAATGGATTGGCGGCGCCGGTTTCCCGATCGGCAAGTCCGCGTACACGATGTCCGAGCCGAATACGCTCTTCGCGGCCGCCACGACTTTCCCCTCGCGCGAAATGATGACGCTAAACCCGTATCCCCGCCATCCCTGAGGGCCATCCACGCTCCAGTTGGCCGCGATCAGGTGGTACTTGAACTGCTTCACCCGGGCCGGCAATTTGTGATAGAACCATTCCGCGGGATATTCGGCGTCCGCCCAGGCGCTCGGATACAGCAGCGTCCACAAGTCCTTGCTTTGGTACTGCGGCACAACCGTGTAGATATCGAAGCAGATTGCGAGGCCGACGCGGCCATACTCGGTGTCGAAGGTCTGGAGTCCCCGATCCCCGTCCGTCGCCCATGATTTTTCCGCGTAGGGCCACGGTTTCAGTTTGCGGTAGTGCGCCACCACTTCGCCCTGCGGGCTGGCGAGGCAAACCGTGTTGAAGTAGCGCGGCTTGTCCGGTCCGTCGGTGAAGTCCACTTCGACCAAGGGAATCGTGAGGTAGATTTTCAGGTCTTTGGCCAGTTGGCAAAAGTGGCGGGTGGACGGTCCCGGCACTTGTTCGGCGACCGGCGCGGGGTCCCGGCCGACATAGGCTTTCTCGATCGGCCGGCCTGCCACGAGCCAGTTCGTCTTGGCGTCTTGCGATAGATAACCGGTGATCGATGCCTCGGGGAGGACAACGATCTTCGCCCCGTACTCGGCGGCTTGCTTGACCAGTTCGGTCAACTTCCGGGTGTTGGCGGCCACATCGCCAAACTCGCTGGAGCACTGCACTGCCGCCACTTTGACCGTCGGCGGTATGGCTGGCCGGGCTGGATGTTGACAGCCGGCGAGCAGCGCGCCCGCGAAAAAGAGGCCCACGAGGACGGTGTGATGCAGGAAGAGATGACAGGATCGTCGATGACCCCAAGTCGATGGAGCCAATAGAAAATGGTTTGAGCGCGCCCGCCGGGGAATCGCCCGTTGGTTTGCCGCGCACTCACCGCGAAAAATCATGGCGGCATGTTAACCAGCCCCGTCGGCGTGTCAAACGGAATACCCGGGCGGGCGCGGGTAGGTTTCCTGCGGCTGCCCGCCCGAGCCCCCATAGCGAAAGCCGCACCCGAAAGTGCGGGAATCCGTGGGGCAGCGGGGGCCCGCTACCTCCCCATTCCGAACGAGTTTCAAACGTTGGCGAACCGGTTCGGCATAAGAGTCGTCGAGAAATTCTGGTTAACAACTTATCACAGGACGCTGCCCGCCACAATCGGCCCTGCTCCCGCATGTGCCCCTGCACTCCTGCCAGATGACATCATTCTTGACCAGGACGGTGACGGACCATGTGCGATCCCCTCCCTTCGGGTTGCGGTGTTTACTGCTGTGCCGCGCGATTTCCGGCCGGTGCCGTGTGCTTCAACACAAACTCCACGATCGGCGTCGGGTCTGGGAGGCTGTGCGGTCGATGACCGGCCCCGGGTTTCTTGATGACTTGGATTTCGCCGCCGAGTTCCTTGTAACGCTTCTCGACGAGAAGCGTGTTCTCCTCAATCGGCACAATCCAGTCGTTCACGTCGCCGATGACGCACAGGATCGGAATCTTCGCCTTGGCCAGCGGCGCGAGGTTATCCACGGGATTGAGTTTGTAGGCCAGCGCTTGCTCCTCGGTCATCCGATAAGCATTCAGCACGGCCTGCCAATCTCTGCCCGAACGTCTGGACCTGCCCCTGCCACCGGGCCAGCTCTTGAAATCGCAGACCGGCGCATCCGCGTAGATGCACGCAACCTGGTCCGGGTGGCGGGCCGCCCAGTTGAAGGCGTACAAGCCGCCGCGACTGAAGCCCTCCAGCACCGGCTTGGCGCTGAGCCCGTAGGTTTTGCAGACGTGCGCGTAGTATTTGTCCATCGCATCGAGCGCGACCGGCGCGCCAAAGAGGCCCCCCACGTCGACATAGGCCACATGAAGACCCTTGCCGAGCAGGGCGACATCGGCCTGCGGATCGACCCCGAAAAATTCCGTGCGCCATATCCACGGTTTGCCCGGCGCCGGCGTCTTGGGCACCACCAGCAGCGCCGACCGGCCATCGACGGTGAATTGGAGCATTTCATAACCGTTCCACTCCGGTTTCTTGGCGTCGTCGGAAGCTGCGAAAGCAGCGGGGGCGGCGATCAACGTGGAAAGTGCGATCGCCAACAGATATTTGTTCATTGTTGTGGCTCCCAAATTGACTTCGACCGATGGGCTTCCAGCGTGTGGAACTTCGATGTACCGGCGTTGACGCCCGGGCGTGCCGGTCCGCCGATTTTCGTGCCCTTCGCCTAAAGGCATAACCTGTTTCTCCACCGTCACTTCACTTATGGTAGCCTCCGAGACGTCTGGTCGCAACTTCTTTCGGAGGCTGATTTGCCCGAGAACCACGGTTGTCCCAACCTGTTTCTACCCAATCACTGGAGCCGCCACGTCAAGTCAGCCCTGCTCCACGTCATCTCCCTGGCGAGGCCCGCCTGTGTCCACACCTGGGGATGGGCCGCCGGAAGCCTTGGCCCGCGCATCAGCCAGGAAAGAGATAAAGGCCAAGCGTCGATGCTCTCATCACCTCGCCGCGATCGGCCTTCGCGCCGGAATCCGTCATCTGGTTGTCGCAGATAACACCCGCCGACACCCGTCACTCGCCCTGCAGACCCAGGACGGAGTTTTCGGGACGCACAACTGGTGGAACGGTGGCGACGGGAGCATAATCAAGTCCGTCCGCACTGCGCCCTCGGGTACCGGCCTCCGGCGCCGGGCCGGGACGCGGGACCAACTTGCCGTCCCGCGCGACCAGTCCGGCTTCCGCCAGCGCGTCGTCCAACGCGCTGTAGACGGTGATGACCAGTTCCTCCAAGTCGAGCGTTTCGCGGATCCTGGACATGGCTTGCTCCCTCCCCAGGGCCACCATGCCACAGATATCGGCCGTTCCACGATGGAACTTCAGATACAGCAACCACTTACGTTCCCTCGAACCGGAGCAAGGCATTATCTTAACCCGAGCGCTTTTTGGTCTTGACAATGGGGAGCACCTCAGATTGCCTCACGTTGCGGCAATCTGAGCAAGGTTCTTCTGGGCGATTTCCGGGGGAGTTCCGGAGGTCATGCTTCTTGTTGGTGCATAGCGTATGACGGATGCTGGGGGAGATCAGCCCAGTGGGCAATTCCTCTTGACGCTACGGTTATGGATGCTCCGATAGATCAATTTACTTGTTCACGCCGCCATGCTTCTTCAGTATTTCCACCGCCTTTTCGCTTCTTCCCGGCGCCCAGTAAAGAGGCGTATGGCCTTCCCCGTCCACGGCATTCACATCTGCACCTTTACTGACCAGAAGTTCAACTACATCGGCGCTGGCCCGTAGCACGGCCCAGGTCAGCGGTGTGCACCTTTCCTCGTTTCTGGCGTTTACATCTGCGCCTTTGCTTATCAATAGTTCAGTTATGTCCTTCGACGTGACCGCTCCGTGGAGTGGCGTGTTACCGTTGTTGCTCTTGGCCTTAACATCGGCACCATGAGCAATCAGGATCTCAACAACATCCCTCATATCCTTGCCGGTCTCATCAGCGAAACAGGGCATAGACCAATGCAAAGGGCTTGTCCCGACTTTGTCGCGCGCGTTCACATCGGCGCCCTTTCCGATGAGCAACTGGACCATCTCCTTATCCTGACACGCCGCAGCCACATGCAAAGGGGTTCGGCCGTCCGAGTCCAAAGATTTCACAAGGGTCGTGTCTCGGTTAAGGAGTTCAATCAGCCTCTTGGGGTTGTGCTCCCGGATGGCTTCGAAAACGTTGCCCTCCCACACATCCTTGCACGCTCGTCTTGCCTCCAACAGTTTCTTGCAGGCCACGTCGCGCTTGGCCGGATCCGTGTCAAGAGGATTCCCGATCTCAAAGCCCATCTGTTCGAGAATCGCCGCCTGAATGGCTGTTCTGGTTTCCGCAAGGGTCTTTGGGGTGCCGTCTCCTAGGCCCAATCTCTTTGCCCAGACCAACTCTTCAGCAACCGTACTGGCGTTGGCCTCGGTTACAACACTCTCAGGATCGAAGCGGTTGAGCAAATCGCGAAATGGCACCTTCCACCGTGGCGTCGTACTAAGGCCTCCAGTGCGATTGCGGAATTTCTCCGGGTAGAAAAGCCAACGAATAGAGATTTCAGTCCCTCGGTCCGACCTGCGCGGGACCGCGAGGTCCGACGTAATTAACTCAAGCGTCGTGGGTCTCTTCTCCTTTGACAAGGTCAATAGGACACCCGGCGGCGTATCTTCGAACCACCAGTGTGCGAGCACGTTCAGAGTCGCTTTGTCATCGCGGAAATCCTTGTCCCCTAGACGACCAAGCCCGACCAACTGCATCTTTGCCCCCAACACACATGCATGGATGAAATCCTCGGGCACCTTGGCGACTAAGAGACTCTCGGACACTGGCACGTCTATTTTTGGTGCGGGCTCCCACTTGATCATTTCAAAGGCCGACAGGTACGCCCATAGGTCGTAGATGTCCAACTCAGATCTGTAATTGACTTCCGTCAGTCTGCCACTTTGAAGCGCTGGTGTACTCAGCGGAGTTGCGTCCCTTTTCGCGGGCTCAGCCGGCTTCTCAGCCGGAGGGGCCGCGCCGCTGGGTGGAGCCGAAGGAGCCGTCGTTTCTGGCGCCGCCGGGGTCGGCTTGTTCTCATGCGACTTGGGGGTCGTGACCGGGGGCGCAGCCGGTGGTTGAGTAGCAACAAGCGGATTTGTGCTGACGTCAGGTTCCGGCGAACTTTTGAAAATGAAGTAACATGTCAGACCGATACCTACGATTAGCAGGATGAGCGCGGCAGAACCGAGACCAGCAAAGAGCAAGAACTTGCTCTTCTGCCTCGGTGCCGAGGCGGAGGATTCGACAAGTCCCGGGGCCGGCGTCTGCGGCGAGGCAACTCGCGGGCTTGGAATGACCACGATCTTCCCGCACGCGGGACATTTGGCGCGGCGTCCAGCGACCTCGTTCTTGAACTTATACTCTTTGCCGCAGGCGCAGGTAACTCGGATAGGCATGCGCATCCCCTTAGATTTCGGTTTGACCTTCACCCGGACCCTAAAAAAACATTCTAACTCGGTGGAATCCAGCGGTCAATTCAGATTTCGTCCCTAGACGCAGGTTCTGCTTCCCGCCGAGCGCAGATCCGCGCCTTGTTTTGCGGTGCGACTTGTTCAGAAATACTCCTTATCGATCCGCACCTAGCTGCAGGCGAGGCACCGGCCCTTCGGCAGGCTCAGGGCGGTGAGCCCGTTGAACCGCACCGGCGGCGGATGATGGCGATGTAGAGCGTGCCATCGGCGTAGAGGCCGGTGCATGGCACAGATTACATAGCCTTGGCGATCGGCAATTCGTCCCACCGCGTGGTGTAACAGGGCGAGGCGTGCTCGCGCCGCATGTGCCACCCTCCTTCGCGGGGTGAACCACGCTTCGGAGGGCTAGCGTCCTCTTCGCGGGCTGAACCCCGCTTCGGCGGGCAAGGGCCCGCGGCGGCGTAGCGGAGCGTGTCGGGACCCAGGCGATGGTTGACATCGTCCAGAGCCGCCATCAGCCGTTCGGACCGGCCGCGGTCGTACCGGGCAAACAGGCACTCCGTCAGGCCCGCGCGCGGTTCCAGGCCCGACAACATCACGCCGGCTTTCTGATACGCCAGGCCCTCCCGAAAGATCGGCCGCAGGGCCGCCAGGGCCGCGTGAATCAGGCGGGCAGTGTCGTCCGTCGGCGGGTCGAGGGGAACAGTGGCCTGGTTGGCGTAGGGCGATGCGCGGAACCGCGACGTTTCCACAAAGACGCTCATTGCTCCGGCCACGCGCCGATGCTGGCGAAGTTTCTCGGCGGCGCGGGTGGCATGAGTGGCCACGGCCTCTTCCAACTCCTCCTGCCGCAGGACAGGCCGCCCGAAGGAGCGGGACCGGATGATGCTCTTGGCCGGCGGGACGACCTCCTCCAGCGCCAGGCACGGCAGGCCCCGCAGTTCCAGGGCCGTCCGTTCGCCGACGACGCCCAGCAAGCAGCGGACGTGGTTCGAGTTGGCCTCGCGCAGTTGCAAGGCCGTCGCGATGCCGGCGCGCTTGAGCCGGGCGGCCAGCCGCGCTCCGATGCCCCAGATATCCTGCACGTCCAGGCGGGCCAGCGCGGCGGTCTGATCGCGCGGGTCGGCCAGGCTCCAGACGCCCCCGGCCGCCGGGCGTCGCCCCGGCGTAGCGGGGCTTTGCCCTGGCGTAGCCGGGGCGTGCTTGGCCAGACGGTTGGCCACCTTGGCCAGCGTCTTCGTGGGGCCGATGCCGATGGAGACCGGGATGCCCGTCCACCGAAGGACCGTGCGGCGGATCGTGCGGCCGCACTCCGCCAGGCGGTCGGCAGGCACGCCGCCGAGGTCCAGGAACGCCTCGTCGATGGAATAGACCTCCAGGTGCGGCGTGAAGCGGCCCAGCACGGCCATGATGCGGGCCGAGAGGTCGCCGTAGAGCGTGTAGTTGGAGGAGCGGACGACGATGCCGTGGCGGGCCACCAGGTCGCGGATCTGGAAGAAGGGTATGCCCATGGCGATGCCGAGGGCCTTGGCCTCCGCCGACCGGGCCACGACGCAGCCGTCGTTGTTCGACAGGACCACCACGGGCCGGCCCCGCAGGCGAGGGTCGAAGACCCGTTCGCACGAGGCGTAGAAACTGTTGCAGTCGACCAGGGCCAGCATGGTCAGAGTCCGTGGATGACGTACCGGCAAACGCCCCAGACGTGGAGGTCCATCTCCTCGGTGATGGCCAGGGGCGGATGGGCGTTGCCATCGGAGACAAGGTACAGGCGGCCCTGGCGCCGGCGGAGGCGTTTGACGGTCAGTTCGCCGTGAACGACCGCGATCACAATGTGGCCGTCGCGGGGTTCGACGGCGCGGTCCACGATCAGGAGGTCGCCATCGTGAATGCCCGCCCCCACCATCGAGTCGCCGCTCGCGCGGACGTAGAAGGTGGCGGCGGGGTGCTCGATAAGGTGCTCGTGGAGGTCGAGGTGACAGTCAATGTAGTCGTCGGCGGGTGACGGGAACCCCGCCGCAGCGCCGGAGGCAAACAGGGGGATCCGCCGCCCGAGAGGGGTTTGGGCGACCCGACCGAGGATTTCCACCTGATTCTGGGCCATACGGACAGTATAACCGCAACCCTAACAAATGCCAAACAAAAAAAAGGGGACCGAAGGACGCCGACCGGACCGAAAAAACCTCGCTTGCGCCGAGGGCTTCATTGTGGCACTTACGCTGAAGACATACACAACAGGGCTGCTTTCTTCGTGGGCTTTTTCCTGCCTCGTGGGCGTGCGTGGGTGAATCCTTGTCCATTTCTCCATACTAGAAGGGCGGCTTGTCTGTGCGGGGGACGGCGGTGGGTTCCTTGCTCGCACTGCGGCCCTGGGCCGCGCCGCCGGGTCGCGCACCAGCGGCGCTAACAGCCACCATCAGTTCTTGCGCGGGAACGAGATGCCGGTAAGCGAAGGCCTGCATCATGTCTTCTGCCGGGACGGCCGGCCGGAGGACCTCCTGTCCCTGGATCATCGCGCGCCCTTCCAGACCCAGGCGGAGGATCCCCTTGGGGGGCGTCGGACGGACCGTCAGCGCGAGTTGCACCTTGTCCTCGCCGGCGGGCACCTTGCCGCCGCTCAATGCGAATCCCGCCGGCGCGTCCTTAAGCGCCAGGACGATCTCGCCGGTAAAACCGTCCCGGCGGAGGGCATACACGGTAAGCGGCGTGCTCGTGCTTCCGCGGACACGGATGCTGGCCGGCACGACCCGCAGTTCAAAATCCGGCCGCGGGGGGCGGACACACAGGCGATAGGCGTATTCCTCGCCGCCTTGGCGCTGCACATCGGCCAAGTGCAGGTAGTAGGTTCCGTCGGCCGGCAGGCGCGCGCAGAGCCGGGAATCCGCGTGGTGCGTGTTCAAGCCCGAGCCTTTGTCCTCGCAATCGTCATTGGACGCCAGTACTTTGCCGGCGGCGTCGGTCAGTTTGAGCACGGAGTCGAGCGGCGAGTTCAGTCGGCGAGCGCAGACTTCCGCGACAATGTCGTCGCCGGCGCGGCCTTCGAAGCGGAACACGTCGCAGTCGCCCGGTCCGTCGATCCGCCCGTTGACGATGAGCGGAAGGGTGATCGGCTGGGCGCCGGCCAACTGGTTGTTGGGCTCGTGTTCCAGACATTCCGGCAGCGTGTCCACCGCAAAGGGCACCGCGTTGGACGCCCATTCGGCGCCGTGCACGGAAAGCGGGTAAACGCCCGGCCCTTTGTCGGCGGCATCCATCGTCAGCCGGGTCACCGGGAGATTCCAGCCCTGCACTTCCACGGTGGTTTGGGCGCCGGCCTGCCCGCCCAAGGGGAAGATGCCCGTGACAAACGGCAGTTCGCCCAGGGCGATGCGGTAGACGAAATCCTCGCGGCCGCGGTAAATGGCGTCCTGGATCTCGATCGCGTATTCGCCGTCCTCGGGGATCCGGTAGCAGAGAACCGGATCGGGATTGAAACGGAAGTCATCACTATACGCCAATTCGTTTCCCTTGGCATCGTACAGCGCCAGCGTGGCCTGGAACCAGCCGGGGACGGCGTCGGGCAGGTACGGGACCAATTCCCGCGCGCTGACGGCAACGACCAATCGCTGGCCCTTGAGCGCCTGGAACCGGTACCGGTCCACGCCGCCGGCCAGGATCTGTCCGTTCACGACGGCCGGCAGCGTGACGGCCATCTCGGCCTTCGGCACACTCTTGGTCGGCATGGCGGTGGTGCCCGCCGGCTTCTCGGAGAATTCCGGCAGTTGTCCGACGCAGAAAACGAGCGGATTGGTCAACCCGGCCGGCGTTTCCAGCCGCACCTCGCGACGGCCGGGCTCCGCGTCCGCCGCCAAGACGACCTGAACCGTGACAGTCTCGGCAATGGCGGGGCTGCTGGGATTGCGTATGAACGTGGCGAGTTTCTTTTTGATTTCGGCGACCATGGCCTCGTCGTCGGCCGTCCATGTGGGCTTAGCGGCGGTCGCCGCCGGGGTGGGCGCGGCAGACTCCGTGGGAGCGGGCTCGGCGGCAGCCGGCGCCACAGCCGGGGAGGCGCCAGCCTTGGCGGGTGCCTTTGGACGCACCGGCATCGGCAACCCCAGGGCCGCCGACTTCTTGTCCAGCAACTCCTTGAGCCGGTCTCTCAACAATGTGGCCTCTTTCGGGGTAATCGATTTGACGTTCTCGACGACGGAGGCCTTCACGCCATTACCGGACACATGCACATCATTCACACCTTCCAGGTATTGCCCGCCGACCGTAACCAGGAACGTGTCGCCCCGCCGGCCCCCGGCGGGGTAGACATACCCGATGTGGGGATTTCGCTGGAACTGCGGCGCCTTCTGGACCGGCGGCGCCTTCTGAGTCGGCTGCACCTGCTGCGCCCGGACGGCCGGCACGATCGCCAGAAACGCCGCCAGCCCCAGAATCGGACGCCACCGGAATGGGCTCACAAAGCCTCCCTCGTTTACATGATTTCCTTCAGGCGTCCGCCCTTGGGCACGCCCTCCGCGGCGGCGGGCGTCACGCGGACATCCAGGCCCTGGGGATGAGGCAACTTGGCATCGGTATCGATGCCGAGCAGTTCGTACATGCTCTCGATGAGGTCGCACGGATAGACGGGCCTCTCTTTCACCTCTTCGCCCTTGGCATCCGAGGCCCCGACGACGCGGCCGCCCTTGAATCCGCCGCCGGCGACGACGGCGGAGAAGACCTTGCCGTAATGGCCGCGCCCGCCGCCCCAGGGCGCTTCCCACTGGACCTTGGGCGTTCGTCCGAATTCGCCGCTCCACCACACGATGGTGCTCTCCAGCAGGCCGCGCTCCGACAAGTCCTCGAGCAGAGTCGCCATGCCTTTATCCAGTTCCGGGAGTTTTTGGCGCATGGCCTGGAAATGCTGTTTGTGCGTGTCCCAACCTTTGTAGTTGATGGTGACGTAGGGGACGCCGCGTTCCACCAGACGCCGCGCCGCGAGGCAGGCCTGCCCGAACGTGGTGCGACCATAGCGGTCGCGCAGGTCGTCCTTCTCTTGTGTCAGATCGAAGACCTTGCCGGCGTCGCCCAGAATCAGATCGTACGCCTGTTCTTCCGCCTGCCGGGAGGCGGCCAACTGCGGATCGCCGGCCAGGGCGTGCTCCAGCGTGTTCAGTTTGTGGAGCAATTCGCGCCGGTCCCGCTGCCGCTGGTCGGAGATGCCTTGGGCGACGACGCCTTCCACGACGAACGGCGTCTTCGCCGGGTCGCCGCCCGTGGCAAAGGGCTTGTAGCGC